>Ga0105238_10002706_pt1 | contig 17638 bp, 15 predicted proteins | sample KBSC34metaG_FD_81526 | JGI IMG/M metagenome (GOLD analysis project Ga0105238, IMG submission 81526) | Corn rhizosphere microbial communities from Kellogg Biological Station, Michigan, USA - KBS C3-4 metaG | ecosystem: Host-associated > Plants > Roots > Rhizosphere > Soil | place: Michigan, USA... | reverse complement strand
TGCCCAATGCAACATGCAGTCACATGGGTGAGTCTCCGCAGAACTTCTTCCAACGTCTGTTTGGCGGCGGCAATAAAGATCAGAACCAGCCTGCAAATCCGCAGCAGCCACAGCCGCCCGGAACTCCGGAACCGCCGAAGAAGAACATCTTCCAGCGCCTGTTTGGCGGAGGCAACAAAGAACCTCAGCCCGCGAACCCGCCGCAGCAATAGATCTTAGTTGGTGATTTCTGCGACCGCACGCTTTGGCGTTTTGCGCGCCAGTGCGAATCCCAACGTAATAACGGTGACAACCGAGCAGAGGTATGCGAACCAGTCACCATGCGCAGCATAGAAGGTGATGTCGTGTTCATAGTCGAAACCTACGCGCAGACTGGTGCGTTGGTTACGCAGGGCAGCCTTTACCACTCGGCCATAGGGATCAATTGCCGCTGTAACCCCGGTATTGGTGGCGCGTAGCACCCAGCGATGGTTCTCAATGGCCCGCATTCGGACCATGTTCAAGTGTTCCCATGCCGCGCTGGTGTTGCCATACCAGCCGTCGTCTGAGATGTTCACCAGTACATCCGCTCCTAGATTGACAAAACGGCGCACTTCATCCGGAAAGACGGATTCGTAGCAGATGAACGTCCCGTAGATGTGCCCACCAGATTGAAATGCTTTGCGACTTTCGCCAGGCTCGAAAGTTCCCACATCCTGCAACAAACTTCCTGCGAAGAAGAAGAGTTTCTTATATGGCGTGTACTCGCCAAACGGAACGAGATGCATCTTGTCATACCGCCCCGCGACGCTCCCGTCGGCCCCAATGAACTCGGCCGAGTTATAGAGAAGATATCCGCTCGGGCTTGTTCGGTCGGCATCAACGCCGATGTCGCCGGCGATGATGGGAGCATGCGCAGTCTGCGCAAGTGATGTCAGCGCTCCGCGAAATGACGGATCGCGCTCAAAGAAGTCGTTTGGCGCTTCTGGCCACACAATCAAGCTCGTAGCTGCTGGATCCGTGAAGTCCTTACCCGGCGTTGCGGAACTAGCATGAATGCACGTTGTCGACCTTAGTTCTGGGATGCTTGTGCAATAGCTCATGGAAGGGAAAAGGCTCAGCTGCGAGAACTGGCGCAGCTTCTGTTCCCCACTCAGTTGCGGCCCTATGGAGAGAGACTGCGCTCCCACTCCCAGGTTCTGCTGCACCAGAGTGGCCACGGCTTCCCTGCCCTCATCTACGGGCACAACTACGCGACGCAGAAATCCAAGATATGCCGCGAGGATCGCCACTGCTGCGGCGAACAAGAGAGTCCGCGTATGGCGTCTCTGCCGGATCTTGATGCGCACAAACCACAGTGCGTTGACAGCAGTGATAACGAATGAAATCCCATAAACACCGGTTGCAGGTGCCAGGCGCGTGAGGAAAAGATTGTCTACCTGTGCCGTACCCAGCAAGTCCCACGGAAATCCCGTAACACGCGAGCGAGCAAGTTCCACTGCTACCCAGAGGAAGGGCGACACTATCAGCGCGCCATTCCGGCCCAGTGAGCTGCCCCGCGCTATGGAAAACAGCGCTCCAAACAAAGCGTGGTAAAGGCCCAGGTAAAGGCAGAACAGCACCAAGATTCCGGCTGAAGGTATCTGCGGAATCCCACCGTAATAGTGCATGGTGCGGAATATCCAGTAACAGTTGCCGAGGTACCAGATAAATCCGGAAAGATAGCCTAGCAGTGCCGCGTAGCGCACCCCGACTGAGTTTCCGCTTTCATCCTTGGAGACGAGTGCAGCGACCAGCGGGGCAAGAGCGAACCAACAGATAGCGCCTCGCCATGGCGGCATAGGTCCGGCAATAGGAAAAGGAAGGATTTGCAGCACTCCTGACAGAATTGCCAGGGACCAAAGCCGTAAAGAAATTCGCCGCATTGTTGGGCAGTCTACCACTCCTACACCGCCGGTAATCTTGCGACAGAACCTTGGATTCTGTATGCTGCATAAGGTTTAGCAAGTAAGTTCTTTCCTTTTGTAGCGTAACTGTGCGAATGCGGCGGACAGAGGGATTGGATAGATTCGCCAGGAATTGAGGACATATCCCATGGAAGTAAGCCGTATTCTCGCCGAGATCGATGCCCAGATCGCAAAACTGCAGCAGGCCCGTGAGTTACTCTCAGGCGACGCAATAAAGCCACGGGGACCGGGACGTCCCAAGGGCAGCACCAACGCGCCGAGCAAACGCCGCCGACACAAACTAAGCGCCGAGGGACGCCGCCGCATCTCGGAAAGCCAGAAGCGTCGCTGGGCAGAGCAACGTAAGGCCGGATCGAAATCCGGAAAATAACCTGCCGGCTATCGAACGACAATTACCTCGCGCAGATTGTCCTTCCCTAGAAAGAAGCGAAAGCTTTTGTAGGCTGAAAAAAGCTTTTCAATCTGCCGATTGGTATAGGTCTGCCGTAGCAGATAGTCTCCTGCGCGTTGTACATTAACCTGGCTTGAGTCGGTAAGGTGATACCGGCTGAAGCCAGGGTCAACGCTCTGTGAAAGAGCAGGCCCGCTGGCCGAATGGAACATCGCAAGCAGACTGCCGCTCGGCGCCATCACCTGATGCAGGCGCGTCAGTACCGGTGCGAGCAGTGGCTCCGGAAGATAGTCAGCAGTGTCCCAGAAAAGAACGATATCGAAGCCACGTCCGGAAAAGTTGAGCTGAGAGTCCAGAAACCTGTCGACATCAAATCCTGTCGGCGAGCCGTCAGCGTCATGTAGCACCCACTCCGGCTTTGCGGCGTCTTCCACAAGATTCGCCAGGTAGATGCTGTGGCCAAGTGCCGTAATCAAATTGATATTGCCGGACGATGTCGGCCCAATATCCAGAACGCGCAACGCCTCTTCTTTGCGCATGCGCTCAAGTATTTGGCCCCAGCCGCTCGAATGCCGTGGTATGCGATCGCCCGAGTTTCCCCCGGATTTGTCTTTACTGCCAAAAAGAGGCAAACAATTCTCCTGAATCAGGCATGAGTGGTCGTTGTGGGCGGAAAGAGTTCCGCGGTGGCGACGGCCGGCTTAACAGTTGATTCGGTCAGTTCCACGCGCCCCTTTACCGTTGCGTTCTCCTCAATAGAGAGTCGCTCCGCAAAGAGATCGCCGCGCACAATTGCCGAACTGCGCAGCTCGATGCGACCGGTCGCCCGCACCTTGCCATCGACCTGCCCCTGGATGACGATATCCTGCGCCTGAAGGTCAGCCTGCACGCGGGCATTCGGACCGATCGTTAGGCGCGCCCCAGTCAGCGAGATCGTACCTTCTACCACTCCGTCCATATACAAGTCTTCCTGGCCGGAGAGCTCTCCGCGTACAGTGACCGACTTGCCGATTACAGTTGCATTTTCCGACGGCTTCATGTGAGCTGCCTCGCTTGGGGTCTGCGATGATGATACTTGAGCGAACTATACCAGCCGCAGATGGCGAAGCAAATACACCCATTCAGCGACGACTCAAGTGACTCGGGTGGTTTTGCCACCGTCTAACGCAAAAGGAAGCAATGTCCTCCCCTGTCATGCCCGAATACGTCTTGAACAACGCAAGGCATGCCTCTCTCCCGCGAACTACACGGTGGGCCGCGCGATCTTCACAAGGGTTGCTGCTTGCGGCTGCAGTGATCGCAGCTGTCGCATTGCACACCGCAGCCCAAAAACCGGCCCTTGTATCGCCGCCCTCCGTTCCTGCGAAAAATTGGGCTGTCGAGTGCGCAAAAAATGAAGAGCCAATGATCCACCATCCTGGCTCCTATCTGCGCTACAAGCTGCATGAGGTCGATCAAAAAGGGAACCAATTACGCGACCAGATTGAGACCCCTGATGGCACCGTCGCCCGTCTCATAGCGCGTGACGGCCACCCCCTCACGCCGGAGCAGGATGCCGCCGAACGATCACGCCTGAATGCCATGATTGCTTCACCGGCGGACTTTGCGCACCATGTCCGCCGCGATGAAGAGGGCCGCAAGACCGGGCTTGCTCTGTTGAAAGAAATACCCGATGCCATGCAGTGGAGCTACGCCGAAGGCCAGCCGCAGTTACCTGACCATCGCACAGGAGACTCCCTTCTGGTTGTGCTCGACTTCACCCCGGACCCGAAGTGGTCTGCTCCGGATTTCGAATCCGAGATACTGACAGGACTGAAAGGCCGCATCTGGATCGATCCGCAGACCCGCAGGATGGTGCATCTGGAAGCGAGCCTGTTCCGGGCAGTAAACGTCGGCTGGGGCCTCGTCGCACACGTCTATCCCGGAGGAACAGTGTCCATTGACCAGATTGATGCGAGCAGTGGGCGCCCGATCATCCGGCACATAACCCAGCAGTACACTGTGCGTGCTCTCCTGGTGAAAAGTGTGCGCCAGCAGGCCGTCACGGATACATCGGACTATCGCGCCGTTCCTGCAATGAGCTATCAACAAGCCGTCAGGCTGCTGCTCGATACACCACTGCCACAGCAGTAACTAGCAAATCGGGCTCCGCATCTCATGTCCTGATATCCCTCATCGGAAAATCCCCGGAGAAGTATAGGATTACGACAGCGACCGCTAGCCATGCGCAGCAACGACTCCATCTTTGAGGGCTTCAGGGTGATGAGCCACGAGGGGATCGCAGAATGACTCTGTATCCCGAAGGCCGTGCTAGTCTTACGGACGCCTATGGCCTGCACGCTGATCCCAGCCTTTACAATCCCGACCTCGCACCTACGACTGATGAACAGCGCCATTGGTCTACCTATAACTACATCGCTCTGTGGTTCTCCATGTCCCTGCAGGTCACAGCCTATATGCTTGCGTCCAGTCTCATCGCGGGAGGTATGGACTGGAAGCAGGCCATCGGCACCATTCTGCTCGGAAATCTCATCGTGCTGCTCCCGATGCTGTTGAACGCACATGCCGGGGCGAAGTATGGAGTTCCCTTTCCAGTCGTTGTACGCGCCTCTTTCGGCGTGAGAGGTGCAAACGTCGCCGCTGTTCTGCGCGCGCTCGTCGGCTGCGGCTGGTTCGGCATCCAGTCCTGGATCGGCGGAACCGCCATCGCGCAGATGATTAACGTAATTGTGCCGCGTACCATCAACATGCCATGGGTAACCTGGGTATGTTTTCTCGGTTTTTGGTCCCTCAACATGTGCATCGTGTGGCGCGGTATTGAGTCTGTTCGCTTTTTGCAAAGCTGGTCTGCGCCCTTCATGGTCGCGATGTCCCTGCTGCTGCTCGCATTCGTACTGCATCGCGCCGGCGGTTTAGGTCCGCTGTTTGCTGCTCCCAGCCAGTTCCACTCGCAGGATGAGTTTGCCCGCTTCTTCTTTCCTGCTCTCACCGGCATCGTCGGTTACTGGGCAACGCTATCGCTCAACATTCCCGACTTCACGCGCTACGCGAAGTCGCAGGGCGCGCAGCTATTCGGCCAGGCCTTCGGGCTGCCCATGGCCATGACGCTCTTTTCCATGCTGGGCATTGTCTGCACCTCGGCATCGACTGTCATCTTCGGCCAGGCCATCTGGTCGCCCGTCGAGCTGCTCGGTCGCTTCCATCAGCCCTGGCTCGCGTTTCTCGGCCTCATCGCACTGCTGGTAGCTACTCTCAACATCAATCTGGGCGCAAACGTCGTCGGCCCCTCCAATGACTTCGCCAATCTGGCACCCCGCTTTATCAGCTTCCGCACCGGCGGCCTCATTACAGGCGCCATTGGGCTGCTCATCATGCCTTGGCGGCTGATGTCCAGCTCACATAACTACATTCAGTGGCTCGTGGATTATTCCGCGATTCTTGGTCCGGTGGCAGGCATCATGATCGTGGACTATTTCATCCTGCGCAAAACACGCTTGGACACTGAAGCGCTCTATCAGCGCAATGGCCAGTATGAATATCGCAATGGCATCAACCCAAGCGCAATCATCGCGCTCCTCGCCGGGATATTTGCCGCACTCATCGGCCGCTTCGTGCCGGATCTCGCCCTTCTCTCAAGGCTGGCATGGTTCTCCGGCTTCGGAGTCGCGGCGGTCGTCTACCTCGTCCTGATGCCGCACTCGCATCGTGCCGGCGGCGCGACCCCATTGGCGCAGCGCATTCCAGTCCCTCTTCCGAAGATCGACAAGGGACTTGAACCCGCTCCAGGAGCCAGCGCCCGCATCTGAAACTCACTTTTCGTGGCATAGCACACAAAGTCCGCATCCGATCAAATGCAGCAGATGAGAATGCAGCTCAATGTTCTTTTCTGACAGGCGAAGCAACAGCAAAAGTTAATTGCCCATATTGACTCGAAGTTACTCAGCCACAGCTTTGTTGCTTTCAAGCAAAATGAGGTTCAATCTGGGACTCTGCCGTTCCGTATCAAAACATAGTCGGCTTTCCCGAGCCCCTCAAACGCCCTCGAATTCCCCGCAACTTTCCGCGTTTTCTTCTTGACGCAGCAGAACTTCCCCGCTAATCTAGCCTCCGTGGAAGGACTCCCTTCGGGTTGAGTCGTCCACAACGAAGTCCACCCACTTCGTTGCTTTACCGGAATACCCACGCAACAGCCCCCACCGCGCTGCGTGGGTTTTCCTTTTTAAGCTCGGATAAACTCCAGCAGGTCCTTATTGATCTCCTCCGCATGGATCTGCGCCATGCCGTGCGGATAGCCCGGGTAGACCTTCAACTCTGCGCCCTTTACGATCTTTGCCGTCAACGCACCTGCATCCGCGAACGGGACAATCTGGTCATCGTCACCGTGCATCACTAACAGGGGGACGTCGATCTTCTTCAGGTCCTCGTTCTGATCCGTCTCGCTGAAGGCCTTGATGCAGTCATACTGGCCCTTGAAGTCGCCCTGCATGCCCTGATACCAGAAGTTATGGATCACCCCCTGGGAGGCCTTCGCCCCCGGCCGGTTGTAGCCATAGAAAGGCATGGCAAGGTCGGTGTAGAACTGTGACCGGTCCTTGATCATCTCCGCACGCAGCCCGTCAAAGACCTCGATGGGCAAGCCGCCCGGGTTCTTCTCGCTCTTCACCATAATGGGTGGGATCGCGCTGATCAGTACCGCCTTCTTCACCCGTTTTGTCCCATGCCGTCCTAGGTAGCGCGCCACCTCTCCGCCGCCGGTGGAGTGGCCGATCATGATGATGCCCTTCAGGTCTAAGGCTTCGAATAACTCCGCCAGGTCATCGGAATATGTATCCAGATTGTTGCCGTCCCAGGAAGAGCCACTGCGTCCGTGGCCGCGGCGATCATGGGCAATCACGCGATACCCTTGCTGGCCCAGGAAGAACATCTGCGCATCCCACGCGTCCGCATTCAGCGGCCAGCCGTGAGAGAACGTCACGGGCTGTCCTTTGCCCATATCTTTATAGAAGATCTCGGTCCCGTCTTTGGTCGTGATAAATGGCATCGCTAAGCCTCCTCAGGTTGACTGCATGGTTTTGATGGGAAAGGCCCGGTCGTACTGTGTTGGGAAGCACTTATTCTGCCCGTAATCAGCGCGCGGCGCAAACTCGGGTGATGAATTGTTCTTGAATGTTTCGCTTTTGCGAACGATCAGACCGCGACCGTAAATGTATCTTCGCTGCGCGTTACTGCGCGATACAGTGTGTCGCGCTCGAACGGCACACGTCCGGCCTCTGTGATCAGCCGCACCAGATCCACCCGCCTCATGCCCTGCGGCGTTGTCGCGCCGGCATCGTGGTAGATCTTTTCCTCGATTACCGTGCCGTCGATATCGTCCGCCCCGAATCGCAGCGATATCTGCGCCATCTCTGGCGTCACCATCTGCCAGTAGCTCTTCACATGCGGGAAGTTGTCCAGTAGCAACCGCCCAATGGCGATCTGCTTCAGGTCCATCATGCCGGTCGTCTTCGGAATATGCGCCAGTGCTGTGTTGTCCGGATGAAAGGCCAGCGGAATAAAGGTCTGGAAGCCGCCGGTATCGTCCTGCACTTCGCGCAGCCGCAGCATATGGTCAACGCGGTCTTCGTCGTTCTCCACGTGGCCGTACAGCATCGTCGCATTGGACTTGAGCCCAATCTTGTGCGCCGTGCGCGCCGTCTCCAGCCACTCGCCGCCATCGATCTTGTGGTCGCAAATGATGTGCCGCACGCGGTCCGCGAATATCTCAGCCCCGCCGCCTGGGCATGAATCGACCCCTGCTTCCTTCATCCGGCGCAGCGTCTCTTCAATCGTCATCTTGCCGCGTTTGGCGAGGAACGCAACCTCCACCATGGTGAAGGCCTTGATGTGCACTTTGGGATACCGCTCCTTTAGCCCGCTCACCAGCTCCATGAAGTACTCGAACGGAAGGTCGGGATGCAGTCCGCCAACGATGTGGAACTCCGTTACAGCTTCGCTCAGCCCTTTGCCGGCCGTCTCCCAGGCCTCTTCCAGCGCCATGGTGTAGGTGCCTGCCTCGCCCTTTTTACGGCCAAAGGCGCAGAGGCGGCAGCTTGCGACGCAGACATTCGTCGGATTGATATGGCGGTTGACGTTAAAGTAAGCAATGTCGCCATGCAGACGCTCGCGCACCGCATTTGCCATCCACCCGACAGCCAGAATGTCCCCGCTGCGATATAAAGCCACACCGTCCTCAAAGCTCAATCGCTCGCCAGCCGCTACCTTCTCAGCGATCGGCTCGAGAGCGGGATCGCTTGTCACAAAGCCATGGCTAGGCCGGAATTCCGCGCCTGAGGATCGCAACTCATGGAACATCTGCATGCATTTTCATTCTATCGCTGCGCGTCTGGCCTTCGCGCAAAAGTGAGAAAATAGAAGGATGGGCGCCGAGGCTTCCACAGAGACGATGCTGGCCGGTGTGCTGCACGGCAAGGAAGACCTGCGCATGGAACGTATTCCCGTGCCGCACGCGGCGGACGGTGAGTTGATCGTGCGCGTGGCCGCTGCACTCACCGATGGGACCGATCTCAAAGTCTATCGTCGCGGCTATCATGCCATGATGCTCAAGCCGCCGATTCTCTTCGGTCATGAGCTTGCAGGGACTGTCGTTGAGGTTGGACGAGGTGTTACTAAGTTTTCCGTAGGCGATCGCGTGGTGCCCATCAACTCTGCACCGTGTGATCAGTGCTTCTTCTGCCTGCGCGGACAACACAACCTCTGCGAAGATCTGCTCTTCAACAACGGGGCCTACGCCGAGTACATCCGCATCCCAGCGCGCATCGTCTCGAAGAATACGTACTTCGTACCCAATACCCTGCCCTTCGAGCACGCCGCGATGACCGAGCCGCTGGCTTGCGTCGTCCATGGTTTCAACGAGACTGGCGCACAGGCGGGTGACACCATGGCCGTCATCGGTGCAGGCCCAATTGGGCTGATGTTCATGCAGGTGGCCAGGGTACGCGGCGTCCGTGTAATCGCCGTGGCGAAACGCGATGATCAGGTCGCGGCAGCTTGGCGCTTCGGCGCCTCCGATGTCATACAAATCTCCTCTGCGCCCGATGCGTTACAGCAATCCGTCTCGCAGGTGCGAGCCCTCACAGGCGACTCGCGTGGTGCCGATGTTGTCATTGAAGCTGTTGCAACGCCAGCCACCTGGGAGTCTGGCGTCGCCATGGTGCGCAATGGCGGGGTAGTGAACTTCTTCGGTGGCCCGCCCAAAGGCACTACCGTTGCGCTCGACACCAACCGTCTGCACTACGGCGACATCACGCTGAAGGCCAGCTTCCATCACACCCCCGCGGCCTGCCGCACCGCACTCGCACTCATCGCCACAGGAAAATTCGATGCTGCGGGTTTCATCACCGGCTCTGCTTCGCTGGAAGATCTACCGCAGATCTTCGCCGCGATGCTGACGCGTTCTGCGGACAACCGCGGCGGCATCAAAACCTCAATTCTTCCTGCAGCGAACGCCGCAGCACCTGCCGCGAAGGAGCCCGTCGCGTGACATCGCCTGCCGAGCTCGACTCCACCGCGCAGGCCAGTGCGCGGTCCGCCGCAGAAGTTGCGCCGATCTCTATCTCAACCCTGGATGGCGCGCCCGAGCAGTACATCACTCCGGATGAGCGTCCTTCGCTGGACGCCGCGCTGGCCTGGTGCCGCGAGATGGCGACGACGCACTATGAGAACTTCCACGTCGCCACTTACTTTCTGCCCAAACGCGTGCGGCCCCACTTCTGGAGCCTCTACGCCTTCTGCCGCGTCTCAGATGATCTGGGCGACGAAGTCGCCGACACGACCACTGCGTTACGTCTGCTCGATACATGGGGCCGCATGCTGGACGAATGCTACGACGCTCCGCAGAACTCGCGCCATCCAGTCTTCGTTGCGCTGCACGAAACAGTTACCGCGTGCAACCTACCGCGTCAGCTCTTTCACGATCTACTGCGCGCCTTTATTCAGGACCAGATCAAGACCACCTACGCAACCTGGGATGAAGCAGTCGAGTACTCGCGCTATTCGGCAAATCCAGTGGGCAGACTCGTCCTGATGATCTGCGGCTATCGTGATGAGGCACGCGCGCAACTGAGTGATCGCATTTGCACCGGGTTACAGCTGGCCAACTTCTGGCAGGATGCCGTACGCGACTCTGAAATCCCGCGGCGATACATCCCTACTGAGTACATGGAACGCTTCGGCGTCGCCGAGGGCCAGATCGAAGGCCGCGTCTTCACAGCGGAGTTCGCCGCCATGATGCGTGCGCTGGTGGACCGCACACGCGAGATGCTCGACGAAGGCGCATCTATTCGCAATACCGTCGACTCTGAACTGCGCATCACGCTGGATCTGTTCTATCGCGGTGGCGTCGCAATCCTCGACGGTATCGCCGCGCAGGACTATGACGTGCTGCGGGGCCGGCCGATGGTGACGAAGCGCAAGAAGCTTGAATTGCTGGCGCGGGCCTTCTTCGGCAAGCTACGCACAGGGCGAAGCTCGGGAGCTGCGGCGGCGTGAGCGCAGCAGGCACGACAGCAGCTCCGCAGGACCCGGGCGTTGCCGAAGCCTACGCCTTCTGCCGCGATGTAGCGAAGCGCGAAGCCAAGAACTTCTACTGGGCTTTTCGCGTCCTGCCGCGTCACAAGAGCGATGCCATGTGCGCGATCTACGCCTTCATGCGGCGCGCGGACGACATCTCCGACGACGAATCCAAGCCTATCAAGTCCCGCCGCGCTGAGATGACGACATGGCTTGAGGCCTGGCGCGCAGTGCGGGCGTCTGGCGCGCCTACTGATGCCTCCTTGAATGCAAACAGTTCTGACTTGACCGTCTTCACAGCACTGGGTGACACGCAGCAGCGCTTCTCCATTCCTGATTCCCTGCTGGAAGAACTGGTCGCTGGAACCACCATGGACCTCGAGCCGCAGGTCACCAATGCAGACGGTGTGCAGACCTACGCAACCTTTGAGGAACTCTATCGCTATTGCTATCTCGTCGCGTCGGTGGTTGGGCTCGTCTCAATCCGTGTCTTCGGTTACACGGACAAGCGGGCCGAGGCGCTGGCGGAGGAAACCGGCGTTGCGTTCCAGCTCACCAACATCCTGCGTGACGTGAAGGAAGACATCGAGCGCGGACGCGTCTACCTGCCGCTGGACCTGATGGATGAGTTCGGCGAGACAGTGCCTGAGCTGCGCGAGCTTGCCGGAGGTCGCGCGATGACGGAGCGCGAGCGCGGCATGTTGGCGACACTGGCCATCCGTGCGGAGAAGTACTACGTCGCCGGCCGAAAGCTCATTCCTCTCCTTGACCGCGATAGCCGCGCGGCCATGTGGGTGCTGATGACGATCTACCATCGCCTACTCGGCCGCATCGCGGACCGCAGGATGGAGGTCTTCGGCGAGCGCGTCTCGGTCTCGACCGCGACGAAGCTCTCGATCCTCGCGCGCGGGCTGGTGATGGCGGCCTGGAACAGGATCGTACCGTGAGCGCACGCGAGATCGTTGTTGTCGGCGCAGGTGTTGCCGGTCTGAGCGCGGCGGAGGCGCTGGCGCGTGCTGGTGAGCGTGTCACCTTGCTGGAGCGGCGTGAGTTCGTCGGTGGACGCGCATACTCCTACCTGCATCCGGCGCTGGACGAGGTTGTCGACTCGCAGCATGTCGTGGTTGGCTGCTGCAACAACCTGGTCGAGCTGGCGGGCGCAGCCGGGCTTGCTGACAAGATCCGCTGGTACGACAAGCAGAACTGGCTCGAACCGGCAACCGCCACACGCGGGCCGCGCAACACGGTGATCGAGATCGGTTCCCTGCCGGCGCCGATGCAGTTCACCGGCAGCTTTCTGCGCGCGCCCATGCTGGAGACCGCGGACAAGCTGGCCATCGCGCGCGGGCTGATGGAGTTCCGCGGCGGAGCGGAGGGCAGTGACAGTGAGTCGGTCACGCAGTGGTACAGTCGCACGCGGCAGACCGAGCGCGCCATCCTGCATCTGTGGGAGCCGCTGGTGCTGGCGTGCCTCAATGACTCGTCCGAGCGCTGCTCGATGAAGTACGCAGCCAAGGTCTTCTACGAGCTCTTTCTCAAGAACAAGACCGGCGGGCGGCTGGGCATTCCGACGGTGCCGCTCAGCGAGTTCTACGGTGCAGTCGCGGGGCGCATTCGCACACTGGGCGGCCGCGTGGAGCTGAAGGCCGGTGTCGAACAGCTTACGCAGCAGGCAGATGGACGGTGGATGCTGTGGGCCGGCGAGCGTGAGTTTGCAGCAGATGATGTGATCCTCGCGCTGCCGTTTGAGCAGACGCAGAGGCTGGTCGAGACGATGACCTTTGGCGTCACCGCTTCGGCGCAGGGGGCGACGTACGAGGCTACTCGGCGCGAGCTGCTGGCGAAGATGGAGCGCTTCGAGCATTCTCCGTATGTCTCCGCGCTGCTGTGGTTCGACCGGGAGATCACGGATCACGACCACGCATGGCTGCTGGACTCTCCTGTCCATTGGTTCTTCCACAAGTCGCGCATCAGGAGTGGTGAGACCGGCACTGGCGGGCCGAGCTACGTTGAGGTTGTGATCTCCGGCTCGCGGGAGGACCTGGTGAAGTCGCGCGAGGAGCTGTTGGCGATGGCGCTCGGTGAGCTGGCGCGGTTCTTCCCTGAGGTGGCGCGGGCGAAGGTCGTGAAGTCCGGCGTACTGAAGGAGGCGCGGGCGACCTTCACATTGATGCCTGGTGAAGACGGCGCGCGTCCGACGCAGAGGACCGCGATCCCTGGGCTCTACCTCGCGGGTGACTGGACCGCAACCGGCTGGCCTTCCACCATGGAGAGCGCGTGTCGCAGTGGACGGCTGGCTGCCGGCGCGGCGGTGGGCGACACGCAGCGCTTCATGGTTACGGAGCCTGCGGCGAGTGGATTTTCTCGACTGCTTGCACGGTAGACCCCTCCCCCTATGTGATGTCGCAAACTGCTGAAATAAAGCGGCTTTTAAGCCTATGTCACACAATTGGTGCAGTCGTGCATTGAAAATAAAGGAGATGCGAGTGAAGGTCCTTTCTGGGTCTTTTCCGTGTCTTAAAGAGCAGATGCCCGGCGAACTTGCCGAGCCTATGCTCTTTGATTTTCTGTTTCTATTTTACCAAGCCGGATAAAACTGGTATGCCAACTTTCTTGAACTTTATTTCCAAGCAAATCAGTGGTTTAGGTGGTTCGGGGGGCTTGACAGAGAATCCGTCTCACTTCGTCGCGCTCTTCCAACGGCTGACGTGCGCCGCTCCGCTCAGGATGACAGCAGTTTTGGAGGCGGGATTGTTGCACGCGTGCCCTTCCGAATACGCTAGCGCAAAAGGCAACCCACCCTTTCGCGTTGCGAAAGGGTGGGCCACCCGGATTTCGGGGCAGAGGTAGTTAGTGGCTGGTGGAGTGGCCTGAGGCGGAGGCGAGTTTTTCTTCGGCCTCGCGCGTGATGATGTTGGCGCGGTCGTAGGCCTCGCCGTCGTCGCCAGCCTCATGCCAGAGCTTTTCGCCTTCAGCGAGTTCTTCGCGGGCTTCTGCGGTGTCGATCTCCTCAGGGTGCAGCGCGGTCTCGGCGAGGATGGTGACACGCTCGGGGAGCACCTCAACAAAGCCCCAGGCGACAAAGAAGCGCTGCTCGCCGGCGGTGCCGCCGTGGAGCCGGACCTCGCCTGCGCCCAATTCGGCCAGCAGAGGAGCCGCGCCGTAGAGCGCCTCCATGTAGCCGGTGATGGCGGGCAGCTCGACGGCCTCTGCGGTGGCGTCCAGCAGAAGGCGATCCGGGCAGACGAGCCGCACGGTGAGGAGGTTCGAGTTGGAAGAGTCGGCCATTTCTGTTATGCGTTCGTTGCCTGCATCTTCTCGGCGGCCTTGAGGACGTCTTCGATGCCGCCCTTGAGGTAGAAGGCCTGCTCAGGAATCGAGTCGTGCTTGCCTTCGATGATCTCCTTGAAGCTGCGGACGGTCTCTTCGATCTTGACGTATGCGCCGGGGATGCCGGTAAAGATTTCAGCCACGTGGAAGGGCTGGGAGAGGAAGCGCTGCACCTTGCGGGCACGAGCGACGGTGGTCTTGTCCTCTTCGGACAGTTCGTCGATGCCAAGGATGGCGATGATGTCCTGGAGGTCTTTGTAGCGCTGCAGGATTCGCTTGACGCCCTGCGCGACATCGTAGTGCTCCTGGCCGACGACCGCTGGCGAAAGGATGCGCGAGGTGGAAGCCAGCGGATCGACGGCCGGGTAGATGCCAAGCTCCGACAGCGGACGCGAGAGCACGGTGGTGGCGTCAAGGTGGGCGAAGGTGGTGGCAGGCGCGGGGTCGGTCAAGTCGTCGGCAGGAACGTAAACGGCCTGTACCGATGTGACCGAGCCTTTCTTGGTGGAGGTAATGCGCTCCTGCAGCTCGCCCATCTCCGTGGCGAGGTTGGGCTGATAGCCCACGGCGGAGGGCATACGGCCGAGGAGGGTGGACACCTCGGAACCGGCCTGAGTGAAGCGGAAGATGTTGTCGATGAAGAGCAGCGTGTCCGCGCCTTCTTCGTCGCGGAAGTGCTCGGCGACGGTGAGGCCGGTGAGGGCGACGCGCAGGCGCGCTCCTGGCGGCTCGGTCATCTGGCCGTAGATGAGTGCGGCCTTGGACTTGGAGAAGTCCTTGAGGTCGATAACGCCCGACTCCTGGAACTCCATCCAGAGGTCGTTGCCCTCGCGGGTGCGCTCGCCCACGCCGGCGAAGACGGAGAAGCCGCCGTGCTTGGTGGCGACGTTGTTGATGAGCTCCTGGATGATGACGGTTTTGCCGACGCCGGCGCCGCCGAAGAGGCCGATCTTGCCGCCCTTCAAGAAGGGCTGAATGAGGTCGATGACCTTGATGCCGGTCTCAAACATCTCCTCGGACGTGGACTGCTCATCGAAGGCAGGTGCCTGGCGATGGATGGGGCGGTGCTCGGTGGCGTTGACCGGGCCAAGCTCATCGACCGGCTGGCCAAGGACGTTGAGCACGCGGCCCAGCGTAGGACGGCCCACCGGAACGGAGATGGGCGCACCGGTGTCAATGGCGTTCATGCCGCGGACCACGCCTTCGGTGGCCTCCATGGCGATAGTGCGCACGCGGCCCTCGCCAAGGTGCTGCTGGACCTCAACGGTGATGTTGAGGGGCGTGGGCACGGTGAAGCCGTCGCTGACAATGCGCAGCGCCTGGAAGATAGGCGGCATGTTTTTTTCTTCGAACTGGATGTCAACGGCCGGACCGCTGACGGAGATCACTTTTCCGATGTTTTCTGCCATAGTGTCTGCTTCCTAAAAAATCTCTTCTGAAAAATCTGTTCCGCTTACAGTGCGGCGGCGCCGCTGACGATCTCGATGATCTCCCGGGTGATGGCGGCCTGGCGCACGCGGTTCATGGTGAGGGTGAGCGAGTCGATCAGCTCCCCGGCGTTCTTGGTGGCGGCGTCGGTCGCGGTCATGCGCGCGGCGTGCTCGGCCGCGGCAGACTCCAGCAGCGCATGAAAGATCTGCGTGGTGACGTAGCGTGGCATCAGGTGGCGGAAGAGCTTTTCGGGCGCCTGGTCGTAGATATAGTCGACCTCAGCAGTTCCGAACTTCTTAGCTTCGGCTTCGGCCTCGGCATCGTCCGGCTCCTGGATGGGCACGCCGGAGGTGGCGGCCGCACGCGCGGCGGCCTCACGTGCCTCCTCGGACATCTCCTCGAAGGCTGTGATCTCATGCGAGCCGAGCTTCTGGATGGGCAGCAGCTTTTCGACGACCACGCGCTGCGAGATAACCGACTTGAACTCGTTGTAGACGAGGTAAACGGAGTCGATCTCGGCGCGCTCGTAGCGCTCAATGATGGACCGCGCCATCTCGGAGACTTCGTCGAACTCCGTCTTCAGCAGCAGGCCGGGATGCTCGGCGACCAGTTCGATTGGCTGCGCACGGTAGCGGATGACCTCATAGTGGGTCGAGAGCTCGTTGTCGTAATGAGTCTCGATCTTCTCGTAGTTAGCCGCGGCTACTTTTTTCTTGTAGAGGCCGATGGCCTTCTTGCCGACGGCTTCGATGTCGATGTTCTGGCCGGCGGCACGGCGGGCGTCGATGAACTTCTGCGCAGCCTTGCCGATGTTGGAGTTGAAGGCGCCGGCGAAGCCCTTGTCACCTGCGACGACGACGACGAGAACGTTCTTCTCTTCGCGCGCGACCAGCAGCGGATGTTTGATGTCGCCGGTCTGCTCGTCGAAAAGGTCCGTGCGGCGCACCATGGAGACGAGCACACTGGTGAGCATCTCCGCATAGGGACGCGCCTTCATGGTGCGGTCCTGCGCGCGGCGCAGCTTGGCGGCCGAGACCATCTTCATGGCCTTGGTAATCTGCCGCGTGTTCTTCACGCTGCGGATGCGGCGCCGGAGATCGAGTACGTTCGCCATGGAGGTTTAGTGGGCTGCTCCCGCGGTTGCCTTGTCTTTGAGGCCGGCGAGGAAGCCGGACTTATAGTCCTTGATGGCCTGGGTAAGGCGCGCCTTGATGTCGTCGTCGAGCGCCTTCTTGGTGGCGATGTCGGTGAGAATGGCGGGTGCAGCTGACTCGAGATACGGATAGAAGCCATCCTCGAAGGCGCGGAGATTCTTCACCTCAACGTCGTCAAGGAGGCCCTGGGTTCCGGCAAAGAGGATGGCGACCTGCTTCTCCGCGGAGAGCGGCTGGAACTGCGGCTGCTTGAGGAGCTCGGTTAGGCGCTGGCCGCGATTGAGCTGATTCAGAGTGACCTTGTCGAGGTCGGAGCCGAACTGTGCGAAGGCGGCGAGTTCGCGGTACTGCGCGAGATCGAGCTTCAGTGTCGAACCGACCTGCTTAGTGGCCTTGATAGCTGCAGCAAAGCCGACGCGCGAGACGGAGAGGCCGACGTTGACCGCGGGACGCACGCCGGAGTTGAAGAGGTCCGTTTCGAGGAAGATCTGGCCGTCGGTGATAGAGATGACGTTGGTCGGAATGTACGCGGAGACGTCACCGGCCTGGGTTTCGATGACCGGCAGCGCGGTGAGCGAACCGCCGCCGAGCTTGTCGGACAGCTTGGAGGCGCGCTCGAGCAGGCGCGAGTGGAGATAGAAGACGTCGCCGGGATAGGCCTCGCGTCCGGGAGGACGGCGGAGCAGCAGCGAGATCTCGCGGTAGCTAACGGCGTGCTTGGAGAGATCGTCGTAAATCACCAGCGCGTGGCGCTTCGAGTCGCGGAAGAACTCACCGATGGCGCAGGCGGCGAAGGGCGCGAGGTACTGCATTGGCGC
>Ga0105238_10002704_pt1 | contig 17641 bp, 16 predicted proteins | sample KBSC34metaG_FD_81526 | JGI IMG/M metagenome (GOLD analysis project Ga0105238, IMG submission 81526) | Corn rhizosphere microbial communities from Kellogg Biological Station, Michigan, USA - KBS C3-4 metaG | ecosystem: Host-associated > Plants > Roots > Rhizosphere > Soil | place: Michigan, USA... | reverse complement strand
TGGCGTCGCGGCCTTCCTTGGTCTCATGCCAGGCATGGCCGTGGCCCGCGGCGGAATAGAGCTCGTCGGCGACGGGGGCGTACATCACGCCCATGACCGGCTGCCCTTCGAGGATCAGCCCGATCAGCACGGTGAACTCGCCGGTCTGGCCGATGAATTCCTTGGTCCCGTCCAGCGGATCGACCAGCCAGAAATTGCCGCGCGAGATATCCGGGATTTCGCCGGCCTCAACGCCTTCCTCGGACACGACCGGAATATCGGGGGTCAGCGCCGCGAGGCCCGGGCGCAGGATACCGTCGGAGGCGTGATCGGCGGCGGTCACCGGGCTGCCGTCCTGTTTCACGATCACCGGCGTGCCGGACTGGTAGAGACCGAGGATGGCGGCGCCCGCCTTCCGGGCCAGAATCTCGACCTGCGGCAGCAGGGCGACTCGTTGAATGTCTGTGAGCATGCGTAAAGTTATGGCATGAGTGCGGGCAAAATCGGCATGCGCGAGTCCGTTAGCAGATATACAATCCATAAGGGGCCGTTCGGATGAAAGTTCCTACCTTGTCAGCGCTGTGCGGGATGTTCCTGGCTGCCGGACTCACCTCCACCAGCTTCGCCGCCGAACGTGTCGTTTTCATGACCGACTGGAAGCCCGAGGCCGAGCAGGGCGGCTTTTACGAGGCGCAGGCGCTGGGGCTCTATGCCAAGCATGGGCTGGATGTGCAGATCCGCTCCGGCGGCACCGGCGCCAATCCGCAGCAGCTGATGGCGGCGGGCGCGGTCGACATGGCGATCGGTTCGAACAGCTTCTTCGTGCTGAACCTGGTGAAGGCCGGGGCGCCGGTGGTCGCGGTGATGGCGAGCTATCAGAAGGACCCGCAGGTGCTGATCCTGCATCCTGAGGACAAGGCGGCCGGCTTGGCCGACCTCAAGGGCCGGCCGATCATGATCTCCGATGCCTCGATCGACACGATGTGGGCCTGGCTCAAGGGCAAATACGGCTTCGAGGACAAGCAGATCCGCAAATATTCCGGCAGCCCGGCCCCGTTCCTGGTCGACAAGACCGCGATCCAGCAGGGCTATGCCACGTCCGAGCCGCTGACGATCGAGAAGGCCGGCGGCTTCAAGCCCAAGCTGTTCCTGCTGGCCGATAGCGGCTACTCGACCTACGGCTCGCTGGTGCTGGTCAAGGGCGACTGGGTGACCAAGAAGCCGGAGGTGGTTAAGGCTTTCGTCGAGGCGTCGATCGAAGGCTGGAAGGCCTATATGTCCGGCGATCCCGCCCCGGCCGACGCGCTGATCAAGAAGGGCAATCCCGACATGACGGACGAGATACTGGCCTACGCCCGCGACCGGATGAAGGAATACGGCATCATCGATTCCGGCGACACCAAGACCATGGGCATCGGGGCGATGACCGACGCGCGCTGGGCCGAGTTCACCAAGATGGCGACCGGGGCGGGACTCTATCCCGCCGACATCGATGCCAAGAAGGGCTATACGCTCCAGTTCGTCGACAAGGGCTATGGGCTGGATGCGCGGTAGATTTCTGTCTCGCCTCGGCCCGATTTCACCCTTACCCAACCCTCTCCCATCAAGGGAGAGGGCTTTAATTCATGTCCCTCCCCCTCGATGGGGGAGGCGAGGAGAGGGTGAATGCCGGGCCAGGGACGGTCTAGCGTGCTAACCCTCTCCAACATCACCAAAACCTACCCGTCGGGCCTCCTCGCCCTCGATCATGTCGACCTGACCATCGAGGCCGGGTCGTTCACCAGCATCGTCGGCCCCTCCGGCTGCGGGAAGAGCACGCTGCTGCGCATGATCGCCGGCCTCGACGAGCCGACGGCCGGCACCATCCAGGGCCGGCCTGACGATGTCGGGCTGGTGTTCCAGGATGCGACCCTGATGCCTTGGGCCGATGTCGAGGCCAATGTCCATCTGCCGCTGCGGCTGGCCGGGGTGAAGCGGAAGGACGCCGCGCCGCGTATCGCCGAGGCGCTTGCGCTGGTGGGCCTGACCGAATTCGCCCGTGCCTATCCGCGGGCATTGTCGGGCGGCATGAAGATGCGGGTCGCCATCGCCCGGGCGCTGGTGACCCGGCCGCGCCTGCTGCTGATGGACGAGCCCTTTGCCGCGCTGGACGAGATCACCCGCAACCGGCTGAACGACGACCTGCTGCGCCTGTGGCGGGATCAGAAATTCACCACCGTGTTCATCACCCACAGCGTCTTCGAATCCGTCTATCTGTCGACCGACATCGCGGTGATGACGCCGCGGCCCGGCCGGGTGATGGCGTTGCACCGGATCGGCGGCCCCGCGGTGCGTGACGGCCGCTTCCGCGCCGATCCGGCCTATCTCGACGGCTGCCGGGCCGTGTCGCACGATCTGGAATTGGCGTTGAGGGCGCCGGCATGACGCGCTTCCTGCCGTTGCTGGTCGGGATCGTCTTCCTGGCGGCCTGGGAATTCTCGGTGCGCTGGCTTCAGGTGCCGGTCTTTGTGCTGCCGCCGCCCTCGGCGATCGCCAAGGCCTTCGTGGATAATTTCCCGGTGCTGATGTCCGCCCTGTGGGTCACGATGGAAATGACACTGGCGGCGTTCCTGGCGAGCTTCTTGGGCGGGCTGGCGCTGGCGATCCTGTTCTCGCAGAGCAAGCTGGTCGAGCGCAGCCTGCTGCCATACGCAATCGTGCTGCAGGTGACGCCGATCGTCTCGATCGCGCCGATCATCGTCATCTGGGTCGGGCTCGACCATGTCGAGCGGGCGGTGTTCATCCTGGCGACCATCGTCGCCTTCTTCCCGATCCTGTCGAACGCCAGCTTAGGCTTGCGCTCGGTCGATCCCGGCCTCTCGGACCTGTTCCGCCTCTACCGCGCGGACCGGTGGCAGCGCCTGTTCCTGCTGCAATTGCCCAGCGCGATGCCGGCGCTGCTGGCCGGGGCGCGGATCAGCGGCGGGCTGGCGCTGATCGGCAGCGTGGTGGCGGAATTCGTTGCCGGCTCGGGCGAGGCGACCGGGCTTGCCTGGCGGATCGCCGAGGCCGGCCAGCGCCTGGAAATCCCCAAGCTGTTCGCCGGCCTGTTCCTGCTGTCGCTGACCGGCCTTGCGATCAACTTCGCCGTGGCGCGGATCGAGCACCTTCTCCTCCGCCGTTGGCACCCGGCCCACGGCTAATTTCCACCGTCATTGCGAGCGAAGCGAAGCAATCCAGGGCCGTTAGCGCTGCATCAGGGCCTTTGGCTCTGGATTGCCGCGTCGCTGCGCTCCTCGCAATGACGACTAGGGAGTTAGCTCTTCGGCTTCTCGAACTTCAGCACGAACTGGTCGGTCTTGCCCTTGATCGAGGGGTCGAAGACGGTCGCGGTGTGCGGGTCGTTCGGGTTCTTGAGCATGTCGCTGGAGCCGACCAGCTTGAAGCCTGCGCTCTCGACCTCGGTCTTCACCGCCGCCTCGTCGATCCGGTGCAGCGTGTTGGTGTCCTGGAAGCCCGACCCGGCCGGGGCGGCGTGGTCGATCACCAGGAAGATGCCGCCGGGCTTCAGCGCGGCAAACACCGCCTTATCTAGGGCGGGGACATCGGCGTTCGGGAGGTTGTGCAGGTCGTGATAGTTCTGTGCGGTGAAGAACAGATCGACTGAGCCTGCCGGCAGTTCGCTCACCTTCTGCGCTACCAATGTAACGTTATTGTAGGCGGGATCAGCTGTAACCGGCTTGGTCTTCTCCGTGAATTTATCGGGCGTGCCGGCTGGCCACAGCGCCGTCACATGGCCTTTCGGCCCGACCGTCTTGCTGAAGATGCGGGTGAAATACCCGCCGCCCGGCAGGAAATCGACGATCTGCTGCCCGCTCTTGGCGCCGGCGAAGGCCAGCGTTTCTGCCGGCTTGCGGTTGGCGTCCTTCTCCTTGTCGGCGGCGGGGCGGCCCGCATCGGCCACGGCGGCGGTGATTTCGGCGGAAGGCTTATCGGCGGCGTAAGAGACGGCGGACGTCAGGCCCGCGGCCAGGATCATCCCCGACGCGAGCATCATTTGGCGCAACATGGCGTTCTCCCCAAAGTTCGGTTTGCCGGCCGCAAATGGCGGGTCACTCCTGTTATTGGCTCTTGGGCGCAAAGGGAAGGCTGTTTGTCGGCCCGGCGCGGACGTTCGTCGAAGACAGGGGAACCGATAACGTCGCGGTTACCGCCATGATCTACAGAGACAGACTGGCACATTACCCGAGAAAGCCATGGCCGGCACTAATCGCGACCGAACGCTGGATGGAATCCGGGGCTGCCTGGCCCTGCTCGTATTCACCCACCATTCGGTGCAGGCGGCGACGGGATCGCTGGTGCTGCTGAAGCCTGCCACTCTTGCCGTCTTCGTTTTCTTCATGCTGTCGGGATGCGTGCTGACCCGGGCATGGGACGGGCGGTACCCGCGCTTCCTGGCCGGCCGTATTGTCCGCCTTTGGCCGGTCTATGCGCTCTGCCTGGCGGTGGGCTATCTGCTTTCCGGCACGCCGCCATCCCTGGCGCAGTTCGCCTGGTGCGCCGGGGCACTCGACAAGCCGATCGTCGACATCCCGGCCTGGTCCCTGGTGGTGGAGGCCTGGGCGATGCCGTTCATGCCGCTGTTTGTCTGGGTGTCGCGCCGTTCGCTGCCCTGGCTGCTGGCGGCACTGGCGGCGACGCTGCTCTGCGCGATATCTCTCTATCCGCTCGCGCTTTACGGCGTGTTCTTCTTCGCCGGCGCGTGGGTTTCGCGTTTCAGCATCCGCTGGTCGCCGCTCGAGGCCCGGCTGCCGCAATGGCTGGGCCGCGTGTCATACCCGCTCTATCTCTGCCATTGGCCGATCCTGTTTTTCCTCGGCCTGCCGATCTTCGTCACCGTGCCGCTGTCGCTCGCCGTGGCGGTGCTGCTGACGGCGACGGTCGAGGCATGGAGCATCCGGGCATCGCGGGCGATCCGGCTCCAGCCCTTGCGGCCGGCGATGGCCGAGGGTGCGCTTCAGTCTGGCTGATTGTCTGGCGGGAATGGTGGGCGCGGTAGGGATTGAACCTACGACCCCACCCGTGTGAAGGGTGTGCTCTCCCGCTGAGCTACGCGCCCGCCCGAAGGCAGGTTGGTGCTTATAAGGGGCGGGTCCGTGTAAGTCCAGCCCGCATCCCCCCTGGCGTCATGCTAAAAATTCCGGCCCCCGCGGGGGAGGCCGCGAGAGCCGGACAGTTCGGGAAGAAACGCGTGTCAGACGCGCCGCCGGCGCAGGAGAATGGCCGGCTCCGGGTGACGGGAGGGAACCGTCAGGACGCGACACTGCGCCGTTGCCGGCCGGGATTCTTGGCCGCTTATGCCATTTTGGTCGAAAAGCACGCCTATCGGCCCTGGCGGGAATACCTCCCTGATGGTAATGGGGTATTGATACTCATTCTCAACAAGGCGCGCACATGACCGGCTCGGCAGACACCCGTTCCAGCAAGGTGCCCCAGGTCACGCTGGTCTTCTGGATCGTCAAGATCGCAGCGACGACATTGGGCGAGACCGGGGGCGACGCCCTGTCGATGACATTCGACCTCGGCTATGCGCTGTCCACGGCGATCTTCTTCGTCTTCTTCGCTGTCTCGGCCGCCGCCCAGATCCGCGCCCGGTCGTTCCATCCGTTCCTCTATTGGGCGGTGATCGTCGCCACCACGACGATGGGGACGACCATGGCCGATTTCGCCGACCGCTCCCTCGGCATCGGCTATGTCGGCGGCTCGCTGATCCTGTTCGCCCTGGTGCTGCTGGTGCTGGGCGTCTGGTGGCGCGTGGAGGGTTCGGTCTCGGTCGATGCGATAGCCTCGCCCCGGGCCGAGGCCTTCTATTGGCTGACGATCCTGTTCTCGAACACGCTGGGCACGGCGCTGGGCGACTTCCTGGCCGACTCCGGCCCGGGCTATGAGGGCGGGGCGCTGGTCTTTGCCGGATTGCTGGCGGTGGTCTGGGCGCTCTACGCCTTCACCGATCTCTCCCATACGCTGCTGTTCTGGGCCGCCTTCATCCTGACCCGCCCGCTGGGGGCCACGGTGGGCGATCTGCTGACCAAGCCCACCGGGGACGGCGGCCTCGATCTCGGCCGTGTCATCTCCTCGGCGGTTATCGCCGTATTCATCATCGCCTGCATCCTCATCCTGCCGCAGCGCGCAGGGGGGCATCCGGGAGGGGCACGGCGCGCGTAGAGAAGAAGGAGGTTTCGATGAAAGCTACCCTTCGTGCGGTGACCGCCGCCCTTTTGTGCCTGGCCGGCCCCGCGCAGGCCGCGGCGATCCAGGCCTGCGACCTGACCGTGGACGTGACCGACCAAGACCCGAAAGGCACCAATCTGCGCGACGCACCCGGCGGCAAGATCGTCGGCGTGCTGAAGCTGGCCGGGACCGGGGATGACTGGATCGAGGTTCATGTCATCGGCCAGTCGGGGGACTGGCTCCTGATCGACAAGGCCACGCAGATGGGTGACGACGAAACGACCATCTTCACCGGCCAGGGCTATATGCATGTCAGCGTGCTGGGGTCATACGGCCTGTGGAACGGCATGCCGATCTGGAGCGACCATGACGAGAAAAGCCCGCTGGTCACCGCGGAGGCCGCAGGCGATCAGGATGTGAAGTTTCTGGGCTGCTGGGGCGAATTCGCCCGGATCCGCACCAAGCAAGGCACGGGCTGGACCAAGACCCTGTGCCTGAACGGACGCACGACCTGCGCGTGATTCCCGCCGCCGTCAGTCCCCCACCGCCGCCCCCGGCGGGGCGCTTTGTCCCGGGCGGGGGACGCGCAGGAAGAAGACCAGGGGCAGCATGACGATCGACAGGACCGCCAGCAGCAGGAAGCCGTTGATATAGGCGATCATCCCGGCCTGGCGGGTGATCGAAAAATTCATCACCTGCATCGACGCGGCCTGGCTCATCCCCGGAATGCTCATATGAAGGTGGCGGAACGGGTTCATGAAGGCCGACAGGTTGCCGTGATGGATCTGGGTCAGCTCGACCACCCGCGCCGACACGATGGCGACGCCGATCGCGCCGCCCAGGCTGCGCATCAGGCTGAAGAAGGCCGAACCGTCGGTACGCAGCTGGTCGCTCAAGGTCGAGAAGGTGACGGTCGCCACCGGCAGCGTGATCGCGCCCATGCCCAGGCCCTGCAGCACGCCGGTCCAGACGATCTGGTCCATCTCCACGTCCAGCGACCAGCCCGACATCAGGAACAGCGACAGTGCGTTCATCACCATCCCGCCGGCGATCAGCGTGCGCGGCCCGATCCGCCCTTTCAGCCGGCCGATGATGATGAACGATGCGATCATGCCGATCCCGCGCGGCGACGTCGCCAGCCCGGCCGTCAGCACGGGGTAGTTCATCTCGAACTGCAGAAGCTGCGGCACCAGCACCAGCGCGCCCAGATACACCATGAAGATCATCGCCATGATGCCGACGCCGATCACATAGGTGCGGTCGCGGAACAGGCGCACATCGATGAACGGATTGGCGGTGGTCAGGCTGTGGACGACGAACATGTAGAGGCCGAACACCATCAGGCCGGCCTCGACCTTGATCTCGCCCGACTGGAACCAGCCCTTCTGCTCGCCGCGGTCGAGCACCAGCTGGAAGGCGGCGATGGCGACGGACAGGAACAGGAAGCCCAGCCAGTCCAGCTTGCGGGCCGGCGTGTTGTTGTCGTCATGCATGAAGATGAAGGCGCCGACGATCGACAGGATGCCGATCGGCACGTTGATGTAGAAGCACCAGCGCCAGCTATATTCCTCGGTCAGATAGCCGCCGATGATCGGCCCCAGGATCGGGCCGACCATGACGCCGATCGAGAAGATGTTCATCGCCTTGGCCGTCTGGCTGCGTGGATAGGCGCCCAGCAGGATCGATTGCGACAGCGGCGTCAGGATGGCGCCGAACCCGCCCTGCAGCAGCCGGAACAGCACCATCTGCGGCAGGGTCTGGGCCGCGCCGCAGGCGATCGAGGTGACGGTGAAGCCGGTGATCGCCATCACGAAGGCGCGGGTGAGGCCCAGCTTCGACGCGGTCCAGCCGGTGATCGGCGTGGCGATGGCGGTGACCACGATATAGGAGGTCAGCACCCAGGATATCTGGTCCTGGGTCGCGCCCAGGCTGCCCTGCATGTGGGGCAGGGCGACATTGGCGATGGTCGTGTCCAGAACCTGCATCACCGTCGCCGCCATCGCGATCAGGGTGATCATCATCTGGTTCGGCGCGCGTGCGACGCGGTCGAACTGCTCGACAGTCGTCATGGCCCTATCGATCTACGGCGAAAAGCGTGATTTTCTAACGCGCACATGGGGTTGGATTGCCCGGTTTCGGGCGGCAAGTCCAGCCCTGCGGCTGGCCCGATCCGCGCATTGCTATTTATAAGAAAGCGCCGGCGATTATGTCGAAACGGCCCGCTCTCCCCCGACATGGGTTCGGTCGGAGCATTGACGCTCCGCGCAAAAACCAGGAGACGACATGAAGTATATGATGCTGATCCACCACGACGACGAAGCGCTGTCCAAGGCGGACCAGAGCCTGTGGGCCGACTATGCGGCCTTCAACGAGGCGCTGGTGAAGGCAGGCGGTTTCGCCGGAGAGCGGCTGCACCCGGCCGCAGGCGCCACCAATGTGCGCGTGCGCGGCGGCAAGGCCGAGGTCATCGACGGCCCCTATGCCGACACCAAGGAAAAGCTCGCCGGCTATTTCATGATCGACGCCGCCACCCCTGAGGAAGCGGTGGCCTGGGCCCAGCGCTGCCCCAGCGCCCGCTATGGCACGATCGAGGTGCGGCCGATCATGGACATGCGGCGTTAGCCATGAGCGGCGACAAGGCGTCCGGGGTTGTCGAGCGGGTCGCGCGCGAGAGCTATGGCCGCCTTGTCGCACTGCTCGCTGTGCGGACGCGCGATCTTGCCTCGGCCGAGGACATCCTGGCCGAGGCCTTCGCCGCCGCATTGGCGCAATGGCCCGTCGAGGGCGTGCCCGCCAATCCCGACGGCTGGCTGATCACCGTCGCCAAGCGGCGGCATGCCGATCTGCTGCGCCGGGAGCAGGTGCGGATGAACGGCGAACCTCATCTTCAGATGCTCGCCGCCGAGATCGACGAAGCCGGGGAACTGCCCGACCGGCGCCTGGCGCTGATGTTCGCCTGCGCCCATCCGCGGATCGAGCGCGCGGCGCGGGCCCCGCTCATCCTGCAGGCGGTGCTGGGCATAACCGCGAGGGCCATCGCAGCGGCCTTCCTGGTTTCGCCGGCCAGCATGGGCCAGCGCCTGGTCAGGGCCAAGGCGCATATCCGGGAAAGCGCCATTTCCTTCAGCATACCCGAGCGCAACGAGATGCCGGAGCGCCTGAACGCTGTTCTCGAGGCGATCTACGCCGCCTATTCCACCGGCTGGGACGGCGTGGACGAAGGTGCCTCGGAACTCGCGCCCGAGGCGATCTGGCTCGCCGGCCTGATCGTGGAGCTGCTGCCGGCGGAGCCGGAGACCAAGGCGCTTCTGGCCCTCATGCTCTACGCGGAGGCCCGCCGCCACGCCCGCCGCGACCGCAACGGATGCTATGCACCCATCGATCGCCAGGACATCGCGCTGTGGGACCACGCCCAGATCGGCAAGGCAGAGGCGCTGCTCCATGCCGCCAACCGTGACGGCCCGACCGGACGCTATCAGCTTGAGGCGGCGATCCAGTCGGCTCATGTCGCACAGCGGCTCGGCGGCGCGGATTGCTGGCCGGCGATCGTCGCGCTCTACGATCATCTGGTGGCGGCGACCAACTCGCCCGTGGCGATGCTCAACCGGGCCGCAGCGTTGGCGGAGGTCGCGGGGCCCGAGGCGGCGCTGGCCGAGCTGTCCGCCATTTCGGCCGACCAACGTATGCTCGGCTACCAGCCTTATTGGGCGACCCTCGGCCATCTGCGCCTGCGGGCCGGCCATATCGAGGCCGGCCGCGAGGCGCTGACGGTCGCCATCGGCCTCACGACCGATGCCGCCGTGAGGCAGCATCTCAGGCTGGGCCTGGATGCTGCCTCCTGAGGTCAGGCCGGCGTGATCGCGAAGACCCGCGTGTCCCAGCGCGTGATTGTCACCGGGATTTGCGTCAACTGCCCACTCCAGGCCTGGAAGCGGATCTGGGCATTGGTGAACAGGTCGGTGGCGACGTAGTTGCCTTGCGCAAGCCCCCTCAGCTTCAATGTGGCATTCAAGCCCTGGTTGCTCGGGTTTTCGACCGTGACGATCAGCCGGTTGCTCTGATCATAGAACCCCATGCCCGTCACGCCGGTAGAGTAGAACAGGCGAGCGTTTGAGTCCGACAATGCCGCGCTCAGGCTGGTGACGACCGGAGCGATGCTCTGCAGCTTCGCCATTTCATCGGGCGGCAGCGTGTCGAGCACGACCCATCCGGCCGGTTTCGCCGAAGACTGTAGGCTGTAGAGTGCGGCGTTGCTGACATAGTAGCCGACTGCGCCGCCGCCCTGCTTGAAGGCCAGCAGCTTGTCCGGATTCATGTAAGTGGAGTTGATGCCGGCCTGCGGCACCCCGGCTTCCTTCATGCGTTCGGCGGTCATCGAGTAATAGACGGCATAGCCGAACGGGCGGGTCGGCACGACCGTCTGGATCAGGCGCTGTACCGTCGAGTCCAGGTTGCCGACATCCCAATAGTCCCGCTGCATGAAGGCCAGCGCCCGCCGGACGGTACCCTGGCGGGTGGCGATGTGGGACCATGCGGTCTCCAGCCATGCCCGCTTCAGTTCCTTCAGCCCGCGCTCGTGCTGGTCGTTGTAGCTGAGATTGCCCCAGAAGCCGGAAACGGCCTGCCAGAAGGCCGAATCGTCGGCGCTCAGATTGCCGCCATTGCGGATATCGGGCTCGCGCGCCGCGGCCAGCACCATGCCGCCGATTCCCCAGATCATCGGCTGCCCGTTGCGGCCCCACTGCATCGTCTGGTCGTCCCAGACGCAGATATAGTTCGCCGTGGGGATATTGTGGTTGATGATATAGGCGTCGATCCCCTGGAAACGCCGCGCGCTCGGCCATTGGCCGCACTGGTCGATCACCAGCGGCTGGTGGCCGGTATTGTCGCGCAGCCGCGAGGCCAAGGCTCCGAAAAAGCGGCTGTAGCCGTTGCTGACGAAATCGTTCCACTGCGCCATGAAATGCGAGGTGATGTAGCTCGCCTGGCTGGCGATGGATCCGCCGGGGATCGTCTGCCCGATCGTGCTCTGGAACTTGGCGATCAACTCGGGATTGAAGCCGGCGAGATAGGTCGGGGTGACGGGCTGGCTGTCGGTGAAGTCCGACAGCATGATGCCATAGGCGCCGCTCTGCTGGGCGGTCTGGCCCCAGCGATACGCGAACCAATCGCCGTAGGTGGCGTTGCTCATCCCCGGCGGCCAGTCGCCCTGGCCCAGCGGCATCATCGGGCTGATATGACCCCAGTTGCCGTTCCAAGCCCGGAAGTCGGTACCGACCGAACCGCCGTCCGCCGCCATCATGAACAGGTTGCTGCGCGCGCCCTGCCACTGCACCCAGGCCTGGGCCTCCGGCGAACCGGGCAGGTTCTGGCTCCAGCGGTCGTTGTTGATCCAGCCGGGTTCGTTGTTATAGGCCGCGGCCGGCCGCGCCGCCTCATAGGTATCCTCCCAGCGCTGTGCGCCGCTGGCAGGAACGATACCGGTGCCGGTCAGCTTGTCGGCATACTGGCGCGCCGCCAGCATGGTGTTGGAATTGGTGAAGTTCGTGCCGACGTTCCAGAACAGGTTATTGAAGATGAGGCCCGGCGACGATCCCCAGGACTGCCCATAGATGCTGCTGGCGAAGGGCAGGGAGGTATAGCTCGTGCCGCCGACCTGGCCGTTGGCATTGATGGTGGGCGAACACACGTTGGACTGTCCGGCAAGACAGCCGGCATCGGCGCTTCCGGCGGCCAAGACGGTGCTTGCCGCGATCCCCAGGAAGCCGAGTAAATGCGGCCTCGCTTTCCGGTATTTTGAAGTCGATCTCGTAGAGGACGCAATAATACTGTTGCGTTCTGTCATGGGTCATCCTCATCCATTCGCGTTATAATGGAATCGCAGAGATATATCTTTAATTGTTCTGGGTCTGCCCGGGCTGACATTCGGGCATCACTGCGTTCCTGCTGGCGAGGTGATCCAATGAAATGAGGGAGGGTGTCAATACCGCATGTAGATGCGAGTAATCACGCGGTTTTATAGTGTTTATTGTTTTCGGAAGGACCTGCACAGCTGGACCGATATTGTATTCGTGGCTGTAAACGGCGGAAATCCGCGCCGTTGCCGCCGACGAATCCTGTGATCGAGCCGGTCTGGCGCCTCTAAAAATGTTCCGCGCGAAGGCGCGGCGCCACAGATTGGCCACAGCGGGGCGGCCGCCTTCGAGACCTGGAAATGGGGATGGATGAGACTGATGGGCCAGCCCTTTAGGGCAGATAGCCCATGGTGCGGGCGAAAACCCGTTCCTGCAGGCAAGTCAGCGGCGGCAACGCCTGGAGGGCGGCGAAGTGCCTGCGCGCCGTGCCTTGGTCACCGACTCGATTCGCGTTCCACAGCAGGCTGAATTCGATATCGCACCGCTCGTAAGGCAACAGCCGAGGCTCTTCCAGCCGCCGAGCGAGCTCGGTCTCATCGATCCTGCCAATGAGATATTCGGCCAACGCCCGATCCGACGATCGCTTGGCATCGCGGGCAACCCCCTCCAGCAGTGCCGGCCTTAAGTCTCCGTCGTCCGCGCGCATCAGATATTCATCGACGTCTACGATAGGCGCGTGGCAGTCGGTGTTGCCGCCGGTCATTGCTTTCGCCTGTTGGGCCAGGGCCCGTGCAGCGGCCAGCCAGCCGAGCGCATTTCCCGTCGCCGTCGGCGTAACCTTGAAGTGAATGAATGCCGCCACCGTTCCCGCCGAGAACGATCCCGCGCAAGTGCCGTTGATGCCGGTGGTGGCGGTATCTTTGAACAGCCGTAGGGCGGTCGCCAGGTCCTCTCCGCTTGGCGGCGATCCTTTCAGCAGGAGATCCGCAAGGGAGTTTACGCAGCCGGGGTGGCGAAGCTCCGTCGCGCAGGTCTGAAACGTGCGGCGTGCCGTGTCGTAGTCACCCGCCAGGTATGCCGCGCTTCCCATTCTGTATGCCGCGTTGCCGTAGGTGACTTGCCACTGGGGGGCATCCTGCTTGGCGCCGACCACTTTCCCGAATCCGGCCATGGCGTCGGCGGTCAACTGGGGATCGAGCGGCAGGCCTTGCCGCGTGCGTTCGCCATTCAGCGCGACAGCGATCTCGCCCTGATAATCAGAGGCGGCGAGACTGATGATATCGTCGGGGTTGGCCGCGATTACCGCCTTCACCGTCGGCAGAAGCTGGGCGAGCTGGGCCGTTTTCGAGTGGTCGCCCTGGCCGGCGGCGGCATGCACCGACTGTACCGCGTTCATGACATAGGTGACGGTGGCGGCGCGGTCGCTGGACGGGGGCTTCATGCCGGTCGCGCAGGCTGCGAGTGCCGCCAGCATGAACGCGGCGGCAGTCCTAAAAAGAGCTTTCATCCCGCTTCACCCAGCAGCGGCTTGAGCGGCCTGCGCAGCAGAAATGCCAGGATGCCGCCTGTCGCGGCGATTGCGGCATGCATCGCCCAGAACGCGGCCGGGGACATCTGCTCATAGAAATTGCCCAGCCAGCCGACGAAGAAATCGCCGATCGACAGCGACAGGAACGATGCGCCCATCAGGGTCGCGCGCACCTTGATCGGCGCGATCTGGGAGATGGTCGCCAGCACGGTCGGCCAGTAATAGAGGAAGGCTATGCCCAGCAGGATGTCGTAAACCAGCGGATAGAGCAGCGAGATCGATCCGCCGATCTCGCAGCCGACGACCAGCAGCAGGTTTGCGGCGGCGGCGATCATGGCGCCGATGCCGATCTTGGCCAGCGGGTCCGGCTCGCCGCCACCCGCGGCCTGACGCCGCCAGAGCGCGAGCAGGAACGGCACGGCGACGATACTGACCAACGGGTCGACCGAATTGTACCAGGCAACCGGCACATGGAAGCCCAGCACGTCGAGATCGACATATTTGTCGATCCAGACCAGGTTCATGTTGGTGTTCTGGTAATAGGCGATCGACTGAAAGGTCGTCAGCATCGCCGTGGCCGTCAGCGCCATCACCGTCAGCCATTGCCGCCGCATCAGCGGGGCGTGCACCGCGCGGTCCCGCGCCTTGGGCTTTTCGGCGGGGAAATGGCGGAAGCCGGCGATGTAGGTGACGAGCGCCGTCAGCATCAATATACCGGCAAGGCCGAAGCCGGCATGCCAGCCATAGAGCTGCGCCAGCAGGCCGACGAACAGCGGCCCGGTAACCGCGCCGAAATTGATGCCCATGGAGAAGATGTTGAAGGCGCGTGTCCGCCCCTCCGCGTCGCTTTGGGCATAGAGCTCGCCCACCTGGGTCGAGATATTGCCTTTCAGCAGGCCGCACCCGACCACCAGCAGCAGCATGGCGAGCAGGAACGAGACGTCGAAGGCCATGGCGATATGCCCGGCGCTCATCAGCACCGCGCCCAGCATCACCGCCGGCCGATGGCCCAGCCAGCGGTCGGCGATAATCCCGCCCAGCACCGGCGTGAAGTAGATGGCCATCGTATAGAGGCCGAAGGTCTGCGAGGCGATCTGCACCGGACTGGTCGCGCCCAGCAGCCCGACGAACCGGCGGTAAGGCTCGAACCCCGCGATATGCTCGACATGGCCCGGCAGCAGCAATTGCTGGGTCATGTACAGCACCAGGATCGCCGTCATGCCGTAATAGGAGAACCGCTCCCACGCCTCGGTGAAGGCGAGATAGGCAAGGCCGATGGGTTCGCCGAAGAAGGTGCGCTCGCCTCTTGTGCTCGTCCCGGCGACGGCGCTTTCGCTCATGGCATTCCCTTGGTCCTGAAAAATTGATGTGATGGTGCCCTTAACCGCTGCCCGGCGAAAGCGAATAATGGCGCGGGCAAAGGAGAGGGGATCATGATGGTGCGTCTGTCCGCGCTGGCTTTCCTGCTCGCGGTCCTGCTGGCAGCCCAGCCGGCGCATGCCGAGGAAATCTGGCAGACATTGCCGGCGCCCAGGCCATTGCCGGCCCCCGTGGCCGAAGGGCGGGTCGCGCATGACGGCGCCCTGATCTACTACCGGACTTTCGGCAAGGGGGCGCCGGTGATCCTGCTTCATGGCGGGCTGGCCAACGGCGATTATTGGGGCAACCAGGTGCCGGCGCTGATCGGGGCCGGCTATGAGGCCGTCCTGATCGACAGCCGCGGTCACGGGCGCAGCAGCCGTGACGCGCGGCCCTACACCTACGAATTGATGGCGTCCGACGTCGTCGCCGTCATGGACCGGCTTGGGCTGGGCAAGGCCGCCGTCGTGGGCTGGAGCGACGGGGCCATCGTCGGCCTGGTCATGGCGCTGAAGCATCCGGAGCGGCTGACCCGTGTCTTCGCCTTTGCCGCCAACATGGATCCCAGCGGGGTCAAGCCCGACACGGACAGCAACCCGACCTTCGCACGCTTCATCGCCGAGGCAGGGCAGGACTATGCCAGGCTGTCGCCGACACCGGCCGATTTCGCAGCCTTCAACGCCGCGATCCAGCATATGTGGGATACCGAGCCCAATTATCGCGCGGCCGATCTGGCGCGGATCGCGACACCGGTCGCCATCGTCGACGGCGATCACGACGAGGCGATCGAGCGCGCGCATACCGACTATCTGGCCCGCGTGATCCCGGGCGCCCGGCTGGTCATCCTGCCCCAGGCAAGTCATTTCGCGATGCTGCAGCAACCCGCGGAATTCAACCGCGCGATGCGCGATTTCCTGCGAGGAGATCGATAGTGCGGTGATTTCTCAAGATATTCATCGCCGGTGCGGGGTGCCATCTTCTGACGAGAGGAGAGCGGGGAAGGACACGTGCAGCACGACGTCGCCATTGGCTTGATGAGGCGGGCCCTCACCCTGGTCGAGACCCAGGTGCCGGAGATGGCCGAGGCCTATATGCAGGTGCCGCTCGATTATTACAGCAGCCCCGAGCTGGCGGCGAAGGAAACGGCGATGTTCGAGACGTCGCCTTTGCCGCTGATCGCATCCAGCCAGATCGGCAACCCGCACGACTACTTTGTCCGCAATGCCGTCGGCCGCTCGATCCTGCTGACGCGGGACGAGGATGGGGTGGCCCATGCCTTCCTGAATTACTGCCGCCATCGTGGCGCGGAACCCGCCAAGGGCTGCGGCAATTCCCGCCGCTTTTCCTGCCCGTATCACGCCTGGAACTATGATTCGAAGGGCAGGCTGGTCGGCATGCCGCTGCGCCAGCGCTACCAGGGGCTCGATCTCAGCCGGCTCAGCCTGGTCGAACTACCCAGCCAGGAGCGGCACGGCTTCCTGTGGGTGGTGCTGACACCGGACCATCCGATCGACGTCGCCGCCCATCTGGGGCCTGAGATCGATGCGGAGCTGGCGTCGTTGGGCTGCGACCGGATGCATTATTATTCCTCGCTGCCCGAGGCCAAGCTGGACACCAACTGGAAGTCGGTGGCGGAGGGGCTGCTGGAGGGGCTGCACCTGCCGCATGTCCATCCCGACACGTTCGGCCTGAACCCGCAGGCCAGCCATGTCGACCTCGCCTTCTACGACCGGTTCGGCCCGCATATTCGCTGGGGCATGGCGACCTTCGGCAAGGAGGATGTTGCCCGGCTGCGTGCGACGCCGGAGAGCGAATGGAAGCCGACGGAGCATGTCGGCTGTATCTGGCTGATCGCACCGGGCATGCTGCTCTCGCATGAGCTCTACGGCCTGATCTATGCCGACCTGACGCCGGGGGCGCAGGTTGCCGAATCCTATCTGCGCTATGGCTGGCTGAGCCCGGTCAGGGAGCCGCCGCCCGGCCAGCCCACACCGGAACAAATGGCCGCCCGCGCCGCCCGTGCCGTGCCGCAGGACCAGCCTGTCTGGGAGGGCTGCGGCCGCGGCCTCACCCGCGGCGCCCATGGCTATGCCCTGATCGGCCGCAACGAGAAGGGCCTCCAGCTGTTCCATGAGCAGCTGGCCGAGCGGATCGGCTATACGGGTTTGCGGTATTGTTAACCGTAGGGTGGATGAGCGAAGCGTAATCCACCGAAACTCTCACCGCATCGCAGGTGCCGCGCATTGCGCGGCTGGCGGATTACGCTAACGCTCATCCACCCTACGAATCCCGCTCCGGCCACGGTAGCGAACGCGGCCCAGCAGTGGCATAAGCACCCCTCCGATCCCCGGACCTGGATGCCCCGATGAACCCGTTCTGGAGCCAGACTGCGCGCCAGCTTTCGCCCTATGTGCCGGGCGAGCAGCCGCGCATCGCCGATCTGGTCAAGCTGAACACCAATGAAAGCCCATTCGGCCCGTCGCCGCGCGCGCTGGAGGCGATGCAGGCGGCCGCGGCCGATACGCTGCGCCTTTATCCCGATCCCGAGGCCACTGAGCTGCGCGAAGTGCTGGCCGCCCATCACGGCGTGAAGCCTGAGCAGGTCTTCGTCGGCAACGGTTCGGACGAGGTGATCGCCCATGCCTTCGCCGCGCTGCTGAATCAGCCCAGGCCGCTGCTGTATCCGGATGTCACCTACAGCTTCTATCCG
>Ga0105238_10002698_pt1 | contig 17659 bp, 18 predicted proteins | sample KBSC34metaG_FD_81526 | JGI IMG/M metagenome (GOLD analysis project Ga0105238, IMG submission 81526) | Corn rhizosphere microbial communities from Kellogg Biological Station, Michigan, USA - KBS C3-4 metaG | ecosystem: Host-associated > Plants > Roots > Rhizosphere > Soil | place: Michigan, USA... | reverse complement strand
GATGCCGGTGACGATGAGATAGATCGAGTAGACGCTCGAGACCGCCGCGCGCTTCCAGCCGAACGCGTCGGAAAGCGGCAGGAGGAACACGATGAACGTGTCGCCCACGCCGCGTCCCAGCATGTTGAACGCGAAGCAGAGGAAGAGGACGAGCGCGGCGATCGCCGCGGTGCGCGATGCGGGAGGGGCGGAACTCAAGCCGCCATTCTATGCGCTCCTACTGCCCCGGCACGAGCACGAAGGCCCTGAGGTCTCCCGTGGAGGTGGTCGCCGTGCCCACGATCCAGCCGCGATCGTTGATGCCGGTGGGCTCGAGATGCCGCCAGCCCTTCGCCTGCACCGCGGGGATCGTGTCGAGCCGGGTCACGGTGCCGTTGTCGAGGAGGTAGCCGTAGATGCCCTCGCCGCTGCCGATCACCTGCCCCCGGTTGTTGATCGCGATCGCCGCCGAGTACGTCGGCGCGGGCAGCGCCTGCATCGCGCCGTTGTACACGAACGGCGTGGGCGTGCCATGCGCATCGGCGGACATGCCGACGATGTCGCCGCGGTCGTCGATCCCCTTGGCGATGCTCGAGCTGCCCCCGAGCGTGCCGAGGTCCGTCATCGCGCCCGCCTGGTAACGGAAGGCATGATTGTTCGAGTTGCCGACGATCTGGCCCTGGGCGTTGATCGCGTTCGCGGAGCTGGCGGCGCTCGCATCGGTGCCGAGGTTGCCGAGATCGGTCACGACGCCGTCGCGATACATGAACGCGCGGGTGGAAGCGCCGTCGTTGATCGAACCCACCACGGTCCCCGCGCCGTTGACGGCGGTGACGTTGCCCTTCACGCCGAGATGGACCACGTTGCCGTCGACCCACTCGACCAGCTCGCCGGTCGCGGCACGTCCCGCCACGAGGCCCTCATCGTTCACGGCGAGCGCGCAGCTGTTGCCGTCGCTCGCATCGCTGCCGGTGCCCAGGTCCCGGATGGAGCCGGCCTGGTAGACGAACGCATGGGTGCCGGAGCCCGCCACGTCCGCGCATCCGACCACGACACCCGCGTTGCTGATGCCGGCGCCGTAGCTGCCCGGCCCGCCCAGCGTCCCCACGTCGACGAGGGTCCATTGCGCCTGCCGCTTGAGCGGCTTCGCGTGCGCCTGCGCGGCCGCGTCGTGCGTCACCGCCATGACCGAGGCCGCCACGACCGCCGCCAGGGTTGCATTCGCTGCCTTGCTGCTGCGCATTCCATGCTCCGCGAATCGATAACGAAATCGAGTCTACGGAGCCTGATATGGCGCCTTCTCGCGTCCCGGACTAGTGCCAACGGACCAGGGCCGTCCGGCCCGAGCTACAGCTACTGCACGTCGATATCGGTCTCGACGCGCGCGCCGCCGGCGGCCTCTGCCGCGACCCTGCCCGCGCGCTGCGCCTGCGCGGCATCGGCGGCGTGCCCCGTGATGCCGACGACCCCGCCCACGATCTCGACTTGCAGCTCGGCCCCGCTCAAGCCCGGGTCCGACTGCAACGCCGAGACGATGCGCCCCAGCAGCGCGCCGTCGCCGGGCGCGCTGCGGGCGTGGCCGAAGCTCGTCGTCCCGCGATTGTCCGTGGCGTCGCCCGCCCGCTTGTGGAATCCCGACGGCGCCGGGTTCACCGGATTGGTGCCGCTGTAGGGCCCGCTGATCGCGCCGCTCGCGGCCGGGGCCACCACCTGCGCCTGGGCGAAGGCGCCCGATGCGGCCGCGCCGAGGGCGAGCGCGAGCGTGGCGGACACGATGGTTCGATCTTTCATGGCGGCCTCCGGGGATCGGCGCGGCGGGAAGAGCCCGCACTCGGGTCGGATGGGAATCGCGGGCCGCGGTTCCCGCGCCGGCGTGGTCCCGGCGGACTTGACAATTCGATTCGGGCGCCGTCTAATTAGACCGCCATCTAATTAGAAGGCCGACGAATTGGAAGACGCCGGAGGCAGCGCATTCAAAGCGATCGCCGATCCCACGCGGCGCGAGATCCTGCGCATGCTGCGCGATCGCGAGATGACGGCCGGCGAGATCGCCGACCGCTTCGACATGACCAAGCCCACCATGTCGCACCACTTCGCCGTGCTCAAGGCCGCCGACCTCGTCACCGCGCGGCGCGACGGCCAGACGATCTGGTACGGCCTCAACACGAGCGTGCTCGAGGACGTCATCGGCTGGGCCATGGACCTCACTTCCCATCGACGCAAAGGAGGACGCAAATGAAGGCGCGCTATTACGGAATCGCGGCTTTGCTGGTCGTCGCCGTCGCGGCGGCATTCGCGCTCGCGCTCCCGTCGCTGCCGGCGCAGGTCCCCGTGCACTGGAACGCCATGGGCCGGGTCGATCGGCTCGCCTCTCCGTGGACGCTCTTCGCCGTGGGGCCGGGCGCGATGGCCGCCGTGATGGCGCTCTTCGCGCTGCTGCCGGTGCTCTCGCCGCGGCGCTTCGAGCTCGAGAGCTTCGAGCGCACGTACCTTGCCCTCATGCTGATCATCGTGGGGCTGCTCGGATACACCTTCCTGGTGGCGCTCCAGGCCGGGAAGCATGGAACGCTCGACGTGCCGCGCGCGCTCGTGGGCGGGCTCTGCGTGATGTCGATCCTGCTCGGGAACCTGCTCGGCAAGGTGCGGCGCAACTTCTACGTCGGCATCCGCACGCCGTGGACGCTCGCGAGCGAGCGCGTGTGGTACGCGACCCATCGCATGGGCGCCAAGGTCATCGTGGCGACCGGCGTGATCGGGCTCGCGCTCATCGTGGCGGGCATCTTCCCGCTGGTCTCCGCCGCGATCGCGATCGGCGGCTTCATGGTGCCGATCGTGTATTCGCTCGTCTTCTACAAGCGGCTCGAGCGCGCGGGCGAGCTCGACGTCCCGGCCCGCGCGGGCTGACGCCCGGATCGCTAGTCGCCGGAAGCGACACGCGCGCCGCCGCTGCCTTGCTCGAGGCAATCGGCGGCGCAGCTGTCGCAGGTCTCGGAACCGTCGTCGAGGCAATCGGCCATGCACGACACCTCGTCGCTCATGGGCTGGACGCGCGCGACGCGCTCGGGAGCCACGCGCACGGTGGCGCAGGCGCTGAGGATCAGGGCGGCGATGACGAGGACGATGAGCTGCAAGGCGGCCTCCATCCAGGGATACTCCGTCGATGCTGCGCCGTCCCATTCGGGGCGTCTGCGACCCATGTCACACCTTCCGCGCTGAATGGTCCCAGCATGCCCGTACGCGCGCGCCGCGCCCATGGGACCAAGGTGCCATTCCGCGGACGGGGTCCGCGGGGAAACAATCGGTCTCGATGAGGATCGCGATCGCCACGGCGCTGGTCGTGGCCTGCGCCGGCTGCGCGGGCCTGCCGTCGCTGGAGGGGCGCGTGGAATCGCGCGCGGCGACCGACGTCTCGCACACAGCGTTGGCGCGGGCGACCGCGCCGCTCGCCGATGCCCATCCGGGGAAGACGGGGATCTTTCCCGTGCCGCTCGCCACCGATGCCTTCGCCGCGCGCATGCTGCTCGCACGCGCGGCCGAGCGCTCGATCGATGCGCAGTACTACATCTGGCACGCGGACGAGACGGGCCTGCTGCTGATGCAGGCGCTGCGCGATGCGGCGCTGCGAGGCGTGCGGGTCCGCCTGCTCATCGATGACCAGAACACGCGCGGCCTCGACGACATGCTCGCGGCGCTCGGCGCGACGCCGAACCTCGAGCTGCGGCTCTACAACCCGTTCACGGTCCGCCGCGCACGCCTGCTCGAGTACCTCGGCGGCTTCACGCGCCTGAACCGGCGCATGCACAACAAGTCCTTCACCGTCGACAACCGCGTGACGATCGTGGGCGGGCGCAACATCGGCAACGAGTATTTCGGCGCGGGCACCGAAGTGCCGTTCAAGGACCTGGACGTGATCGCGCTCGGCGCGGCGGTGCGCGGCGTCTCCGACGAGTTCGATCTCTACTGGAACAGCGCTTCGGCCTATCCCGCGCAGCGAGTGCTCTTTCCCACGCGCCCGGCGCCGGGCGCCCATGCGATCCTCGAAGAGCGCTTCGCCGCCGCGCGCGCCGATCCGGTCTCGGCGGGATACCTCGAAGCGGTGCGCGACACGCCGCTCGTGCACGACCTCCTCGACCGCCGGCTGGCGCTCGAATGGGTGGACGCCGTCGTCGTCCGCGACGATCCGGCCAAGACGCTGGTGCCCGATCCGACGCGCGACATGCTGGCCCTGGCCCAGGTGTTCGACGTGACCGGCCGGCCGCGCCGGAGCTTCGAGCTCATCTCCCCGTACTTCGTGCCGGGCGAGCGCGGCGCGCAAGCCATCGAAGCCCTCGCGCGCGAGGGCGTCGAGGTCCGGGTCCTCACCAATTCCTTCGGCGCCACCGACGTCGCGGTCGTGCACTCCGGCTATGCGAAGCGGCGCTGCGACCTCGCGCGCGCCGGCGTGCGGCTCTACGAGCTCAAGCCCACGGTGCGCGAGCGCCGCCGCGCGAGCTCCGATTCCTCGGCCGCGAGCCTGCACGCGAAGACGTTCTCCATCGACGGGGAGCAGGTCTTCGTGGGCTCGTTCAATTTCGATTTGCGCTCGGCGCTGCTCAACACGGAGATGGGGCTGGTGCTGAAGAGCGAAGCGCTCGCCCGGCGCCTCGACGCGTCGTTCGACGAGGTCGTCATCCCGAACTCGTACGAGGTCCGCTCCCGCGCGGGCGGCGATTGCGTCGAGTGGATCGAGCCCACGCCCTCCGGGCCCGTCACGCACGGGGACGAACCGGGCACGAACGCGATCAAGCGGGCGTGGGTGGGATTCCTGGCGCTGCTGCCCATCGACTGGATGCTCTAGGCCCTCACGCCGACCCGCATCGGCATGCCGCCGCGCGGCGCGAGCGTCACGCGGGCCACGGGCTCGGGCTCCTCGCGCCCCGCCCAGCTGAAGGTCGCGTGCTGCAGGAGCGTCGCGATGACCGCCGTGGCTTCCATCATGGCGAACGGCATGCCGATGCAGATGCGCGGCCCCGCGCCGAAGGGCATGTACTGGTAGCGCGGGATCGCACGCTCGAGTTGCGGAGCAAAGCGCGCGGGATCGAATTCGTGGGGCCGCTCCCAGCGCGCGGCGTGGCGGTGGATCGCGTAAATGGGAATGAGCACCGACGTGCCCGCGGCGATCGCATGGGCGCCGAGCGTCGTGCCGGCGACCGCCTGGCGGCTCATCATCGGCACCGGCGGGAAGAGGCGCATCGATTCCTTGAGGACCTGCTGCACGCGCTCGAGCCGCTCGAGATGCCCGGCGCGCACCGGCGCACCTCCCGTCACGGACTCGATCTCCTCCACGAGCGCGCCGCTCCACTCGGGAGAGCGCGCGAGCAAATAGAGCGTCCACGCGATGGCCTTCGCCGTCGTCTCGTGGCCCGCGAGGTAGAACGTGAGCAGGTTGTCGACGAGTTGCTGCTCGTCCATCGCGCGTCCGGTCTCCGGATCGCGCGCGGCCACCAGGCGTGCCACGAGGTCGTCATCCCGGGGCGGCTGCGCCCGGTGCGCGCGCAGGCGCCGCGCCACGGCCTCGCGCATGATGCGCGCCTCGACGCGCCCGCGGCGCATCCCCGGCCTCGGCACCCATCGCGGCACGTCCATCGACGCATAGAGGATGTCCCAGCCGCCCGAGCGCTGCATGCGGCGCACCGAGTCCTGCAAAGTGCCCATGAACGCCTCGTCGCCGCCGGGCAGCAGGGTCTGCGCCACGATCTCGAGCGTGAGCCGCGTGATGTCCTCGTCCATCGAGCGAACCGCGCCGCCGCCGCCGCGCCAGCGCTCGACGGCGCGCTCGGCGCACTGCACGAACGCCGGCACGAACGCGGCCAGGTCCTGCGGCCGGAAGATCGGCGCCGCGGCCTGGCGTTGCCAGCGCCAGTCGGCGTCCTCGCTCGTGAGGATGCCGCGCCCCAGGAGCGGCCCGAGGAGGCGGATCTGCGTGAGCTTGCGGAACTTGTCGCGCTGGTCGAGGAGGACCGACTTGATGAGGGCGGGCGACGTCACCCATGCACGCGGCGCGCGCGTGCCGGGAGTCGCGACGAAATCCTCGCGGTACACGGCGGCGGGCAGCACCTCGAGCGAGTTGCGCACGAGTGCGGCGACGAGCGCCAAGCCGCGCGGCCGCGGCACGCGCGGCGCGACGTGTGGGGGAAAGCTCATCCGGGGGCGAGCTTGGCACCGAGCAGCCAGTCGCTGGGCGCCACGTCCACGAAGACGACCTGCGTCGACTCCGGCTTGGCGTTCAGGTGCTGCTGCATCGCCTTCACGATCGCGCGGGCGCACTCGGTCTTCTGTTCCGTCGTGCGGCCGGCGTAGAGCTCGATGCGGACCATCGGCATGGATTTCTCCTTCGGGCAAAGACGCCATTCTGCCGCATGCCGCCGGCCGCGATTCCACATTGCGGAAATGCCCGGAAGGCCTCGCGTAGGACTCGGCCGACATACACGTACCGTGGTACGGGGCGCAGATTCGCTGCAGCATCCCCGCATTGGAATCGCGAACCGCAACATGTCGCTGCAGCCCCGCATCGAAGAATCGCCCTCCGCGCCCGTCACCTGGCAGCAGAGGCTGGACCTCGCGCACGACGAGTTCGAAGTGCTCGCCATCGCACGCGAGTTCCTGGCGATGCTGACGCCGTACGAGATCGACCGGCTGCCGCGCCCCTGCCAGCCGCCCCTCAAGCTCTTCGACCGCGAGGAGATCGCCGCCTACGCCTACGATCTCGTGCGGCACAACTGCGACGATTCGCCGCAGACCGCCGAGCTGGTGCACAAGCTCGCGCACTTCTTCTCGCACGCCTCGATGCGCATGGCGCAGCTCAGCACGCGCGTGCAGCTCGAGCACGGCAACCGCTACTCCGCCTGACCCCCGCGTTGCGCCCGTAACCGCGCCGCGCGGCTATCTCACCGCGACCCGCAAGGTGGCGAGCACGACGAAGGCGATGGCGTCCGGCAACATCGTCGTCGGCGGCCTCATCGGCGTCGGCGTGGACGCCGCGGTGCAGTGACGCGCGCGCCTTTAGTCGCGGTAGCCGGGCAGCTCCCGGTCCACGACGCGCATCATCGCCTCGAAGAAGAGGCGCTCGCGCTCCTCGCGGCTGTGCGTGTCGTCGGGATTCGGCGTGCGCACGGCGTCGACGATGTCATCGGGCAGGAGTGCCAGCGGCTGCCCGGTGCTCAGCGCGAGCACCTGCAGCTTGCACACGCGCTCCAGGCGGGAAAGCCGGTGGTAGGCCTGGGCCATGCTGCCGCCCGTGACGAGCACGCCGTGGTTCTTCATGAAGACGATGGGCTTGCCCCGTGCCACGCGCGCCAGGCGCTCGCCCTCGGAATTCGAATGCGCGAGCCCCGCGTACTCGTCGTCGTACGCGACCAGCTTCGTGAAGAACGCCGCGGTCTGGCTCGCCGGCAGCAGGCGATTGTCCTCCAGCAGGTTGATCGCGGTCGCGTAGGGCTGGTGCGTATGCAGCACGACCTGCGCGCCGGTGATGCGATGGATCGGCGCATGGATGCAACGCGCCGAGAGCTCGACCTTGCCGCGCCCCTCGAGCGTGGTCCCGCTCTCGTCGAACACCACGAGCTCGCTCGCGCGCGCCTCGGACCAGTGCAGGCCGAACGGAAGGATGAGGTACTGCCCCGGCCGCCCCGGCACCTGGACCGTGAAGTGGTTGTCGATGCCCTCGTGCAGCTCGTCGAGGACCGCCATGCGCAGCGCCGCGGCGAGGTGGGTGCGCGTTTGGGCGATGAGATCCGCGGTGACGGGCTGGTCCATGATCAGTCGGCCTGGATGTTGAGCTCGCGAATGAGGCCGCCCCACACCTTCGCCTCGTCCTGCGCGCGTTTCTGGATGCCCTCGGGCGTGCCGGGAATGGGCAGGAGGTATTGGTCGTTCAGCTTGGCGCTCATCGCCGGGTCGTGCAGGAAGCCGTTCACGGCGCCGGCGAGCTTGCGCACGACCTTCGGGTCCATCTTCGCCGGGCCGATCACCGCGTACCAGCCGGGAAGCGGCGGCACGTCGGGTGCCAGCTCCTTCAGCAACGGCACGTTCGGCATCTGCGGCGAGCGCTTGTCTCCCGACTGGGCGATCGGCACGACCTTGCCCGACTGGATCTGCGAGATCGCGACCACGGTCGGCACGAGCATCACGTCGGTCTCGTTCGCGACGATCGACAGCAGCGCGGGCGCCGAGCCCTTGTACGGGATGTGGCGCATCTTCAGTCCCGAGCGGCGCGCGATCATCTCCATGTAGAGGTGCGTCGAGTTGCCGGCGCCGGCGCTCGGGAACGTGAGGCCGTCCGGGCTCGCCTTCGCCTTGCGGATGAAGTCGTCCCACGTCCTGATGCCGCTCGCCGTGCTCGCGACGACGGCGAAGCTCGCGTCGGCCACGGGCGCGATGAAGGTGAAGTCCTTGACCGGGTCGTAGGGCAGGTGCTTGTACATCGAGGGGTTGAAGCTGATGAGCGACACGCTGGTGAGGAGCAGCGTGTAGCCGTCCGGTGCCGCGTGCGCCACCTCGCCCGAGCCGATGATGCCGTTGGCGCCGGGGCGGTTGTCGACGAACACGGTCTGCCCGAGGTCCTTCGACATGTGGTCCGCGAGCAGGCGCGCCACGATGTCGCCGCCGGAGCCCGTCGCCTGCGGCACGATGAGCTTCACCGGATGGTTGGGATAGTCCTGCGCGAGGGCGCAGGTCGCGAGGAGCCCCATTGCCGCGAGGGCGAGCGAGCGAAGGAAGGTCGTCATGGTGCTATTTTATGCCGATGCCCGATCGCGACGACCTCGGCGGCGCCTGGCGCGTGCCGCCCTCGCAGTACCTCGAGCGCCGCCCGAAGACGCACCGCATCCCCGAGCCCCGGTCCTGCTACGTGACGCTGCGCGACGGCGTGAAGCTCGCGGTCGACTGGTACATCCCGGAGCGCTCTTCTGCCTCTGCCTTGCGAGAGGGCCGGGGTGAGGGCCAACGCTTTCCCGCCATCGTCATCCTCACTCCCTACTACCGCCGCTTCGCCGTCACCGCGCCCGGGGCGGAGCCGTCGCCGAACGTGGCGCTGTATCGCGACTTCTTCGTCCCGCGCGGCTATGCGTTGGTGGCGGTCGACGTCCGCGGCACGGGTGCGAGCTTCGGCACGCGCGACTCGTTCCGCTCGCCGCGCGAGCGCGAGGACCATCGCGAGATCGCCGACTGGATCGTGCGGCAGCCGTGGTCGAACGGCGTCATCGGCTCGACCGGCATCTCGTATCTCGGCGCGGCCGCCTGCTTCCTCGCCAGCACCGGGCACCCGGCGGTGAAGGCGATCGCGCCGCTCTTCGCGGTGCACGACACCTATGCCGACCACGTCTTTCCCGGCGGATTGAAATGCATCACCGTCACCGAGACGTACGACGATCTCGTGCAGGCCCTCGACCAGGACCTGCGCGACCAGCTCGGCCCTTATCCGTACTTCAACGACAAGCGCTACGCCGGGCCCGCGCCGGTCGACGAGGACACCGGCGCAAGCCTGCGCGCCTCCGCCATCGACCAGCACCGCGACAGCTTCAGGCTGCGCGACCTCGCCCCCGAGCTCGCGTTCCGCGAGGAGCCCGCGCCGCACGACCCGGATCTGCACAGTGGCGCCTGCAGCCCCTACTGGTACATGCTCGAGGCGAAGGGAAAGGTCGCGATCTATTCGATCTCCGGCTGGTACGACGGATCCGCGTTCGCGAACGGCAGCGTCGCGCGCTTCCTCACGATGGCCGGGCGTGACGATCGCCTGTTGCTCGGGCCCTGGGATCACGGGGCGCGCACGAACGGCTCGCCGTGGCGCGACCGGCCGGCGCCGGAGTTTTCCGTGATGGCCGAGGTGCTGCGCTTCTTCGACGAGCACTTGATGGGGCTGGACACAGGCATCCGCGAGGAGGCTCCGATCCACTACCTCACGCTGCACGAGGAGAAGTGGAAGGCGGCGACGTCCTGGCCACCGGTGCCCCGGCCGACGCGCCTGCACCTGGCGGCCGGCGGCTCGCTCGCGCCTACCGCGGCGAAGAGCGCTTCGAGCGTGGGGTACGACGTGCGCTTCGGCGTGAATACCGGGCGCGCGTCGCGCTACGAGCGCCTCGGCGCCTTCGCGGTGCTCGACTATTACCCCGACTGGGCCGAGCGCGAGTCCGCGATGCTCTCGTTCACGACCGCGCCCTTCGAAGAAGCGACGGAAATGACGGGGCACGCGGTCGTCACCTTGCGTGTCTCGACATCGGAACGCGACGGCAGCGTCTTCGCGTATCTCTCGGAGGTCGAGGCCGACGGGCACGCGCGCTTCATCACCGAGGGCGGCCTGCGCATGCTCCATCGCAAGCTCACGGCGCCGCCCGAGTCGTGCAAGGTGACCTGGCCGTGGCGCACATTCCATCGCGCCGACGCGAAGCTCATGCAGCCGAATGTCGCGGAGGAGGTGCGCTTCGCGCTGGTGCCGGTGTCGTGGCAGCTCGCGAAGGGAAGCCGCCTGCGCCTCTCGATCGCGGGCGCCGACGGCGAGCACTTCGCGCAAGTGCCCCATGGGCGCCCCCCGCGCTTCGAGATCACCGTGGGCGGGCAGGACGGATCCTTCGTGGAGCTGCCGCTGCGCCGCTGACGGCCGCGTCGTTCAGGTGCCGCGCACGCCCACGCGGGGAAAGGTCTTCCAGTTCTCGCTATAGCGCTGCTGGTGGGCGACGAGCGTGTCGCGCTCGATGCGGTAGATCGCATAGCACGGCGGCTCGAGGTTGAAGTCGAGGCGCGGCTCGGGATGGGAGGCGAGGTCGAGCGAGACCTGGTGCACGGTCGAGGGGCAGCACGCGAAGGGCACGCCGTGCCACAAGCCGGAGATGGGCCGGTGGACGTGGCCGAACGCCATGAGGCGGATCCGCCGGGCATGGGGCGCGATCGCCTGCCAGAGCGCTTCGCCGTTGCGCAGCGCGATGCCGTCCATGTACTCGATGCCCACCGCGAGGGGCGGATGGTGCAGGAAGAGATAGACCGGCGCATTCGCGCTCTCGTCGAGGCGTTCGCGGATCCACGCGAGGCGCCTGTCGCACAGGATGCCCGACGAGCGGCCCGGATCCAGGGTGTCGATGAAAACCAGGCGGCCCTCGTCCGTGTCGATGATGCTTTGCACGTGGCCGTCGGCGTCGTGCGGCGTCGCGGGGAAGTGCCGGCGCAGCGCGCCGCGGTCGTCGTGGTTTCCCGGGAGCACGCGCAACGGTACGGCGAGGCGGTCGAGCACCGGCCTCAGGTTCTCGTACTCGTCCTCGCCGCCGTGGTTCACGAGGTCGCCGGTCACGATGCACCAGTCGGCGTCGGGATGGTGCGCATTGATGTCGTCCACGCACGCCTCCAGCCGCGCGCGTGCATCGACGCCGTAGATGAGCTTCCCCGCCGCCGGCACGTGCGTGTCGGTGATCTGCAGCAGCTTCATGCGACCGCGCTCAGTCCGCCTTCGCGCCCGAGACCTGGATCACGCGCGCCCACTTCGCCACCTCCGACCGGATGAAGGCCGCGAACTCCTGCGGCGTGTTGCCGATCGGCTCCGCGCCCTGCTTCGAGAGCTGCGTGCGCATCCCGGGGCTCGCGAGCGCCTTCACCATCGCGCCGTGGAGCTTCTCCACGACCTCGGGCGGGGTCCCGGGCGGCGCGAAGAGGCCGTACCACGAGCCCGCCTCGAATCCCGGGAAGCCGGACTCGATCATCGTGGGCAGCGTCGGAATGGCGCTCGAGCGCTTCGGGCTCGTGACCGCCAGCCCGCGCAGCTGGCCGCTCTGCACGTACGGCAGGATCGAGGGCATGTTCTCGAACATGATGGAGACGTGGCCCGCGATGAGGTCCTGCAGCGCGGGGCCGCCGCCCTTGTACGGCACGTGCACCATGTCGATGCCGGCCGCGGACTTGAGCATCTCGCCCGCGAGGTGGGACGCCGAGCCCGTGCTGCCCGAGGCGAAGTTGAGCTTGCCCGGCTCCTTCTTCGCGAGCGCGACCAGTCCCTGGACGTCGTTCGCGGGTAGCGAGGGATTGACGGCGAGGAGGAGCGGCACCGAAGCCACGAGCGTGACCGGCACCACATCCTTCTGGATGTCGAAGCCGGCGTTGGGCATGAGCGTCGCGTTGATGGCATGCGTCGCCGTCGCCATGAGGAGCGTGTAGCCATCGGGCCTCGCGCGCGCGGCGCTCGCCGCGCCGATGGTTCCCGCCGCGCCTCCGAGGTTCTCCACGTACACGGTCTGGCCCAGCCCTTCGGAGAGGCGCTGCGCGATGATGCGCCCCACGATGTCGGTCACGCCGCCCGGCGGGAACGGCACGATGAGCTTCACCGTCCTTTCCGGGTAGGCGGACGGCTGCGCGAATGCGGCGGGTGCCATGGCCATCGCGATCAGTGCCGCGACTTTCCAGGCGATGCCGATGATCCTCCTCATGACGATCTCTCCTCTTGCTCCCGTTGTGGTTCACGCCCTGCGGCCATGCGCCTCGCGTAATCGAGGGCCGCGAGCATGTTCTCGTGCCTGGCGATGCCCTTCCAGGCGATGTCGAAGGCGGTGCCGTGGTCGACCGACGTGCGCTGGATGGGCAGGCCGAGCGTCACGTTCACGGTCGTCTCGAACGCGATGAGCTTCGTGGGGATGTGCCCCTGGTCGTGGTACTGGGCGACGACGAGGTCGAACTCGCCTTTCGTCGCGCGATGGAAGACCGTGTCTCCCGGAATCGGCCCGAAGACGTCGATGCCTTCGCGCCGGGCCTCCTCGATCGCGGGGACGATGCTGCGGCCCTCCTCGTCGCCGAAAAGGCCGCCTTCGCCGCAATGCGGATTGAGGCCGGCGACCGCGATGCGCGGACGCGCGACCCCCATGCGCCTGAAATGGTCGTCACCGGCGCGAATCGTGGCGAGGACACGCGCCGTCGTGGCGCGCTGCACGGCGCCCGCGAGCGAGACGTGGGTCGACACGTGGATCGTCGAGAGCTTCTCGGAGGCGAGGAGCATGAAGGACGAAGGCGCGCCCGTGAGATGGGCCAGCAGCTCCGTGTGTCCCGAGAACGCGTGGCCCGCCGCATTCAGCGCCGCCTTGTTGATCGGCGCCGTCACGATGCAGTCGATCTCGCCCGCGAGCGACGCCTTCACCGCGGCCGCGATGCAGCCGTACGCGGCCGCGCCGCCCGCGGCGCTCGCGCGCCCGGGATCCACGCTCTCCAGCCCGGGCGAGCGCACGTCGGACACCCGCACCTCGCCCGTCGCGGGCGCGCCGTCGACGAACCGCAGGCCCGTCCGGCACAACGCGTCGGCGCGCTCGAGGAACGCCTTCGGGCCGAAGACGCGGATGCGCGAGCGCTCCTGCGGCGCGAGCGAAGCGAGCGCGCGGCAGGTGATCTCGGGGCCCACGCCGGCGGGATCTCCCAGGGTGATGCCGAGTTGCATGGCGGCACCTTAGCAAGCGCGCCGCCATGACCCTATAGAATGGCCGCCATATCAGCTATGCAAGGAGCGCATGACGTGGAGCTGCGCGCCCTGAGGATGCTCATCCGGGTGGCGGAGGCCGGCAACATCTCGCACGCGGCCGCGGCGCTCGGCATGAGCCAGTCGTCCTTGAGCCGGGCGGTCGCCGAGGCGGAGCGCGAGCTCGGTGCCCCGCTCTTCTACCGCACGGGACGCGGCGTGGCCCTCACCGAGGTCGGGGAGTCGCTCCTGCCCGGGGCGCGGCGCATCGTGGCCGGGGCCGAGGACCTCGTGGCCGGCGTGCGCGACCGCGCGCGCGAGCCCTCCGGCCTCGTGACGCTGGCGCTCATGCCGACGCTCACGGGCGTCATCGCCGAGCCGCTCTTCGAAGCCGTGCGGCGCGAGCACCCGCGCATCCAGCTGCGCATGCTCGAGGGGTCGAGCAGCCACGTCGCGGAGTGGCTGGGTGACGGCCGCGCCGACGTGGGGCTGCTCAGCCGCTTCGGCAGCTCCGCGCCGGCGGGAGAGGAGATCCTCGCCTCGTCGCACATGATGCTGGTCGCCGCCCGCACGCCGCGCTCGCCGCGCGGCGGCAGCGTGCGTTTCCGCGAGCTCGCGCGAACGCCGCTCGTGCTGCCCGCCCCACCCAACGGAACGCGCATTGCGATCGACCGCACGGCGCGCCGGCTCGGCATCACCCTCGACGTGGCCGTCGAGACCGATTCGCTGGAGGCGCAGAAGGCGATCGTCGCGCGCCACGGGTGCTCCACGATCCTCGACCCGAAGACGATCGAGGAGGAAGTCGCCCGCGGCGTTTTCGCCGCACGGCCTCTGGTCGCCCCCCGGCTGCTGCGCCACGTCGTCATCGCGACCACGACCCAGCGCGGGTTGAGCCGCGCGGCACGCCACGTGATGGGACTGGTGCGGCAGATGCGATCGAGCTTCGCGGTCCCCAGGGCGCCGGCGACGTCGCCCGCCGCGCGCCACGATCCGCGGTGACGAGCGGCGAGTGGCAACTCACTGAATCAGCGCCGATGAGCTGAACGGCTTGTCCGCGTCGACCACGAACATCACGAGCTCATCCAGGTCGGTGCTGCCCGTGCTCGTGACCTGCATGGGCACGCCCGCGCCCGATCCCGCCGACGGCTGGCCGGGACGAAGGGTCATCACGCCATCGGGCCCGCGGATGCTTTGCTCGCCGGCGAGCACGAAGAAGGCCTCGGAGCCGGGATGCGTATGCACGGGCGTGGTGGCACCGCGCGTGCCGGTCGCCTCGTTGATGCGCAGCAGGTAGCGATTCGCGGAGAACGGCGCGATCGGGCCGACCCGCGCCACCTCGCGACCCGCGCTCGCGAGCTTTGCGCCGGCGCCCTCCAGCGTGAAAAGCCACGCGCGTCCATCCTTCGATTGCGCCGCGATTCCGTACGGGCCGGCCGCAGCCTGGGCGCCCGCCACGGAGTCGAAGCTTTCGATGCGCCACGACAACGGCCCGGGCGGAAGCGCGGCCACCCCCTTCTCGGCGAGCTTGCGGGTCTCGAGCCGCCCCTCGGCGGCGCCGGCGGATAGCGCCGAGGCGACGGTGAAAAGCGCGACCGCGAAGAGCAACGTCTTCATGACTTCTCCTTTGCAGGGATGAAGTCCACAATTTCACGCTCGGCGGCCGGCTTCGCCTGACGGAGCGCTGATGGTTCCCTGATGGATCGGCAAACATCCCTCACGATCGGCGGCTGGTGCGCCGATCCCGCCACCAACGAGCTGCGGCGCGACGGTGCGCGCGTGCGCATCGAGCCCAAGGCGATGGACGTGCTCGTGATGCTCGCCGAGCGCGCGGGACGGGTCGTGAGCCGCGAGGAGCTCTTCTCGTGCGTGTGGCCGGGCGTGGTGGTGGGGGACGAAGCGCTGAGCCAGAGCATTGCCAAGCTGAGGCGCGCTCTCGGCGACGACGCCCAGGCGCCGGCGTACATCGAGACCATCGCCAGGCGCGGCTACCGCCTGAAGGCGCCGGTTCGCCACGAGACGGCGCAACCGCGGCAGGCGGCCGCCGCGGGCAAGCCCCTCGCACCCTGGCTCGCGACGGCCGCGATCGCGATCGCCGGCGCTGCCGCGGCGCTCTCGTGGCACCTCGAGCGCGATCGGGCGGCCGCATCGCCCGCGTCGCACGCGCGGGTGGACGATGCCAAGCCCTCGCTCACCGTACTTCCGTTCGAATCCGTGGGCGCCGGGCCGGGCGAGTCGTATCTCGCCCGCGGCATCGGCGACGAGCTCATGACGCACCTGGGCACGGTTTCGGGCCTGCGCGTGATCGCGCCCGGAGGCGAGCCCGCCGGGCGCTACACCGTCGCGGGCAGCGTGCAGCGCGAGGCCGGGCGCCTGCGCATCTACGCGCGGCTGGTCGATACACGCAGCGGCGAGCAGCTCTGGTCCGAACGCTACGACCGCGGCCCGGGCGACCTCCTCGAGGTCGAGGACGAGATCGCCGGGCGCATCGCGCAGGCGCTGCCCGCGCGCCTGACGGACGTGGAACGACGGCGCGTGGCGAAGCGCTACACCGCGAGCCTGGAAGCGTACGACGACTTCCTGCGCGCGCAGTCGCTCTTCCTCGCGCGCGGCGCGACCGAGAACCTCGACGCGAGGGCGCTCTATCGCAAGGCGATCGAGATCGATCCTGCGTTCGCGCGCGCCTACGCCGGCCTCGCGATGACCTACGCGCTGGATCCGCGGCTGCGCGGCGCGGCGTCCGAGGCGGACCTGCGGCGCGCGCAGGTGCTGGCCGAGACGGCCATGCAGATCGATCCCGACATCGCCGAGGTGCACTGGGCGCTCGGCTTCGTGCACGCGCAGCGGCGGGAGCACGTCGAGGCGATCGCGGCGCTCGAGCGTGCAGTGGCGCTGAACCCCTCGTATGCGGACGCTTACGCGCTCATGGGCGGCATACGCACGTACATGGGACAACCGTCGGCGTCGATCCCGCTGCTGCGGGAGGCGCTGCGCCTCAATCCCGCCGGCGGCCACCTCTACTACCTGCTGCTCGGGCGGGCCTATTTCTTCGAAGGCGACCTCGAGCAGGCGTTCGTGCACCTGAGAGCCGCGGCCCAACGCAATCCCGCCGACCTCGAGACCCACGTCTACCTCGCGGCGGCGGCCGCGGCCGCGGGCGACCGCGCGGCGGCGGAATGGCAGGCGCAGGAAGTCCGGATGCGCGATCCCCGGTTCACCGCGCGCCAGTGGCTGCAGACCTATCCCCTCGCGAGCCCGACGCTGCGTGCCCGGCTCGCCGCGCTCCTGTCGACGGCGGGGCTTTGAGCGCGCGGATCCGTCCCCATCTCGGAAGGGTGGTCCGTGCGAAAATACGACCTTGCTCCCCCAAGACTTCCATCCCGTCCTCCAGCGCTGGTGGGCCGGCCGCTTCGGTGATCCGACGCCCGCCCAGGCCGAGGGCTGGGCGTCGATCCGGCGCGGCGACGACACGCTGATCGCGGCGCCCACGGGCTCGGGCAAGACGCTCGCCGCGTTCCTCACCTCCATCGACGAGCTGTTCCGCGAGGGCGTCGAGCAGGGCGGCCTGCCCGACGAGGTGCGCGTGATCTACGTCTCGCCCCTCAAGGCGCTCTCGGCGGACATCCACAAGAACCTCGCCCAGCCGCGCAGCCAGATCCACGCGCTCGCCCACGAGATGCAATTGCCGGCGGTCAAGATGACCGCGGCGGTGAGGAGCGGCGACACGCCGCAGAACGAGCGCGCGGCGATGCTGCGGACGCCACCGCACATCCTCGTCACCACGCCGGAGTCGCTCTACCTGCTGCTCACGGCCGAGCGCTCGCGCAACATGCTGAAGACCGCGCGCGTCGTGATCGTCGACGAGATCCACGCCGTGCTGCAGTCGCGCCGCGGCGCGCACCTCGCGCTCACGCTCGAGCGGCTCGACCACGTGTGCGGCCGCAAGCTCCAGCGCATCGGGCTCTCCGCGACGCAGAAGCCGATCGAGGAAGTCGCGCGCTTCCTCACGAACAAGCGTTGCGAGGTCGTCGACCGTGGGCACAAGCGGCGCATGGACCTCGCGATCGAGGTGTCGCGCTCGCCGCTCGAGGCGGTGATGTCGCACGAAGTCTGGCAGGAGATCTACGACCGCCTGGTGGAGCTCATCGAATCGCACCGCACGACGCTCATCACGGTGAACACGCGGCGCCTGTCGGAACGGATGGCGCACCAGCTCTCCGAGCGGCT
>Ga0105238_10002697_pt1 | contig 17660 bp, 19 predicted proteins | sample KBSC34metaG_FD_81526 | JGI IMG/M metagenome (GOLD analysis project Ga0105238, IMG submission 81526) | Corn rhizosphere microbial communities from Kellogg Biological Station, Michigan, USA - KBS C3-4 metaG | ecosystem: Host-associated > Plants > Roots > Rhizosphere > Soil | place: Michigan, USA... | reverse complement strand
CGCAGCCGACGGACTGGCTGCTGGGTGACAACACCGAACACAGCCAAGACTGATTTTCCCCGGCGGCCTGCGCCGCCACCCTTCCTCTCCGACGAGCACCTCATGTGGTTTCGTAATCTGACCCTGTTCCGCTTTTCCGAACACGCCGCCAAAGCGCTGAAGTCGTTGGACGACAAGCTTGGCGAACAACTGCTCAAGCCGTGCGGCCCGCTGGAACTGTCCAGTCAGGGGTTTGTTTCCCCCTATGGCCGCCAGGAATCCACCCTGAGCCATCAGGTTGGCCAGTTCGCCCTGCTGACCGTGGCGCGCGAGGATCGATTGCTTCCAGCATCGGTAGTTAACGAGGAGTTGGCTGCGCGATTGCGGAAGATCACCGACAAAGAGCGCAGAAAGGTGGGTTCCAAGGAGCGCAAGCGGCTCAAGGAAGACATCCTTACTGAATTTCTCCCGCGCGCGTTCATACGCTTGTCAAAACTCAATGCTTATCTTGCACTTAAGGCGGGCTGGCTGGTGCTTGACACGGCCAGCCGCAAGTCCGCCGAGGAGGCTGTGGGCAAGCTGCGCGAGGCGTTGGGCACGTTCCCGGCGATGCCGATGGCCGCTGAAGAATCGCCGCGTGCGCTGATGACGGACTGGCTTATCCATGGCAAGCTACCGAAGGGCTTGGCGCTGGGCGATGAATGCGAACTGCGCGATCCGGCCGAAACCGGCGCAATCGTGCGCTGCCGCCGCCAGGACCTTGAAACTGACGAGGTGCGCGAGCATCTAAAGTCAGGAAAGCAGGTGTTTCAGCTCGGACTGGTGTTCGAGGACCGCATCAGTTTTTCGCTCGGCGAGGATCTCACCGTGCGCAAGCTGCGCTTCCTCGATCAGGTGCAGGACGAACTCGGCGAAACCGACCGCGACTCAGGTCTCGCCGAACTCGACGCGATATTTGCACTGCAGACGCTCGAACTGGAACGCCTTTTGGAGAAATTCGAAGCGTGGTTCGGCTTGCCCCGGCCGAACGACAAAAAATGAAGCGAGGTTTCCGGGGCTGGATGGAAGGAAATGACAGTCGCGGAAAACAACTATCTCGAACTGGCCACGCCGGATGGAGAGACCATCAAGGTGTTGCGGCGCGCCCATCCACGCGCGCGCCGGCTGCGCCTGACGGTGACGTCCGGCGGAGCGCAGGTCTCCTACCCCTTCGGGACCCATCCCGCACAAGTGTTCGCATTCCTGCGCAAACATGCCAACTGGCTCGAGCGCAAGCTCGATGAGCTCAAGCTCGACCAGGACGGCCCACCACCGCTAAAACCCGGTGTGCCGACACTGATTCCGCTGCGCGGCGAAACCACACGCCTGCAATGGCGCGACGATGCCTATCCGCGCGTCGAGCTGGAAGGCGAGCGGCTGGTGCTGTCGCTGCCGAAGCCGCACAACAAGCAGTCGCTTGCTACCGCACGCGCACTGCTGCAGTCCTACTTGCAGGCGCAGATGCGCCGCGACGTGTCGCGTTATCTTGCGCGTTACGCCGCCGAACTCGGGCGCGCGCCAAACGGCCTGCGCATCAAGCCCCTGAAAAGCCTGTGGGGCAGTCTCGACACGCGCGACTGGGTGACGCTCGACCTGGCGCTCGCATTGGCGCCGCTGGATGCATTGCGCTACGTCGTGATCCACGAGATGTGCCATCTGCGCATTCGCGATCATTCACCGCGTTTCTGGGCGCTGGTCGGTTCGTTGTGTCCGGACTGGAAGGTGCAGCGCGACTGGCTCAAGAGCAGCGGCCACGCGCTCAAGGCGGAGCTGTCGCGCCTGATCGCCGCCTGACGAACTCGAGGATCGCGGCCGCTACCGGCTGCGGATCCTCCAGGTGCAGGTGATGCGTGCCGGCCAGGCGTCGTACTTCGATGTCCGCGACCTGCGCGATGCGCCGGTCGATCATTTCGCGTTTCAGATACGGCTGCTCCGGTTGCGCGAGCAGCACGAATGTCGGCGTGCGTATGCCGCGCAGCACGACCAGGATCTGTTCCTCGAGAAAACGTTGCGGCGATGACAAGGTCAGGCGCGGATCCGTCGACCAAATAAAACCGCCCGGCACGGTCTTGATGCCGCGCTCGACCAGCGCCGTGGCGGCGATTTCGGACAGCGCATTTGCCTTGCGGCGTGCGGCAATCGCGGTCGAGACATCGGCAAACACACGCAATGCCTTGTCGCCGACGGCGGCGCGATCGCGCAATGCGTTCTGCAGCGATGTCAGGGTCTGACTGACATCGCCGGTCGGCGGGCCAAGCGCTTCGATCAGCAACAATCGTTCGACGCGTTCCGGACAGATTGCCGCGAGCGAACTCGCCACTGCGCCGCCGAGCGAATGGCCGAGCAAGCCGAAATTCCCCCAGCCGAGCGCGTCGGCTGCGGCCAGCACGTCGCCGGGATAGTCCACGTGGTGGTACCACGCGCCCGGCGCGCGCCAGTCGGAACGGCCGTGACCAGGGAAGTCTAATGCAACAATGTGGAAATGTTCACAAAGCAGCGGCGCCAGCCGGTCGAACGACGCCGCGTTGTCCAGCCAGCCGTGCAAGGCCAGCAGTTTCGGCAGATTCTCATCGCCCCAGGCGCGCGCTGCCAGGCGCAAATGCGGCAGGCGGAGGTCGAGTTCACGTGCCGTCATGCGCTTGTCCAGCCGTCGGTCTGCGCCTTGATCAACCCCTGCAGCAGCTGCACGTGCGCCTCGCTGTCGTTCAGCGCTGCGATGTACTCGAGCGTTTCGCCGCCCGCGGCGATGAACTGCTCGCGTCCGCGCAAGGCGATTTCCTCGAGCGTTTCCAGGCAATCCACGGCAAAGCCGGGGCACAACGCCTGCACGCGACGCACACCTTGCCGGCCGAGCTGTTCGAGCACCTCATCGGTATACGGGCCGAGCCAGCGCTCGCGACCGACACGCGACTGGAACGAGACGAGCAGCACGTTCTCGTCCAGCCCGAGTTGCGCGCGCAGCGCCTGCGCGGTGGCGAGGCACTGCGCAAGATACGGGTCGCCGTTGCGCACGTAGCGCTCCGGAATGCCGTGGAACGACAGCAGCAGGCGTTCGCCGCGGCCATGTTCGCGCCAGTGCTCCTGCACGCTGCTGCAAAGTGCAGAAATATACTCCGGCGCGTCGTGGTATGAGTTGAGCGTCCGCAGCTCGGGCAAGCGCCGCTGTTCGCGCAATGCGGCGAACACGCGATCCAGCGCGGCCGCGGTCGAAGTGGCCGAGTATTGCGGGTACAGCGGCAGCAGCAGCAAGCGCTGCACGCCGTCGGCGAGCAGGCGTTCGATGCCGGCGCCGATCGCGGGCTCGCCGTAGGTCATTGCCAGTTCGACGCGCACGCCGCCGTTCGCGCAACGCTGCGCCAGCCGCGCCGTCAGCGCCCGGCTCAAGACCAGCAACGGCGAACCCTGCTCCGTCCAGACTTTCCGGTACGCCTGCGCCGAACGTCGCGGCCGCACGGCCAGGATCACGCCATACAGCAGCGGCAGCCAGAGCCAGCGCGGGTAATCGATGACGCGGCGATCGGAAAGGAATTCGGCCAGATAGCGGCGCACCGCGGAAGGCGTCGGCGCCGCTGGCGTGCCCAGGTTCAGCAGCAGCACGGCCGTGCGCGCAGAGCGATCGGTCGGCTGGCGGGGCGGATCGGTCTGCATGCGGCGCTTCGGTCCCTGGAACGGTTGTGTAGCCCCAATCGACTGGGTTCGCCTGAACTTGCCATCCCAAGCGGTTGTGGTTCGCCAGCGGTTCGGGCGATATCTTAACATCTCCGGGCCTAACACTTTGTTTCCTATGTACTAGCTGCTAGACTCAGGACGCCGCTTCGCGCCCGTTGCGGTTGACGATTGCCCAATTAGAAGAAAGACAACGAGAAACATGATGCGTCTGCGCGCTCACATAGCAGCGCCTGTGCTTGCCGTACTTTGCGGCCAGGCACACGCGGCCGATGTCGTCGGTTACAGCGAGGCATTTGACACGCTGTTCCGCATCGACCTGAGCACGCATACGGCGCAGGAAGTCGGCGCTGCGGGTTATCTCAACGGCACCCAGCGCATTGCCGATCTGGAAGGCCTGTCCTTCAGCCCGGCCGGCGGACTCTTTGCGGTCTCCGATGCGCTCAAAGTGCTGGTCCGCATTGATCCGCAAAGCAGCCACGGCTCGCTGGTCGGACCGCTGAATCTGGCAGGCGAAAGCATCTCTCAGCCGCTCGATCTCGGCATGACATTTACCTGCGACGGCCGGCTCTGGCTATCGGCAACCGACGGCAACTTCTGGCAGGTCGATCCCTCGAACGGGGCCACGACGCCGGTCGGCAAGCTCGGCGTCAAGGTGACCGGACTGGCTGCAAAAGGCAATCAGGTCTATGCCGCCGGCAGTCAGGGCAACAACAATCTGTATCTCGTCGACACCAGCAACGCACACACGACCCTGCTCGGCGCCTACAACAGCGGGGTCTACATCACTACGGCCAGCCCGGCGTTCGACAGCGCGGGCAACCTGTTCTCGATACTTGCCTATGTTCCGCCGGAACCGGGCCAGACAAAGATTCCGCCGTGGAGCGACCTGGCCTCTCTCGACCTCAAGACCGGAACGTTGACCAACACCGGCAACATTGTCGGACCGCCGGACTTGCAGAGCGAGTTCTATGGCGATCTCAAGGGCTTGGCCATCGTGCCGCCCGCGTGCGGTGGCGGCGGCGGCGGCGGCGTAGCGACCGACCCAACACCGGGGCTGTCCTCGCTCGGCAAGCTGTTGCTGATGAGCCTGCTCGCCGCGGTCGCGGGAACTCGCCTGCGTCGACGGCGTCGAAACTGATACGCCGGACATTGCGGCGCGTATCTTCGTTCATCTCGCACAAGGAATTGCCCATGCAGCGCTGGCCGACCCTGGTTTACATGCTTGTTGCCCTGTTCATGCTGCCGGCAGCGGTGCGCGCGGGAGAACAGGAGGTCGAGCGTGCCAACAACGCGGTCCGCGTGCTGCGCGAAATCATGCAGGCACCCGACAAGCGCGTGCCGTCCGACCTGCTAAACAACGCCTATGCGGTGGCGGTGATTCCCGACGTGATCAAGGCCGGTTTCGTGATCGGCGGCCGGCACGGCGTCGGCATGGTCGCGATCAAGGGCAGCGATGGCACCTGGAGCAATCCGAGTTTCGTCAGCATGACCGGCGGCAGCATCGGTTTCCAGGCCGGTATCCAGTCGACCGACGTGATCCTCGTATTCCGCACGCAACGCGGCGTCGACTCGATCGTGCACGGCAAGTTCACGCTGGGCGCCGATGCTTCGGTCGCCGCCGGCCCGGTCGGGCGCGACGCGCACGCCGCCACCGACGCGCAGCTGCGTGCCGAGATCTACTCCTATTCGCGCTCGCGCGGCCTGTTCGCCGGCGTGGCGCTGGATGGTTCGGTGCTCGCCATCGACAACGACGCCAATCAGGCCGTCTACGGCGAGGGCATGACGCCACGGCGCATCTTTGCCGGCGGTGTCAGCAATGTGCCGAATGCGGTGGTCGACTTCCGCGACCGCCTGGAGGAGTACACTGCGCACTGACGCAGCCTCAAGTTCGGAGCGTCGCTTGTTGTGAATTGAGGCACTGTCCTTAAGCGCATCGTGCGCATGGGACGATAATCGTGCCATCGAATTTCTGGAGTCACCCATGTTTGGTTTAAGTCCTGGCCATCTGCTGCTGCTGCTGCTCATCGTCGTGCTGATCTTCGGCACCAAGAAACTGCGCAATGTCGGCGAGGATCTCGGCGCGGCAATCAAGAACTTCCGCAAGGGCATGCAGGACGGCAGCGACAAGGGCGAGCAGCCGCAGCTGAAGGCTGATCCGCCGCCGCCGGCGCAAGCCGATCCAAGTGCCAGCAAGCGCGAAAACACGCCGTAAGAGGTCGCCATGTTCGACGTCGGCATGGGCGAGGTCGGCCTGATCGCGGTCATCGCATTGCTGGTGCTGGGACCCGAACGGCTGCCTGGGGCGGCGCGTACCGCGGGTGCGTTGCTGCGCAAGGCGCGCCAGGGTTGGCAAAGCGTGCGCGCGGAGATCGAACGCGAGCTGGCCGCCGAGGAACTCAAGCGCAACCTGAAGGAAACCGCGGCTGCGGCCGATCCGACCGCGGACGTGCGCGACGCCATGCAATCGGTCAAGGATTCGGTGCAGGCCGCCGTCGATGCGCACGTCGCCGACCCGGCGCCCGTCGCTCCGGCCCCTGTCGATCCCGCCGATCCCGCGGCTGCACCTCCAACCCCGCACGCCGCGAACGAAACGCATGAGCGAAGCTGAGCCCGAAGGCGGCGAGGAACAATCGTTCATCTCGCACCTGGTCGAATTGCGCGAACGCCTGCTGAAAGGCGTCGCGGCGGTGCTGCTGTTCCTGGTTGTGCTGCTGCCATTCGCCAACGGCCTTTATCACCTGATCGCCGTTCCGCTACTCGAGCGCCTGCCCCAGGGCAGCAAGATGGTGGCGATCGACGTCGCCTCGCCGTTCCTGACGCCAGTGCGGCTGGCATTCTTCGTGGCCTTGTTCCTGGCCATGCCGGTGCTGCTGTACCAGGCGTGGCGCTTCGTCGCGCCGGGCTTGTACAAGCACGAGCAGCGCCTGGCGATGCCGCTGCTGGTTTCCGCCGTGCTGATGTTTTACGTCGGCTGCGCGTTTGCGTACTTCCTGGTGTTGCCGAAGGTATTCACGTTCATGCTGGGTACCACGCCGGAAGGCGTCTCCATGACGACCGATATCGGCCGCTACCTGGATTTCGTGCTGACCATGTTCTTTGCGTTCGGTCTGTGCTTCGAGGTGCCGGTGATCGTGTTCATACTGGCCACGCTTGGCTGGGTTACGCCCGCGCAGCTGGCCACGAACCGGCCGTACGTGATTCTGGGCGCGTTCGTGGTGGCCGCCATAGTCGCCCCGCCGGACGTGTTGTCGATGATCCTGCTGGCCGTGCCGATGTGCCTTTTGTACGAAGTGGGGGTCGTCGCGGTACGCCTTTTCGTGCGCCGCAGCGCGGCCTCGACAGCCGATGCTGCATCGCGTTGAACCGCTGTAAATCATGCCAATGTGAATTTGGCTACAATTTGTCTTTTGCAACATTCTGGCATAAACTCCTTTTTGCAATTGCCGCATTTTGCAGCCACCAAACAGGAGTCCGTCCATGGCAAAATCGAACGAAGATACCCGCGACGCCAGCTTGCGTGTTTCCAAGCGCGTGCGCGACAGCCTCAAGGCCGCCGCCGCGGTGTCGGGTCGCCCGCTTTACGACGTCACCAACGAAGCGATCAACAACTACTTGTCTTCGGTCAAGGCAGGTGGCGGGGCACGCAAGGCGAAGAAGTAAGAGATTCCTCCAATCCGCGCCGGGGGCTTTGGGCAGCGGATCAAGAACAAGACAGAGACGGCCCTTGCGGCCGTTTTTGTTTTTCCGACTTGCCTCACCGCCGGACGTCATCGGCGCAACCCGGACTACAACAATAATATCAATGTTGCTCGACCACTTCGATCAGGGGTCTCGCCGGAGTCGATCCGGCTCATTCCAACGGAGCAAATAATGTTGAAGTCGACCATCCTGTTTTCCGGACTGTGTGCCTTGATGGCTCTCGTCCCCGCGCGGAATTCGCACGCCACCTGGGACCCGAACTTTTACTACATGGAGTGTTACGTCGATACCGGCCCGCATGCCTACGAACGAAACTCCTGCTACTCGTTCGTGCCGGTCGGCCCAGCCACCGCGCATGCGTATTTCACGCCGTCGACGCAAGTGCTCGTGCTGGCGACCTACCATCCGTTCCAATGGTCCGTGGCGGCGTGCAATTCGCTGCCGGATGCCGTGGATCCGTGCGTGGTCTCGATTGGCAATCACCAAGAGAAGACCGTGACATTCTCCGTGCCCTACTACAGCCTTTCGGTCAGCGGAACCGCGGGGTACGACATGGGTACCATCCCGTAGTGCAGCGGCGATAGCTTGAAGGACAAAAACGGCCCTTGCGGCCGTTTTTGTTTTTCCGCGTCGTGCATCAAGCCGCGGCGATTTCCACGAAACGCCGCAGCAGCGCGCGCGCCTGCGGTGCGGTCGCCACGGAACGCATCAGGCCGCGGGCATCCAAGCCTTCGGCACGCACCGCCTCGAAACGCACACGCAGGTAGCCGCGCATGTGCGGCACGTTGAACTCGGGGTGGAATTGCACGCCCCACACGCGCGGCGCGAAGCGAATCGCGTGGCTGTCGTCGAGCGTCGAGCGCGCCAACACCACCGCATCGCGCGGCGGCTTCAGCACGCTCTGCAGATGCGTGGCGTGGGCGCGGAAGCGCGCCGGCATGGCCTGCAGCAGCGCATCCTCGCGCGCGGCGGGCAGGCATTCGATATCGACCGTGCCGATCTCGCGACCGCGCGGGTTGTAATCGACATGGCCGCCGAAAGCGTGCGCCAGCAGCTGATGGCCGTAACATACGCCGAGCATCGGCACGCCAGCGTCCGCAGCGCCACGCAGCCAGTCGGCGGTGCGCTCGCTCCAGTCGAGCCGTTCGGACACCATGGCGCCGGAACCGGTGATCACCACGGCATCCATGCCACGCGCATGCGGCAGGCGACCGCGCGCATCGACGCGCACCGTCTGCACATGTTCGTGGCGCAGCCCGAGTCCACGCCGGAACCACTCCGGAAAATCGCCGTGACGGGGCAGCAGCGCCGGCAACGTGGCGCCGGTCTGCACGATCAGCAGGTTCACTCTTCGACCGGCGGCAGCACGCCGACGACTTCGGCAATCGTGGTAACGCCGCGCGCGACCTGCGCCGCGGCGCTCACGCGTAACGGCCGCATGCCTTCGGTCAGCGACGCTTCCTTGAGCTTGGCCAGATCCAGGTGCGCGGAAATCATCTGGCGGATATTCGGCGAGATGCGCATCATCTCGTAGATGCCGGTGCGGCCGAGGAAGCCGGTGTTGCGACATTCCAGGCAACCCTTCGGCCCGTACACGCGGGCCGGCGGCGGCAGCCGCCAGCGATGCACCAGCGCATCCCAGGCGCGGACGTCGAGCGGCGTCTCCACTTTGCAGTGCGGACACAGCGTGCGCACCAGGCGCTGCGCCACCACGCCGGTCAGCGTCGACTGGATCAGATAGTGCGGCGCGCCCAGATCGAGCAGGCGCGACAGCGCGGTCGGCGCATCGTTGGTGTGCAGCGTCGACAGCACCAGGTGTCCGGTCAGCGACGCCTGGATGGCCATCTGCGCCGTTTCCAGGTCGCGGATTTCGCCGATCATGATGATGTCCGGATCCTGGCGCATCAGCGTGCGCACGCCGGCAGCGAAGTCCAGATCGATGGCGGTCTGCACCTGCATCTGGTTGAACTCAGGCGAAACCATTTCAATCGGATCTTCGACCGTGCAGACGTTGATGTCGGGCGTGGCCAGATGTTTCAGCGTCGAATACAGCGTGGTGGTCTTGCCCGATCCGGTCGGACCGGTCACCAGCACGATGCCGTGCGGACGCTCGACGAAACTGCGCCAGAGGATTTCCTCGTCCATCGAGAAGCCGAGCTGGCGGAACTCCTTGACCACGATGTCCGGATCGAAGATGCGCATCACGACTTTTTCGCCGAACGCGGTCGGCATGGTCGACAGGCGCAATTCCACTTCGCGCCCTTCTCCGGAGCGCGTCTTGATGCGGCCATCCTGCGGACGGCGCTTTTCGGCGAGATCCATGCGGCCGAGAATCTTCACGCGCGCGGTCACCGCCGTCATCACCGGGGTCGGCAATTCGAATACCTTGTGCATCACGCCGTCGATGCGGAAGCGGATCGGACTGGCGTCGCGGCGCGGTTCCAGATGGATGTCCGAAGCGCGCTGGTCGAAGGCGTACTGCAGCAGCCAGTCGACGATGTGCACGACGTGCCGGTCGTCGGCGCCGATGTCGCCGGCCTTGCCGAGCTCGAGCAGTTGCTCGAAGTTGAGGATCGCGCGGCCGTCGTTGACGTCGCCCTTGGCGTCCTTGGCTTTCTGGATCGAGCGCTGCACGCCATAGAATTCGGCGAGATAGCGATTCAGGTCGACCGGGTTGACCACCACGCGCTGGATGTCGCGGCGCAGGATGTGGCCGAGGTCGGACAGCCAACGTGTATCAAATGGCTCGCAGGTGGCGATCACCACCTGCAATGCGGTCACCGCCACGGGCAGGATTCGATAGCGCTGCGCGTACTGGTGCGAGATCACCTGCGTGACGGCGCCGGCGTCGATCTTCATCGGATCGATCTTCAGGTACGGCAGCTTGGCGCGCTCGGCCAGCCATTGCGTGAGCACTTCCAGGCTCAGCGGCTTGCCGTCCTTGAGGTTGATCAGCTTCTGGTTCGCGATCAGCGCGATCGGGTGCAATTCCATCTTGCCGCGCGCACTGCGCCCGTCGGCACGCGCCTTGAGCGCATCGGCTTCGCTGAGCACGCCGTCGCTGCGCAGCGCGGCAAGCACGGTGTCCAGGTCAAGTTTGCGATGCAAGCCGAGCGCAGGCGCGTCGCTCATGACGTCGTTGGCCGCTACCTTCACCGGCGCGGCGGGTCGTTGCGGAACTGTGGCCATGGTGACAGCGCCTTGGGATTCCTGCTCAAGCCGCTATACTAACGCGCTTTTCGGCCGCCGTTTCGTGATCTGCCCATGAATCCGACCCAGGGTCCGACGTTCCAGGACGTCATCCAGACATTGAACCGCTACTGGGCGGAGCAGGGCTGTGCCCTGATCCAGCCGCTCGATACCGAGGTCGGCGCCGGCACGTTCCATCCGGCGACCTTCCTGCGCGCGCTCGGACCCGAACCATGGGCGGCCGCCTACGTGCAACCGTCGCGACGGCCGACCGACGGGCGCTACGGCGAGAATCCGAACCGCCTGCAGCACTACTATCAGTATCAAGTGGTGATGAAGCCGAATCCGGACAACATCCTGGATCTGTACATCGGCTCGCTGCGTGCGCTGGGTATTGATCCACTCGTCCACGACCTGCGTTTCGTCGAGGACAACTGGGAGTCGCCCACGCTCGGCGCCTGGGGTCTGGGCTGGGAAGTCTGGCTCAACGGCATGGAAGTCACGCAGTTCACTTATTTCCAGCAGGCTGGCGGACTCGAGTGCAAGCCGGTGACGGGTGAGATCACTTACGGCCTCGAACGCCTGACCATGTACCTGCAGAACGTCGACAACGTGTTCGACCTGGTCTGGACCGTGGCGCCGCATGGCGTGGTCACCTACGGCGACGTGTTCCATCAGAACGAAGTCGAGCAATCCACGTACAACTTCGAACACGCCAACGTCGCCGAGCTGCTGCACTGGTTCGACGTCTGCGAAGGGGAAGCGAAGAAGCTGGTCGAACTCGGCCTGCCGCTGCCGGCCTACGAGCAGGTCTGCAAGGCTTCGCACAGTTTCAACCTGCTCGATGCGCGGCGCGCGATCAGTGTGACCGAGCGGCAACGTTACATCCTGCGCGTGCGCACCCTGGCGCGCGCGGTGGCCGAAGCGTATTTCGCGCAGCGTGAAAAGATGGGCTTCCCGGTGCTGAAGCGCATGCGCGACAACGCCTCGAAGGAGGCGTGGTCATGAGTGACCTGCAGCCTCTGCTGATCGAGATCGGAACCGAAGAACTTCCGCCAAAGGCACTCGACGAACTCACGGCCGCTTTTGCCAAGGGCATCTGCGACGGACTGACCAGGCGCGGCATTGCCGCCGACGTCGCAAATGCGCAAATGTATAATTCGCCGCGCCGCCTGGCAGTGCGCATTGCCGGCGTCGGCGCGGCGCAACCGGATCAGGCGAGCGAGCGGCGCGGACCTGCGCTCAGCGCGGGACTCGATGCCGCCGGCCAGCCGACCAAGGCGTTGCTCGGCTTCGCCGCTTCCTGCGGCGTGGCGGTCGATCAGCTCGCGAAGCTCGAAACCGACAAGGGCGCCTGGTTCGTGCATCGCGCGCAACAGCAAGGCAAGCCGACCGCCGAACTGCTGCAGGAAATCATCGTCGAGGCGCTGAAGGCCTTGCCGATTCCGAAACCGATGCGCTGGGGCGACCATGATTTCGCGTTCGTGCGGCCGCTGCACTGGCTGGTGATCCTGCACGGTACGCAATTGGTCGATGCGGAAATCTTCGGCATCAAGAGCGACCGCGAATCGCGCGGCCACCGTTTCCATCATCCGCTGCCGGTGCCGCTCGCCGGGGCGGACAACTACGTCGAGGCGCTGCGCGCCGCCAGGGTGCTGGTCGATCCACGCGGCCGGCGCGAGCGTGTGCGCTCGGAAGTTGCCGGCGCCGGTCGCGACACGGGCGGCACGCCGCGTCTGCGCGACACGTTGCTCGACGAAATCGCCAACCTGACCGAATGGCCCGTGGCGATTGCCTGCACGTTCGATCGCGAGTTCCTGCGCGTGCCGCAGGAGGCGCTGATCACCACCATGGAGACGAACCAGAAGTTCGTGCCGGTGTTCAATGCCGACGGCAAGTTGACTGAGCTCTTCATCGGTGTGGCCAACATCGAGTCGAGCAATGCGGCGGAAATCCGCAAGGGCTACGAGCGCGTGATCCGGCCGCGCTTTGCCGATGCGAAGTTCTTCTACGACGAGGACCTGAAGACGCCGTTGTCCGCGCACAAGGATGCGCTGAAGAATGTCACCTACCAGCAGCAGCTCGGCAGCGTCTGGGAGAAAAGCAATCGCGTCGCGGAGCTGGCACGCGTGATTGCCAATCGCAGCGGTGTCGACGCGGCGCTGGCCACGCATGCGGCAAGCTTGAGCAAGTGCGATCTGCTGACGCGCATGGTCGGCGAGTTCCCCGAGTTGCAAGGCGTCATGGGCCGCTACTACGCGACCGCGCATGGCGAAGACGCCGAAGTGGCGCGCGCACTCGACGAATTCTACCGTCCACGCTTTGCCGGCGATGCGATTGCGCAGGGCAAAATCGCGCAGGTGCTGGCGGTTGCCGAGCGCCTGGATACGCTGGCCGGCATCTTCGCGGTTGGCATGAAACCGTCCGGCAACAAAGACCCGTTCGCGCTGCGCCGGGCCGCGCTCGGCCTCGGCCGCACGCTGATCGAAGGCGGCCTGGACCTCGATCTGGAAGCGCTGCTGCGCGAGGCGGTCGAACTGCTGCCCCAGATTCAATCCGCTTCGATCAAATCCGCTCCGGCCAAACCAGCTTCGGCCAATCCCGTTTCGGCCAAGCAGGCGCCGGTCGACAAGAAAGTTTCGCTGGTCGATGAACTGCTCGACTTCGTGTACGAGCGCTTGCGCGGCTACTACGCCGAGCAAGGATGCGGCAGCGATCTGTTCGACGCCGTGCGTGCCGTGGCGCCAGAGACGCTGAGCGATTTCGACCGCCGCATCCGCGCGGTCGAGGAATTCGGGCGGATGCCCGAGGCGCAAGCGCTGGCTGCGGCCAACAAGCGCATCGGCAACATCCTGCGTCAGTCGGGCGAGACCGCGGGCGGCAAGGTCGACGCCGCGCTGCTGGATGCCGGGGCGGAACAGGTGCTGCACGAACGCATCGCCGCGGCAGCGGTGGCGATCGAACCGCTGGTGCAGCAGGGCCGCTATCTCGACACGCTGCGCCTGCTCGCCGGGCTGCGCGAGCCGGTCGACACCTTCTTCGACGGTGTCATGGTGATGGCCGACGATGCGGCCAAGCGCCGCAACCGTATCGCCTTGCTGGCGCAGTTGCGCCGCATGTTCCTGCACGTGGCCGATATCTCGGTGCTGCAGCCCGCTTGACGAACCCTTAGCGCAAACGGGCCTATCATCGGCAGGATGACGTGGGCACGATGGCGGCAAAGCCGGTCAAGTGAGATGATTCGCGGTCCGGGGTGCGGCCCTTCTGTTCGGAGACGCCGCAAGAATGCAACAGAAGGAGATTGCCAAATGAAGATGCAGTTTTTCGCCGCGCTGCTGGGAGCCGGCGTCCTGGCCGGATGCAGCCAACCGGCGCCGCCAGCCGCGCCAGCCGCGCCGCTGATTTCCAACACGATCAGCGGCACGGTCATCCTGAGCGAGCCGCGCGAACTGTCCAACCAGGCACGCGTGGAACTGAAGGTGGTCGATGTGAAGCAGCCGGCGACGCCGCTGGCGCATGTGGTGATCCCCGGCGCCAACCGCCCACCGATCCAGTTCACCCTGCCGATCGATACGCGTCAGGTCGACATGAAAGGCACCTACGCGGTCGATGCGGTGCTGATCGATGGTGATCGCCGCTATCTGCCGGTATTGCAAAGTCCGGTGCTGACCGACGCCAAGCACACCTCGACCGTGCAGATCATCGTCAAGGCCGAAGCTACGCCGGCGGAGAAGATGTTCGACGCCTATCGCAAGGCGTACTCGCAGGTCGCCACGATGAAGCAGATCAGCGGCAGCTCGATGGGCGAGACCTCATCCACCGCCTGGGATGCGTTCCTCTCGAACGGCAAGGTGCACCTGGTGCGCGAGATCACCGACCTCGACAACGACAAGGGCCGCATCACGCTGAAGATGGCCTATGCGAACGACAAGCCTTGGGTGGTGGTGCGGGAAGAGTCGGCCGCCGGTACGACGCGCCCGTTCTCGACCGTCAAGGTCGGTTGGGACGAAAACGGCCAGCTGGTGCTGAAGGAACGCATGGCGAACAGCCAGATCAGCGAGGTTTCCGCCGAGGAAGCCAAGGCGATGTACAACCAGGCCGTGCAGGCGTTCAACCACGCCCAGGCCAACGCGCCGAAGAAATAGCGATCGCTGTACTGCATGAATCCGTTCGTGGCCTGCGCCACGAGCGGATTTTTTTCGTCTTGGCTTTGCCTGGCGCCGCTCAGTTGCGCCGAGCGCGCGCAAAGGCATCGGCCAGCGCATTGCCGCCTGCGGGCGCCACTGCGGGCTTGCTGGGCGCACGCCCGGCACCTTCGCGCCGCGGCGACGAAGGCGACGCAGCACTCGCCGATGTCGCCGCGCCGACAGCATCATCCAGCCGCATCGTCAGCGCGATGCGTTTGCGCGCGAGGTCTACCTCGAGCACCTTGACCTTGACCACGTCGCCGGCCTTGACCACCTCGCGCGGGTCCTTGACGAACTTTGTCGACAATGCCGAAACGTGCACCAGTCCGTCCTGGTGCACGCCGATGTCGACGAATGCACCGAACGCCGCGACGTTCGAGACGCGGCCTTCCAGCACCATGCCCGGTTTCAGGTCGCGCAGGTCTTCGATGCCGTCGGCAAAGCTGGCCATCTCGAACTGCGGGCGCGGATCGCGGCCGGGCTTTTCCAGTTCCTTGAGGATGTCGCGCACGGTCGGCTCGCCAAACTTGGCGTCCGTATACTTTTCCACGCGCAGGCCGCGCAGGAACTGCGTGTCGCCGATGATCTGCTGCACACCGCGACCGCTGTCGGCGAGGATGCGCGCCACCACGGGATAGGCTTCCGGGTGCACGCCGGATGCATCCAGCGGTTGCTCGCCGCCGACGATGCGCAGAAAGCCCGCGCATTGCTCGAATGCCTTGTCGCCGAGACGCGGCACCTTGCGGATCGCCTCGCGCGTGCCGAACGCGCCGTTCGCGTCGCGGAACTTGACCACGTTCTCGGCCACCGACGGCGACAAGCCGGCCACGCGCGCCAGCAGCGACGCCGACGCGGTGTTGACGTCGACGCCGACGCTGTTGACGCAATCCTCGACCACGCCGTCGAGCGCGCGCGCCAGCTTCACCTGGTTCACGTCGTGCTGATACTGGCCGACGCCGATGGCCTTTGGATCGATCTTGACGAGTTCCGCCAGCGGATCCTGCAGGCGCCGCGCGATCGAGACCGCGCCGCGCAGCGAGACATCGAGCTCGGGAAATTCCTTCGCCGCCGCTTCCGACGCCGAATACACCGACGCGCCGGCTTCGCTGACGACGAGTTTGGCGAGTTTCAATTCCGGATGCTTCTTCATCAGCTCGCCGACCAGCTTGTCGGTTTCGCGCGAGGCCGTGCCGTTGCCGATCGCCACCAGATTCACGCCGAGCTGCTTGCAGGCGGCGGCCAGTTGCGCGAGCGACGCATCCCACTGATTGCGCGGTTCATGCGGATAGATCGTGTGCGTGGCCAGTACCTTGCCGGTCGCATCGACTGCGGCGATTTTCACGCCGGTGCGGATGCCCGGATCCAGTCCAAGCACGACTTTCGCGCCGGCCGGCGCAGCCAGCAACAGGTCCTTGAGATTGCTGCCGAACACGCGGATCGCTTCGTCCTCGGCCGCTTCGCGCGCCCGCCCGAACAGATCGAGCGTGAGCTGCAGATGCAGCTTGATGCGCCAGACCTGACGGCAGCATTCGAGCAGCCATGCATCGGCGGGTCGGCCGCGCGCGGCGATGCCGTGATGCACGGCGATGCGTCCTTCGGCTTCGGCATGCGCCTGGTCCGGCGCGGCGCCGGGTTCGAGCATCAGATCGACGATGCCTTCATTGCGCGCACGGAAAAGCGCGAGCAGGCGATGCGACGGAATGCTGCGGATCGCCTCGACGTGATCGAAATAGTCGCGAAACTTGGCGCCTTCGGTTTGCTTGCCGTCGACCACTTTCGCCTGGATCTGGCCGCGCTGCCACAGCCATTCGCGCAACTCGCCGACCAGCGCGGCGTCTTCGGAGAATTCTTCCAGGACGATGGCGCGCGCGCCGTCCAGCGCCGCCTTGATGTCGGCAATATTTTTTGCGGCGTCGACATAGGCGGCGGCAAGCGTTTCCGGCGTCTCGAGCGGATTTGCGCGCAACGCGTCGGCCAAAGGCTGCAATCCGGCTTCGCGAGCAATCTGCGCCTTGGTGCGGCGCTTCGGCTTGTACGGCAGGTACAGGTCTTCCAGGCGCGCCTTGCTGTCGGCGTCGAGAATCAGCGCCTTCAATTCATCGGTAAGCTTGCCCTGCTCGCCGATGCTTGCCAGCACTGCTGCACGACGCTCTTCGAGTTCGCGCAGGTAGCGCAGGCGTTCTTCGAGCAGGCGCAGCTGCGTGTCGTCCAGGCCACCCGTGACTTCCTTGCGATAGCGCGCAATGAACGGCACGGTTGCGCCGCCATCCAGCAGCGTGACGGCAGCGTCGACCTGCGCGGTGGTTGCGGCGATTTCTTCGGCAATGCGTTGTTCGATGGAAAGCATGAGGCGTCGAGTCTTCCTTGGCAATGCGAATGGACGGCGTGCCGCGACAGCGGCACGAATTGCGAGATCAGGCCACGCGGCGCGAACCGTGGCGCTTGAGATGCACCAGCAGCAGCGAGATGGCCGCCGGCGTGACGCCGGAAATGCGCGTCGCCTGGCCGATGGTTTGCGGACGACTGCGAGCGAGTTTTTGCGTGACCTCCGCCGACAGGCCGTGCACCAGCGCGTAGTCGAAGCTGGCGGGAATTGCCGTGTCTTCGTGACGGCGCTGGCGTTCGATCTCGTCCTGCTGGCGCTCGAGATAGCCGGAGTACTTCGCCGCGATCTGCACCTGCTCGGCGACACGCGGATCGCCCACCGCCGGTCCCAGCCCTGCGACCCGCATCAGCGCCGCGTAGTCGAGTTCCGGCCGGCGCAGCAGGTCCAGTGCATTCGTCTCGCGCGACACGGCCACACCTATCATGCTCTCGAGCTCGCGCCCCAGGGCGTTGCCGGGCGCCGCCGAGATGCCGCGCCTGCGCGGCATGGCGGACGTCCTCGGCACTGCCGTG
>Ga0105238_10002692_pt1 | contig 17671 bp, 14 predicted proteins | sample KBSC34metaG_FD_81526 | JGI IMG/M metagenome (GOLD analysis project Ga0105238, IMG submission 81526) | Corn rhizosphere microbial communities from Kellogg Biological Station, Michigan, USA - KBS C3-4 metaG | ecosystem: Host-associated > Plants > Roots > Rhizosphere > Soil | place: Michigan, USA... | reverse complement strand
TCGGCGGTCTCGGGCCATTGATAGATCGCCGGCAGACGTATCCGCGACATCGCGTCCAGGATCACGTCGCGGCGGACGACCTGAAGCGGGTTGGCAAGGAAGTTGATGGCCTCGTTGCCCGCGGTCTTGGCCGCATCAAGTGCGGGGCCGATCTCGTCGGCATTGGCAAAGGAGAAGATCGACAGTTCGACGCCTTGTGTGCGGGCGAGCTCCCGCAGTTCGTCGAGGTGCTTCTGCTTGGTGATCGCAGAATAGGCCAGCCCGGCAATCCGCTTCACGCCCGGCACCGCTTCGATCAGGATTTCCTGCCGCTTGCCGTCGAGCTCCGGCGTAAGCAGGCTGACGCCGGTGATGTTGCCGCCGGGTTTTGCCAATGAAGCGGCAAAGCCCTCGCCGACGAGGTCCTCACTCATGCAGTCGAGCGGAATGGTCTGCGTCGCCTCGCGCAATCGGCGCGCGTAGGTCTCCGGGCCGCCGAGGATGGCATCCGGCGCGGCCTTGACCACGGCCGTGATCTCTTCGGCATTGTTGTCGCTTGGCACGCTGTAGAAACCGGTCGCAGCAAGGTTCTGGCCTTCGATGAAGCCCGCCATGCGCAATTCATCGAAGAAGCCGGCAATCGACTCGCGCGAGGCTGGGATCACGATGCCGAGGCGATAGACGCGGCCGGCCTCTTGCGCATGTGCCGTGAACGGGACGAGGGCGCCGCCGAGGGCCGCCAGGAACTCGCGACGCCGCAAGCTCATGCCTTGCGCAGCGCGAAATGCGCCCCGCAAAAGGCCACCACCGCGCCGAGGCAGAGCGCGGCAATGCCGGCCAGCACCCCGGAAATGGTTGGGACCGGGCTCGGCGCCGCGGCCGCCTGGCCCGCGCCCGCCAGCAGCAGCACGCCGACGGCGATCAGGAACTGGCGCATCCGCCGCGGAATTTGTCCCTCGACCGCGCTGTGCATCAGGGTCGCGGTGAAGTAGCCCCCGCAGAAGCCGACGGTCGCGATCAGCCACCAAGCGATCGCAGCGCCGGCGGGCATGAACTCGCGGGTATCGGAGCGCCAGAGACCGCCAAGGTCGAGCCCGTAGCGCGCGCCGAGCATATGCACGGCAAGCGCCAGCAGCACGCCGGAAATCACCGCGCCACCAAGAATCAGGCGACGCGGGAAAAAGGTGGTCGTATCGGCCATGCGTCACTTGTAGAGTAAAGCCGGTCGGGGTCGCAAGTCGGTCCGACCCGTCAACACCGGAATCGCTGATTTGCAGGAACAGCCGACGACATCGACGCAGGCCACCGCCGGTGCCCATTACGCCTTCAAGCCGTCGCTGATCGGCGCCGCCCATCAATTCGAATTGACGGACGCCGGATTGTCGTGGCGGCTTGCCGGGCGTTCGGGGGTCTGGCCCTATACCGACATATCGGCGATCCGGCTGTCCTATCGGCCGGTCACGTTGCAGGCGGACCGCTTTCGTGCCGACATCCAACATGGCCGCGCGCGCATCACGGTGGTCTCGACGTCCTGGCAGACCGCGGCGCTGATGGCGTCCCAAAATCAGGGTTATCGCGCCTTCATCCTCGAACTGCATCAACGGATGGCCGCGGCGGGAAGCAAGGCGGCACTCAGCGGCGGGCTCGGCCCGAACCTCTATGCCGCGGGCTTGACGCTCGTCGTCCTGCTCGCGATCGGAATGGCCGGACTTTTCGTTCGCGCGCTGGTCACGGGCGAATTCTCCGGTGCTTTGTTCCTGCTGGCATTCGCCGCGCTGTTCGGATGGCAGATCGGCGGCTTCCTCAGGCGCAACCGGCCGCTCGCCTATACCTTCACTGACATCCCGCAGCGGCTGCTGCCGTAAGACGCCGCAATCAAACGTGACTTCGCGCCGCCCGCGGGGCAAGGCAACCTGCTGCATCCGGGATGGGGCAGGTGACGTGGACGATCGATCGCGCCGGTTGCCGAGCGCAAAAGAAATTGCCGAGATCAACGCAAAGCATCTGATCCAGACGCCGCTCAAGCCGGCCGACCTGCTGTTTGTCTTTGGCACGCGCGAGGATGTCGCTCTTCGCGCGGACACGGCGTGCCGGCTCTGGCGGGAAGGGTTGTTCCGCTGGTCGATTGTCAGCGGAGGCGTGACACCGGGATCGGAACTTTCGGAATGTGCCGTGATCAAGCCGTTGATGGTGGCAGGCGGCGTGCCGTCGGATCGCATCCTGGAGGAGCACCAGGCGATGAACACCGGCGAGAACGTGACCTTCTCGCTGCCCATCATTGACGCGGCACTCGGGCTAAGAAATATCCGCAGCGTGATCTGCCTCGGCAATACCTGGACCGGGCGGCGCTATGCCATGACGCTGCACCGCCATTGGCCCGAGGCGGAAAAGCTGCTGCTCACGGTCGACAGCTTTGCCACACCGCGCCAGCGCTGGCACCGGGATGCTGAATTCCGCCGCCGCGTGCTTGCGGAATGGGACAAGATCGAGCCCTACAGGGAGAAGGGATTTATCGCCGAGTGGCCGTCCGTGAGATGAGGTCAGTGCCGCACCACCAGCACCGAGCACTTGGCGTAGCGCACCACATGACCGGCATTGGAGCCGAGGAAGTACGTGCGCATCGCCGGCCGGTGCGAGGTCATGACGATCAGATCCGCCTTCACGTTGGCCGCTTCCTCGAGGATCTCGTGATAGATGCCGCCCTGCCGCACCATGGTGGAGATCCGCGACGCCTCGATGCCGGATTCACGTGCGACGATCGCAAGCGCTTCCTCGGAGGTCTGGCGCTGCTGGGCGTCGAAATCCGCCGGCACATATTCCGCCAGCATCACCGGCGTCATCGGCAGCACGTTGAGAAGGCGAACCGACCCGCTCCAGGTCTGCGATAGTGTCGCGGCGGTGGCGATCGCCGGTTTGGCCAGATCGGTATCGGCAAGATCGATCGGCACGAGAATGGATTTGAACATCTGCGCCTCCCCAGTGTCCCGATTTCGAACGAGTGCGTATCAGCCTAACATGAATTTGATCCCACAACCTCAGTCGTTTGACGCCTGCTTCAGAAGCTTTGGGCTAACGAACAAAATCAGCTTCCCGCGGCGGAACGCCACGTCGTTCCAGTCGTCGATCGCAAACTCGAACAGGGCAAGTCCCGAGGTCGGCAGATTGTCGGCAAGCGCCTGGCCGGCGGCCTTCTCGCCGCTTCCGGTCAGCGCCAGCGCAAGTTCGTGCATCCCGGGATTATGCCCGACCAGCATCAGCCGCTTCGGATCAGTGGCAGACGCCATGCGGATGGCCAGCAACAATTGCGTCGCATCGGCGCCGTAAAGTTCCGGCACGAGTTCGACCTGCGTCTTGGGCGCGCGCTCTTTCATCGCCTCCCAGGCGATGTCCCAGGTCTGAACCGCCCGTATCGCCGGTGAAACCAGCACATGGTCCGGAAAAGGGGGATGCGTTGCAATCCACGCGCCAATCTCTGCGGCATCCCTGTGGCCGCGCTCGTCGAGCCGGCGGTCCTGGTCGCGGCCCGAAGGTGCGTCGGTTTCAGTCTTGGCGTGACGCAGCAGCATCAGACGGCGCATGGATGACAAACTCGATTCGTCCTAATCCAATTAATGTATAGAGTCGTTGCCGGGACAAGGTGACAACAAGCCGATTGCTTCGTAAGAAACGACATGAGCGAGACTTCCACAAGCGTCAATAGGGGCCCCGGTGCTGCGGCATTGCGGGATCCAACCCGGCTTTCCTTCGATCTCGATGTCGATATCTGCGTCGTCGGCGCCGGACTTGCCGGCTTGACGGTTGCGCTGGAGGCGGCCCGGCTCGGTGCAAGCGTTGCCGTCCTCGAAGGCCGGCATGTCGGCTGGAACGCCTCCGGCAACCAGCTCGGCACTGTCATGCCGGGCTATGGTCTTCCGATCGGTGAACTGATCGAGCGGATCGGTTTCGAAGACGCCCGTGAATTGTGGGCGCTGTCGAAAGAGGGCGCCGAGTTCGTGCGCGCCGCCGCCACCGAGGAGCAGATGCCGGGCATCAGCCTTTCCGAGGGCGCGCTCGAAGTATCCAACGTCGACGTCGGCGAACGACTGATCAGCCAGCTGCAGATGTTGTCGGAGGACTTCGAGACCGAGGTCGAAGGCTGGCAGGTCGATCGCGTGCGAAGCGAGCTCAAGACCGGCCGTTATTTTCACGGCGTCTACTATCCCAAGGCGTTCCAGATCGACGGCCGCAAATACGTGCACGGCCTCGCCGCGATGGCGCGGCGCGCAGGCGCGCGTATTTTCGAGGACACGCCGGTGGTCAGCGTCGATTCGTCGGGCATCCGCAAGCGCATCGTCACGCCGTCGGCGCGGCTGCGCGCCTCGCACATTGTGCTCGCCGGCAACATTCATCTCGGCGCGCCGCTGCGGCGGCTGTCGGACACGCTGCTGCCGGTGTGGCGCTATGCCGGCGTCACCGAGCCGCTCGGCGAGCGGCTCAACGAGATCATCGCGTTCAAGGGATCGGTGAGCGATACCGACGGCATCGATCACTTTCGTATCGTCGACGGCGACCGCCTGATGTGGGCAAGTCCGGAAACGACATGGGCGATGCGGCCGCGCCGCTTTGCAGGCAGCATCGCCCGCAGGATCAGGACGATCTTTCCGCAGCTCGGGCGCGTTGCAATATCGGACGTCTGGGGCGGCGCGATCGGGCAGACCGTGCATGGCATGCCGCAGATCGGACAATTGCGCAAAGGGCTCTGGGTCGCGAGCGGCTTTGGCCGCCAGGGCCTGAACACCTCGGCGATGGCGGGCCAGCTCATCGCGCGCAGCATCCTCTGGGGCGACGAGCGGTGGCGGCTGTTCTCGCCGTTCGAGCTGGTTTGGGCCGGCGGGCCGATCGGCCGGGTTGCTGGACAAATCGTCGGAATTTGGGAGCGGGGAAGCTCGGCGACATCAGGCGCGCTGGCGCGTTACCGGGAACGAGCGCGTATCCAGGAACGGCTGCGTGAGGCACGTCTGGCCGAAACCAATCGTCAAGCTGCATCGCGTCCTGCCAACCCCAGGCGGCCGCCCCCCGGCCGTCAGCGGCCGGTGCGTCCGCCGCCGGCTGCGCCGCCACCCGAACCGCCGGCGCCCGCAAGCCAGGGTGGAGGGGAAACCACCTGACGGGCCCCCGTCCGCTCGCAGGAAAGTGAGATTATTTATCTGCTTTCGATGTAACTTCTGCCGGAACCGGCCGTATTTGACAGCGAACCGCTGCACGGAGACATCAGATGATCGATCGCCGCATTTTGCTCGCTTCGCTGGCAAGCCTGTTTGGCCTTGCCGCGTTCCGCTGGCTCAGGGTCACGCCCGCACAAGCCGCGGGAAAATTCGAGATCGAGAAGACGGATGCGGAGTGGCGCGCGCAACTCACGCCGCAGCAATACGATATCCTGCGCAAGCAGGGCACCGAGCGTCCGGGTTCGAGCCCGCTGCTGAAAGAGCATCGCAAGGGCACGTTCGCCTGCGCCGGTTGCGACCTGCCGCTGTTCTCCTCCGATACCAAGTTCGAGAGCGGCACCGGCTGGCCGAGTTTCTATCAGCCGCTGGAGAATGCAGTGGGCACCACCGAGGACCGCGCCTTCGGCATGCTCCGCACCGAGGTGCACTGCCGCCGCTGCGGCGGCCATCTCGGCCACGTTTTCGACGACGGGCCGAAGCCGACGGGCCTGCGTTACTGCATGGATGGTTTCGCGCTGGTGTTCCATCCGGCGGCGCCTCAGGCGAGCTGAGCGGTCAGTCTCGCCCGGCAATACTTGCCCGCCCGGCAATTGTGCCCCGGTCATTCGGCCGGGGCATTTTCGTTTAAGCGTCTGATCTGACGCGATTTTTGCTTTTGGCATAACGCTTGCGACAGTCTCCCTGAATTGCGGCCAAGACTCGTGATCAAGGCTCCTGATGGCCGCCGGATCAATGTGGAGACAATGTTATGGGTATCTTCGACGCACTGAACACCTCGGTAGGCGGCCTGCAGGCGCAATCCTTCGCGCTGCAGAACATTTCCGGCAACATCGCGAACGCCTCGACCACGGGCTACAAGGGCATCGATACCAGCTTCGAGGATCTGATCCCGGACTCGACGACGCCAAGCCGCCAGGTGGCCGGCGGCGTCACCGCCTTCGCCCAGCAGACCATCACCACCCAGGGCACGGTCTCGGCGACGACGGTCGCCACCAACATGGCGATCAACGGCGACGGGTTCTTTTCGGTGCAGGCGGCAACCGGCGTCGTGGATAACGTGCCGGTGTTCTCCGGCGTGACCGATTACACGCGGCGCGGCGACTTCCAGGTCAATGCCAACGGAAATCTCGTCAACGGCGCCGGCTATTACCTGATGGGTGTCTCCGTTGATCCCAAGACCGGCAATCCGACCGGCAACGTGCCGCAGGTGCTGCAATTCCAGAACAACTTCATCCCGGCGCAGGCGACCAGCGCGATCCAGTATGCCGCGAACCTGCCGACCCAGCCGAAGACGACGGCAAGCTCCACTGCGGCTGCCGGAACGCTGGTGGCGGACGGCGGACTCAACCCGGCTGACTTCGCCTCGAACCCGCTGCCGGTTGGTACGCCGGCCGCGCCGTTCACTGACAACACCCTGACCGGCACGGGCGCCGTGAACCAGGCTGCGACGCCCGCTCCCATCACAGCCGCGACCAAGCTGTCGGGTACGGCGCCCTCTGACTCGCTGACGACCAGCTTTGCGAACGGCGATACACTCACGGTCGACGGCACGACGATCAATTTCGTCACGACCGGCACCAACCTCGCCGCCGTCCCGCCTCAAATCGACATCACCGACAATGTCGGTACGCTGTTGACCGAAATCGGCAACATCACCGGCGTCGCGCCGACCATCAACGCCTCGACCGGCGCGATCACCCTCCATACCGGTACGGCGCAAAATCTCAGCATCAGCAGCGCTTCGCCGGCATTTTCCGCGCTCGGCTTCGCCTCACCCGTCACCGTCGCCCGCGGTGGTGGCGGCACGGCGGGCACGGGCGTGGTCAGCGCCAACGACCTCAGCACCTTCACCGCCGAGTCGATCTCCGGCGGCGCGGTGACGGCCTACAACGCGGCCGGTACGCCGGTGAATCTGCAATTGCGCTGGGCCAAGACCGACAGCGCAGCGCTCGGCGCCGGTCACCAGGACGTCTGGAACCTGTTCTACCAGACCAACACCGCCGCCACGGGACCGCAGACGGCCTGGGTCAACGTCGGCACCAACTTCACCTTCAGCGCCAACGGTTCGCTGGCATCGCCGACGGGATCGTCGATCAACATCCCCGGCGTCACCGTCGACGGTCAATCGCTCGGAGCCATTTCGTTCAACATGTCCTCCGGCGCGCTGACGCAATTTGCGAGCACGGGCGGTGCCGCGACCATCAACACCATCACGCAGAACGGCTATTCCGCCGGCCAATTGCAGTCGGTCGCCATCAACAACAGCGGCATCGTGGTCGGCACCTTCTCCAACGGCCAGAACATCGATCTCGCGGCGGTGACGCTGTCGCATTTCAACGGCACCAACTATCTGAAGGCGCTCAATGGCGGCGCCTATCAGGTGACCGACCTGTCGGGACCTGCGATCGCGGGCGCGTCCGGGACGATCAGCGGCTCGTCGCTCGAGGGCTCGAATACCGATATCGCCGATGAGTTCACCAAGCTGATCGTGACCCAGCAGGCCTATTCGGCCAACACCAAGGTGATCACCACGGCCAACAACATGGTGCAGGACCTGCTCAACGTGCTGCGTTGATCGGCCGGCGCTCTGCTGAGTGACGTACTCGAAGGCGGGCAATTGAAATGGGTTTGAGTTCGGCCCTTGCCACTGCGATGTCGGGACTGCGCGCCAACCAGGCCGCGCTGTCGATCATTTCGTCGAACGTCTCGAACGCGCAGACGCCCGGCTACATCACGCAGACTCCAAATCAGATCGAAGTCGCCAGTGGCGGCTTCGGCTCCACGGTCACGACGACCGGGGTCAATCGCGAACTCGACCTGTTCGTGCAGAACCAGTTGCGCACGGAAACCGGCGGTGGCGGCTACGCCAACCAGATTGCCAACATCCTGGGTCAGCTCCAGAGCGTCTACGGCACGCCGGGCGGGCAGGGCACGCTGGAAACCACGCTCGGCAACTTCACCACCGCCTTGCAGTCGCTGTCGAACAGTCCCAGCGACTCCGCCGCGCAAGGAGTCGCATTGTCGGCGGCGCAGTCGCTGGCGCAACAACTCAACTCGACCACGCAGGGCATTCAGTCGCTTCGTTCCAATGTTGCTCAGGATATCGGCAATTCGGCCAACCAGGCCAATGCCGACATGAGCCAGATCGCGCAGCTCAACACCCAGCTTCAGGGACTGTCGCCGACCGACCCGCAGGCTGCGACGTTGATGGATCAGCGCGACAATGCCATCAACGATCTGTCCAAATATGTCGACGTCCGCGTCGTTACCAGTTCCGCCAACCAGGTCAGCGTCTTCACCAATTCCGGCATCCAGCTTGTCGGCGACGGACTCGCCTCGAGCTTTACCTATAGCTCGCCGGGCGCGCTGACCGCGACCTCGCTCTACAGCACCAATCCCGCCCAGAACGGCGTCGGCACGTTCAACATCAAGCTCCCGAACGGGGCCGCGATCGACGTCGCCTCCAACAATGTGTTGAGCTCGGGTCAGATCGCGGCAGACCTGAAGCTGCGCGACCAGACGCTGGTGCAGGCGCAGACCCAGGTCGACCAGATGGCGGCGACGCTCGCCTCGTCGCTGTCCGACATCACGACGGCCGGCACCGCCGTGATCGGCTCGCCCGCAGGCTTCAGTGTCAACACCTCGAACGTCCTGCCGGGCAACACCATCAACCTGACATACACCGACAGCGCGACCAACACGCAGCACCAGATCTCGATCGTCAACGTCACCGATCCGGCCGCGCTGCCGCTTCAGAACGGCGCCAACGCCAATCCGCTGCTGGTCGGCGTGAATTTCTCGCTCGGCATGGGCTCGGCGGTGTCGCAGCTCAACACCGCGCTCGGCAGCCTCGGCTTGCAATTCACCAATTCCGGCTCGACCCTCAACCTGCTGGGGTCGCCGACCGCCACCGTCAACGCCGCTTCGACCACGACGACGGTCACCTCCATAACCAGCGGCAACCCGCAGCTTGCGCTGTTCACCGACGGCGGCTCTCTTTACACCGGGCAGTACACCGCCGGTGGTTCGCAGATGACCGGCCTTGCCGGACGAATCACGGTCAATCCAGCCGTCCTGAGCAACGCATCGGCGCTCAGCAACTACACCACGCCAACCGCCGCCGGCGACAATACGCGTTCGTCGTTCATGTTCTCGCAGCTGACGTCGGGGACCTTCAGCTATTCGCCGTCGACGGGGCTCGGCTCGGCCGCGCAGCCCTTCAAGGGCACGATCGCCAATTACCTGTCGCAATTCATGAGCCAGCAGAGCAATGCCGCGACGGTAGCGACGCAATTGCAGCAGGGCCAGAGCGTCGTGGTCTCGACCTTGCAGCAGAAGTTCGATTCGACATCCAGCGTCAACATCGACACCGAGATGGCGAATTTGATCCAGGTGCAAAATACCTACGCAGCCAATGCCCACATCATGTCGGTGGTCCAGAGCATGATGCAGAGCCTTCTGCAAGCTCAAGTGTAAGGCGTAAGCAACATGTCCGTCAGCAGCATCAATTACGGTTCGTCCCTGCTCGGTCAGTCCGTGCAGAACATCAACAAGCAGTTGACGGATCTGTCGACGCAGCTTTCCAGCGGCGTGAAATCGACCACTTACGCCGGGATGGGCGTGAACGAGGGCTTTGCCATCGCCGCTCGCGCGCAGCTCGCCAATATCACCGCCTTCGGCGACACCATGACCAACGTCAACACGATCATCAACGCGGCCAACACCGCGTTGCAATCGCTGTCGGAAACGGCCGGTCAGATGCAGAGCGCCGCCGCAGCGACGCCGCAGAACCTGACCAGCAGCGGGCAGACCATCGGTCAGCAGAACGCGCTGTCCCAGTTGTCGTCGATCGTCGGCATGCTGAACACCCAGGTCGGCGATCGCTACATATTCTCTGGCAGCGCGATCGGCACCCCGGCGGTGGCTTCCGCCGACGACATCCTCAACGGCACCGCCACCCAGGCCGGATTGAAGCAGGTGATCGTCGAGCGCCAGCAGGCCGATCTCGGCGCCAGCGGGCTCGGCCGGCTCGTTATTTCCGCGCCGACCACGACCTCGGTTCAGGTCGCCGAAGACGTTGCCGGCTCGCCTTTCGGTCTCAAGTTGAGTTCGGTGTCGTCGTCGCTGACCAATGCCACCGTGACCGGCCCGTCCGGCTCACCGCCTTCCGTTTCGGTCGATATGACCGCCGGTAATCCCAATCCGGGCGACCAGATCAGCCTCTCCTTCAATCTTCCCGACGGCACCACTGAATCCATTCAGTTGACGGCGTCGATCAGCACGCCGCCGCCGACGGGCAGCTTCGCCATCGGCGCCACACCAGCGGCGACCGCGGCGAACCTGAACGCCGCGCTGACCTCGGCGATCGGCACGCTCGCCGGCACTTCGCTGGTGGCGGCGTCCGCCGTCGCAGCCGGCGATAATTTCTTCAACACCGACAGTGTGGCGACGGGAAGTGTGGCGAACAACCAGGCCGCCCCGCCTGCGCCGATCACAGGCGCTACTGCATTGTCCGGTGTGGCCGGCACGAATTCGCTCTCCAGCGGATTTGCAGCTGGCGACACTTTGACCGTCAATGGCACGACGATCACCTTCGTGGCGTCGGGCGCCACCGGCAACCAGCTCAATATCACCGACAGTGTGCAGACTTTGCTGAACAAGATCGATTCGATCACGGGGACATCGACTCCCTCGACCATCGATGGCGGCGCGGTCGAATTGCACACCGACAACGCGGCCGGCTTCTCTGTCACGAGCTCGAACGCCGCGGCTTTTGCGGCTCTCGGTTTCAGCGGGACTGTGACGGCACCAACGCCGCCGCTGCGCGTGAGCGGTTCGCCTTTGGGATCGGCCACCAGCCTCGTCAACGGCTCGGCCAACACGGTGGCCTGGTACACCGGCAATTCCGGACCCGGATCGGCGCGTTCGACCTCCACGGTGCGTGTCGATTCCTCGCAGACCGTGCAGTTCGGCGCCCAGGCCAACGAGCAGGCGATCCGCCAGATGGTGCAGAATATTGCCGTTTATGCCGCCGTCACGGTTTCGCCGACGGCGACCAATTCGGCGGGCGTCGCTTCGGCGCTCGGCGGACGCATCGCCGCCAACCTCACGCCGCAAGCGGGTCAGCAGACGATCCAGGACATCCAGACCGATTTTGCCACCGCGCAGACCACCATGCAGGATGTGCAGGCCCGGCAGACCCAGACCAAGACCGCACTGCAGAACCTGATCTCCGATACCGAGGGCATCTCGCAGGATCAGGTGGCGAGCCAGATCCTGGCGCTGCAGAACAGCCTGCAAGCCTCCTACCAGACCACCTCGATGCTGTCGCAACTGAGCCTGGTCAAGTTCCTGCCGATCGCCTGATGGCGGCGGGGCAGGGGCGTTAGCTTTCCGTTAACCATGTCTATTTACGTTTTGGTGAGAAGCGCGGGCGGCGGACTGCAGCTTCGGAGCTACTCATGACCGATCGCATTCATCTGGTGGTCGCGACACCCTGCTTCGGCGGGCAGGTATCGAGCATCTATGCCGGTTCGATCTTCGCCCTGCAGCGGGCAATGCACGGCATGTCCAACGTCGATCTCGCGGTGCATATGCGCGACGGCGATGCGCTGATCACGCGGGCACGCGCCAATCTGGTCACGCTGTTCCTCGACAATCCCGCGGCGACCCACCTTCTGTTCGTGGATGCCGATATCGGATTTACGCCCGAGCAGGTGTTTCGGCTGATCCAGAGCGGCGCCGAGGTCGTTGCCGGCGTGTATCCGATCAAGCGGGTGAATTGGGACAAGGCCCATCGAGCGATGCAATCGGGCAGGCCGAACCTGCCCGCGGCCTCGCTCGACTACGTGCTTGAGGTCAACGATCCCGATCGCGTCGTGGTCGTCAACGGTTTCACCCGCGTGCGATATGCCGGCACGGGCTTCCTGATGATCCGCCGCCACGTCCTGGAGACGATGTGCGCGCACTACGGCGCGCTGCAATTCCATCGCGAGCACTCGCATGATGCGCTGGCGGGCAGCCCGAACCGCTTCGCGCTGTTCGAATGCATGATCGATCCGGCGGACGGCACCTATCTCAGCGAGGATTTCGCCTTCTGCAAGCGCTGGACCGATATCGGGGGCGAGATCTGGGCCGATCTCGATAGCCGCCTCGATCACGTCGGGCCCTCGGTGTTCCACGGTGACGTCGCCTCGCAATTTGCGCCGGCACCCGCCTCGGCAAGCGCCGCATGAGATCGTGCCGCCAGCGCAAGATCCTGCGGCGCAGGCACCGGCCCTGTTCGCTCTCGGAGTTACTGATGCAGCTTGAAGTCGATGAACGCCTGGATGTGACTGAACCGGACTGCGCCGACCGCATCGGCATGGCCAGGCTTGCGAAGATGGCGTTCGACGGCAAGGACCTTCGTCCGCTCTGGCGCGAGCTGACTGCAAAGCTGCTCGACGGAACGGCTGACGCGGGCGAGGGGCTGGACCTTTCGCTGATCGCGCAGCTGCTTGGCGACAAGCCGGCCGGACTGTCCATTCAGCAGGAGATCCTGAAATCCCATCGGCTCTATCGTTCGCCTTGCGCTTCGAACAATCCGCGGCTGCGGGTGCTGGCGCTGGCGGCGCCGACCGACATGGGCAGCAACACGCCGATCGAATTCCTGCTGGAGGAATCCGGGATCGAGCTGATGGTGCTGTATGTCGTTCCCGATGCCGAACTCCCGGTCCCGTTGCCCGACCACGACGTCGCGATCGTGATCGCGTCCGACTCGGAGGATTGCCGCGACGCGCTGCGCAAGATCGATGCCGCCGCATCTCGTTGGCCGCGCCCGCTGCTCAACCCGCCGGCGCTTGTCGGCAGCCTCGACCGCGACAAGCTGCATCGCCTGCTCGACGGCATCGAGGGGTTGACGATTCCGGCGACACTGATCGTCACGCGCGAGCGCCTGGCTGAAGTGACGCAATCGGGCGATGCGCTCGCCGACATTGCCGTCGATCTCGCTTTCCCGGTCATCGTCCGTCCGCGCGGATCGCATGCTGGCAACGGCCTTGCCAGGATCGACGATGGTGCTGCGCTGGCACGCTATCTCGATGAGCACCGTGACGAGCTGTTCTTCATCTCGCGCTTCGTCGATTACGCGAGCGCCGACGGCCAGTTCCGCAAATATCGCGTCGTCTTTGTCGATGGCCGGCCCTATGCCTGCCATATGGCGATCGCCGAACGCTGGGACATCTGGTATCTCAACGCCGGCATGTCCGCCAACGCGCTGAAGCGCCTCGAGGAAGAGACGTTCATGCGCACCTTCGATATCGGCTTCGGTCGGCGGCATCAGACGGCGCTGACTGCGATGGCCGACCGCATCGGTCTCGACTATTTCACGGTCGATTGCGCGGAAACCAAAGACGGATCGCTACTGATCTTCGAAGCGGATAATACGGCGGTCGTGCACAACATGGATTCTTCCTCGGTCTTTCCCTACAAGCCGCCGCAAATGCACAAGGTCTTCGACGCCTTTGTCGCAATGCTCGAACGCCATGCCGGCAGGCTCGCGGAGCGCGCAGCGTAATGTTGCGCGAGGCTGCGCAGCTCGGACCGAGCGAGACACTCGACCCGCAGGACTGGGCCGACATCCGTGCGCTCGGTCATCGCATGCTCGATGACATGATCGACTATGTCGCCACCATCCGCGAGCGGCCGGTGTGGCAACCAATTCCCGACGTGGTGCGCGCGCAGTTTCGCGAAGAGCTTCCCCGGCATGCGAACGAACTCGGCGATGTCTATCGCACCTTCGCCGATTTCATCGCGCCCTATGCGACCGGCAACGTTCATCCCGGCTTCATGGGCTGGGTGCATGGCGGCGGCTCGGCGGTGGGCATGCTCGCGGAAATGCTGGCGGCCGGCCTGAACGCCAACCTCGGCGGACGCGATCACGTTCCGATCGAGGTCGAACGGCAAGTCGTCGATTGGGTACGGCAGATGTTCGGCTTCCCGGCAGGTGCCAGCGGGCTTTTCGTCACGGGCACGTCGATGGCCAATCTGATGGCGGTGCTAGTGGCGCGCACCTGCGCGCTCGGAAAATCGGCGCGCCAGCACGGCATCGGCGATCAAGGCGCGCTGCTGACCGCCTACACGTCGAAAGCGGCGCACGGCTGCATCACCAAGGCCATGGATATTGCGGGGTTTGGCAGCGACGCGCTGCGTTGCATCGCCGTCGACGAATCGCATCGCATCGATATCGATGAATTGCGCGAGCAGATCGCGCGGGATCGAGCGGCCGGGCTGAAGCCGTTTCTGGTGGTCGCGTCCGCCGGCACGGTCGACATCGGCGCGATCGACGATCTCGATTCGGTCGCTGCGCTTTGTCACGAGGAGCAGATCTGGTTTCATGTCGATGGCGCCTTCGGCGCGCTCGGCGTTCTGTCGCCCGAGCTCGCGCCACGGCTCGCCGGCATCGAACAGGCGGATTCGATCGCGCTCGATTTCCACAAATGGGGCCAGGTGCCCTACGACGCCGGCTTTCTCCTGGTGCGCGACGGCGAATGTCACAGGGACACGTTTGCGGCGCCCGCGGCGTATCTGCGCCGGGAGACGCGAGGGCTGGCCGCCGGCTCCGAGTGGCCCTGCGATCTCGGTCCCGATCTGTCGCGCGGCTTCCGGGCGCTGAAGACCTGGTTCACGCTGAAGACCTACGGCACCGACAGGTTAGGCGCGATCATCGCGCGCAGTTGCGCGCTGGCCGCCTATCTCGAGGCTCGCGTACGCGCCGAGCCGCGGCTCGAATTGCTGGCGCCGGTCAATCTCAACATTGTCTGCTTCCGCTATCGCGCCGATGATGCCGACAGGGTGAACCGCGAGATCGTCGTCAATCTTCAGGAGTCGGGGATCGCCGCGCCGTCGACGACGATGCTCGACGGCCGGCTTGCGATCCGCGCCGCGATCGTCAATCACCGCACCGATCGTTGCGACATCGATGCGCTGGTTGCGTCCGTGCTGGAATTCGGTGCGCGTCGCGCGGCCAGTGGAGCGGATTTGACGTTCGCTACCCAACGGGCCACGAACTCGCAAAGCGAACGTCAAATCCAGAGCTCCACCAGAATCAATAATTTCTAGTGGTCCTTTAATTCCAACATTCGCAAGAGTGCCTGCCGCGACGGGATGCGAATGCTGGAATTGGACCACTAGCCTCGGTCACGGAGGTGCGACCGAGGTTGCCATCCAGGGGCTTCGCTCAGGCGGCGGCGACGCGCTCCCTGGCGCGCAGCTCCTCGATCTGGTCGAGCAGCGTCTTTTCATAGGCCACGAGTTTCTTGGCTTCCTTCAAGGCCTGATAGAGATCGCCGTTGAGGATCTGGTTGTTGATGCCCTCGATGATCGGCCAGGCGCTCGGCACCGCGGTGACGAGATCGCGGATCAGGTTGAAGTAGGTGCCGTGGTTGGCCTGTCCGTCCGGCGAGATGTACATCAGCTGCACCGCCAGATAGATCAGCTTGGCCGGCGTGTCGGCCGTTTCCGGAGTCAGGATGTCCTTTTCGCGCAGGATCGGGATGTTGTCGCCGTCGATGAGGAGACGGGCGCGCTGATCGGTATTGCTGATCACGCAGTTGCCGATGATGATGCGCTCATGCGGCTTCAATTCGACTTTCAGGGCCATATTGCTCTCCGTTGCCTTCTGACGTCGGCGATCAACTACAGCAAACTCGAAAGTATTGGCCTCGCCGCGGTTTTGCCGGCTCTTGCCGTCCGGCTGTCGCAATCCTTTCCGATCAAGGTTAACGCCCGGTAAACGGGCAACTTCGCGCGGAATTGTTCAATTCTTTCAAAGTCGTTTGGCGTTGCTGGTGCAGCGATATCGTGAATCGTGACGTCTTTGGCGCGAATCCGGGCTCGGCCGGACAGTCACACTTCATGTTTTCTTAGCCACTTGGTTTCACCGTCGCGATGTCACCCGACCCAGAAGGTCGGGATTTGTACTGTGTCTCACACCAGAAAGGTATGAAGAAATGACCGGCATTGTTCTTTCGGCATCGGTTCGTCAGAACCTGCTGTCGCTGCAGTCGACAGCTACGCTGCTCGCGACCACCCAGAATGACCTCGCCACCGGCAACAAGGTCAACTCGGCTCTCGACAACCCCACCAACTTCTTCACGGCGCAGTCGCTGAACAACCGCGCCAGCGACATCTCGAATCTGCTCGATGCGATCGGCAACGGCGTGCAGGTGCTGCAGGCTGCCAACACTGGCATCACCTCGCTGCAGAGCCTCGTCGCCAGCGCCCAGTCGATCGCCAACCAGGTGCTGCAGAGCCCCGTCGGATACTCGGCCAAGTCCAACATCACCTCGGCCGCCATCACCGGCGCAACCGCCAATAACCTGCTCGGCACCGCGCTGACCAACAAGACGGTCACCGGTTCCGCCGTCGTCAACGACAATACCACTTCCGCCGTCGCCATCACCACCAATACCCAGCTGGTCGGCACCGCGGGCGGCTCCTCCAACGACCTCGGCACCGCCATCACCAACGGCTCCACGCTGACGGTCGACGGCAAGACCATCACCTTCTCCACCGGCGCCACCAACGTCGCCACCGACGCCGCCGGCAACGTCACCATCGGCATCGGCTCCGGCTCGACGCTGAAGGTCTCCGACGTCCTGAGCGCCATCGACGGCATCACCGGCGCATCCACCGCCTCCACGGTCGACGGCACCGGCCATATCGTGCTCTCCACCGGCACCACCCAGAACCTCGTGCTCGCCGGCACCGGCAACGCGCTGGGCGCCTTGGGCCTCACCGCAGCCACCACCAATGTCGGTGCGCCCTTGCTGTCCGGAGAGACGCTCACGATCGGTGCGACCGGCGGCGGCACTGCCACCTCGATCACCTTCGGCACCGGCGCCAACCAGGTCTCGACGCTGAACGGGCTCAACGCGGCGCTGGCGGCCAACAACCTGCAGGCCACGATCGATGCCTCCACCGGCAAGATCAACATCACGACCTCGAACGATGCGGCCTCCTCGACGATCGGCACGGTCGGCGGCACCTCGACCGCGTCCGGCTCGGCCTTCAACGCCGTCGCCGGCACCGGGCCGACTCCGGTGGCCGACCCCAACGCGCAGGCGCAGCGTGCGAGCCTGGTGGCGCAGTACAACAACGTGCTGGCGCAGATCAACACCACCTCGCAGGATGCGTCGTTCAACGGCGTCAACCTGCTGAACGGCGACACGCTGAAGCTGACCTTCAACGAGACCGGCAAGTCGACGCTGAGCATCTCGGGCGTGACGTTCAACTCGGCCGGCCTCGGCCTGTCGAGCCTGGTGTCGGGCACCGACTTCCTGGACAACTCGTCCGCCAACAAGGCGCTGACCGCGCTGTCCACGGCGTCCACCACGCTGCGTTCGGAAGCTTCCGCGCTCGGTTCGAACCTCTCGATCGTGCAGATCCGTCAGGACTTCAACAAGAACCTGATCAACGTGCTGCAGACCGGTTCGTCCAACCTGACGCTG
>Ga0105238_10002690_pt1 | contig 17678 bp, 10 predicted proteins | sample KBSC34metaG_FD_81526 | JGI IMG/M metagenome (GOLD analysis project Ga0105238, IMG submission 81526) | Corn rhizosphere microbial communities from Kellogg Biological Station, Michigan, USA - KBS C3-4 metaG | ecosystem: Host-associated > Plants > Roots > Rhizosphere > Soil | place: Michigan, USA... | reverse complement strand
CGATGCAGTGGCCACGTACGAGCGGCTGGCCCCCCGCCGCGGCGACTGGGCCCGCGCCCGGCCGGCGCGGCAAGCCCTGGCCGACGCCGCGCCCGACGACCGCGCCCGCGCCGTGCGCCTGTGGGAGCTGGCTGCCGCCGAGCTGGAGCTGGGCGATCGTGGCCGCGCCATCGAAGTGCTGGAGCGCGTGCGCGAGCTGGCGCCCGATCTGACCGTGGTGGGCTGGATGCTCGCGCAGCTGCTGGAGGCCGACGGAGCGGCGCGACCGGCGGCGGACGCCTTCGTCGCGTTCGGGAAGGCGACCCACGCCCGCGAGCGGGCCACCGCCGCGCTTCGTAACGCCGCACGCCTTCACGCCGAGGCGCTGCGCGACGGCGAGGCTGCCGCGCGCTCGCTCGAGGAGCTGCTGGGCCTCGATCCCGACGCGGACGCCGACTTCGGGGTGCTGGAGGTGATCCTGAAGCAGCGGGGCGAGCTGGATCGTCTGGTCGAGGTGGCGCGCAACCGCGCCGCCCAGGGCGCGACGGGGGCGCGGCGTGATCGGCTGCTGCATCTGGCCGACCTGCTGCGCGCGCGCCGTCCCGCCGACGCCGTCGAGCCGCTGCAGGCCGCGGTGGCCCTGGATCCGCACCACGTCCCGGCGCTGATAGCGCTGGGCGAGCTGTTCGCCGAGCTGGGCCGGACCGCGGAGGCCGTGACCACGTTCCGCCGGGTGGTGGCGGTCGCGCCCGACGCCCGCGGCGTGGCGGCGGCGTGGTCGCGCGTGGGTCAGATCGCGGCCGGCGCGCTGGGCGATCCCCTGCTGGCGGTGGCGGCCTATCGCAGCGCGCTGGCGGCCGTTCCCGACGACGTGGCGGCGCTGTCGGGCATGACCCAGGGGCTGTTGCGGCAACGGAACTACCAGGGCGCCGCCGAGGCGCTGCAGCGGCTGGCGGCGGTGGATCCCGATCCCACGGCGCGGGTCGGTCACCTGATCTCGCTGGGCGAGATCCTGGCCGGCCAGGTGCGCGACGCCGAGGGGGCCGCCGAGGCCTGGGAGAAGGCGCTGGAGCTCGATCCGGGACGCACCGTCACGATCGATCGGCTGGAGGCCGTGCTGACCGACATCGATGATCCGCGCCGCCTGGCCCGGGCGCTGTCGCGAAACCTGGAGGCGTCGCCCGACGACGTGGCCCGCCGGCTGCGGCTGGCGCGGCTGCTGCGGGGGCCGCTCGGCTCCGCCGACCGGGCCGCGCAGGAGTTCCGGCTGGTGGTCGAGCAGTCGCCGGCCGACGCGGCCGTCCGCGCCGAGCTGGCGGCCGTGCTGGAAGAGGCGGACCACACCCCCGACTCCATAGCCGAGCACCTGGTGCTGCTGCGCGGGGAGCCCCTGCGGGTCGAGTCGCTGCGGGCCTTGCGGCGGCTGTTCGCGCGCGGCGGCGATCGCGCGCGGCTGGAGGTCGTCATCGCCATCCTGACGGCGCTGGGCCTCGGCGATCCGGAGGATCAACGCGCGGCGCGCGAGGCGCGGCAGCGATGGTCGGAAGATCCGCGCGGCTCGCTGGGCGCGTCCGACTTCGAGGAGATCGTCCGCCATCCTGCCGAGCGACATCCGGCGACGGCGTTGCTGGCGACCCTGACCGAGGTCATCCCCCGGCTTCACCCCCTGAACCTGGAAGAGTGGGGCGTGACCCGGGCCGACCGCCTGGGCCCGCGCGCGGACGATCCGGTGAGGGCGATGGTGCAGCGGCTCTCGACGCTGTTCGGGATCGAGGAGGCGTTCGACGTGTACCTGCCGCGGGCCGGTATCGCACAGGTCGAGGTCGAAGCGACCTTCCCGGCGGCGCTGCTGGTGCCGGCGGCGCTGCTGACGTCGGTGCCGCGGCGCGAATCCATGTTGCAGCTCGCGCGCGCGCTCGCCCGGCTGCGCGCCGGCAGCTACCTGGCCACGCGGCTGTCCGCGCGCGAGCTGGGCATCATGCTGGCGGGCTCGCTGCGGTCACGCTACTCGGACTACGGGCGGGGCCTGGGCAGTGAAGAGGCGCTGGTGGACATGGAGCAGAAGGTCGGGCGCTGGCTGCCCCGCCGCCACCGGCGCGCCTTCGATCGCGCGGTGGTGGGCGTGGCCGAGGCGGGACCGCTCGACGTCAGCCGCTGGCGCCAGGCCATGGTTCACACCGCCCACCGCGCCTCGGTGGTGGCGACCGGCGACGTGCTGGGGTGCCTGGAGCAGATCATCCGTTCCGATCGCCGGCTGGCGGCCGTCGCCTCGAACCCCACCGAGCTGGTCGACGCCGGGCGCACCACGCCCGAGCTGGTCGAGGTCGTCTCGTTCGTGCTCAGCGACGAGTACCTGATGCTGCGAACGCAAGTGTCATAGGAGAAAGGGAAGTCTGAGGCCGACGATCGAGGCCCTTTGACTAGTGGCGTCCGAAGGAGCCGCCCAGGCCGATCCAGCCGGCCAGATACATGTCCGTCGTGCCCGTGGCCTGGACGCGGTCGGTTGCCGTGGCGTTCGTCTTGATCGAGTAGCGGCGAATGTCGCCGCCCACCTGCAGCTCCAGCATGCGATTGAGGTGGTAGGCGAGCATCAGGCCCGCATCGAAGGCGACGCCCGGCTTCGCGCTCGGGAAGTAAAGCGCCGACTTCACGCCGTACGTGCCACTGCCCAGGCTGGTGACCAGCCGGTAGTTGGCGTCGACCAGCAGCGACATCGACTCGCCCAGGCGAACGTCGAGGGCCGCGCCGGCCCGACCCCCGAAATAGGCGACGTCGGGCAGGCTGACGTTCGCGCGCTGGCCCGAGCCGTCGTCGGCCACCGCGAAGGAGTGGCGGAACACGCCGGCCTGCACGAACAGGTCACCGAAGGACAGCGGCAACCGGAACACGAGCGCGCCATGCACATCCAGCATGGTGGTGGGGTACAGCTTGACCAGCTTCATCCACTTCTCGAAGTCGCCGCCGGCCGTCACGCCGAAGTTGGTGATGGGAAACCAGCTGACCTCGACGCCCACCGTGGGGCTGTTCAGGCTGGCGCCCGAGACGGCCGACGAGGGCACGTACGTGAACGAGCGATGCAGGTAGCGGAGCTGCGCCGCCGCGAGGAGCGCCGGCTCGTGGTGCCTTCCGGTCGTCTCGGGGGGGCCTTCCTCGGCGACGTGGGGCTTCGGGCGAGGCCTCTGCACCGGCTCCTTGTGCTCCGGAGGTTCCGGCGGGGTCTCGGGCGTCGCGGCTTCGGGCGTCGGAGTGGGGGGCGTCTCCGGCTCTGCGGGCGTCTCGGGCGTGGGCGCATTCTCCTCGTGCGCCAGATCGCGCGCCGGCATGCCCGTCATCTCGCCGGGCGCGGCTGCGGTCGTCTGCTTCACCGCGGCGCCCAGCTTCTTCCAGAAGCCCTTTGCCACCACCGCCGCCAGCTTGGCGGGCGGGCCCTTCGCGGCGAAGGTCTCGCTGCCCACCGAACTTCCGTCCGAGCCGGTCCGCACGGTGATCTCCACGCTTTGCTTCCCGCGCTCGCCCTCGAAGCTGAGCTGCACGAACCCGTCGACCTTCAGCTTCTGGCCCAGCGCCACCCACTGCTGGTCGTCGGTCGGCGCGCCGCCCTTCTTCTGAGGAAGGGCCTTCATCTTTGCCCTGGCCAGCGCTCGGGCGATCTGCGCCCGCACCGGCCCTTCCGCCGCGCCCCCTCCCTCGGCCGACGTGATGGCGATGCGCTTCGGCCCTTTCGCCGGACCCTTTGCGGCAGCGCCTCCGTGCCGGGAGGCGTGCTTGGGTCGGGCCGCCATTGCCGCGGTGGGTAACAGCGCGAAGGCGACCGCGATTGGGACAACGAACGCGGATACCACCCAGAGAGACGTCGCCTTCCGCATGGCCCGCCCTCCCGTTCCTCCGCCGCGCAGATTAGTCACAACCGGAAGATTGTAACGCACTGTACGGCCGCCGCGGGGCCGGACGATCAAGACCGGCCGCGCTCGACAGCCCGCGCTCGGGCGGACGTCCTCAACCGCCGCCGAAGGAGCCGCCCAGGCCGACCCAGCCCGACAGGTACAGGTCGGTGGCGCCGCTGGCGTTGACGCGGTCACTGCTCCGGCCTCCCAGCGCCATCACGTAGCGACGGATGTCACCCCCGGCCTGCACCTCGAGCATCGGCGTGATGCGGAAGGCCAGCGTGACGGCCCCGTCGAAGGCCGGCCCCGCGGTGGCGCGCGGAAAATAGGCCTGTGACGTCAGGGGAAAGCCGCCCCCGTTCAGGTTGGTGACCAGCCGGTAATCGGCCGAAACGGTGAGGGACAGGTCCGACGTCAGGGGCACGGCGAGCGCTCCGCCCGCCCGGACGCCCGTGTAGACGACATCGGGAACGCTGAGGTTCTGCCGGGTGTGGTTGCTGTCGTCGGTGATGGCGAAGAAATGCCGGAAGCCTCCCGCGCGCAGGTACGCCTCGCCGAAGGACAGGGGGTAACGGAACACCAGCGAGGCGTGAAGGTCCGACGACAGGGTCGGGTACCGCCCCAGCACCTTGAGCCAGCTCTCGGCCTCTCCGCCGACCGCCAGCCCGAAGTTGGTGAGCGGAAACCAGGCCACCTCGGCGCCCACGGTCGGGGCCGATTCGGTTCCCGAGGGCGCGGCCGAGGAGGGGGTGTAGGCAAACGAACGGTGGAGGTAGCGCGCCTGCACGACGGCGGTCAGCGCCGGTTGGCGGGGCCCAGCCGCCTCCCCGCCGGAGGAGGACGGGGGCGCGGGCGTCCGGGCCGGCCCGGTGTCGCCGCTCTTCGCGCCGTCGGCCTCGGCGCTGGCCTCCACCGGTTTCGTCTCGGCGGGGGCGGGCGTCTCGACGGCGGGCGGGGTCGCGACGGGGGCAGCGGGCGTCTCGGGCTCGGCGGCCGCCACCGGCGGCGTGGGGGCTGCCGCCGGCTCCTCGTGGGCCAGGTCGCGCGCCGGCATGCCGGTGGTCTCGCCGGCCCTGGCCGGCGCCGTCTGCTTCACCTTGTCGCCCAGCTTCTTCCAGAAATTCTTGGCCACCACGGCGGCCAGCTTGGCCGGCGTGCCCTTGGCGGTGAAGGTCTCGCTGCCGAGCGCGCTGCCGTCGGCCCCGGTGCGCACGGAGATCTCGACGCTGCGCTTGCCGTGGCCCTTCTCGAAGCTGAGCTGGACGAACCCGTCGACCTTCAACTTTTGCCCCAGGGCGACCCACTGCTGGTCGTCCGTGGGGGCGCCGCCCTTCTTCGACGAGACGACCTTGATCTTCGATTTCTTGAGGACTTTCGTGAGCTGAGCGCGCACGGGACCCTCGGGCGGGCCTCCGTCGTCGACCGAGGTGATGGCGACGCGCTTGGTCCCGCCACCGGCCGCGTGATGCTTCTTGGCCTTCGCCTGGGCGGCGGCCGGAAGGGCCGCCAGCGCGAGCGCGACGAGGCATGCGGAGACGAGGGTCAGGGAGGCCGGACTCCGCGGGGCCCGTTCTCTGGTTCCGGCGCGATGCGACTCAATCACAGTCGGAGAAGTGTAACCCAATGTACGACGCTACGACGCCACGGCGGCAGGACGCGACGGTCGGTGCGGGGAGGACCGGCAAAGCCTAGCTGGCCGGGGTGTCGGCGGCCTGCTTGGCCGCCTCGCCGAGGCCGCGAGCCGTCCGGGTGCGCAGGCAGGCGAACCCCAGCACCACCTGGAAGACCAGCGCGATGCCTTGAGCCGCCAGGCTGGCCGCGCCCACCACCGCGCCAGGCTTCAGGCCGGGGGGCTCGTACTGCGCGAAGAAGTACACCAGCGCCACCTGGGTGGTCCCCAGCCCCTGCACCGAGATGGGGAGCACCGCTATGAACATCACCACCGGCAGGGCGGCCAGGGCCACCCCCAGGGGAAGCACGACCCCCAGGCTGCGCATCGCGACGATCTGGAAGGCCATCAGCGCCGCGATGTGCGGCACCCGCACCACCATCGCCTTCAGGTGGCCGGTCAGTCCGGCCGACAGCAAGACGTCGAACAGCGGCCGCGACGCCAGGAAGCGCGGCTTCACCAGCACCACGACCGCGTAGACCGCGAGCCCTATCCAGGCCACCGACACCACCGGGACCAGCGCCTTCACCTGGGTGCCCCCGAGCAGCAGGCCTCCCGTGACGAACGTCAGCAGCACCAGCAGGTTGGTCCCCATGATCAGCAGGACGGTGGCCACCCCCCGCATGACCGGCACCGCGCGCGCCCGGTGCACGAAGTAGACGATGGCGCCTTGACCGACGCTGTAGTTGATGGCGGCCAGCAGGTAGGTCGCCCCGCGCACGATCAGCACGTCGCGAAAGGGGAGCTTGGCCAGGAACCAGCCGAACGTCTTCCACATTGCGAACGAGTCGGCCAGGTAGATGAGCACCACCGTGCCCAGCACCGCCGGCACCGTCCAGGGCGCGGCGTGCTTGAGGGCGTTCATCACCTCGCCGATCGGCGTCTTCCAGAATAGCCAGCCCAGCGCGGCCGCCGTGACGAGCCACGCCGCGATCCGTCCCAGCCGAGCGGACATTGCGGACTTTGCGGGCATTGCGGGCAGGGGTCTTACACGAGAGGGTGCCAGGCGAAAAGGCCCGCGCGCACCGGCGCCACTTGACGGTGGCGCGCACGTGATTCCGATGATGACCACGGAGGTGACGAAAATGCTCGAGTTACTGAGGACTTTTTCGAATGGTCAGGATGTCTTTTCGCCGCGCGCCCGCGAGGGATTCGCGCGCGACTTCGTGCGCCCGTTCGCCGGATGGCCGACGGTGGCGGCACCCGCGTCAGACGTCATCGAGACGACCGACGCGTTGAAGGTCCTGCTGGACCTGCCCGGCTTCGACGGTGAATCGTTGCGCATCCAGTTCGAGAACGACGTGCTGTCGATCGAGGCCGAGCGCAAGACCCGCGAAGAGAAGGGCGAGACCTACCTGGTCGCGGAGCGCGGCATCGGCAAGTTCCGGCGCGCCTTCACGGTCAACGTGCCGGTCGACGCGGAGCACATCGAGGCGGCCTACGACCGCGGCGTGCTGACGGTGACCTTGCCCAAGCGCGCCGAAGCGAAGCCGCGCAAGATCGAAGTCAAAGTGAAGTGAAAGGTGAAGTGATCCGCTAAGGGGCCTCGCCCCGCGGAGGCTGAGCCGAGGAGGAACCGGACTGCGGTTCCTTCTCGGCTTTCAGTATGTCCAGCGCGTTCAGCTTCTGGGCGAGGTCGCGGCTGATCTGGTTCACCGCCGCGTGGTCGTGGCGCGAGAACGCAGCGGCCGTGGCGGTCCAGGCCTCCTCGCGCAGTTGCAGGTAGCTGGTCAGCTCCGTGGCGAAGTGTTCCTGCTCGGGCAGGATGCGCTTGTGGGCGCTGAAGCGAACCCGATAGGCGCGCCAGGGGGGCAACACCTGCTCGTTGATGATACGCGCGATCTCGGCGTCGTCGATCTGCTGTCGGGTGGCCCGCTCCAGCGCGTCGTCGTACAGCTGGACGGCGTGGCGCTCGATGGGGGTGAACGCCGCGAGCTCGTCACCGAGATCGGTCGTCTGGGGAAGCAAGCGGCTGGCGGCGAAGATCAGCGCCAGTCCGATCGCGGCCGTGAGGGCGGCCTTGCGGCCGGCGTTGACGGCAGGCCGGCCGAGCGGTGAGGCCACGAACAGTCCGGCGAGCGCGCCGCCCACGAAGCCTCCGCTGTGCGCCGCCATGTCGATGCCCTGAACGCGCAGGCCGAAGAAGACATTGAACCCGACGAACGTCAGCGCGGTGCTCTGCAGCGCCGACAGCGCCTGCCGGGGCACGCCCCCGCGGTGGCGCAGCAGGTACGAGACCAGCGCGCCGTAGATGCCGAAGATCGCGCCCGAGGCGCCCGCCGAAACGGTCAGCGGGTGCACCGCCATCGACGTCAGCGAGCCGACCAGGCCGGCCAGCAGGTAGGTGACCAGATAGCCGGCGTTGCCGAGCAGCCGCTCCATCAGCAGGCCGATCTGCCAGAGGCCGACCATGTTCATCAGCAGATGGACGGCGCCCACGTGAATGAACGTGTTCGTGAACAGGCGCCACACCTCGCCGCGGCTGACATAGGGACCGAAGTCGGCGCCCCAGCGCAGCAGGCTCGCCGACGTGGGGCTCATCAAGCTGACGCCGGAGAGCACCATCACGGCGAACACGGCCACGTTCAGGCCCAGCAACAGCGGCGTGACCCACACCCGCGGGGTCTGGGTGAACAGCGCCAGCCGGAAGTCCATCACCTCGGGGCGCGCCGTCGCAACCGGCGGCGATTCAGCGCTGGGGCCGGGTCGTTCGTCGTCCATGGTCGACGTCACCATACCGCCCAATCCGTGCTCTGGCCCGAAACCGGCCGGTGACGAAATGGAACTTGTCGTTTGACATGCACCGGTCCTGCCTCCGAATCTATTCCTCATGCTGCGACGGTTGGGGATGGGAGTGGCGCTGACGGTTGCGCTCGCCGGTCCGGCGCGGGCCTGGGACGACTTCGGTCACATGGAGGTCGCCGCCGCCGCGTACGGCAAGCTGTCGGCCAAGACGAAGACGAAGGTCGATGCGCTGCTGAAGCTGAACCCGCACTACGGCGACTGGATCGTGGGCGCGAAGAAACGTGACCAGCCGCGAGTGGCGTTCCTGCGCGCCGCCACCTGGGCAGACGCCATCAAGAGCGATCGCGCCTACAAGGACGACGATCAGCAGGCGGCCACCGCCGGGCAGAACATCGGCTACGCGGATCTGTTGCGCCACAAGTACTGGCACTTCGTAGACAAGCCGTTCTCGCCCGACGGGACGCCGCTGGTCGAGGCGTCCACGCCCAACGCGCAGACACAGATCGCGTTGTTCAAGCAGACGCTGTGCGCGGCGACGGCCAGCGACGATCTGAAGGGCTACGATCTGGTCTGGCTGCTGCACCTGGTGGGCGACGTCCATCAGCCGCTGCACACGGTGTCTCGCTTCGATCAGGCCGACCCGCTGGGGGATCGCGGCGGCAATCAGGTGAAGATCGCCGGCAACCAGCAGCCGCCCGTGTGCGACGATCCGCGCTATTGCCCGTTCGGGCCGCCGGCCGAGCTGCACGCGTTCTACGACGACATCACCGGCTCGGGTTATTGCACCGACGAGGTGCAGACGGCCGCGGATGCTCTGCCGAAGCCCAAGGCCAGCAAGGCGGCGATCAGCGACGAGGCGGCCTGGGTCGCAGAGGGCGTCCAGCTGGCGCAGAGCGCCGTCTACGTTCCCCCCATCGGGGTGGGGGACGGGCCGTTCACCATCGACGCCGCGTACCAAAAAGCAGCGCTCGCGCTCGGCAAGCAGCAGATCAGCCTGGCGGGCGCTCGCCTCGCGAATCTGCTGAACGCCTGCCTCGCCAAGTGATGTCGCCCGGCTCACGCTGAGCGGCGCCGGTCGATTTCGGGCGTCGGGAAGATTCTTCCTGGTTTGGCGTCCTTTGAGTATCGTCGGGACGCAGTCATGAAGACACATCGCGGAGGGCCTGTGGATGCCGCGCGCGTGAAGAGGCGCGCGCCGGCCGTGAGCAGCGCTACCCGGGCCGACCGGACGGCTCGCACCCGCGCGTGAACGAGGCTGCCATGTCTCAGGGTCCGATCGCCGCCAGCGCACGCCCCTTGCCGCGGACGCTGTTCGCGCGCGTTCGCGGCTGGCTGCGGGCGATCTTCGTCGACGGCCCCGACCCCGTTCGACCGGCTGCGAACGAGCGCACCTCGCCCTGGCAGACGTTGCTGGCCTGGCCCATCCGGCTGGTCGCCGTGGTGGGCGCCGCCCTGATCGGCTGGATCTGGTCGACCACGCCCGCCGGGATCCAGCTCGGCTGGGCGCTGCAGTACACGACGCTGACCGCCGTCGCCGTGGTGACGTCGTTCTGGTTCTGGATCTTGCTGATCAACGTCGGTACGGCGGCGTTGTGGCTGGCGCTGTCGTGGTGGCCGCCCGCCGCGCCGCCCGCCAGCGGCAACAGGTGGGGGTTCCTGGACATCGTCACCTGGGTCAATCGCCAGATCGGACACCTCGAGTCGCTGGCGGCCTGGCTGGCCGTCGCCCTGGTGCTGTCCCCGTGCCTGACCGAGCAGACGGCGTTGCTGGCGGGGGTCGGGCTGCTGGGCGGTCCGATCATCAACGGGCTGGCGGCCAGCCGCTTCGTGGGCGGCGCCGCCGCGCGGGAGAGTCGCGCCGCGCTGCTGATGGAGCGCCGCTCGACGATCTACCTGTCCAGCTTGCTGGGGCTGGCGATCCTGGCTTTGCAGGCGCCGCACCAGTTCGGAGCGATCTTCCCGCTGCTGCTGACCGTCATCCCGGGCCTGAGCCTGCGCTATCTGCGCTTCCTGCGGCGGAAATCGCTGGAGCGGATGGGCAGCGAAGGCGCGCAGCGGCAGGTCCGCGAGAACCGGCTGAAGCGCGCCGAGCTGCAGCGGAGCGCGGCGCTGAAGGGGGACGTCTGGGTGGCGGCCGCGCTGGTGGGCGGCTTCTTCGCGCTGGTCGCGGGGGTCTCGCTGTGGGAGCGGCACCACATGGAGGCGCAGACCCGCACCGACCTGGACGGTCCGCCCCCGCCCACCGACGCCTGCGTCCCCGAGCCAGGTGGTCCGGTCACGCCGACCCTGGCCATGTTCGTGGTGGCCGACACCCAGCTGCACGAGCTGGGACGGAAGCGCTTCCCCGGCCAGATGGAGGTGGCCGACACGTTCGTGCCGGTGGCGCGCCGGCCCGTCGAGCTGGACATGCTGTCGACGGCGACCGTGCTGCGCATGCAGGACACCTTCGCGCGCCTGACGGCACAGCGCACGGCGGCCGGGCTGTCTCCGCCGCTGTGGACGCACCTGGGCGACTTCGCCGACCTGTCGTGCACGGGCGAGATCCAGCGGATGATCGAGCTGCTGGGCGACTACGGCTGCGCGCCGGCCGCCGGGGGGCGGCTGGGCGCGTGTCACGGCCCGCAGGCGCGGCTGCTCGCCGGCGTGGCGCCGGGCAATCACGACATGAGCTTCCAGGGGAACTTCGGCTGGAGCCCCTACTGGGACGAGGCATGCGGCGCGGGCCAGCGCCTGGACAAGATCGGCAACGACGCCGCCCTGGCGGGGCTCTACGACGACCGCCTGGTGCCTGGCGCGCAGAGCACGCGCCAGACCGGCTGGGCGCCGGCGCGATTCTTCGGCAGCACGCCCACGGCGCGGTTCACGGTGACGCGGCTGGGTGAGGTGCCGCTACCGGTGGGAGCCCCGCGGCGCGCGCGCGGCGTGGTGGCGATCTTCTACGACACGTCCGATCGGCTGGCGCGCGACTTCGGCATCGCCGGGGCGTTCGGGACGGTGTCGAGCGCTCAGACGGACGCCATCCTGGCCGCGGTCGACGACGCGAAGAAGGGCCTTGCCCCGGACGACCCCTTCGCCGATCCCTGGTACGTGTTGCTGGGGCACCATCCCTACGACGAGCTGACCGGTCCGGGCCAGTCGAACCTGCAGGCGCTGGTGATCGCCCTCGACGCCGATGGTGTTCGCTGCGGGCACGGCTCCGACGAGGACTGCGACCGTCCGCACGTGCTGGCGCTGGTGTCGGCGCATACGCACCGCGCCGAATCGCACCGCCACTGCATCGGACAGCGGGTGATGCGCGAGATCGTGGTCGGCTCGGTCATCGATCCGCCGCAGCAGAGCGCTTTGATCGAGGTGGGGCTGGACGCGCACGGTCGCGGCGCCCTGCGCCTGTCGACCATGCCCACCGTGGCGCGGCCCGGCTTCGTGTGCGCGGCGAACCAGGCGATCGACGCCGGGGCCTGCCGCCGGGTGATGGGAAACCTGGCGGCCGCGCCGGCTTGCCAGGATCTGGTGCGGGGGGCCGACGCCGACGGCACCTCGGGCAACAGCTGCGATGCGCTGGAGCGGCCGCTGTCCATCGACGCCCAGATCGAGGGCATCATCCGCCATGGCGGGCCGGTGGATCCGCGCGCCCTGAAGGCGATCGACTACAAGCGGGCGCGGGCCCTGCTTCGCTGTGTGTGCCGTGACGTCCCGGCGGGGCAGCAGCCGCTCGGCTGTGGCGATCTGTCGCGGCCGCTGAAGGGCGAACACTACTTCCCCATCATGAAGGCGCTGGCGGAGGACCCCAATCATCAAGAAGAGCTGGCTTGCCTGTCCTGGGCCGCGTCCAGCCTGCAGGCGCACAAGGCGACGGGCATGACCATGGCGGACGCCCTTCGCTGCGCCTTCGACGATCCCACCCTGGCGCCGGCGCGAGTCACCGTGGCCTCGGCCGAGGAGCAGGCATGTCGCTGAGCGCGCGCGCCGGGATGCTGGTCGTGGCCTGCGCCGTCCTGGGCGCCTCCGACGGCGCGCGGGCCGGGATCCTGTCGAGCGTGGGGCACGACCTGGCCAGCGGGGCGGCTGCCGGCGCCGTCGAGAAGCTGGAGCCGGCGCTGGCGCGGACGATCGCCGACGTCGACAACCGCCTGACGGCCCAGGAGACGCACGTCGGCACCGTGGTGGGTGGCCTGATCGGGCAGACGTCCAGCGAGCTGGGGGCACGCCTGGGCCAGGTCGACGGCATCCTGGAGAAGCGCCTGCTGCAGGTGCAGCTGGGCGTCGATCAGGTGCTGGATCATGGCCTGGACAAGATCGACGGCGTGGCCCGGCAGCGCATCGCCCAGATCGACAGCAGCCTGGCCGCGCGGATCAAGCAGGTCGACGGCGTGGCAGCGCACACGCTGGCCGAGGCGGACAACGTCCTGAAGACGCGCATCGCCGATCTGGGCCAGCGGGTGAACGCGGCCGTGGATCGGGCCGACCAGGCGCTGGACGCGCGCATCCAGCAGCTGGACGAGGTGGCGGGTCGCCGCCTGGGCAACGTCGACGTGATCGCCACCAAGCAACGGCTGGGGCTGGAGCGGACCATCACCCGTCTGGCCTGGGTGATCGCGTTGATCGTGTTCTTGATCGTGCTGCTGCGGGCCCTGTGGAGCGAGTACCTGAAGCGGGAAGCGACGATCGCGGGCGCGGCGCCCGGGACGGCGCGGGCGTGGCGCTACGTGACCGTGATGGCCAAGCCGCTGCTTCGCCACGCCGCCGTCGGTGGGGCGGTGGCCGTGGTGCTGGCGGTGGTCCTGTCCTGCCTGCCCATGGCGGCGGCGCAGGACCAGCAGGCCCTGACCGAGCAGCACTACGCCGACCTGGAGCGGGCGGTGCAGCAGCTCGACTGGACGCGGGCGCGCTTTCACGCCTCGCAGCTCGAGTTCCTGGAGCCCGACAACGCCAATCACTACCAGGCGCTGGCGGCGAAGGCCGACCTGCTGCGCGACGTGCTGTCGCGGCCGACGGCGCTGGCCACCCCGGCCGGCGTGAAGACGATCATGGACGAGGTGCAGGCGCTGGAGCGCTTGCAGGGCGGCCGCCCCGACCCCGACGCCCAGACGGTGCGAGCGATGATCATCTGGCAAGGGGGAGCGACACGCGCCGACGAGCACCAGGCGGCGACGCTGGCGGCCCGGGCGCTGTGGGCGACGCCGCGCGGGTTCACCCTGGCACCGATGGCGCGGCTGCTGGTCGAGGCGTATCGCCACGCGCCGGTGGCGGCGATCGACGACGATCCGACGCTGGACTCGGTGGGCGGACTCGACGCCGTGCTGTCGATTCCGGTTTCGGTCCCCGCCGGCTCGCCCTTCGAGGGGACCGCGACGCTGTTCCACCTGATGCAGAAGCTGGACGACGATTCGTCGGCGGCGTTCCTGGCGATGGTCGCGGCGCAGGTGGCCATGCATCAGCCGGCGCCCGACGGAACGAAGCGGACGGCGGCGCTAGCGGCCCGCAACGCGGCGGCAGGACGGGTGGTGGCCGCCTGGCAGACCTTCGACGACGCCTTGCGCGCGTCGCCCGTGCTGGCCGACAACCCGCTGGTGCTGTCGATCTTCCGGCTGAACGACGTGATGCTGACCCACGCGCTCTGGTTCACGACCGATCCCACGACGGACAGGTGGCCGACGAAGCTGGCCGCGTTGAACGGAGAGGGTGACAAGGCAAAGAAGCTGGCCCTGGCGCCGGCGCGCGCCGTGTGGGCGCGGCGCTACGCCGCCCTGCTGCAGGGGCCGGCGCGCGAGCTGATCGAGCTGCAGGAGGCCGCTCGCTTCGAGGCGATGGAGGCCGACACGCTGGCGTTCGAGGCCGCCATGGCGTCGCTGGGGGGCGTCCCCGCGCCAGATGCCGATGGCCCCGACGAGCGGCCAAAGAAGAAGAGCGCGCGCCTGGCCCGGAAGGACGTGGCGCCGCCGGCCAGCCCGGAGGCCCGCAAGCTGGCGGCCGCCAATGCCGCCGCGGCGCTGGGCCTTTACCAGCAGGCGCCGGGGACGCCCGTGCGCACGCCGCTGGCGGTGTCCCTGACCGGCGATCTGACGTCGCTGGAGCAGAAGCTTCACGCGGCCGCGCCGCAGGTGAAGGCCTCCGCCGGTGCGGCAGCCGCCAAGGGGAAGGCGGCGCTGGATACCAAAGGCGCCGACGCGCAGGAGAGCTTGCGGACGTTGCGCGCGCGCCTGCTGGCGCGCGGTCCCCGTTTGATCTGACCCCGTTTGATCCGACCCCCGAGCACAGCAAACAACAGTCCAGGAGGAAGTGCCGTGAAAGCCACCAACAAGTTCGTCGACGACCAGGGTTACGAGTGCGTCGAGACCTCGGACGACTGGAAGAAGGCGTGCTTGCCGCTGCCCTGCTTCGCGGCCGTGTGGTGGCCCGACTACGCCACCAAGGTCGTCGAGGACACCATCGACGGCCAGCCCGTGGTGATCCAGCTATGGAAAGGCTGGTGCCAGAAGTTCCTGGGCGACGACGACTTCCCCGGAGGTATCGGCGCCGAGGTCGGCGTCTACCACCGGGTGGCGGGCAAGGTGCCGCCCGCCGACCTGGGCTTCCTGCCCCAGCGGGCCGCTCAGTTCTTCCTGAACGGACTGGCCAGCCTGGGCGGCGACCATTTCTGGTGGCCCTTTCCCGAGCTGAACACGCGCATCGACTTCGAGCTGGTCAATCCCAAGACCAACGCCACCTTCTTCAAGGCAGGCCCCGAGACCACCTACTGGCTGAACAAGTGGATGAGCCCCGACAGCTACGAGCGCTACAAGGACGAGAGCGACACCGAGACCCCGATCTTCTCGGCCCACTACAAGCTGAAATACCGGATCAACGGCAAGAGCTACGAGTGGTAGCGGGCGGAAGCGCGGGCGCCGCTCACTGGCGGCGGATCGACTTGACCTTCAGCGTCGGGCCGGTCATGGCGAAGGAGAGCACATTGCGGTCGACCGTGCCGTCGATCTCGACGCGCGCCCCGTCGGCCAGCGCGGCTTCGCCCGGCTCGACGTCGAGGACGTACTCGGTCCCGTTCTCGGCCACGAGCTGCCAGTGGCCGCCCTCGAGATCGTTCCGCCGCACGGTGCCCAGGAATTTAGACATGCACCCAGTTTAGCCGATCTGCCGCCGCCATCGTCCCCGTCCCCGTCCTCGTCCTCGTCCTCGTCCTCGTCCTCGTCCGGATCCGGAAACCCCCGCTCCACCGCTGCCCTTGCACGAGCGTCCGGGATCTCCGACCGTTTCGGGGAACGAGGACGAAGACGAGGACGAGGACGAGGACGGGGGAGTTAGTAGTCGGGGCCGGCGGCGCTGTACTTGGCGTCCACGGTCAGGGGCAGGGTGTAGGGCTTGGGGCCGTAGAGATACCGATAGCGCGCGTAGATCCCGACCACGCGCTTCGCGTACTCGCGGGTCTGGGTGAACGCGATCAGCTCGACGAATTCATCCATGGGAAAACGGCCGTGCTGATCGCACCACTTCGCCATCGCCTTCGGTCCGGCGTTGTAGGCGCCGGCGACCAGCGGGATCTGGCCGCCGAACTTCTTGGCCAGACCGCCGATGTAGCTCGCGCCCAGGCGCACGTTCATCTCGGGCTCGTACAGCTCGTCGGGCGCGAACTCGATGCCGGCGCTCTCGGCGACCTTGGCGCTGGTGGGCGGGATCATCTGCAGCAGTCCGCGGGCGTCGGCGTAGCTGACGTCCCAGGGCGAGAAGCCCGACTCCTTGCGCATGATGGTGTACAGGAACAGCTCGGGATTGCCGGCCGGGGGGCCGTACTTCTCGACCAGCTCGCGGTAGGCGCGCGGGTACGCCGCCTCCCACCAGGGGCGCGCCGCACCGTCGGGCGTCATTCCCAGCGCGCCGCCGTGCTGGCTCTCGGCCAGCTCGTAGGCGCGATGGAAGGCCTTCCAGCGCCCGTAACGATCGAGCAGCACGCGGGTGCCGCTGGCCTCGCCCAGGCGGTGCAGGACCCCTTTCTCGTCGCGTTGCAGCTCCCATCCCGCCTCGACGTCCAGCCCCGCCGCCGCCAGCTCCTCGGCGCGCGCCAGCGTGGGATCGGCGTCGGCGCGCTTGCTGCTGTCGGGCAAGGAGGCGGCGGCGCGGGGCAGCTCGATGGCCGCCGGCTCGCCCGCCTCGGCCAGGCGGGCCCGGGCCGCCACGCCATAGAACGTGAAGGGCCAGCGCTTGTTCACGTCCCGATATCCCGCCTTGGCGGCGTCGGCGCGTCCGGCCTTCGCCTCGATGCGGGCCCGCCAGTACGCGACGCGCGACGACCGCTCGTCGGGCGTCATCCCCGTCGGGGGCAGGCGCGCGTAGGCGCCGAGCGCGGCGGTCGCCTCCGGCAGCTCGCCGAGCAGGAAGTGCGCGAACGCCACGCACCAGGCGGCGTCGTCCGCGAACCCGCTCTGCCCGTAGCGCTCCAGCGTCGTCTTCAGCGCGGGCAGGCTCTCGCGGAAGCGGCCCCGGTTGTAGTCGAGCCAGCCCGACAGGAACTGCGCCTCGGCGGCGAAGCGCGAGCGCGGGTAGCGCGTCACGACCTGCTTGTAGCCGGCGATCGCCTCGTCATCGCGATCGGCGCGCGACAGCGCGCGCGTGCCGTGGAACAGCGCCGAGGCCGCCTTGTCCCCCGTCAGCTCCGGCGCCACCGCCAGCAGCAGCGAGGCCGCCTTCGGATAGTCGCGCCGCATGTTGAACTTCGTCATGCCGATCTGGTAGTCGCGCTCGACGGCCAGCGGGCGCGGCAGCTCGGCGGGCAGCTTGCCCAGCTCGTCGAGCGCCAGGTCCCAGTGCTTGTCGCGGGTCAGCGTCTCGGCCCGGCGCAGGCGATCCTCGGGCGCCACCGCGCCCGCCGCGCCGCCGCCGGCATTTCCGCCCGCGCCCGCCGCCGCAACCTCGGTGGGGCCGCCGGGCCGGGCGGTCTCGGGCAGGTGGCGGCGCGCCTCGCCGGCCAGGGGATGCGCCGGAAGGTCACGGAACAGCGCCAGAAACAGCGCGCCCGCCTCGGGGCGATGCCGCTCTTCGGCGTCCAGCGCGACCCGGAAGCGCGCCGCGCCCGGGTCGATCAGGGCGCTCGACGCGCCCTTGGGTAGGTGCGCCAGCAGGCGGTGGTAGCTGGTGGCCGCCTCGGCGTGCGCGCCGCTGGTCCAGGCGCAGTCGGCGACGCGAAACGCCGCCACCAGCGCGAAGCGGCTCGCTTTCATCTTGGCCAGTCGCTCGAAGTCGTCTCGCGCCTTGCCGTACGCGCCGGCGTAGAACGCGCTCTCGCCGTGCAGGTACAGCAGCCAGTCGTCGGTCTGCGCGGCCGCCCCCGGCGCCTTGGGGCGCGGTTTGGCCAGCATCGTCAACACCTTGAATCCGCAGCGCGTGGTGCTGGGTGGCTCGCTGTCCCACGT
>Ga0105238_10002689_pt1 | contig 17685 bp, 17 predicted proteins | sample KBSC34metaG_FD_81526 | JGI IMG/M metagenome (GOLD analysis project Ga0105238, IMG submission 81526) | Corn rhizosphere microbial communities from Kellogg Biological Station, Michigan, USA - KBS C3-4 metaG | ecosystem: Host-associated > Plants > Roots > Rhizosphere > Soil | place: Michigan, USA... | reverse complement strand
TAATTGATGAAGGCGTCGACGATCTCGTCGGCCGGCTGCTCAAGCAGATGCGGCGGAGCCATGAACTCGAAGGTGTTCTCACCCCCCTCGCCATAGGCCATCAGGGTGGCCTTGTAGCGGACCGGCGCGCCCTCCGGCTTGCCCTCGTCACCCGCCAGATGAAGATATTTGGGACGACTAACCATCGGCGGATCCCTCCCTATATCTGGACCTTGATCCCGACCTCGAAGACCCGCTCCTCGGGGATGTTGAGGAAGTCGGTCAGCCGTACCCCCACCTTCGCCATCAGGCTGAAGATATGCCACATGATGAGCGGGAAATGCGACCGCCTGGCCTTCCGCACGACATGCTCGTAGGCGACCATGTAGTGGATGTCTTCCTTGGCGCAATCCAGCCCCAACCGGATCAGCCCCTTCACATAGGCCGGCAGGTCTGGGGTCTGCAGGAAGCCGATCCTGACCACCACGCGGTAGAAGCCCTTGCCGAGATTGACGATCTCGAACCGCTCGCGGGCGTGGACGATCGGGCGCCCGGTCGGCTCGATCGTCATCATGATGACGTTTTCCTGCAGCACCCGCATATGGCGGACCTGCTGGATCAGCAAGGTGCTGGTATGGTGCTCGGCGCGGGTGAACACCACTGCGCAGCCGGGGATGCGGGTGATCACCTGATTGTCGATATCCTTGAGGAATTCGGACAGCGGCACGGTCATCTCGTCCAGCCGCCGCTGGACCTCGATGGCGCCGCTGCGCCAGGTCAGCATCAGGAAGGCCAGCGTGCTGCCCACGGCCAGCGGCAGCCATCCGCCCTCCAGCACCTTCATCGTGTTGGCGTGAAGGAAAACGGCGTCCGTAACGGTGAAGACGCCGCACAGCGCGATCGCGGCCGGCAGCGGCCAGTGCCACCGTTTGCGCACGACATTGAACAGCAGGATGCTGGTCACCAGCATCGTGCCCGACACGGCGATGCCATAGGCGGCGGCGAGGTTGTTCGAGGTGCGGAAGCCCAGCACCACCAGGATCGCGGCGATCATCATCAGCCAGTTGACCGCGGCGATATAGATCTGGCCCTGGTTGCGCCCGGAGGTCGAGCGGATCTGCAGGCGCGGCAGCAGGTGCATCTGCATGGCCTGCCGGGTCAGCGAGAACGCGCCGGTGATCATCGCCTGGCTGGCGATGATCGAGGCCATGGCGGCGAGGATCACCAGAGGCAGGGCGGCCCAGCCGGAGGCCATCTCGAAGAACGGGTTGCCCGCCGCCTCGGGGCGGGTCAGGACCAGCGCCCCCTGGCCGAAATAGGACAGGATCAGTGCCGGCATCACCAGGCCGAACCAGGCGCGGCGGATGGCCGGGGCGCCGACATGCCCCATATCGGCATAGAGCGCCTCGCCGCCGGTCAGCGCCAGGAAGGCGGCGCCGATCACCGCCAAGGTCGTGGGGCCGCTATGCAGCAGGAATCCGATGGCATAGCGCGGATCGAGCGCGGCGATGATCGCCGGATATTCCAGGATGTGGATCACGCCCAGTATGCCGATCGACGAGAACCAGACGATCATGATCGGCCCGAACAGCTTGCCGATATCGCCGGTGCCGCGCACCTGAAGCGAGAACAGCCCCACCAGCACCGCCAATGTGAGCGGCAGCACCCATTCGGACAGCGACGGCGCGGCGACCTTCAGCCCCTCCATCGCCGACAGCACGGAAATGGCGGGCGTTATGACGCCGTCGCCATAGACGAAGGACGAGCCGATGATGCCGAGGACCAGAAGGATGGGAACGCCGGCCTTGCGAATCCGCTCAGGCGACAGGACGATCGACAGCAAGGTCAGCGTCCCGCCCTCGCCCTCATTGTCCGCCCGCATCACGACGGTGACGTATTTGAGCGCGATCACCATGACGATCGCCCAGAAGATCATGCTGACGATGCCGAACACGTCGCCGTGGGTCGGGGTCGCGTGGCCGGTCGAGCCCAGCGCCACCTGCAGCGCGTACATCGGCGACGTGCCGATATCGCCATAGACGATGCCCAGCGCGGTCACCGTCATCAGCCAGCCCTTGCCGTGCGCGTGGCCATGGCCATGCGCCCTTTCGGCCTGCGGCGGCTCCCCGGCGGCGGGGCCAGGCTCCGGCGTCCGGTCGCCCTTCTCGGTGTCATAGAATGTCGTCATCGGCCTACCATAGCATGGCGCGGCGCCTGGCACGCCGTGCGGCGATCGCCGCAGTTGTTCAAACCAGATCCAGACCGGCGCGGCGCAGAGCGCCCGAGGACACCCGCGTCAACGCGGCAACCGATGCCATGATCGCGGGCAGACGGGAAGCCCCCCAGCCGATCAACGCCCGCCCCGGCGCGTGCACCGACAATTGCGACAGCAACGTAGCCGCCCGCACCGCCGTTCCGACATCGCGCGCCATGCGCCGCTGGTATGCAGCCGCGGACTCGCCTTTCACGAAAAAGGTTGCAGCCAGCCGGGCCGAGTGCAGCGCGATCGACATGCCGTCGCCGGCGAATGAGGGGATCACCGCGGCCTGGTCGCCCAGCCGCCACAGCCCGTCGCCGCGCCGGCGCACATGGCCGTAGGGAATCGAGAAGACGGCGAGCGGCCGGTCCCAGCAGGGCTGCGCGCCCTCCAGCCGCCGGGCCAGCAGCGCATTGTCGGCGCGCATCGCCGCCACCAGCGCGTCCCATTGCTGCCCCAGCGCGGCATAGCGGGCACGCCGGACCAGCAGGCAGAGATTGGCCAGCCCGCCCTCCACCGGTTCCAGGCCGGCATAGCCGCCACGAAACAGGGTCAGCTCGACATGGCCGGCAAGCTCCGCCGCCTGGGGCGCCGACAGGCGCATATGCATCTTGAATCCGATCAGGTCGGGCTGGAGCCCGGCTGGCCGGGGCCATCCCCTGAGATCGTGCTTGCCGGTTGCCAGGAACGCCGCATGGCCGCGAACCTCTTCGCCGCCCGAAAGCCGCGCCCGCCATCCGCCATCGCTGTCCAGCGACTGGACCCGCGCGCCCAGGCGGATATCGGCCCCCGCCTCGGCAGCGCAGCGCAATACGGCATGGTCCAGCGCCCGGCGCGAGAGGCTGAGCGCCGGGAAGGGCAGCTTGACCGTGGCGATGCCGGTTCCCGCCGACAGGCGCAGGCCGTGGATACGGCAGGCGCCGAGCGCCACCGGATCGATGCCGAGCGCCTCCAGATAGAGAACAGCCTCGCGGCTGAGAAACTCGCCGCAGACCTTGTCGTGCGGCCCGGCCTCGCGCTCGAGCAGGACCACCGAACGGCCCGCCCCGGCCAGCGCCGCCGCCAGCGCCCCACCGGCGAGCCCCCCGCCGACGATGAGCGCATCAGCGGTCACGGCGCGCGTACTCGCGCGACGCACAGCCGGAAGGGTATCCACCACCTCACCTGCACAGCATCCTGAGCGATCCCGGCGCGACCGATCAGATTGCGCCAGTCGGCGGCAACGAAGGAACGGGTGATCGAGACCGGCCCGTCATGCTGGACGAAACGGTGCCACCCGGCGAGCCGCGACCAGAGCTTGAAGAAATGATAGGGCAGCCAGTGCCGGTGCAGGTCGTTCACGAACCAGCCGAGCTTGGCCGTCCGCTCCATCCAGGCCAGGAACGTGACCAGCCCGTCATCGTCCAGATGATGGGTGAATTGCGAGCTGACGATCAGGTCGATGCCGCCTTCGGGGCGGTAGTCGAAGGCATTCTCGGTTATCCAGCGGATCGACCGACCGGGCGGCGTCACCCCGGCCGAGGCCTTGGCCGACCAGGGGTTGAGGTCCACGCCGGTGAGGTCCACCGCGATGCCGCGCCTGGCCGCCCAGTCGTCGATCCGGCGCAGCATGCCGCCATAGCCGCTGCCGACATCGACCACGACCAGCGGCCGGTCCTTCGGGATCATGCCGGCGGCGAGCAGCCGGTCCATGAACCTCATCATCGGCCGATAGGTCATGGTCCAGAAATTGACCCGCTCCAGGTCCGCCAGGCAGGCTCGGAACTCCTCGAAGCCGGTGACCTCCGTGTCCATCAGCTCCGGCGTCGCGGCGCGGCGGGAAAAATCGAGCGCGGTCACGGGCGGGGGCCTGCCGGTCAGGCGGTCCTGAACAGCATGGTCTCGGCGGTGAGCCCGGGCCCGAAGGCCATGGCGCAGCCCAGTCCCTTTTGTCCGGATTCGATCAGCTGCTTCAGCACGAACATCACGGTCGCCGACGACATGTTGCCGAAGCGGTCGAGCACGTCGCGCGAAGCCCACAGCGCGCCCTGCGGCAGGGCGAGCGCCCCCTCGACCGCATCCAGCACCGATCGGCCGCCCGGATGCACCGCCCAGAGATCGATCTCCTCGGGCTTGCGGCCCTCCAGAATCTCGTCCGACATCAGCTTGAGCCCCTGCCCGACCGCGCCCGGCACCTGGCCGGACAGGAACATGTCGAAGCCCATCTCGCGGATGTGCCAGGTAATGAGGTTGCCGGTGTCCGGCACCAGAACCGCGCGGAAGCGCTCCAGCGCCGCGCCGACCGGGTCGGCCGTCACGAGCGAGGCGGCCGCGCCGTCACCGAAGACCAGGAAGGACAGGACCTGCTCCAGATCGTCGGTCTCCTGCAGATGCAGCGTGCAAAGCTCAAGCGACAGCAGCAGAACCCGCGCCTTGGGGTCGGAGCGGACGATATGGCGGGCCAGCTTCAGCGCGTTGATGCCGGCATAGCAGCCCATGAACCCCACGACGGTGCGCTCGACCGACGGGTTGAGGCCGCAGCGCTCGACCAGCTCAAGATCCAGCCCCGGCGCCGACAGGCCGGTGCAGGTGGTGACGATGACATGGGTGATGGATTTGAGAGCGGCATCATCCAGACCGAGCCCGCGGACCGCCTTCTCGGCCAAAGCCGGGGCGGCGCCCTCATACTGGCGCATGCGCTCCGCCGTGGACGGGAAATTGCCGCGGGCGAACAGCCCGGCCTCATCGATGGACGGCCCTTCCGGCACCTCCGCCGGCTTCAGCCAGGACCAGCGATGGGTGATCTGCGCCCGGTCCGCCATCCGGTCGAAGACCTTGCGCTTGCGCTCGTCGAGCAGGGTGCGCGCGAAGCGGACGAAGGTCGTGTGGACTTCGTGCTCAGGCACAGCCGTGGCGATACGATTGACATAGGCGGTGGTCAAACAGCTGCTCCTTCTGCCCAGGCGCAACCTGGGCTGTCCCTATCGCGAAGCAGACCCTGCTTCCTCCCGACGCGGCGCCTGCCGATCCTATTCCCAGCCCGCAACAAAGTCACAGCATGATATCGGGCGCCAAGGCAATTGAAGTTTGCTACTGTAAATGCCGCCGAATGACCGTCCCGCCCTTGACGTTCCGAGGCCTCGGGGATATGAAGCCGCCTCATTTCGAAGAGGACAGGTGTAACTGTGAAGCGCACTTACCAGCCGAGCAAGCTGGTGCGGGCTCGCCGGCATGGCTTCCGCGCTCGCATGGCGACCAAGAACGGTCGCGAAGTTTTGGCTCGCCGTCGCGCGAGGGGCCGCAAGCGCCTCTCCGCCTAAGGGCAGCAACTTGCCCGCTGCCATCGACCGCCTGAAAAAGCGCAGCGAATTTCTCGCGGTCGCGGCGGCCAATCGACGGTGGACAATGCCCGGCTTGGTCCTTCAGGCCAAGCCCACCCCACAGGACAAGACCGGAACGCCGGATGCGGAACACGCGTCCGGCGCTGCTGCTTTGCGCGTCGGCTTCACCGCCACCAAGAAGATCGGCAATGCCGTGAAGCGCAACCGCGCCCGCCGGCGGCTGCGCGCCGCGGTGGACGACGTGCTGCGCGGCACCGGCGCGTCCGGGGCCGATATCGTCGTGGTGGCCCGCCAGGGCACGGCCCAGCGCCCGTATGCCGATCTGAAGGACGATCTGAGGGCGGCACTGAAGAAGCTCAGGATCGTTCCATGAGCATGACCCGGCTCATGATCCTGGCGCTCAAGGGTTACAAGTTCGCGATCTCGCCCTGGTTCGGCGCCGCCTGCCGCTATCATCCCACCTGCTCGGCCTATGCCGAGGAGGCGATACGGCTGCATGGGCCGGTACGCGGGGTCTGGCTGGGGGCGCGGCGGATTGCACGCTGTCATCCCTGGGGCGGCAGCGGCTATGACCCCGTGCCGCAACCGGGGCCGGGTACACATATCGACTGCGCACATCATATTCACGACGTCGCCGGGAACTGACCGGACCGCAACCGGCAGAACATTCGAGACAACCGTATGCAAGACCAACGCAACCTTATTCTGGCGATCGTCCTTTCGGCGCTGGTCATCATCGGCTGGTCGTATCTGACGCCGCACCACCGCGTCGCGAATCCGCCGCCCCCCGCGGCCACCAGCCCGGCCCAGCCGGCGATCGCGCAGAGCCCGGCCGCCCAGGCCCAGCGCGCCGACGTGCTGGCCGACGCGCCCCGCATCAAGATCGAGACGCCGAAGCTGCACGGCAGCTTGTCGCTGGCCGGCGCGCGGATCGACGACCTGGTGCTCGCCGACTATTACGAAACCATCGCGCACGAAAAGCTGGTGACCCTGCTGTCGCCGGCCGGCTCGGTCGAGCCCTTCTATGTCGAGCTCGGCTGGACGGCGGACGGCAATACGCCGATGCCGACCAGCCAGACCGTCTGGACCCAGCAGGGCAGCAACATATTGACCCCCGACACGCCGGTGACGCTGACCTGGGACAATGGCGCCGGCCTTGTCTTCACGCGCACCATCTCGGTCGACCGCGATTACCTGTTCACCGTCAAGCAGACCGTGGCGAACCATGGCGCCACGGTCGCGACATTGAAACCCTATGGCACGATCGTGCGCGCCAACGCCCCGGCCGACACGGCGGCCGGCGGCGGCGCGTCCCCCACCCTGGTCGGCTATTACGGTTCGGGCATCGAGGAGATCAGCTACAAGGACCTAGCCAAGCAAGGTTCCGTCGATCACCAAGTGCCTAACGGCTGGGTGGCGATGAACGACAAATACTGGCTGGTCACCCTGGCCCCGCCGCACGACCAGCAGCAAGCGCTGGCGCTGACGGCCGCCAAGGACGGCGACAAGAGCCACTATACCGCCAGCTATCACAGCGGCGACGCCACGGTGGCGCCGGGCGCAACCCTGGAGACGACCTCTCTGGTCGTGGCCGGGGCGAAGGAGCAGGCGGTTCTCGCCTCCTATGAGGCAAGGGACGGATTCGGCAAGCTGGAGCGGACGATCGATTTCGGCTGGCTGTACTATGTCGCCCGGCCGTTCTTCCTCGCGATCCACTACATCGCCAAATATGTCGGCAATTTCGGCGTCGCCATCCTGCTGTTCAACATCCTGTTGAAGATCATCCTGTTCCCGCTGCAGGATCGGTCGTTCCACCAGATGGCGCGGATGAAGGACGTGCAGCCCAAGATCCAGGCGCTGAAGGAGAAGTACGGCGACGATCGCGAAAAGATGGCGACCGCGCAGATGGAGCTGTTCAAGCAGGAGAAGATCAACCCGGCCTCGGGCTGCCTGCCGATCCTCGTGCAGCTGCCGATCTTCATTGCGCTGTACCGGGTGCTCGCGACCACGATCGAAATGCGCCAGGCGCCGTTCTTCGGCTGGATCCACGATCTGTCGGCCCCGGACCCGACCTCGATCTTCAACCTGTTCGGGCTGATCCCGTGGGACCCGTCGCATATCGCGATCTTGGGCTTCCACCTCCCGGGGCTCGGCATCTGGCCGCTGATCTATGGCGGCACGATGTATCTGCAGCAGAAGATGACACCGACGCCCACCGCCGACCCGGCCCAGGCGCGGGTCATGGCGATGATGCCGCTGATCTTCATGTTCTTCTTCGCCCAGTTCCCGGCGGGTCTGACGATCTATTATTCCTGGAACGCCGTGCTGACGATCGGGCAGATGGCGCTGATCCGCCGCCGCTCGGCCGCGCGCCAGGCGCTTGCCAAGCAGACCTGATGGTTGCGGAAATACTCAGCATCAAGCTGGGCGATGAATGGCGCTTCGTCACCGGCGCGGCCGACCCCAAGGGGTTGCCGCCGCCTGGCGTGCCCGAGATCGCCTTCGCCGGCCGGTCCAATGTCGGCAAGTCCAGCCTGATCAACGCGCTGGCCGGGCGCAAGGCGCTGGCCCGCGTCTCCAACACGCCGGGCCGCACCCAGCAGGTCAATTTCTTCGCCGTCGACGAACGGATGATGGTGGTGGACCTGCCCGGCTACGGCTATGCCGAGGCGCCGAAGGACACGGTCGCCGGCTGGACCGACCTGATCAAGCTGTACCTCAAGGGCCGGGTGACCTTGCGCCATGTCCTGCTGCTGATCGACGGACGCCATGGCGTGAAGCCCAACGATCATGAGATCATGACCCTGCTCGATCGCGCGGCGGTGCCGTACCAGATCGTCCTGACCAAGGCCGACAAGATCGGCGCCGCGGCCACCCAGAAGGTGGTGGCGGCGACCGAGGCGGCCTTGCTCAAGCATCCGGCGGCGCGCACCCATGCGATGCTGACCAGCGCCGAAAAGGGCACCGGCGTGGCCGAGCTGCGCGAGTTGATCCTGACCCTCGTCGCCCAATAAAGGGTACGGTCATGGGACCTGTCGGATTTTTTGCCGGCGAGCCTGATCTGGTGGCTTTGGTCACCGGCGCCGGCGCCGGTATCGGCGAGGCAACCGCGCAGCGCCTGGTCGGCGAGGGCATACGCCGCCTGGTGCTGACCGACCGCGACGCCGCCTCGCTCTCCGCCACCGCGGCCACGCTGGGCCTGGACGAGCGCGACGTGATGACCGCTGCCTTCAATGTCGCCGACGAGACCGCCTGGAACGCCAACGCCAAGGTGATCCGCGAACGCTTCGGCCGGCTGGACCTCGCCGTCGCCAATGCCGGTGTGGGCAGCAGCGCCACCATCGCCGAGGGCAGCTTCGCCGAGTGGCGGCGGATAATGTCGACCAACCTGGACGGCGTGTTCCTGACGCTTAAGACGTGCATGAGACTGATTGCCGAAGGCCGCCAGGGCGGATCGATTGTCGTCGTGTCGTCGGTGAGCGGGATCAAGGCCCGGCCCGGCACGGCCGCTTACGGCACGTCCAAGGCCGGGATAAAGCAGCTCGCCAAGGTCGCGGCGCTGGAGGGTGCGCCGGACGGCATCCGGGTCAATGCGATCCTGCCGGGCATCGTCGGAACCGCGCTCTGGCGCGACGTGCCGGTCTTCCGCGACCTGCTGGCCAAAACCGGCAGCGAGCAGGCGGCCATCGCAGCCATGGCGGCGATGGCCCAGCCCTCCGGCCGCTCTTCCACGCCCGATGAGATCGCCGGGCAGATCGCCTTCCTTTTGTCCGAGACCGCCGCCAACATCACCGGCGCCGAGCTGCGCACCGACGGCGGCTACGCCATCTGACCAGGAAGGAATACGCCATGGGACCTGTGGGATTTTTCGCCGGCGAACCCGATCTGGTGGCTTTGGTCACCGGGGCCGGCTCGGGCATCGGGGCGGCCACCGCGCAGCGCCTGGTCGGCGAGGGCATTCGCCGGCTCGTGCTCACCGACCGCGACGCCGACGGCCTTGCGACCACCGCGGCCACGCTGGGGCTGGACGATCGCGACGTGATGACGGCGGCCTTCAATGTCGCCGACGAAACAGCCTGGAACGCGAACGCCAAGGTGATCCGCGAACGCTTCGGCCGGCTGGACCTGGCGGTCGCCAACGCGGGCGTCACCACCCACGGCACCATCGCCGAGGCCACTTTCGCCGAGTGGCGACGCGTGATGTCCTCCAATCTCGATGGCGTGTTCCTGACCTTGAAGACCTGCATGAGACTGATCGCCGAAGGCGGTCAGGGCGGGTCGATCGTGGCGGTCGCCTCGGTCACCGGGCTGAAGGCGCAGCCGGGCACCGCGACTTACGGCGTGTCCAAGGCCGGCGTACGCCAGCTTGCCAAGGTGGCGGCGCTGGAAGGCGCGCCGAACGGCATCCGGGTCAATTCCATCCTACCCGGCGGGGTGGAGACGCCGATCTGGCGCGACATGCAGTTTTTCCGCGATCAGGTCGCCAAGACCGGCAGCGAGCAGGCCGCCTTCAACGCCATGGGCGCCATGACCCAGCCGCTGGGCCGCTATTCCAAGCCTGAGGAAATCGCCGGCCAGATCGCCTTCCTGCTGTCGGACACCGCAGCCAACATCACCGGCACGGAACTCGTCGCGGACGGCGGATACGCCATCTAGCCATTGAGACAGCGCCCTCCAGGCGCTACACAACTTCCCACTTCGCCAGCCCACGGACAGGACTCCGGTTATGGACCAGCTTACGCGCGACCAGTATCTGCAGAAGGCGGAGACATTGGCCGAGGCCCTGCCCTTCATGCGCGCGCATGCGGGCTCGACCTTCGTCATCAAATATGGCGGCCATGCGATGGGCGACAACGCGGCGGCCAAGCAGTTCGCGGCCGACGTGGTGCTGCTGAAGCAGGTCGGCATCAACCCGATCGTCGTCCATGGCGGCGGCCCGCAGATCGGCCAGATGCTGGAGCGGCTGAAGATCCAGAGCGAATTCATCGACGGGCTGCGCGTCACCGACGCGGCCACGGTCGAGGTGGTCGAGATGGTGCTGTGCGGCTCGATCAACAAGGCGATCGTCAGCGCCATCGGCGACGCCGGCGGCATGGCGATCGGCCTGTCGGGCAAGGACGGCCGGCTGATCATGGCCCGCAAACTGCGCCGCACCACCCGCGACCCCGATTCCAACATCGAAAAGATCCTGGACCTGGGCTTCGTCGGCGAGCCGCAGCAGATCAATGCCGAAATCCTGGAAGGCTTCGAGGACAGCGACGTCATCCCCGTCGTCGCGCCCATCGGCGTCGGCAAGAACGGCGAGACCTACAACATCAATGCCGACACCGCCGCCGGCGCGGTGGCGGGCGCGATCGGCGCGACCCGGCTGCTGCTGCTGACCGATGTCGTGGGCGTGCTGGATAAGGACAAGAAGCTGATCCCGAGCCTGACCGCCAGCCAGGCGCGGCGGCTGATCGCCGACGGCACCATCTCGGGCGGGATGATCCCCAAGATCGAGACCTGCCTGGAGGCGGTGGACCAGGGCGTCGACGCCGCCGTCATCCTGGACGGGCGGGTGCCGCACGCGCTGCTGCTGGAGATATTCACCACCGGCGGCGCCGGCACGATGATTTTGCGTGAATAGCGGATGGGTTTTTCGCTCGATCCGCTGTCGCTGATCCTCGGGGGCGTCTTCGGCGCGGTCATTGTGTGGCTGTTGCTGCGTAACAGTGGGGCTCGGGCGTCCGTCCAGGCCAAGGCCGTGCTCGAGCAGGAGCATGCGCTGCTGGCCGACCGGCTGGCGGCCGAGTTCCGCAAGCTGTCGACCGATGCGCTGGGCCAGAACAACCGCCAGTTCCTCGACCTGGCCAAAACCCAGTTCGAAGGTTTTCAGGCAGCCGCCAAGGGCGATATCGGCCAGATGCTGCAGCCGGTGCGCGAGTCGCTGGACAAGGTCGACAAGCAGATCGCCGAGATCGAGAAAGAGCGAGTGGGCGCCTATAGCGGCCTGTCGGTGCAGGTCGAGGAGATGGCCAAGCATCATCTGCGCCTCTCCGGCGAAACCCAGAAACTTGTCAATGCGATGCGGAACCCGGGCGTGCGCGGTCGTTGGGGCGAGCTGCAGCTGCGTCGGGTGATCGAGATGGCCGGCATGCAGGCCCATGTCGATTTCGCCGAGCAGGAGAGTTTCGCGTTCGAGGAAGGCCGGCAGCGGCCGGACGTGATCGTGAAGCTGCCGGGCGGGCGCATTATCGTCATCGATTCGAAGGTGCCGTTCGATCACTATTATGCCGCCGGTGAAGATGCCGGCGTCTTCGACGAGGCTCGGCACGAGGCCCTGCAGCGCCACGCCAAGGCCGTGCGGACGCACATGACCGATCTCGGCCGCAAGGGATATTGGGCCCAGTTTCAGCCAAGCCCCGATTTCGTCGTGATGTTCCTGCCCGACGAAGGCTTCTTCAGCGCGGCGCTGAGGGTCGATCCGGCCCTTGTCGAGGCCGGCATCCAGAACCATGTCGTACCGGCGACGCCGACGACGCTGATCGCGCTGCTGCGCGCGGTCGAGTTCGGCTGGCGGCAGGAAGCGCTGGCCGAGAACGCGCGGGATATCTCCGACAATGCCGCCGAACTCTATAAGCGGCTGGCGAAGTTCGGCGATCATTTCCAAAAGGTCGGCCGGGGTTTGACCACGGCCATCGGCAGCTATAACGATGCCGTCGGTTCGATGGAGCGGAGTGTGCTGCCGAGCGCCCGGAAGCTGAAGGAGCTGAGAGCGGCGCATGACAATGTGGACATGCCCGAACCGACGATGATCGAGACCATGGCCCGCCCGGTGAGCGCACCGGAACTGATCTCAGGGCCTGAGAAGACGGACGTAGAAGAATGAGCAAGATGGATATCCTTGTGGCGCCCGACCCGCGCCTCAAAGTCACCTCCCAGCCGGTGTCTGCGGTCACGGACGAAATCCGCCGGCTGATGGACGACATGCTGGAGACGATGTATGCCGCGCCCGGCATCGGGCTGGCGGCGCCGCAGGTCGGCAAGCCGGTGCGGGTGATCGTCGTCGACGTCGCCGAGAAGGACGAGGAGCCCCACCCCTACCGCATGGTCAATCCCCAGATCGTCGATGCGTCGGAGGAGCTGCGCGTCACCAACGAGGGCTGCCTGTCGGTCCCCGATTTCTATGCCGATGTCGAGCGCGCCGACACGATCACCGTCGAGTATCAGGACGAGACCGGCGCCAAGCAGACCGTGAAGGCCGACGGCATCCTGGCGACCTGCATCGCGCACGAGATCGAGCATCTGGACGGCGTGCTGTTCGTGGACCACCTGTCGCTGGTCAAGCGCAACATCATCCTGCGCAAGCTGCAGAAGGCCAAGCGCGCCGGAACGCTCTGACATGCGCCTCGCCTTCATGGGCACGCCGCCCTTCGCGGCCGAGGCCTTGAAGGCCCTGATCGCGGCCGGGCACGAGATCGCCGCCGTCTACAGCCAGCCGCCACGCCCCGCCGGGCGTGGGCACAAGCTCGTTCCCTCCGCCGTGCATCAGCTGGCCGAGACGCACGGCATTCCCGTCCGCACCCCGCCCAGGCTACGCACCGTGGTCGAGGAGCACCAGGCCTTCGCCGCGCTGAAGCTCGATCTGGCGGTGGTTGCGGCCTATGGCCTAATACTGCCGCAGCCGATCCTGGATGCGCCGAAACTGGGTTGCCTCAATATCCACGGCTCACTGCTGCCGCGCTGGCGCGGCGCCGCGCCGGTGCAGCGCGCCATCCTGGCCGGCGACGCCGAAACCGGCATCACCATCATGCGCATGGATGCGGGCCTCGACACCGGGCCGATGCTGTTGAAGGGCGCCGTGCCGATCGGCCGCTGGACCACCTCGGTCGAACTGTTCGACCAGCTGGCCAACCTCGGCGCCGAGCTGATCGTCGAGGCCCTCGCGCGCCTGGAAAACGGCGACCTGCCCGACATTCCCCAGCCCGAGGAGGGCGTCACATACGCCGCCAAGCTGGACCGCTCCGACGGCGTCATCGACTGGACCCTGCCGGCCATCGACCTCGATCGCCGCATCCGCGCCCTCAATCCCTGGCCCGGAACCGGCTTCGAGTTCCGCGGCGAGCGGATCAAGCTGCTGGAGGCTTCCATCGCGGCCGGCGAAGGCAAGCCCGGCACGATCCTGTGGCTGTCGGAGGATGGCAGCCCGGTCGTTGCCTGCAATCCCGGCGTGCTTAAGCTCGCGACCGTGCAGCGGCCCAATCGCGGCCCGCAGGACGCCGCCTCGTTCCTCCGTGCGCTGGAGCTTGGGGCCGGCGCAACGCTGATATCGTGACCCGCTGGAAACTGACGATCGAGCATGACGGCCGGCCCTATGTCGGCTGGCAGCGCCAGGCACAGGGCGCCTCGGTGCAACAGGAGATCGAAGAGGCGATCCAGAAATTCTCCGGCGAGACCGTCCGCCTGCACGCCGCCGGCCGCACCGATGCCGGGGTTCATGCGCTGGGCCAGGTGGCCCATTTCGACCTCCAACGCCCGTCAGACGGCCATACAGTGCGCGAGGCGATCAACGCCTATCTGCGCCCCCAACCCATCACCATCGTCTCGGCCGAGCCGGCGGACGAGCATTTCCATGCCCGCATGTCGGCCCGCCGCCGGCGTTACCGGTACATCATCCTGAACCGCCCTGCCCGCCCGGCGTTGGATATCGGCCGCGCCTGGCACCTTGCCTACACGCTCGACATCCCGGCGATGCGCGAAGGCGCAGCCCATCTGATCGGCCAGCACGATTTCACGAGCTTCCGCGCCAGCGAGTGCCAGGCCAAGTCCCCGGTCAAGACGCTGGATCAGCTCGATATCGTCGAGGACGGCGCGTATCTGAAATTCGAAGTCTCGGCCCGATCCTTCCTACATCACCAAGTCCGCAACATGGTGGGCACCCTCGCCCTGGTCGGCCGGACCAAGTGGACCCCAGCCCAGGTCGCCCAGGCCCTCGCCGCCCGCGACCGCACCGCCGGCGGCCCGACAGCGCCGCCGGATGGGCTCTATCTGGTGGGCGTTGACTATGGGTGAGCGCCCGATGATGTTGGCGTCACTGCCTTGCAACAATTCCGAAGGCCTGAAGCCATGCCCGCGAAGCGCAACCCGCTGAACCTCAACCCGCTCCAGCTCAAGACGCTGACCCTGCTGCAAGCCCTGGCCGGGATCGAGGGGCATGTGATCCGCAAGGAGGATGACGGGTCCGTGCTGGTGGCCGGGATCCCGGCGCCGCATGGCGATCATTTCCATCTGGGCGACGCCGTCGTGTCGAGCCGCGACGCCACCGGCCTCGCCAACCAGGCCGCCTGGGTAGCGCTGGAGCGCAAGAAGCTGATCATCTCCCACTTCCCGCAAGGCGCGACTTTGACAGCCGCCGGGCTGGAATACGACACCGGACTGGCCGACGTGATCCTGCACCGGCACGCCGGGCACTGATCCGCAAACGCCCTGATTTCAGATGAAGCCGAGCTTGGGATAGGTCGTTCCCAGCACGGCCTTGGCGTTGCCGCCCAGCGCCTGGATGACATCCGACAGCATGTTGCGGAAATCGACATTGACCGCGAGGTTGCCGGTGCTGTCGAAATTCTTGAGGCTGGGATAGTCGCCATAGACCCCGCCCTTGACCATGTCGCCCAGCACGAAGGCGGTCGAAGCCGAGCCGTGATCAGTTCCGAGGCTGAGATTGGCTGACGGCGTGCGCCCGAAATCCGAGATCGTCACGACCAGCACGTTCGATGACCGCTTCTTCTTTTGGAGGTACCCGTAGAACTGCTGGAGCGAGTTGCCGAGATCGCCGACCAGGCCGGGATGGGTGTTGTTCTGGCCGGCATGCGTGTCGTAGCCGCCGCTGACCGCGACAAAGCCTCGGATGCCCGACCTGCCCATGATCATCTGGGCGATCGAGAATAGCTGCTGACCGAGGTTCGACAGGCCGGTCGGATAATCGTCGGCCAGTTGGCCAAAACCTTGCATGGCGTTGACCGCGTTCAGGGTCGCGTTGGTGACCGATCGGGCGCCTGCCGCGACCGCGTTGGGCGGCGCCGCGCTGAGTATCCGCTGGAACGCCTGGCCCAGTTGGAACTGCGGGAAATAGTACGGAATGCTCAATCTGAAATCGGATGGCCTGCCCACCACCAATCCCTGAGTGGTCGACGAAGCTGTGACCAGTTCGGCGCCGGCGACGGACGCGGTGGAACCGAGCGCGCCGGACGGCAACGGGGATAGGGCAGCACCCAGCCAGCCCGGCGGGATCGATGCGCCGTCGACATTGATCTGGCCGGTGGACCAGTCGCTCCAGCCGGCGAAATGGCTTTGCGGCGCCAGCTCGGCGCTTGGCAGGCCGATGCCGTTGATGACGGCCAGCTTCCCGGTCGCATAGAGCTGACGCATCGCGGTCATGCTGGGGGCAAAGGCATATTCGGTGGATGCCGTCGGCACACGCGCCGGGTTGCTGTCGAAGGCGGTCAAAGCCAGCTGCGACTGCGCGTAAGCGATCGAGCTGCCCGAATCGGCCGGCGAGCGAAGCGCGTTGTAGAGGCCGTACTGCTTCAGCGGGATGACGGTGTTCAAGCCATCATTGCCGCCATTGAGACCCACCACCACCACGATCAGATCGTTGTTGGCGGCCGCCTCGGCCGACATGGCTTCGAAGAACAGCGGGGTGCAGGCCGCGCCGGCCAGGCTTTTCAGAACGTCGCGTCGTTTAATCAGCATGGTCAGTTCACCCCGTATTCGGGAGAGTTGAGGATCAGCCAGACAGCGCCCTGGATGGTGGCGTTGCCGGGCGTGCTGCCGAGATAGCTGATGATCGCGCTACGCAGGCCGGGGGATCCGCCGTCGACGAGTGCGTCGAGCAGATAATCGGCAATCCTGCGACCGTTCTTGCTGCCGATTCTCGCGAGCAGGGTCGGCACGTCGATCCAGACATCGGCCCCGGTGCCGGAACAGCTATCCGACTGCGGCGGCGATCGTTCGAGCAGCTGGCTGAACACATCGGTATGACCGGTGACGGAGGTCGTCGTGTTCGTCGTCTCGATATTGCCGGGGATGAAGAAGGAGAAAACGTTGGGCGGATAGAACAGCTCCTGCCCTGTCTCGGCGGTCAATCGTTCGAGCGATTGTCCCGCCTGCTGATATTGCTGGAATTCGCCGCAAGCCTTGGGCGACGCGGCCTGCATCTTTCCGGGCAGCTGGCGCAGCGCCCCGAACACCTTCTCGATCGGCTGTTTCGGCAGCGCGTGATAGGACGCGTTGAATTCCGGGTGGGCAATGATCGCCTTCACCACCTTGGCCAGCTGGTCCGGCGCGTCGATACTGGCGTTCCATACTTTGACGATGTCCGAGACGTATTTCTTGCTTGGCGTCTCGGTAACGAAGCGCTTCAACAGCTCGGTGACCTCGAAAGGCGCGGTCGACGGCTGGTGCGCCAGGATGTCCACGACCGTGGCGATCGCTGTGCTGTTGCGCGGAATGGTGTGGTTGCCGCCCAGGAAGCTGACCGTGCCGCCGATCTGAAGCGATGGGTCGAAGGTGACCGTATAATTGTTCATCGGGTCGCCGCCTTCGAGGAAAACGACGTTGTACCCGCTCATCGCCTTGGCGATCGCTTTGATGTCGGCGCCGACATAGTTCAGCACCGGCTGCCCGTTATTCAGCACCTGAGTGCCGTCCGGGTTCAGCTGGAACACACCGGTGGTATAGAGCTGCATCAGCTCGCGAGCCCAGTTGACGTTCGGCCCCTTGGCCTTGTTGCCGTCATTGTTGAGCCACTGCAGCATGGCCGGGGTGACCGCCACGTCGGAGACCAGCTTGGCGAAATTGCCGAGCGCGTTTTTCCTGACGGCCTGGTCGTAATTATACATGTTGGGCGGATCGAGATTCGACGTGTTGATCGAGAAATGCTCGAGCCAATGCAGCTCCATCTTTGCCTGGATCTGCCGGTTGGTGAGCAGGTTGTGCTGATAGACCAGCGCCTCGAACGCCGAATAATTGGGCAGACAATGATTGCAATTCAGAGGATCGGCATATCGATGCGGCGGCTGGTTCAGCATCGACTTGCTGTCATCGATGGTCGTCCATTTCAGCTGCTGGTCGACCCAGGCCGAGGCGCCC
>Ga0105238_10002686_pt1 | contig 17688 bp, 18 predicted proteins | sample KBSC34metaG_FD_81526 | JGI IMG/M metagenome (GOLD analysis project Ga0105238, IMG submission 81526) | Corn rhizosphere microbial communities from Kellogg Biological Station, Michigan, USA - KBS C3-4 metaG | ecosystem: Host-associated > Plants > Roots > Rhizosphere > Soil | place: Michigan, USA... | reverse complement strand
CTGATCCGCGAGGGCCTGTTCCGCGAGGACCTGTTCTTCCGCCTGAACGTCGCGCCCCTGCGCCTGCCGCCGCTGCGCGACCGGATCGACGACATCCCGGACCTGGCGCGGGCCTTCCTGCTGCGCGCCAACCGCGAAGGCCTGCCCTCGAAGACGATCGACTCGGGCGCTCTGGACCGGCTCAAGCAGCATCCCTGGCCCGGCAATGTGCGGGAGCTGGAGAACCTCATCCGCCGCATCTGCGCCCTCTACGGCGAGGACCTGATCACGGCGCGAATCGTCGAGCGCGAACTGGCCGACCAGCAGCCAGCGGCGCAGGGCGAGGAGGGGCCGGCGACCCTGTCGCAGATCGTGGAGCGCAAGCTCTCCAGCTATTTCGCCGACCAGCCCGACGGCCTGCCGCCGGCCGGCCTCTACGACCGGGTGCTGGAGGAGGTCGAGCGGCCGCTGATCCAGCTCACGCTCTCGGCCACACGCGGCAATCAGGTCCGCGCCGCCGAGATCCTGGGGCTCAACCGCAACACCCTGCGCAAGAAGATCTCCGACCTCGGCGTCGAGATGCAACGCGGCCGACGCTAGGCCCTCTGCGGCGCATCGCCATTCCTGACGTATCCTTGCAACAACGCTGTTGAGTTTGGGGCACAGTCCCCTAGACTCCCGCGCAATGGCTTTGGCGATACGACAGTGGGCGGACGCGGCCGGCGCCGGACGCGTCTGGCAGGCGATGCAGTCGCGGGTGGTGCTGGGATGCGGCTACGGCCTGGCCGCGGCCCTGACCGGCCTCGCCATCCTGCTGGCCGCCTCGCCGCCCTCCACGGGGCCCTTGGGACCGGCCAGCGAGCTGATCCTTACGGTCCTCGGCTTCAACCTCGTCCTGATCCTGGCGCTGACCCTCGTGGTCTTCCTGCGCTTCGCGGCCCTGCTGGACGCTCGAGACCGTGACGCCGGGGCGCGGCTGCAGGTGCGGTTCGTCATGCTGTTCGCCGTAGCGGCGGTGGCCCCGGCTGTGGTCGTGGCGCTGTTCTATGGCGTGCTGGTCAACCGCGGCGTGGACAACTGGTTCTCGACCCGGGTCCAGACGGTCGTTGAGAACTCGGCCACCGTCGCGCGCTCTTACGTCGACGAACAGAGCCGCTACATCCAGGATCACGTCACCCTGATGGCCGGGGATTTGAACCACGCGGCCCCGATGCTGCAGGCCAGCCCGATCACCTTCAATCAGTTCCTAGCTCGGCTTGCGTCGTATCACGCCTTCTCTGCCGCCTATTTGATCGACCGCGACGGGCGTGTGCTGGCCCGAGCCGAAGCGGCCGACACCGCCCCCTTGCTGATGCCGCCGGCATCCAGCTTCAAGGCCGCGGATGAGGGTGCGATCTGGCTCTGCAACCGCAACTGCGGCGACGTCATGCGCTCCGTCTTCAAGCTGCGGGCCTATTCCGACGCCTACCTCTACGTCGTGCGGCCGGTGGAGAAGGGCATCGTCGCCCACTTGCTGGAGGCCGAGGCGAGCCTGGTCGCCTACCGCGACGCCGCCCAGAACCGCCAGAAGATCCAGACCATCTTCGCGCTCAGCTACGCCGAGACGGCGCTGCTGGTGCTGGTGGGCGCCGTCTGGCTGGGGCTGGGCGCCGCCAACGCCATCTCAGGCCCGGTCGCGCGCCTCGTGCAAGCCGCGGGCAAGGTCGCCGGCGGCGACCTGAGCGCCCGGGTCGACGCCGACAACGACCCGGAAGAGATCGCCGTCTTGTCGCGCGCCTTCAACAGCATGACGCACGATCTTCAGGCGCAGCAGGAGGCGTTGCGCGCCGCTCACGAGGAGGCCGAGCGGCGACGCCGGTTCATCGAGACCGTGCTGGCCGAGGTGAGCGCCGGGGTCATCGGTTTGGACGCCAAGGGCCGGATCTCGGCCGCCAACCGCCAAGCCGAGGTGCTGCTCGGCCTCACGGCCGACAGTCGCGGCCGCAAGGTCGCGGAGATCGCGCCCGAGCTGGCCGCCGTCGCGGCCCAGGCCGGCCGCGGCTCGGAGGCGGAAGAGGAGGTCGACGTCGTCCGCGGTCGCGAGACACGCCGCCTGCGGGTCCGCGCCAGCCGCATCGAGGACGGCCAGGTCCTGACCTTCGACGACATCACCCGCCTGGTCACCGCCCAGCGTAACGCCGCCTGGCGCGACGTGGCTCGGCGCATCGCCCACGAGATCAAGAACCCGCTGACGCCGATCCAGCTGTCGGCCGAGCGGCTGCGCAAGAAGTACCGCAAGGACATCGCGGCCTCCGAGCTGGAGACCTTCGACCGCTGCACCGACACCATCGTGCGCCAGGTGGGCGACATTGGCCGGATGGTGGACGAGTTCTCCGCCTTCGCGCGGATGCCGGCGCCCAAGTTCGCCGAGCAGGACGCCTCCGAGCTGATCCGCGCCGCGGTCTTCGCCCAGCGCGTGGCCAGCCCCGACATCGACGTCGAGCTGGAGGAGCCGGTCCCCGAAGTCCGCCTGAAGGCCGACGAACGGATGCTGGCCCAGGCGCTCACCAACATCCTGAAGAACGCCGCCGAGGCGGTGAGTGCGCGCCGCGCCGCCAAGGCCAAGGGCCGTATCCGCGCACGCCTGATCTCCGACGAGAACGGCGTCGCCTTCGAGGTCGAGGACAATGGCGTGGGCCTGCCCGCCAAGGACCGCGACCGGCTGACCGAACCCTATGTGACGACCCGCGAGAAGGGCACCGGCCTCGGCCTCGCGATCGTCAAGCGAATCCTGGAGGACCACGGCGGAGAGCTGGAGCTGACCGACGCCCGCAAGGGTCCGGGCGCGCTGGCGATCCTGCGTCTTCCACCTTCGGCCCGCGTTCGCGCCGCGCCGAAATCTGCAACCGTGACGGCTTGAAGGGCTAGATGATGGCGTCTGACGTACTGGTGGTCGACGACGAGGCCGACATCCGCGAGCTGGTGGCGGGCATCCTCGCGGACGAGGGCTACGCCGTACGCACGGCCAATGACTCGGAGTCGGCGCTGGCGGCGGTCCGCGCGCGCAAGCCGGCGCTGCTCATCCTCGACATCTGGATGGCCGGCGGCGGCATGGATGGGCTGGAGCTGCTGGACATGGTCAAGGGCCTAGATCCCGACCTGCCGGTGATCATGATCTCCGGCCACGGCAACATCGAAACCGCGGTCAGCGCCATCAAGCGCGGCGCCTACGAGTTCCTGGAAAAGCCCTTCAAGTCCGACCGCCTGCTGCTGGTGGTCGAGCGCGCCCTGGAGGCTGCAAACCTACGCCGCGAGAACCGCCGCCTGCGCACCCAGGCGATCACGCCGGAGGGCATGACGGGGCGCTCCATGGCCGCCCAGCAGCTTCGCCAGATGATCGTCAAGCTGGCCGGCGCCAACAGCCGCGTGCTGATCAGCGGCCCGCCGGGGTCCGGCAAGGAGACCGTGGCGCGCCTCATCCACGCCGCCTCCGCGCGCGCCCGGGCTGAGTTCGTACCGATCAGCGCGGCCGGGATGACGCCGGAGCGCATGGACGTCGAGCTCTTCGGCCAGGAGGGCGACAACGGCCGCACCGCCAAGGTGGGCGTCTTCGAGCGCGCCCACGCGGGCACCCTCTACCTCGACGAGGTCGCCGACATGCCCCGCGAGACGCAGGGGCGGATCCTGCGCGTGCTGGTGGACCAGAGCTTCCGCCGCGTGGGCGGCGACTCTGACGTCCACGTCGACGTGCGCGTGGTCTCCTCGACCTCCCGCGACCTGCGCGAGGAGATCGCCGCCGGCCGCTTCCGCGAAGACCTGTTCCATCGCCTGAACGTGGTGCCCGTGAACGTGCCGGGCCTCTCCGAGCGGCGGGAGGACATCCCTGAGCTGGTGGAATACTTCATCGAGCGGATCAGCGACGCAACCGGCATGCCGAGGCGGCATCTGGCCGACGACGCGCTGGCCACCCTGCAGGTGCGGGCCTGGCCCGGCAACCTGCGCCAGCTTCGCAACAACGTGGAGCGCATGCTGATCCTGGCCTCCGGCGTCCCGGCCGAGCCGATCACGGCGGCCATGCTGCCGGCCGAAGCCATGGTCACCGACCAGGCCACCAGCCTGGGCGCCGAGCGGATGATCGCGCTGCCGCTGCGCGAGGCCCGCGAAGTGTTCGAGCGGGAGTACCTGAACGCCCAGATGCTGCGCTTCTCCGGCAACATCTCGCGGACCGCGGCCTTCATCGGCATGGAGCGCTCGGCCCTGCACCGAAAGCTGAAGTCGCTGGGCCTTTCCGGGGCCCGCGCGCTCGAGGAAGAGCTCGGCTGATGGGGCGGATCGCCTACGTCAACGGCCGCTTCGTCCCGCACGGCGAGGCGGTCGTCCACATCGAGGACCGCGGCTACCAGTTCGGCGACGCGATCTATGAGGTCTGGGCGCTGTTCGACGGCAAGCTTGGCGACGCCGAGGGCCACTTCGCGCGGCTGGAGCGCAGCCTCTCCGAGCTTTCCATCGCCATGCCGATGAGCCGCGCGGCCCTGACGCTGGTGCTGCGCGAAACCGTCCGCCGCAATCGCATCCGCGACGGGCTGCTCTACCTGCAGGTCAGTCGCGGCGTCGCCAAGCGCGATCACGCCTTCCCGAACCCGCCGGTGCGCCCGGCGGTCATCATGACGGTCAGCGCCACCGACCGCGCGGCCGCCGAGGCTCGGGCTGCAAAGGGTGTCAGCGTGGTGACGACGCCGGAAAACCGTTGGGCCCGCTGCGACATCAAGACGGTCAACCTGCTGCCCAATGCGCTGGCCAAGCAGAAGGCGAGGGAGGTCGGCGCCGCGGAGGCCTGGTTCGTGGACGACCTGGGGTTCGTCACCGAAGGCGCATCGTCCAACGCCTGGATCGTCGATGGCGACGGGCGCCTGCGCACCCGCGACACCAACGCCAACATCCTGCGTGGCGTGACCCGCCACACCCTTCTGGACGTCATCCGCCGCGAGGGGCTGGAGGTCGACGAGCGGCCGTTTACGCCCGCCGAGGCGGTGGCCGCGAAGGAGGCGTTCATCACCGGCGCTGGTACGCTCGTCCTGCCGGTGATCGCGGTCGATGGCCATCCGGTGGGCGAAGGAAAGCCCGGGCCGGTGGCGGCGAGGCTCCGGCGTCTCTATATCGAGCAGGCGAAGGCCGCGGCCGTCTAAACGACGCCTCGCGATTGCACCCGTCGCAAAACCCGGTCTAGCTGACTTGCGTGTGTGAGCGGCGCTTTGGCTGCTCGATCAAAAAGAAGAGGCGAAAAGCCGTGAGCGAAAAGAAACAGAACCTGCAGGACACCTTCCTGAACAGCGTGCGTAAGTCCAAGACGCCGCTCACCATCTTCCTGGTCAACGGCGTGAAGCTGCAGGGTGTGGTGAGCTGGTTCGACAACTTCTGTGTGCTACTCCGCCGCGACGGGCAGTCCCAGCTCGTCTACAAGCACGCTATCTCCACCATCATGCCGGCTCAGCCTGTGCAGCTCTATGAGCCCGGCGAAGACGACAGCGATTGAGTTCCTCCAAGCTTGTTGACCGCGAGGCGCCGGTGCAGGGCGCCGTCGTCATCCATCCGGACCGGGAAGGGCGCAGCTCGTCCCGGAATGCGGAGGCGCGCCTGGAAGAGGCCGTGGGCCTGGCGCTGGCCCTCGATCTTGAGGTGCGCGAAACGCTCGTCGCCACCCTTCGCCGCCTGACGCCCGCGACCCTGTTCGGCAAGGGCAAGGTCGAGGAGATCGGTCACGTCGTCGAACTCGCTGAGGCCGACGTCGCGATCGTGGACGATGCGCTAACGCCGGTGCAGCAGCGCAACCTGGAGAAGGCCTGGAACTGCAAGGTCATCGACCGCACGGGCCTGATCCTGGAAATCTTCGCCCGCCGCGCCCGGACGCGGGAAGGGCGGTTGCAGGTCGAGCTGGCGAGGCTTTCCTACGAGCGCTCGCGCCTGGTTCGAACGTGGACCCACCTGGAGCGGCAGCGTGGCGGCTTCGGCGTCATGGGCGGCCCTGGCGAAACCCAGATCGAGACCGACCGGCGGTTGCTGGCCGACAAGATCGGCAAGCTGAAGCGCGAGCTCACCGAAGTGCGTCGCACGCGCACCCTGCAGCGCTCGGCGCGCAAGCGGCACCCGTACCCGACGGTGGCGCTCGTGGGCTACACCAACGCCGGCAAGTCGACGCTGTTCAACCGCCTGACCCGCTCCGAAGTCGTCGCGGAGGACATGCTGTTCGCCACCCTCGACCCGACGCTTCGCATGCTGAAGCTGCCGGACGGGCGGCCCGCCATCCTTTCCGACACCGTGGGCTTCATCTCCGACCTGCCGCACGAGTTGGTCGAGGCGTTCCGCGCCACGCTGGAGGAAGTGAAGGAGGCCGACGTCGTCCTGCATGTGCGCGACATCGCCAGCCCCGAAAGCGCCGCGCAGGCCGCCGACGTCCGAACCGTGCTGGACCGCCTGGGGGTCGATCTGGAAGACCGCAGCATCCTGGAGGTCTGGAACAAGACCGACCTCTTGCCCGCCGGCGACCGTGACATCGTGCTGGGCGACGCGAAGCGCGCCCATCCACCGGCGATTCCGGTCTCGGCGGTGACGGGCGACGGGTGTGACGCCCTGCTGGAGGCGATCGCCGCCCTGGTCGACGAGGCGCCGCCGGTGGATGTTTACACCCCGATCGGCGAGGGGGCGGCGATCGCCTGGCTCTACCGCCACGGCCGCGTGATCGAGCGCCACGACGGCAAGGACGGCTCCGTCCGCCTGGCGGTCAGCCTGACGCCCCAGGCGCTGGGCCAGTTCGAGCAGCAATTCCCCGGCGCGGAAATCCGCGGACACTAGGACGCGGCGAGCGCCTTCTCCTCCGCCTTCGCCTCGTCCCACAGCGCGTCCATCTCGGCGAGGTCGGACTGGTCCGGGGTCTTGCCGCGCTCGGCAAGTTTGGCCTCGATGTATTGGAAGCGGCGCTGGAACTTGGCGTTGGTGAAGCGCAGGGAATCCTCCGGGTCGACCTCCAGGGTCCGCGCCAGGTTGGCGACCACGAACAGCACGTCGCCCATTTCCTGGCGGGCCTTCTCCAAGTCGCCGGCGGCGATCTCCGCCTCCAGCTCGCCGACCTCCTCGTGCAGCTTCTTCATCACGTCGTCGACGGTCGGCCAGACGAAGCCGACGCCCGCGGCGCGCTTGGAGAGCTTCACGGCGCGGGTGAGGGCGGGCAGGCCGACCGGCACGTCGTCGAGCAGGGAGGCGGTGCGGCCCTTGCCCTTTCGCTCGGCGGCCTTCAACGCCTCCCAGCCTTCCTTCTGATGGGCCAGCGAGGCGTAGGTTTCCTCCGCGAAAACATGCGGATGGCGGCGGACCATCTTGTCGTTGATGGCGGCGGCCACGTCGTCGAACGCGAAGGCGCCTTGCTCCTGCGCCATGCGCGCATGGAAAACCACCTGCAGCAGAAGGTCGCCGAGTTCCTCCTTCAGGTCGGATAGGTCGCCTCGCTCGATGGCGTCGGCGACCTCATAGGCCTCCTCGACGGTATAGGGCGCGACGGTCGCGAAGGTCTGCTCCAAGTCCCATGGGCAGCCGTCCGCGGGGTCGCGAAGCCGCGCCATGATCTCCAGCAGTCGGTCGATGGGCCGCAGGGTCGCAGGCGGCGCGGCTCGGGTCATGGAGCGATCTCGGATAGGCGGTGCGCAGCGATCAGACCGTGCGCCGCCTTCCAAGGCAAGGCGGCTCAGCGGTTGCTGAAGCCTTGGCCGCGTCCGAGCCGATAGGCGAAGCGGTCGATGGTCCATTGGGCGTCCGCCCAGGTGCCGCCGCGCCGCGCATCGCGGATGTCGGTCTCGTAGTAGCGGTAGCTGATTGGCGTCACCTTGCCGTCAGGCGCGATGGCGCTGCCCTCGATGCGGGCGCCGCCGATGCCGAAGCTCTCGTAGGAGAGGCCGGGCGTGTCGGCGAGTTGCTTGAAGGTCGGACGGTTGGGCTGGACGTCGGTGAGTTCGAGCTCGATCCGCTGGCCGTCGTAGGCCCCGGTCTTGGTGAGCTGCCTCTCGACCTGCGTCCGAAGCTCCGTGGCGAGGTCGTTCACGTCGCGCTGGCCGAGCGACTTGGCCGCCTTGACCTGCAGCTCGGGTCCGATGGTGACGTTCACGGAAGCCGGGGCCGCCGATGCGGCGGTTGCGGCGCTGGCCAGCAGCGCGGCGGTGACGATGACTAGGGTCCGCATGGTCTCATCCTGTTCACGCCCTCACACCTAAGGTAGTCGCCCGGCGCGCGGTGACAACTGGGGGCGGCCGCGTCGGCGCAGAATGTCTGGATGGCCCATCGGCGTGGGCATCGGAACGAGCGTCCGGATCACCCATGCCGGACGTCCAATCGGCCTCTGGTTCTCGCCTGCGGTTTCTGCGATCAGCGGGCTCGCCGCTGCAAGGAGACGGGCGCTGCGCGACTATCGATCCCTGGACCGTCCGATCTGGAGTTCGCTGACCACGCGTCAGGCGTCGCTGGCCGTGGGCGACGCGCGCGCAGTGCGGTTTGAGGCCGACTACGCCATGTTCGCGGCCGCCGCGGACGCCTCGGCCGACAGCCTGGCCGCGCTGGCGGCCCTGATACCTGCCGACGGCGAGGTCGCCCTGGTCGAGATCGACGCGGCGCGTCCGGTTCCTGGGACCCTCGTGCGCGCGCAGGCCCGGGTTTGGCAGATGGTCGCCGAGGCGCTGACGCCGGCCGAGCCGGCGGCGTTCGAGATTGTCCCGCTCACCGAGGCGGACGCGCCCCAGATGCTGGCGCTCGCGACCCTGACCCGGCCGGGTCCGTTCTTCGCGCGCACTCACCAGCTCGGCGATTTCGTGGGCGTGAAGCGGGACGGGCGCCTGCTGGCGATGGCGGGCGAGCGCATGAAGCCCCTCGGCTTCACGGAGGTCAGCGGCGTCTGCACCCAGCCGGAGCACCGCGGTCAGGGCTATGCCGGCGCGCTCATGCGCGTGGTCGCCGGGCGAATCCAGGCCCGCGGCGAGACGCCGTTCCTGCACACCTACGCCGACAACACCGGCGCCATCGCGCTCTACGAGGCCCTGGGCTTCGCGTTCCGCTGCGAGCTCGGCATGACCGTGCTGGCCCGCGGCTAGGCCTCAGCTTTCCAGCAGCGCCGCGAGCTTGCGCAGCGCCTGTTCCGCACCTTCGCGGTTGTCGTCGGGTGAGATGCCGGCCGGAAGGCCTTCGAACAGCATGGTGATCCGCGTGCCGCCGTCGGCGTCGGCCAGGCTCGTGGTGATGGCCATTTCTCCAGCGAAGGTCGGATCCGGCGTCTCGAAGGTCACGACCTCGACGATCTTCTCGTTGGGGACCAGCTCAAGGAAGCGGCCTTCGAAGGCGTCGGTGTCCTCGGAGGTCTTGCCGGCAAGCCGGTGGTCGGCGTTCCGATAGGTGAGCGACATCCGGTAGCGGCCGCCGACGCGGGCGTCGAACGCGAACATGCGGCCGATCATGTTGTCGGGCGCGCGCCAGGCGACAAGCGCATCCGGATCGAGGCACGCGCGGTAGACGGCCTCGCGCGGCGCCTTGATGATCCTGGAAACCCGGCTGCTTGTCTCGGGAAGGGCGTGATCGGTCACGAGGGGAGCCTCAAATCGCCTGATCCGTTTCTCGCCTAAGGAATATTATCGGAAATATGAGATGGTGTTTCTGGAAGCCGGATCGATCCTGCGGCGATCCCCTGCAGCGTCTCGACGTAGAATGCGGGCTCCAGCGCCGTCACGCGCGCCTCCAGGCTCTCCGGCGTGTCGCCTGGCTCCACGGCGACCGTACGCCGCGCGATCACCGGCCCGCGGTCGTATTCTTCGTCCACCAGGTGGATGACGATGCCGCTTTCCTGGACACCGGCGGCGATCACCGCCTCGTGGACGCGCCGGCCGTACATGCCGTGGCCCCCGAACGCCGGCAGCGGGCCTGGATGGATATTGAGGATGCGCCCCGCGTACCGGCTCAACGTCCTGGGTCCGAGTTGGCGCAAATAGCCCGACAGGACAATGAGTTGGACGCTCTGGGCCGCCATGGCGTCGGCCAGCCGTGCGTCGGCTGCATCGGGATCGGCCTGCGTTGAAATGCAAAGCCCCGGAACGCCGGCCTCAGCGGCGAACGCCAGCGCCGCGGCGCTTTTGTTGTTGCTGACCAGCAGCCGCGCCTCGGCGTCCAGGTCGCCGGCCTGGATCGCAGCCACGATCGCCCGCGCGCTCGACCCGTTTCCGGACGCGAGGAAACCCAATCTAAGCTTCGGAGAATTCATGTGAATTCACCGCCCATCTCATGTTCGAACCGAAGCCCGTCGCAGGCCGGTTCGACGCCTTCCGGCAGCTCGCTCCTGAGGGTTTCATAGTCCAGGTCGATGTGAAGGTTGGTCAGGATCGCCCGGCGCGGCTTCAACCGCTCGATCCAGCTCAGGGTCAGCTCCAGGTGTGCGTGCGTGGGATGTGGCCGATAGCGCAGCGCATCCACGATCCACACGTCCAGCCCCTCCAGGGCCGCGAAGGCGGATTCATCCAGATTAACGACGTCGCTGGAGTAGGCGACGCCGCCGAAGCGGTAGCCCACCGAGCGCACCCCGCCATGATCCTGGTCGAAGCTCACCACAGGGATCGCCCCGGACGGCCCGTCGACGGTCCAACGCACGCCATGCGGCGGGATCGGTCGCCGGTCGCAGATCGCCGGGTAGCCGCCTTCGCCTTCGAAGACGTAGCCGAACCGCCGCATCATCGAGGCGTCGGTCGCGGTGTCCATGTGACAGCCGATCCGCGCGCGCTGGCGGATGAAGAAGGCTCGAACGTCGTCGATGCCGTGCACCTGGTCAGCATGGTCGTGGGTAAGCAGGATCGCATCGAGCCGTTTGGCTCCCGCCTGGGCGGTCTGCAGCCGAAGGTCGGGCGAGGTGTCAACGATGAGGGTCGTCTCCCGCTCGGCGCCCTCCCCTTTGCGCCGGACGAGGAGGGAACAGCGCGAGCGCAGGTTCTTCGGGTTGGCCGGATCGCAGGCGCCCCAGTCGCCGTCCGCTCGCGGCACGCCGCCGGAGGAGCCGCAGCCGAGAACGGTGAACTCGAGCGCGCCGCTCACGGCCTGGGAATCCGGTCGAACAGAGCGAAGAAGGCGTCTTCGGTTCTGGCTTCGGCCTCGTCCAGGCTCCAGCCGCGGATCTCGGCCAGCTTGGCCAGCACGTGCGGCAGGTAGGCGGGCTCGTTGCGCCGGCCGCGGTGTGGGACTGGCGCGAGGTACGGACAATCGGTCTCGACGATGATCCGGTCGGCCGGCATGTCGGCGATCACCGCGCGAACGTCCTCGGCGGCCTTGAAGGTGGCGATACCCGAGACGGAGAACCAGGCGCCCAGCGCCGCGGCGCGCGCGGCCAGCTCGGCGCCCGAGGTGTAGCAGTGCATCAGGACGCAGAACGGCCCCTTGGCGTATTCCGCCTCCAAGATCTCGGCCATCTCGGCGTCGGCTTCGCGCGTGTGGACCACCAGCGGCAGGCCGGTTTCCCGCGCCGCAGCGATGTGGGCGCGGAACACCTGCGCCTGGATCGGCCGCGGGCTGAGGTCGTAGTGGAAGTCGAGGCCGGTCTCGCCGATGCCGACAACCCGCGGATCGGCCGCCAGCGCGACCAAGGTCTCTGTGGCCAGGTCCGGGTCTTCCTTGGCCTCGTGCGGGTGGGTGCCCACCGTGCACCAGATGTCCGGATGCTGGGCCACCAGGCGCACGGCCTCGTAGTTCGAGACCCGGTCGCAGATGTTGACCATGAGCCGCACGCCGCTGGCCAGCGCGCGGCTGATCACCGCCTCACGGTCGGCATCGAACTGCGGGGCGTGCAGGTTCACGTGGCTGTCGATCAGCATGGGAGCCCGTCTAGGCTGCCTTGGCCGCCTGGCGCAATTCCCCGAGCGCCGTGAAGAGCGCGTCGGCGCGGTCGAGGTTCAACGCCTCCACTTCCCGCGGCAGCCGCTGCAGCGTCTCCCAAGCCTGGGCCCAGCGGTCGAGGCCGCCCACGCCCTGCCCGGCGCGCTCGGCCGAGAAGCCGTGCACCCGCTCCGAGAGGCGATCGAACAGCAGATTGAACTGCGCGGCGCCCTCCCCGCCTCGGAACCGGTCCGCCAGCGACAGCGCCATGGCCTCGTCAACACGCGGCAGGCCCTCGATCAGGGCGCGGGCGGCGTCGTCCATGGCGATGGCGTTGGCGCCAGCGAGCGCCCAGGCGCGGCCCGGCGCGCCGCCGGCCATCCTGGCGAGCCGCAACGCCGCCTCCTCGGTGACGTCCTCGCGCTCGCGCACGAAGGCCGCGGCCGCTTCCAGCGACAGCGGCCGGAAGGCCAGCCTGCGGCACCGCGAGCGAATCGTGGGCAGCAGCCGGCCCGGCGAATGGCTGACCATCAAGAGCACCCCGTGCGGCGGCGGCTCCTCCAGGGTCTTCAGGATGGCGTTGGCGGCGTTGGCGTTCAGGTCGTCGACGGCGTCGATGATCGCCACCCGGTGCGGGGCGCTCGCCGGCGACTTGGAAAAGAACTCGGAGAGCCCGCGCGCCTCGTCCACAGGGATCACCTTGCGCGCTTTGCCGTCCTCGCCCAGCCGCTCCAGCATGAAGAGGTCGGGGTGCGAACGGGCGATGACCTGGCGGCTGACAGGATGGTCCGGGTTGGCGCCCAGGACGCCGTGCGCCGGGTCGGCCGGCGCCCCCAGCAGTCGCCGCGCCGCGCGGTAGGCGAAGGTGGCCTTGCCGGCGCCTTCCGGGCCGGTCAGCAGCCAGGCGTGGTGCAGGCGCCCGCGCGCGCGGGTGGCCTCGAACGCCTCCTCGGCCGCCTCATGGCCCATGAGGTCGAAGACCTCCCGCGGATGGCGGATCTCAGTCATGAACCGAGAGCAGTCCCCAGACCGCGGCCCAGACCTTGCTCTCGACCTCGTCGAGGGAGCCGGCGGCGTCGATCACCGCGCATCGCTCCGGCTCGGCCTTGGCGATGGCCAGGAAGCTCGCCCGCAGACGCTCGTGGAACTCCAGGCCTTTGGATTCGAAGCGCATCTCCGCGCCGGCCCGCGCATGCGCCCGCTCCAGGCCCACGGACACGGGAAGGTCGAAGATCAGGGTCACGTCTGGCCGGGTGGTTTCGAGGATGTGGCTTTCGAGGGCGCTGATTAGCTTGGGATCCGTCCCGCCCGCCGCGCCTTGATAGGCCCGCGTCGAGTCGGCAAAGCGGTCGCAGACGACCCAGGCGCCGCGCGCCAGAGCCGGTCGGATCACGCGTTCGATATGGTCGCGCCGCGCCGCGTACATCAAGAGCGTCTCGGTCACCGGGCTCCAGCGGTCGGCATTGCCCTTCAGCACCAGCTCGCGGATGCTCTCGGCGCCGGGCGAACCGCCCGGCTCGCGTGTCGCCACGACCTCGCGGCCGCCGTTGCGCAGACGTTCGACCAGGCGTTTGAGCTGGGTGGATTTCCCCGCGCCCTCGCCGCCCTCGAAGGTGATGAACTGACCCTTTGACACCGGCCCAAAATGGCCGGTTCGCGCCCAATGTCTAGAAGGCAGACGGCCTCACGACCCGCGCGTCGCCAAAGCCGCTCTGCGCCACCTTGTCCCGGAGCGCATAGGCCTCGGCCTCGTCCGACGGTCCGGGCAGCAGGACGCGGTAGAGCGTGGCGCCGTTTTTCTCGAAGGGCTCGACGGTGGCCCCGGCGGAAAGCTGGTCGGCGGCGTGGCGAGCATTGGCCGGATCGCTGAACGCGCCGGCCTGGATGCGATAGGCCGCCTCGGGGGTGACCGCGGCGCGCGATCGCGCGGCGGCCGGCAACGGTGAGAGCGAGGAGACCGAAACCGGCTCGGGCGGCGCCACAAGCGGCTTGACCTCCACCTGCAGCCCGCGGCGCGGCGCGGCCGGCTGAACCGTCGATCCGGCGGACGGCTCGGCGAAGATGTCTTCGTCGGCGGGGCGATGGGCGGCGACCTGGGTGAAGGTCGGCGCATAGGCGGGCGGCGTGACCTTGGCGTAGCGCACGCCGGCCTCCGGCCCAGCGAGCGGCGCAGGCCCGACATAGCGCACGCGCACGCGGGCGGTGCCCTGGCGCTCGTAGCCGAGTTCATGAGCCGCCGCGCGGCTGAGGTCGATCACCCGGCCGCCAACGAACGGCCCGCGGTCGTTCACCCGCAGCGTCAGCTTCTTGCCGTTGTCGAGGTTGGTCACCTCAACCATCGACGGCAGCGGCAGCGTGGTGTGCGCCGCGGAGAACTGGTTCATGTCGAAGATCTCGCCGTTGGCGGTGGCCTTCATGTTGAAGGCGTCGCCGTACCAGGAGGCGATCCCGGTCTGGTCGTAGTTCGGCTGATCGTGCGGGACGTACCAGATGCCCCCCACCTGGTAGGGGTCGCCGGTCTTGTAGCGGCCGCGCGCGGCGGGCGCGGGCGTGGTCTTCGCATAGGCCTGCGGCGCAGGCGACGTGGGCTCGCGCACGGCGTACTGCGGCGTCGCGCAGGCGGTGAGCGAGGCGCCGGCCAGCAAAAGCACCGTCCAGCGGACCGCGCCCGCGATTTCCCTGCGATCCATGACGATCCTGCTCCGCGACTTTCCCGAGCCGCGAGCTTGCCTCGGCAAGCTTTCGCCGGGGTTAACCGGAGGTTGCCGCATTGGGTCGCCGCGCCCGATCCGGCTTGCCAAACCCGGCTTGCGGGCGGGAAGTAGGACGAAGCGTCCGCTTGAGACGGGCGGCGGGCGGAGGCCTCAGCGATGCGTTTCGGAATCTTCTACGAGCATCAGCTGCCGAAGCCGTGGAACGAGGGCGACGAGGCGCGGCTCTTCCACCAGGCGCTGGAGCAGGTCGTGCTCGCGGACCGGCTTGGCTACGACTACGCATGGGAAGTCGAGCACCACTTCCTCGAGGAATACTCCCACTCCTCGGCGCCGGAGGTGTTCCTGGCCGCCTGCGCGGCGCTCACCAGGACCATCCGCGTGGGCCACGGCATCCGCCAGGTGATCCCGAACTACAACCACCCGGCGCGCACCGCTGAGGGCCTGGCGACCCTCGACATCATCTCCAAGGGCCGCCTCGACTTCGGGATCGGCGAAGGCGCGACGCGGCTGGAGCTCGGCGCCTTCCACATCCCGGCCAAGGAAAAGCGCGCCATGGCGCTCGAGGCGGCCGAGCAGATCGCCAACATGATGGTGATGGACCCGTACCCCGGATACGAGGGCGCCTCCTTCTCGTTCCCCTGCCGCAACGTGGTGCCGAAGCCGGTGCAGAAGCCGCATCCGCCCATGTGGATGGCCTGCACCAACCGCGACACCATCAAGGTCGCAGCCTCCATCGGGGTCGGCGCCCTGGCGTTTTCCTTCGTCGACCCGGAAGAGGCGCGGGCCTGGGCCGAAATCTACTACGGCATCATCAAGTCCGATGAGTGCGTGCCGATCGGCCATGCGGTGAACGCCAACATGGCCATGGTCTCCAACTTCTCGGTGCACCGCGACCGTGCCGAGGCTATCCGGCGCGGCCAGGAAGGCTTTGAGTTCTTCAGCTATGCGGTGAACGCGCTGGTGGCCCACGACGCCCTGCCCGGCCGCTCGACCCTGTTCGAGGATTTCCAGAAGTCGCGCGCCCGCAGCGACGAGGAGATCATCGCCGCTGCGAGGGCCGCCGCGCGCAACGCCAACGGCATCGGCACCCCCGACGACATCCGCCAGCACATCGAGGCCTTCCGCGACGCCGGCGTCGACCAGGTGATCTTCCTGCAGCAGGCCGGGCGCAACCGGCATGAGCACATCTGCGAGTCCCTGGAGCTGTTCGCCGCCGAGGTGATGCCGCAGTTCAAGGCCGAGGCGGCCGAGCGCGAGGCCCGAAAGGCCGCCGAGCTCGCGCCCTACATCGAGGCCGCCATGGCCCGCAAACGCTGGATGAAGCCCCTGGCCGACGACGAGATCCCGGTCGTGCCGGCTTCGCGGGCGAAGGCGCAGATCAACTAGACCACGCCCGAAATGTAGTCGGATCGGCCCCGGCGTTGACAAGCATTCCGCCTGAGCCGGGTCGGGGCTTCGATGCGCGCATGGATCAGCAGCCCTTCTTTGTGCTCAAGCCTTCTCCGGTCGTGATGATCGCCGTCGTCGCGGTTGTCCTGGCGCTCGTGGGCGTCGGGGCGTGGCGCCACGCCAGTCCGCTCGTGCTGGGCGGTATCGGCATGAGCGTCCTGGGGCTCGTCGTCATAGCCATCGCCGCGCGTCGCCGCGCCTAAAGGCCACCCAGAGACAGAAGCGCCCCGCCTGACCGGTCTAACGCGCCTTCATCAGGCTGTCGTAGACGAGCTCATAAGGATCCGGCCCCACGAAGCCCTCCCCTCGGAACGGCTTGTCCATGTCGGCGATCAGGAAGATCACGATCCCCAGGAACAGCGACAGCACCGCCGTCAGGATGCCGTGGACGTGGGCCTCCATGTTCAGCATCCAGATGATGCCGATGGTCAGCGCCGCGCCTATGCCGAGGATCCACCAGAGGATGTCCGGCGTGCCGGCCGTGACGCGGACCAGGCGGCTGCTTCGCAGCTCGACGAGCTTTTCGTACTGCCCGAGGCATTCGGCGTAGGCGATCTCGTCGGGCTTGATGGTCGGGTGCACGTTGGCGAGGTGCGCCTGGTACTTGGCGAGCGCCAGGGTGCCGCCGACCGGAACCTTGCCCTTGGCCATAGCCGGCCAATCCTTCTCGATCGTCTCCTTGGCGTACTCGCGAAGGTCCGTCAGCAGGATGGAGCGGTGCGGCTCCGGCAGGGCGATGGTGTCGCTGTAGAGCGCGGCGACGCTGGAAGCCTCACGCTCCACGACGTCCTGGGTCGAGGCGTAGTTGGCGTAGACGCCCACCGCCACCAATCCCAGCAGGATGCCGTAGAAGACCGAGAAGCTGGCGATGTTCAGGGAGACCATCTCGTTGGTCTTGTCCTGGCCGTGGATCCATCGGTGGAAAATCGGGCGGACCGCGAACATCCCGGCCAGGCTCAGCGCCACGGAGCCGAAGGCGAAGAGCAATCCCACCTGCCAGGCGGGATAGTCGTACATCCAGGAAAACATGCCGAAGCCCCCTCAAACCCCTTCGCCCGCGCCCAGCGACTAGATGGCGCGCACGCCCAGTTCCATTCGGATTGCGCGACGGCGCCGAAGCGCCGCCCCGATCGCGCCCAGACCCAGCATCATCAGCGCCCAGGTTCCAGGCTCCGGCAGCGCCGGCGCCGCCGCGGGTGGCGGACGCAGAGCCGGCGGCGGCGGCGTGACCTGGGTCACCACGACAATCGGGGTCGGCGGGTTGGCCGGCGGGGGCTCGATGACGGGCGGGCCTTGCGGGTCGGGTGGCGCCGGATCGGGCGGCCCCGGCGGCGGTGGTTTCGGCGGATCGGTGGGCGCCACGAACGACTGGATGCCGCCGGAGTTGGCTGGCGGGCTCGACGGGGGCGAGAGCGGCGCGGGCGGCGCCGGAGGCGCGGCGGCGGACTTGGCCGGCGGTGTCGCCGAGTTCGCGAGCGCAAACCGGGACTGGCCGGTGAACGCACGTCCCATGCCGCCCAGCGGATTGATCGGATCGCCGGGGCCGGCGCCGTCGTCCTGCTGCGAGTAGTTGGCCAGCAGGCGGCGGCCCGCGCCGCCGAGCGCGGAGGTCAGCGACAGGACGACCGGCGCGCCGCCCTCATCGCTCAGATACTCCATCCCTATCTCGCGCCAGTGGTTGTTGGAG
>Ga0105238_10002685_pt1 | contig 17690 bp, 17 predicted proteins | sample KBSC34metaG_FD_81526 | JGI IMG/M metagenome (GOLD analysis project Ga0105238, IMG submission 81526) | Corn rhizosphere microbial communities from Kellogg Biological Station, Michigan, USA - KBS C3-4 metaG | ecosystem: Host-associated > Plants > Roots > Rhizosphere > Soil | place: Michigan, USA... | reverse complement strand
TACATCGAGCTCTATGTCGCCGCCGCCAAGGCCGGCCTGGTCATGGTTCCGCTCAACGTGCGCCTGACCCCGGGAGAGGCGAGCTTCCAGATCGAAAGGACCACCCCGCGGGCGCTCGTCTACACCGTCGACCAGGCCGAGAAGGTCGCCGAGCTCGCGATCCTCGATGGGATCGAGCTGATCGCCGCCCGCACGCGGGCCGGCCGGCCGTCCGGCCCCCGTGACTTCGAGGCGCTGATCGAGGGCGGGGCGGCCGACCGGATCGCGCCTCCCGATCGGGAGGACCCCTTCATGATCTGCTTCACCAGCGGGACCAGTGGGTTCCCCAAGGGTGCGGTACTGACCCATCGTTCGGTCATGAACATGGCTGTGACCCAGTTCATCGCGCTGCGGATCCCCCTCTACGGGACCAACGTGCAGGCCGTCTCGATCTCGTTCCCGGCCACGATCGCGTCCCACATCATGCCTCACATGGTGGCCGGCGGGACGAACATCCTCGCCGCCGGGAAATGGGAAAGCGATCGGATCCTGGACATCATCCAGCGCGAGAACGCCACCCACACGAACGTGCCGATCCCCGTCCTGCCCGAGTTCATCGAATGCGCGCGGGCGAAACCCGAGTCCTGGAAGTCACTCGTCTCGGTCCTCACCGCCGGGCAGAGGGCGGACCCGACGATCCTCGGCGAGTTCGCCGAGGTGATCGGCTCGCGCTACCTGGAGGGCTGGGGGATGACGGAGATCGGCGGCGGTCTGGCGACCGCGACGTCGCCGGGCGATCCCTTCGATCCCGACGGCCCGGAGGATCTCTACGCCTCGTGCGGACGGGCGGCGCCGGCGACGATGGTCCGCGCGGTCGACGAGGACCGCAACCCGCTGCCGCTCGGACGCGATGGCGTGGGCGAGCTGGCCGTCCGCTGCACGAGTGTCTGCACCGGATACTGGAACGATCCGGAGGCCAGCGCGAAGGCGCTGCAGGATGGTTGGTACTACACGGGTGACATGGGCGCCGTAGACCACACCGGCTATGTCTACATCTCCGACCGCCGGACGAACCTGATCGTCAGCGGTGGGATGAATATCTACCCGGCCGAGATCGAGCTCGTCCTCGACGGCTGCCCAGGGGTGGAGGAGGTCGCCGTGGTCGGGGCCTCGCATTCCCGCTGGGGCCAGACGCCCGTCGCCGTGGTGGTCGCAAAGAAGGGCACTGACCTCGATGAGGCCGCGGTGATCGAGTACTCGCGTCAGAACCTGGCGAGCTACAAGAAGCCGACCCGCGTCCTCTTCGTCGACGAGTTGCCGCGAACCACCGGGCAGAAGATCGCCCGGGGGCAATTGAAAGAGACGATCAAGCCCTTGCTGGACGCCGAGTAGGCGTCCCTCGGCTCAGGTCCCTTCGGCTCAGGAGTCCTCGAGGATCGAGCGGAAGTCGGAGCGCGGGGGGGCGATCGGATTGACAAGGCTGCCGATGCCCTCGATCTCGACCTCGAACACATCGCCAGGGTTCATGTAGAGAGCCGGTTCGCGGCTCATCCCGACCCCGGATGGGGTGCCGGTGGCGATGACATCGCCCGGCACCAGGGTCATGACCTGGGAGAGGTACTCGATCAGCTGGGCGATCGAGAAGATCATCAGCGCGGTCGAGCTCTGCTGCACGACCTGGCCGTTCAGACGGCCGACGATCTCGAGATCCTGGGGGTCGGCGATCTCATCCGGGGTGACCAGCCAGGGGCCGAACGGCCCGGCGGTGTCGAACGCCTTGCCGACCGTCCACTGGGAGCTCCGCAGCTGCAGGTCGCGGGCGCTGACATCGTTGAACGCCGCGTACCCGGCGACCGAATCGAGGGCGTCGGCCAAGCCGACTTCACGCGTCTCCTTGCCGATCACGACCGCGAGCTCCGCCTCGAAATCGAGCTCGTTCGTCGCCTTGGGGGGCTCGATCTTCGCGCCCGTCCCGATCAACGAGCCAGGGAACTTGGTGAAGACGATCGGGTACCTCGGCACCTCCTGGGCACCTGCCACGACGCCCGAGGTCTCTTCCTGGTGCTCGCGATAGTTCAGTCCGATGCAGAGGATCTTCTGCGGATCCGGAATCGGCGGACCGAGCTCGAGGCCGTCGAGCGGCACGCCGAGATCATCGACCAGGCGATCGGCGGCATCCCCCAAAGCGTCGATCTGATCGGCGGGCTGCGCGATCACCTCCCGGACGGCAGACCATCGGCCTGGCAGCGAGGACCGCTTGCCCGCCTCCTCGGCATCGACCACGCTCTCTCCAATCACCACACCGGCTCGCCACGCTCCGTCGCTGGCGTAACTGACAAGTCGCATCGCGCAATCCAATCTGCGTCGTGGGGACGCGTAGCTCAGTCGGAGAAAGTAGTATACTTATCTCGCGTTACCCAGCCGGTTGCCATCGGGAGGCAACGGACCCGCAGGGCACTGCCGAGAGGGACCATCTCAATGACCAAGAACACGACCGACTCGGGCCTGCAGTTCCTGCACGGACGAAGCATCGACCAGGTCGGCATCCTCGTCCCCGATCTCGAGGCCGCGGTCGAACGCCACGTCGCGCTATGGCCCGATCTGGGGTGGAAAGTGTGGGAGTACGGCTCCGAATACCTCAGCTCGATCAAGTTCGAGGGCGCTGAGATCGAGGCATCCTGGCGGGCCGGCCTGAATTCGGCGACGCCGCAGATCGAGCTGATCGAACCTGTGTCGGGACCGGGCGTCTACGGCGGCTGGATCGAACGGCATGGCTACGGCATGCACCACGTCGGCCTGGTCGTCGAGTCGTTCGATTCCGCGGTCGATGAGATGCGCGGGTCGGGCTTCGAACCGGTCCAGGAGGGGTTCGGATTCGGGCTCGACGGGGACGGCGCATTCGCGTATTTCGACACCTCCGAGGAGCTCGGATTCTGGATCGAGATCATCGTCAGGCCAGCCCGACGACGTGATCCGGTGGCGACGTTCGGAGTGCAGGACCAGGTTTGAGCAGTCGGTGGTGACGACCTGCGAGAGCGCCGCACCTCCCGCTTTTTCGAAGGGGCCGAACGGCGACGCCACGGTCAGCCAAACACAAGGAAACTGAACAGGAGAATTCGATGGCAGTCTTTCTGACCGGCGGAGCCGGATCCCTTGGTAAAGCCGTTCTGGCTGCATTCTTGGAGCGCGGTTCGGACGTCGTCGTGGTCGACCTCGAGCACGAGGCCGTCCAGACAGCAGCGGCCGAGGCGGCCGACGGCAAAGCCGCCAGGGCCTTCGGGGTGGCATGTGACATCACCGACGTGGAGAGCATCCAGGCGGCCTGGAGCAGTGGTGAGGACGAGCTCGGTCAGATCGACGTCGTCGTCAACACCGCCGGCGTGATCAAGCCGACGCCGATCATCGAGCTGTCGGTCGAGCAATGGCGGCACACCATCGACGTGAACCTCACCGGCCTGTTCCTGGTCTGTCAGCACGCCGCCCGCAGCTGGATCCCGGCGCAGGTCGAGGGAGCGATCGTGAACGTCGCCTCGACCGCCGCGTACTCGGTGACCGACACGGTCGAGGCGATCGATTACGGCGCAAGCAAGGCGGGGGTGGTCGGGGTCACCTTGCACCTCGCGGTGCACCTGGGAAAGTACGGCATCCGCGCCAACGCGATCGCGCCGGCGAGCTTCCGCTCGCGGATGAACGAAGAGCGGTTGAAAGACCCAGAGATGCTGGAGAAGGCGCTGAAGATGGTCCCCCTCCACCGGTTGGCGGACGCCGGCGAAGTGGCCTCCTCCTGTGTTTACCTGGCGCTGGACGCGCCATACGTGAACGGTGTCCTGATCCCGGTGGACGGTGGGACCGCGGCCCGTATGTAAGCGATTCGTCGACGGCTGAGTTGCGGCCTTCCTGAAACAGAGTATACTTTTCTTCGCGTTGCCGCTCAGGTCGCCAGCACCGGATAAGGGGAGTCAGTTGACCGATATGGATTGGCGCAAATTCGAATATCTGCGGACTTCGCTCGAGCAGGGCGTGGCCTTCGTCCGGGTGGTAGACCCCAACGATGACTCGTTCGTCGAGCGCGAACACCCGATGCACCGCGAGCTCCGCGACGTCTTCACGGCGCTCGACCAGGACCCGGAGGTGGCGGCGATCGTCTTCCTCGGCGGTGATGAGCACTTCTGCCCGGCGCCCCGACTCGATCGGCTCGACGCGCTCCTGAAGGCGCGGCCCGAGGCCGCACGGCACCTCCAGGCCGAGGCCCGGGACATCGTCCTGAACATCATCTCGATGCGCAAGCCGATGGTCGCGGGCGTCGGCATGGACGCCAACGGGATCGGAGCCCAGCTCGCCTTCTCGAGCGATTTCGTGATCGCCGCGAGAGGAATCTCCTTCCAGGACAGCCACGTCAGGCTCGGCCTGATCGCGGGCGACGGCGGCACTCTGGTCTGGCCGCCGCTGGTCGGCCTGCCCCGGGCCCGGCGCCACATTCTCCGCGGCCAACCGCTCAGCTCGGAGTCCGCCGCCGAGCTGGGGCTGCTGGAGGAACTGGTCGAGACCCCGGCAGAGGTGCCGGCGGCCTCCGCGGCCCTCGCCGAGAAGCTGGTGAAGTTGCCCGCGGCCGCCTATGCGGCGAGCAAGCAGGCCCTGAACGGCTGGCTGCGGATCGGCATCGCGGAGGCATTCGACGGTCCGAACGCCGGCCAGATCGAGAGCTACGAGGAGCCCGAGTTCAAGGCCCGGCGCGACGCCGCCACGGACAAGGCGCGGGGCTCGGACGGTGAGCAGCGGTGACCGGGCAGGACGGAGCCGGACGCGGGGACGTGGTCCTGGTCGAGCGCGTCGGCAACGTCGCCTGGGTCACCCTCAATCGCCCCGATTCCCTCAATGCGATGGACGCCCAGTTGATGGACGACCTGCGCAGCGCCCTGATCGAGCTGGCAGAGGATTCGTCGGTGCGCTGTGTGGGCCTCCGGGGCGCGGGGCGCGCCTTCTGTGCGGGGGGCGACCAGAGGCTGATGTCGGAGCGGCGCGAAATTGCCGAGAAGGCGCCGTCGACCGGGGCTTTGATGGATGATCTCCACCGCGGGCTGGTACGGCGATCGGAGTCCTCGACCCTCCTTGCCTCGATGCGGAAGCCGACCGTCGCGGTCCTCCAGGGACACGTGATCGGCGGTGGACTCAGCCTCGCATTGGCGTGCGACTTTCGTCTGGCGGGCGAGGGGGCGCGGCTGCGCGTCGGCTTCCTGAGCAACGCCTTGAGCGGTGACTTCGGCATCTCCTACCTGCTGGAGAGCCTGCTCGGCACCGCGAGGGCGAAGGAGATGCTGATGCTCGACCCGACCTTGGATGCCGCGACCGCCCTTGAATGGGGCCTCGTCGGCGAGGTGCATCCGGACGAGACCCTTCAGGCCGCCGGCGAGGAATTCGCCGCTCGGCTCGGCAACGGACCGACGATCGCGCTCGGGCGGATGAAGGCGAACATCCTTGCCTGCCGGATGCTGCCGATGACGGCGGCGATCGAGTTCGAGGCCCTCAACCAGCGGGTCGCGGCGGCGACCGCCGACGCGGCGGAGGCGGGCAAGGCGTTCGGCGAGCGGCGGCAGCCGAACTTCATCGGGCGCTGAGATGGCGACTGCGATCTCCACCTATCCCGCCTTCGAGAGGCTGCCGACGTTGGGTGATACCGGCGAGCGACACAGCTGGGAGGTCTTCGGGCACGGCGACGAACTCGGTTGCCTTAACTTCATCACTCCGGAGGCGGTCCTCGCGGCCACCCGGGAGGTGCAGGCCGGCCAGGTGGTCAACCTGAACCTGCCGCTGGGCCAGCCGCAACCGCAATTTTGGGCGTCGCGAGGCGCGCCCGAGTATCACGCCGTCCAGCACGGCAAGAACGTGCGCGACGACTACATCGACAGCCTCTACACCCAGGGCAGCACCCAGTGGGACGGCTTTCGGCACATGCGGTTTCGGCAGTACGGCTACTACGGTGGCCGCCAGGACGAGGACCTCGACCTGCGCGGCGAGCTCGGCGTCGGCGTCTGGGCCGACCGCGGCCTGATCGGTCGCGGGGTCCTCCTCGACGTCCATGGCCATAGTCCGCGCGACCCCGAGGAGAGATGTCCGATCGGGCCGGACCTGCTCGAGGAAACCCTCGCCGCCCAGGGCACGACCATCGCCCGTGGCGACATCCTGCTGATCCGCACCGGTTGGCTCGAGTGGTACTCCGCCCTGGCCGCGGACCACCGGACCGAGCTGGCGACGCAACTCGATGCCGACCGCTCGAAGGCGCGCCTGCCCGGGCTCGATCCTAGCCAGGCGATGGCGGGATGGCTCTGGGACCACGGGGTTGCGGCGATCGCCGTCGACAATCCCACCGCCGAGACGATCCCCTACGTCCCGGCAGAGGGTTGGGCGCACCATCGACTGCTCGTCCTCCTCGGGTTGCCGCTGGGCGAGTTGTGGTGGCTGGCCGGCCTGGCGGATGCCTGTCACCGGCGCGGCTCCTGGTCCTTCCTGCTGTCGACCGCGCCGATGAACATCCCGCAGGGGGTCGCGTCGCCGGCCAACGCGTACGCGATCCTCTGATGCCGCCCCATGAAGGTCTTTATTACGAGGACTTCGCGGCCGGGCAGCGGTTCGAGACCGACAGTCACGTCGTCACGGCGGCCGAGATCGGTGCCTTCGCCGAGCTGACGGGAGACGACAATCCCCTGCACCTGGACCCGCGGCTCGCCCGGGCCGCGGGCTTCAAGGACGTGATCGCACATGGTCTGCTCGTCCAGTCGCTGACGGTCGGATTGGTGGCGCGCCTCGGGGTGATGAGGGGGACGACGATCGCCCTGCTCTCGACCCAGGCGCGTTTCATCGCCCCCGTGCTGGCGGGGGACGAGATCCACGGGGCGATGAGGGTGACCAGCAAGCGGGCGGCCAGCGGCAGTCGGGGAATCCTCTGGCGCGTGGTCGATGTGCTGAACCAGGACGGCGTAGTGGTGATGGAGATGAAGTCCGTGAACTTGATGCGCAAGCGAGGCGAGTCCTGAGATGCCCGATTCGACGGTGGTCATCGCGGGTGCGTTCGAGGGTCCTTCGGGGATCACCGGGACGAGTGCCTTCGAGTTGTTCGTGCAGGGGGCCGCGGGCGCGATGCGCGACGCCGGGGTCAGTGGCAGCGAAGTCGACGGCCTGCTCACCTCGTACTCGTGGGAGGAACCGCGCCTGATGCCGTCGGACTTCCTGGCGGAGTATCTCGGCGCCGCGCCCGTCTACACCGAGACCGTCACCCTGGGGGGAGCTGGCCCGCTCGGCATGCTCGGCCGAGCGGAGCGCGCGATCCGCAGCGGGCTCTGCGAGACGGTCGTCCTGGCGAGCGCCAGCAACCGGGCGTCGGGGCTCGGCAAGGAGGCGGCGATCGATTCGCTGCGGGAGGTGGCGCACCCGCTCTACGAGGCGCCGTTCGGAGCCTTCGTGCCTGCCCTCTACGCGCTCTTCGCGCAGCGGCATGCCCACCTGTTCGGCGATGCCGAAAGGTCGATGGCCGCGATCGCGGCATCGCAGCGGGGGTACGCGGCGTTGAAACCGGGCGCCGCGCGGCAGGAGCCGCTCTCGATCGAGGACGCGATCGCATCGAAGATGATCAGCGAGCCACTGCGGATCACCGATTGTTGCCTCCTCACCGACTTCAGCGCGGGACTCGTCGTCACCACCGAGGCGCGGGCGAGGGAGCGCGGCGAACGCTACGTGTCGGTGCTCGGATACGGCGAGGCGCGCGACTTCGACAACGTCTCCCAGTCGGCGGCTCTGGAGCCCACCTCGATGGCGGCGGCCGGAGCCCTCGCCTTCGCCAGGGCCGGGGTCGCGCCGGAGGAGGTGGATTTCGCCGAGCTCTATGACTGCTTCACGATCACCGTCCTGCTCACCCTTCAGAGCCTCGGGCTCTGCGGGAGGGGAGAGGCGCCGCCGCTCGAGCGGCTGCCCGTCAACACCAACGGCGGCATGCTCTCCTTCGCGACCGGCGGCATGTACCACCTCACCGAGGCGGTCAGCCAGCTTCGGGGCGAGGCCGGCGCGCGCCAGGTGGCCGACGCCCGGGTCGGGGTGGTCACCGGTGTCGGCGGCGTCTTCTCGGCGAACTGCGCGGCAGTGCTGGGAGCCGCGCGGTGATCGACCTCCTCGTCCGAGCGATCGACCCGGCCCCTCATGAGGCCGAGTACTGGCGGGGGCTGAAAGAAGAACGGTTGAAGCTGCAGCGCTGCGATGCCTGCGGCCAGCTCCAGCATTACCCGCGCAGCATCTGCCGATCCTGCCTCGCGAGCGAGTTGTCCTTCGTCGATGCCGCCGGCACCGGGACCGTCTTCTCCTACACGGTGGTCCGCCGGGCGCCGCTGCCGGAGCTGCGGGCGCTGGCGCCCTACGTCCTCGCGCTGGTCGAGCTGGTCGAGGGCGTACGGGTCATGAGCACCGTCGAGGCCGATCCCGAGGACCTCTTCATCGGCGTCGACGTCCAGGTGTCGTTCAGGCAGGTCGGGGACTGGACGCTCCCGACATTCCAACTAACCGGGCCGCAAGACATCGTGCGGTACGAGTAACGAAGGAGTACTTGCGGATCTATGGACATTTCCAGCGTTTTCCAGATCAACCAGCCTGCGGACAAGGTCTTCTCGCTGCTCTTGGACCTCGACCGAGTGGCGCCCTGCATACCGGGGGCGACGGTCGGGCCCGAGGCGGCCGACAGTTCCCGACCCGCCCGGATCGAGGTCCGGTTCGGGCCGATGGGCTTCACCTACGAGGGGAAGGTACGGATCGCCGAGGCCGATCCCGACGCCCGCCGGGCGGTGCTCACCGCCGACGTCCTGGAGCGGGCGGGCGAGGGCAACGCGGCGGCGACGATCGCGATGAAGGCCGAGCCGATCGGCGCGACCGCGACGCGCGTCGCGGTCGAGACCGACCTCTCGATCACCGGCGGTGCAGCGGCGATGGGGACCGGCATGATCGAAGCAGCCGCGGAGGAGATGCTGGAGGAATTCGTCGCCGGCCTCGAATGGCTCCTCGGCGGCGGGGCGAAGCCGGCCGCAGCCGGTGATGGCTCTGCCGGTGTCCGCCCGTCGCAACCGTCGAACGCTGCTGCCGGGGCGCCGGCGGCGTCGTCCAGCCGCAGGGCGCTCGGCGGATTCGGCTTCATGTTGCGGACGCTCCGCCGGCGTCTCGGCCGCAAGCTGCGGGGCCGTGCACACGGCGGCCCCGCCGGCCGCAACGGCGTCTCGGTCCGGGTAGGCCGCCCGAATGGCTCGACCTCGGAGCCGACCCTCGATCTCCTCATCGCCGGCAGTGGGTCCGGTGCGTTGGCGGCCGCGATCGTGGCCCACGACGCGGGGCTACGGGTGGCGATCTATGAGAAGTCGGAGTTCATCGGCGGCGGCACCGCCTTCTCCGGAGGGGTGGTGTGGGCACCCGACAGCCACCTGATGCGACGCAAGGGGATCGACGATTCACCCGAGCGGGCGTTGGAATACCTGCGCAACATCTCCGGCGGTCGCGGCGACGAGGAGATGCAGCGCACCTACATCGAGAACATCAGTCCGATCATCCAGCAGGTCGAAGAGTGGACCGGCATCGCCTGGGTGATCTGGCCGGGGCAGCCCGACTACTACCCTGACGTCGCGGGCGCGGCCGTCAATGGCCGCGCCATCCTTCAGCACCCGAACTCCGCCTCCAAAGTCCTGCTGCCCGCGGAGCAGGCCATGCCGGAGCTGGAGCTGGTTCGGCCGACTCCGCACATGGACTTCGTCCCCGGCTTCCAGCGCAGCGACCGGCCCGCCCGCTTCTCCTGGCTGGCCGGGAGGTCGATCATCGGTGGCCTCTGGAAAGCGGTGGTCGAGCGGGGGATCGAGTACCACCTCTCCACTCCGGTTGTCGATCTGATGCATGACGGCGACACCGTGATCGGCGCCAAGGTGCAGCCGGAAGGATCGCCGCCCAAGGATCTGTACGCGCGGGCGGTCCTGCTCAACACCGGTGGCTTCGACTGGAACGAGACCTTCGCCCATCGGTACCTGCCGGGCCCGTTCGCGCATCCCCAGACCCCGCCGTCGAACACCGGGGACGGACACGTGATGGCGATGAAGATGGGCGCCGGGACTGCACTCATGGACAAGGCCGTGTGGCATCCGGCGATCCAGATCCCCGGCGATCTCCACGAAGAGGGCCAGCCGCTCTACCGGATGTTCAACAACGAGCTCTCCAAACCACACACGTTGGTCGTGAACAAGGAGGGGCGGCGGTTCGCCAACGAGGCGGCTTATTACGACATCACCGATGCGTGGGCCCACGCCGACATGCTGACCCAGACCTATCCGAACGTGCCTTCCTTCTTCATCTGCGACTCGCGCTGCCGTGAGAGCTACGGCCTGCCGGGTGTGCGCGACGACGAGGAGGTTCCGGACTGGATCTCGGTCGCCGAGACGCCCGCGGAGCTCGCCGAGGCATTGGGGATCGACAAAGCGGGTTTCTTGGCCCAGCTCAAGCGGTTCAACGAGGACGCGAAGGCGGGCGTCGACGGTCAGTTCAACCGCGGCACGACCGCCTACGAGCGTTACTGGGGCGATGCGGAGCACGCAGGCCCGAATCCCAACATGGACACGGTCAGCAAAGCGCCGTTCTACGGCTTCGAGATCCATCCGTCCCACGCGGGCGCTCGCGGCGGGGTCACCACCTCGCCGACCGGGCAGGTCCTCCGTGCCGACGGCCGGCCGATCGACGGCCTCTACGCGAGCGGCAACACCGCCGCCAACGTCCTCTTCGGCGGCGGCTACGGAAGCGGCTCGGCGGTCGGGTCCTCCTTGGTCTTCGGCTACCTGGCGGCGAAGAGCCTCGTCGCCCAGCGTGCCGCCGCGGGGTCGGACGCGACCACGGCCGCGACCCGCTGATGGAGGGCGGCGACAGCTCGGTCGTGCGGCGATTGTGGTCGATCCACGAGATCGAGCAGCTGGCGTACAAGTACGCCTACGCGGTCGATTTCAGGGACGTGGACATGTACAGGTCCCTGTGGGCGGAGACTGATACTCCGGCGGGCTACCCCGACATGGACGTCCATACGGTCGAGACGATGATCGAGCAGTGGCCCGACCGTGGACCCTCGATCCTGTTCGTCTGCAACCACCTGATCGAGCTGGACGATGAGACGCACGCCCACGGCAGCGTCTACTGCATCGTCCAGGTCGGGTGGGGCGATCGTTTCATCGACCAATCGATCATGTACCAGGATCGGTACGTCTCCGAGGATGGGACGTGGCGGTTCCTGTCCCGCCGCCACTTGCTCTGGTTCGGCACCGACCGCGAGCTGAATCCGTTCCGGCAGCAGGCAGCCCACTGGCCGAAATCGCCGGCCGGCCGCGGGACGCTCCCGGAGGATGTCGAGAGCTACCGGGCATTCAGGTCGCGCCCGGTGCGACGCTCTTGACGGCTCCGGTCAGGAGTGAGGCCTCGCATGACCGCCCTGGCAAAAGAGTATGCTAAATGCCGACGCTGAGGGATTTGCCGAGAGCCGAGGGCGCGGTTCCGAAAGGCGCATCGGCTGGCCTGAAAGAGAGGGAGAGGGATGAAGACGAAGGGCGCTTTGTTGTGGGAACCGGGCACCGGTTCAGGATGGACCATCGATGAGATCGAGCTCGACCCTCCGAAGGAAGGCGAGGTTCTTGTCCGGGTCGCCGCCGCCGGGCTGTGCCACTCGGACGCCCACCTGGACAGCGGTGACCTCATCCTCGATTTCGCCCCAGTGCTCGGTGGACATGAGGGCGCCGGTGTGGTGGAGGAGGTCGGGCCGGGCGTCACATCTCTGCGCCCCGGCGACCACATCGTCCTTTCCTTCATACCCTCCTGTGGCCATTGCCAACCTTGTGTCTCGGGGCGGCAGAATCTGTGCGACCTGGGAGCCGAAGCCATGCAGGATTACGCGCTCGATGGGACCCACCGCGTGCATTCGCACGGCAAGGGCGTCGGGGCGTTCTGCTACCTTGGGACGTTTAGTCCCTACTGCGTCGTTCCGGTGAACTCAGCGATCAAGATCGACTCTTCGGTCCCGCTGGACAAAGCCGCCATCGTCAGCTGCGGCGTGCCGACGGGATGGGGTTCAGCCGTCTACGCCGCAGAAACCCGGATCGGTGACACCGTGGTCGTCATCGGGGTGGGCGGCGTCGGGATCAACGCCGTTCAGGGGGCCCGGCACGCCGGTGCTGCCAAAGTGATCGCCGTGGATCCGGTTGCGTTCAAGCGTGAGATGGCACCGGAGTTCGGCGCCACGCACACGGCCGCAGGGTTCGAGGAGGCCGCCGATCTAGTCGGTGAGCTAACCGGCGGCACCATGGCCGACTGCGCAATCGTCGCGATCGGTGTCGGCCAGGGGAAATACCTGGACGACGTCCAGATGCTCGTTCGCAAGGGCGGGGTGGTCGTCTTACCGTCGAGCCCCCCAATGCTGGACCGCAACGTGACGCTCGACCTCAACTCCTTCGCGATGTCGGGGAAAAGGCTTCAGGGGACCGTTTACGGCTCTTGTAACCCGGCCAACGACATCCCGATGCTGCTGGGGCTCTACATGGACGGTGCCCTGAAGCTCGACGAGTTGATCACCAACACTTACACGCTCGAGGAGATCAATAAGGGCTACCAAGACATGCAGTCTGGCAAGAACCTACGCGGAATCATCACCTTCGACTAGCGGCATACAGGCGAAAGGACAGCCGACATGAGCATCTCACCCACCATCGACACCTTCGAGCCACGCAGCTTCGCAAAGCTGTTCATCGGCGGGGAGTGGGTCGAGCCAACGAGCGACTCCCGCCTCGATGTGATCTCGCCCGCCACCGAGGAGCGCATCGCAACGGTTCCCGAGGTGACGCTTGCGGACGTGGACCGCGCCGTCTCGGCGGCCCGGAATGCCTTCGACGAGGGCCCGTGGCCGCGCATGTCGGGACCAGAACGGACAGAGGTGATGCGTCGAGCGCTGCAGGAGCTCGAACTCCGCAACGACGAGGTCACCGCGTGCTTCACGGCCGAGGTCGGCAGCCCGGTCAGGCGCAGCCAGGGGCTGCAGGACAACGCCTGGATGATCTGGAGTGACTTCGCCGAGATGGCGGCAAGCTTCGAATTCGAGGACCGGAGGTCGCTTTCCTACGGCGAGGTACGGGTGATCCGCGAGCCGGTCGGGGTGGTGGGCGCGATCACGCCCTGGAACGGGCCCAGCGCCACCACCGCCTGGAAGGTGGGCGCCGCGCTCGCGGCCGGCTGCACGCTCGTCGTCAAGCCCGCCCCGGAGGCGCCGCTGGAGCTGAACGTGATGGCCGAGGCGTTCGAGGCCGCGGGATTTCCCCCGGGCGTGATCAGCGTCCTGCCCGGCGGCCGCGACGAGGGTGAAGCCCTGGTGGCGAATCCCATGGTCGACAAGATCACCCTGACCGGCAGCACGGCTGCGGGGCGCAAGGTGATGAGCATCTGTGCCGAGCGCATCGCGCGCGTGACGCTCGAGCTGGGCGGCAAGTCGGCCGCGATCGTCGCCGACGACGTCGACTTCCCGTCCCTGTTGCCGGCTCTGATCGAGGGTGGCACCGGCAACACGGGCCAGGTCTGCTGCGCGACGACGAGGGTGTTGGTGTCCCGCGAGCGGCACGACGAGATGGCGGCGGTGCTAGCCGCGGCGTTCGAGGACCTTCGAGTCGGCGATCCGTGGGATCCCGCCACCGAGGTCGGGCCGCTGGTTTCCGAGCGCCAGCGCAGTCGGGTCGAGGAGTACATCAAGATCGGCCTCGCCGACGGCGCCGAGATCGTCGCCGGAGGTGGCAGGCCTCGCGGGTTGGAGAAGGGTTGGTATTTCGAGCCGACGTTGTTCGTCGGCGTGGACAATTCGATGAGGATCGCCCGCGAGGAGGTGTTCGGGCCGGTCGTCTGCCTGATCCCCTACGACGACATCGACGATGCGATCAGCATCGCCAACGACTCCGACTACGGCCTCCTGTCCGCCGTCTTCACCCATGACGAGTCGGTGAGCGAGAAGATGGTGCGCGGCATCCGTGCCGGGCAGGTGAACGTGAATGGTTTCGGTGCCTGTCCGATCGGGCCGTTCGGCGGGTTCAAGCAGTCCGGCCTAGGACGGGAGGGAGGACCCGAGGGGCTGGCGCCCTTCCTCGAGCCGAAGCTGGTCAATCTGCATCCGGACGTGCCCCTGTCGACCTGAGCGGAGTCGGTTCAGAGCGCGGCAGCAGCCGCCCGGGCAATCTCCTCGTCCTCGTCGGAGGCAGCGCCGGCGACGCCGATCGCCCCCACGTGTGCACCGCTTCTGCGCAGAGGAACGGCGCCCTGCCAGAAGACCATCCGATCTTGGTGGGCGCGGTTGAGGCTCTGGAAGACCTGCAGCTGGGCGACCTCGGAATAGTCACCGCTCGGCGCCGCCAGCAGGGCCGACACCAGGGCCTTGCCGTGGGCGGCATTGGCGGTGAAGTGGCGGGCGCCATCGAGCCGCGCGAGGGAGACCAGATCTCCGTGCAGGTCGACGACGGCGAGGCTTACCTTCAGCCCTCTGTCGTCCGCGGCCCGAGCCCCCGAGCGGACCACCTGCTCGGCCTCGGCGAGGGAGATCGTCATTCGACCAGCGGTTCGAACTCGCCCTTGCGGGCGCCGCACACGGGACAGAACCAACTGTCCGGGATGTCCTCGAAGGCGGTTCCTGGGGGTATGCCCCCGTCCGGGTCACCTTCCGTCGGCTCGTAGACAAAGCCGCACGAGGCACAGATCCAGCGTTGAAGTTTCGTGTCGCTCATCGAGGCACCTTCCCGATCGATCTGGTCTGAGGCCTGACGTCCAGGCCTGAGCAATAAGGTATACTCTGTTTGCAGATGCTGGATTTTGGGGGCGGACCCCGGCGGTAGGTCGGACGTGCCTCCAAGTGCCTGATTGGGAAGGAGATGTTGGAAATGGCAAGCACCCCGGAGAAAGCCATCGATGCGCATGAGGTGGTCCTGCCCTCGCGCGAGGTCGCGAAGTGTCCCTTCCCCGTCTACGAGGCGCTGCGGGAGGGGGATCCCGTCCACGAGGTGCCGGGACGGAAAGGCGAGTACCTGATCTCCCGCTACGAGGACATCGTCTTCGTCCTTCGCAACCCCGAGCTCTTCTCCAGTGTCACCTATGCGTTCGAGGATGGGAGACGGCGACCGGCGACGCTCGAGGACCTGGCTGCTCGCACCCCCGACTCGGTCGCCACCTTTCAATCGAGCGACAAACCCGCGCACACCTGGAAGCGCAAGCTCGCCTCGGCGCACTTTCGTCCCGGTCAGGTGCGGACCTACGAGCCGATCATCCGGCGCACTGTCGACCAGTTGATCGACAAATTCATCGACAAGGGTCGAGTCGAGTTCGTGTCCGAATTCACCCGACCCCTCGGCGCGGTCATCACCATGCTGATCGTCGGCCTGCCGGTCGAGGACGCCCCTCGCGCGGAGCCCTGGAGCACCTACGACGGTCAGGGGAGTCCCTACCACCCGCCGGAGAAACAGGAGGAGATAGCGGCCCAGGTGCGCGACATGATGGGCTACATCCAGTCGGCTATCGAGGATCGTCACGAGAGCCCGCGCGACGATCTGCTGAGCAATTTCCTCGGCGCGCACATCGAGAAAAACGGCGATGACCTAGGGCTGCAGCACGCTGTGTATGACACCTTCAGCATCATGCTGGGCGCGTCCGGGTCCTCATCCCACGGCCTTGCCAACACGATGCTGATGTTCCTGCAGAACGCAGATCTCGAGGAGCTGCGCGAGCAACCATCCCTGCGTGAGAACGCCATCGAGGAGGCCCTGCGAATCGAATCGCCCGTCCAGTGGAACATCCGGATGGTGACCCAGGACGTGGAGATCGACGGCGTCGAGGTCGAGGCCGGTGCCTTCGTCCTCCTCCTCTACGGCTCGGGCAACCGTGACGACCGGCAGTTCGCCGAGCCGGAAGAGTTCCAGGCCGATCGCAAGAACGTCAAAACGCACCTCGCGTTCGGCCACGGACTCCACTTCTGCCTCGGCGCCCCGCTGGTCAGGTTGCAGACCCAGATCGCCTACGAGCGCCTGCTCGACCGCCTCACCGACATCCAGCTCGATGGCGACGATGCCTACGAATACGTCGAGAGCCTTGCCTTCCGTGGCGTCGGTCGCCTGGATCTGACCTTCAAGCCCCGCTGAGCCCGGGGCTGACGTGGACCTCGGCGTCTACCTGGATGTCCGAAACCCGAGGCCCTGGAGGCGTTCCTGGGCCGAGGTCTATCGCGCGGCGCTCAGCCTCTGTGAACGGGTCGAGGAACTGGGCGGGAGGTCGGTCTGGCTCTCCGAGCACCACCTGTTCGACGACGGATATCTGCCGCAGCCGCTGACCCTGGCCGCCGCGATCGCGACGCGGACGCAGAGTGTCCGGATCGGCACCGCCGTCTATCTCGCTCCCCTCAGGCCCGCAGCCCAGATTCTGGAGGAGGCGGCGATCGTCGATCTGCTGAGCGAAGGTCGTCTCGACCTCGGGCTCGGGGCGGGCTACCGTCCTGCCGAGTTCGAGCTCTACGGCGTACCCGGGGCGAGGCCGATGGGGCAGATGTTCGGTCGCGTCGAAGAGATACGGAGTCTGATCGAGGCGGGCGAGGTAACCCCGCCGCCGTTCCAGCAACGGCTGCCGATCTGGATCGGAGCCAACCGGGCGAAGGGGGCTCGACGGGTGGGGCGGCTTGGCGAGGGCTTGTTGTCGGTGCAGAGCGGTCAGGCGGAGGAGTACGTGGCCGGGCTGGTGGAAGGCGGCCATCCGGCCGACTCCGCCCGCATGGCGGGACCCGTCAACGTGTTCCTCAGCGACGATCCAGAGCGCGACTGGCCTACCGTCTCACGCTACTTTGAGTACCAATGGCGGAGCTACGACGAGGAGGCCGGCAGGAGCCGCGAGATCGACCTCGAGGGTGCACGATCGCGTGGGCTCGAGGGCGGCTTACGCGGCTGTCTGGTTGCGACCGCGGCCGAAGCGGCCGTCGAGTTGCGACGTCACCTTGCCGAGGTGCCGGTGGCGACGGTTTTCACCTGGGGATGGCTACCCGGAGTGCCCGCCGACACAGTTGATCGCCACCTCGAACTCTGGTGCACCGATCTGGCCCGCGAGCTTGCGGATGCGGGAACCGCGACACCTGACGACGACAGGTAGCATGGAATCGATGGAGCCAATGAGGATACGAAATGCCGACGGAGGGCAACGATGACTCCGTCGAGTAATTCCGCCGCCGCGAAGAAAAAGAAGGCCCCCGGTCGGGTGAATTCGAAGGGCGGCAAGCGCACCGACCAGGGTTCGTCGGATTCCAAGCCCGGCGACAAGATGGCTTCCGAACTGGCAGAAAAGATCGAGTCGGAGATCATCGCCAAGGGATGGCCGCTCGGCGAGTCGCTGGGCTCCGAGCCAGCCCTGATCGAACAGTACGGTGTCAGTCGAGCCGTCTTTCGCGAGGCGGTGCGCATCGTCGAGCACCATGGGGCGGCCTTCATGCGACGCGGACCTCACGGCGGCCTCGTCGTGACCTCTCCCGATCTGGAGGCCGTCCAGCATCCGGCGATGCTCTACCTCGATTGGGCCGACGTCAGTGCTCAGGACCTGTTCGACGTGCGCAGTGCGATCGAGCTTCAGTGTGTGCGGATCGCCATCGATCGTCTCGACGAAGACGGCAT
>Ga0105238_10002682_pt1 | contig 17693 bp, 14 predicted proteins | sample KBSC34metaG_FD_81526 | JGI IMG/M metagenome (GOLD analysis project Ga0105238, IMG submission 81526) | Corn rhizosphere microbial communities from Kellogg Biological Station, Michigan, USA - KBS C3-4 metaG | ecosystem: Host-associated > Plants > Roots > Rhizosphere > Soil | place: Michigan, USA... | reverse complement strand
CGACAAGCGGCGCGTCGCGGTAATAGCGCTCGACGGGAAAATCTTTGGAGTAGCCGTTGGCGCCCAAAATGCGCATCGCTTCGAAGGCGACTTCAGCAGCCGTCTCTGTTGCAAACAGTTTGGCCATCCCGGCCTCCAGATCGCAACGTTCGCCACGGTCGCGCTTTTCGGCTGCCGAGTAAATCAACAGGCGCGAGGCTTCGATGCGCGTTGCCATATCGGCGAGCTTGTTTTGGATGGTCTGATATTCCGCGATGGCCTTGCCGAAAGTCACCCGGCGCTGCGCGTACTTGATCGCTTCCTCAAACGCTGCGCGCGCAATTCCCAGCCCCCGCGCCGCCACATTGAGCCGTTCCGCCTCCAACCCCGTCATCACCTGTTTGAAGCCATGCCCCTCCACGCCGCCGATCAGATTCTCTGCGGGAATCGCAAAGTTATCGAAGTGAAGCTCGCACGTTTCCACACCCTTATATCCCAGCTTATCGATATCCCGCCCCACGACCATGCCGGGAGCGCCCTTCTCGAAGATGAACGCGCTCATTCCCCGATGCGCCGGTTGCGCCTTGGGATCGCTCTTGGCCAGCAGCAGGAACGTGTTTCCATGGCGGGCGTTGGTGATCCACATCTTGGAGCCGTTGACGCGATACACATCACCATCGCGAATAGCCGTGGTGCTTATGTTTTGCAGATCCGTGCCCGCGTTGGATTCCGTGAGACAGATCCCGCCGCGCATTTCCCCCGTGGCCATGGAGGGCAAAAAACGCTGCTTTTGTTCTTCCGTACCGAAATGAACCAGCACGTCGCACATCACGGAGTTACTTCCCAATACACCGGCCAGACCCAGCCACCCCCGTGACAGTTCCTCGAAGATCATCGCAAACGTGGTGGTGTCAGCGTTCACCCCGCCGTACTGTTCCGGTATGTTCACCCCGAACAGGCCCATCTCTTTCATCTGCTCCACGAGGGCATGCGGGTATTCATTGCGATGCTCCATCTCGGAGGCCACCGGAATGACTTCGTTTTGCACGAATTTCCGCACAGTCCCGATAATCAGGTCCCGCTCGGCATTTGTCGCCTGCATTACTTTTCTCCCTTCGCATTGGACGGCACGATAATCTTCCGCGTCAAACTCAGAACCATCTCTTGCTTCTGATTGGTAGCTCGCGTCTCAACCACCACCGACCCGCGTCCACCCGGCAGTGCTTCCGTCCGCACCACGGTTGATTCGGCATACAGCGTATCTCCATGGAACACCGGCGCCGCGTGGCGAACGTCTGCATAGCTTAGAGTTTCCACAGCGCGGCCTCCCACATCGCCTTGCGTCATTCCGATGACGATGCTGATGACGGTTGGGCCGGCCACCAGGCGGCGTCCGTGCTGCGTCGCGCGCGCATAGTGTTCGTCGATATGCACGGGATGCTGGTTCATGCACAGCAAACTCAGAAGAGTGTCGTCGTATTCATTAATCGTGCGGCCTGGCCGGTGCCGGAACGTTTCCCCTGGCCGAAGCTCTTCGAAATATCGTCCGTAACTCATATTCAATTGCGAAGCAATTCCTCAATCTCAGGCTCCGAAAACCCGGCTTCCTGCAGGACTGCCCTGGTATGTTCTCCAACCCGCGGCGGGGAGCCCTGTATCACGGCTGGAGTGAGTGAGAAGCCAAGGGGTAAACGCGGTAGGAGTGAACTCTCTTGCCCTGGCAATTCGATTCGCTCGAGTTGTTGGAGGGCGGCAACCTGACGATCGGTAATCACCTGATCCGGCGTCTGCACAGGGTCGTTTGCGACGTCGCACGCATCGAGCACCGCAGTCCAATGGGATCGCGGATGCAGGGCAAACACCCCAGAGAGAATTTGATCCAGCTCAGGCGTATTCCGCACCCGCTCCTGATTCGTACGAAAGCGCGAATCGTCGGCAAGTTCGGATTTGCCCAGCGCCTCTGTAAGCCGCCGGAATGCCTGGTCACTGGAGATGCCGATCATAATGGCTCCGTCAGCAGCTGAATAGGCCCCGTACGGCGCGAACGCCGTATGACGTGAGCCCTGCGGCTTCGGATTGACACCCGCGAACTGCCGGTACAACAAGTGATACGACATGAACATCACGCCCGTCTGAAACAGCGATGCGTCCACGCGCTGCCCTCTCCCGGATTGCTGCCGCTCAAATAACGCTGCCAGTATCCCCAGCGCAGTCCAGATACCGGTTCCCATGTCGAGAACAGAAACGCCGGATCGAACCGGCATTTCGCCACCGTCGCCGGTGACGCTCATGATGCCTGTGCGAGCCTGCAGGATGGCGTCATAGCCGGGCCGCTTGTAATCGGGCCCGCTGGGTCCATAGGCGGAAAGTGAAGCGTAAATGATGTCGGACTTCCGTGCCCGGACCGCCGTTTCATCGAGTCCGAACTGCGCCGCCTTCCCGCCCCGGAAATTTTCGAGAAACACATCGCAGGTGGAAGCGATGCTCAGGACTGCCTCGCGCCCTGCTGCCTGGCGAATGTCGAGAGCGATCGAACGCTTGCCGCGATTGAGAGCGGTGAAATATGCGCCCCACTCTCCGCGATGCGGCCCCATCGCGCGCCCATCTTCCCCGGTCCCCGGACGCTCCACCTTAATAATGTCCGCGCCAAGATCTGCCAGGATCATGCTGGTAGCCGGGCCAGCCACAATCGTACTGAGGTCCAGGACGCGAATGCCACTGAGAATACTTGTCATCAACTATGCTTTTACCGCCTTCGCGCCAGTCATGCCAAGCGGCGCTTCTTCCGGCGCCAATTCTTCCAGCGGCCGGTTCTCCGTACGGACGCCGAACAGGAACACAGCCAGCGCCTGGAATAGACTTTCAGGGCGTACCCAATCCGCGGGCGATACTCGATCCGCGCACCGTATTCTTCGAGCGCTTTCCGAATCTCGCTGACCGTCGTGGCTACCGTGTGCCGTGAAATAAACGTGCCGTCCCACGCTTCTTTCAGGAGTTGGTCGTGGTGAACGGATTGCCCCGCCTTCTGCGGCAGGACGCGAAAGACGCGGACGGCCTGTGGTCTGAGCTTAAAGTCAGTTCCGTCGCGGAAGAATCGCCGCTGATCGATGTCCAGGCAAAATGGTCCAAACAGAATCGGGTCCATGCCCGGCTCGCTCCCAACGTTTCAGTATAGGCACAGCGATTGTGCGCCGTTGGGTTGACAATAGAATCATTGTCGAATTCCCATGAACAGTACACCCAAAACGAGTAAGTCAAAGGCTGCCGCGGATGCACTAGACCGGGGCCGGGATGCGTTACGCAAGCAAGCCTGGGGTGCTGCGTTTACGCAACTATCGGCTGCGGATCGCGAGGCGGAACTGGAGCCTGCCGATCTGGGGGGACTCGCCCGGGCGGCCTATCTTACCGGGAGAGAAGCGTATGGAGCTGAGATCCTCGCCCGGGCGCATCAAGGTTTTCTGAGCCAAGGCGATGTTCCGGGGGCCGCCCGCTGCGCGTTCTGGCTAGCCTTCGCTTTGCTGAACGATGGAGACTTCGCGCAAGCCGGCGGCTGGCTGGCGCGGGCGCACCGCGTGCTCGCCGACGGCCAGCACGATTGCGTGGAGCAGGGCTTTCTGCTGATTCCGGCCGGCATTCGCGCGCTCCGCGAGGGCGATGTCGCCGCTGCCTACGCGACCTTCGTCAAAGCCGGCGCGATTGGCGAACGTTTCGCGGACAACGATCTGCTGACTCTCGCCCGCCACGGCCAGGGGCGCGCCTTGATCCGCAGCGGCGAAATCGAGCGCGGCGTTTCTTTGCTGGATGAGGCCATGGTGGCCGTCACAGCGGGTGAGGTGTCGCCCCTGGTGGCCGGAGGTGTGTACTGCAGTGTGATCGAGGCATGCAGCGAGATTTTTGACACGCGCCGCGCGCATGAATGGACCTCGGCGCTGGAACGCTGGTGCAACTCGCAGCCGGAAGCGGTCCCGTATCGCGGTCATTGCCTGGTGCGCCGCGCGGAGATCCTGCAACTGCAAGGCGCATGGGCCGATGCGCTGGAGCAGGCGCAGCAAGCGTGCACCCGCCTTTCTGAGCCCACGCCCAAACCGGGAGCCGGCGCCGCCTACTATCGTATGGCGGAACTACATAGGCTGCGTGGCGAGTTCGCCGAGGCTGAAGAAAAGTATCGCCAAGCAAGTCAGCGTGAGCCCATGCCGCGCCCCGGTCTCGCCCAGCTCCGCCTGGCCCAGGGCCAACTCGATGCAGCCCAGGCGTCGATCCGGCACGTTGCGGATGAAGCGAAGGAGGATGGCAGCCGTTCACGTGTGCTGGATGCGTATGTGGAGATCATACTCGCCGTAAACGATATCCCGGCCGCCCGCGCCGCTGCCGGCGAACTGTCGCAGATCGCCGCCCGCTTCCACTCGCCACTCCTCGATGCCGTGTCGGCTTGCGCGAAGGGGGCCGTTCTGCTCGCCGAGAAGGACTCTCGCGGAGCGCTAACGTCGCTACAGCAGGCACTCGGCATTTGGCGCGAACTCGCAGCGCCCTACCAGGCCGCGCAAGTCCAAGTCCTCATCGCCTTGGCGTGCCGGGAGCAAGGCAATGAAACCACTGCTGAGATGGAGTTGCATGCGGCGCGCCGTGTCTTCGAGCAACTAGGCGCGGCGCCCGATCTTGCCCGCGTCGACGTTCTCTTGAACAGGGCCGGACCCAAGGCCGAAGGCCCGCTGACCGGCCGCGAACTAGAGGTCCTTAGACAGGTAGCGTCCGGCCTGACGAACCGGGAGATCGCCGCTAAACTCAGCATCAGCGAGAAAACCGTGGCGCGCCACGTGAGCAACATCTTTACCAAGCTCGACCTGTCGTCGAGAGCGGCGGCCACCGCCTACGCTTACCAGCATCGTCTGGTTTGATCGCCCGTACATAGAATTACCCATTCGCCCCGCCCTCAAAATTGGGTACTTCGCCCGATGCGCGACCTGCCGGTTCAGCCTTACTCTCCAAGTGAGGTAACCATGAAACCACAGCATCAGTCGACGCGAATTCAGACCATCGTTATCGGCGGAGGCCAAGCCGGCCTTTCCGTTGGGTACCACCTGGCAAAATGCGGGCGTCCCTTCCTGATCCTGGATGCAAACCAGCGCATCGGGGACGCATGGCGGAATCGTTGGGATTCCCTGCGCCTTTTCACCGTAGCCCGCTACAGCGGACTTCCCGGCTATCCATTCCCGGCCAGAGGCGACGCGTTCCCAACCAAGGAACAGATGGCGGATTATCTGGAATCCTACGCCCAACGATTTCAACTTCCCGTTCGCAGCGGCGTAACGGTGGACGGGCTTTCCAAACAGGGAGACCACTTCGTCATCACGGCAGGCGGCCTGCGCTTTGAGGCCGAACAAGTGGTGGTAGCCATGGCCAACTATCAAACGCCGCGGACGCCAGTGTTCGCTCGAGATCTGGATCCCGGTATTCTGCAAATGCATTCGCACGACTACCGCAACCCCGGCCAACTGCAGAAAGGCGGCGTGCTGGTGGTGGGTGCGGGCAATTCGGGAGCGGACATCGGCATCGAAGTCGTGCGCAGCCACAAAACGTGGCTATCCGGGAAGGAATCCGGCCACATTCCCTTCCCCATCGAAAGCGCCTTCTCTCGTTTCTTCATGGTGCGTCTGGTGCGATTTTTCGGCCACCATGTGCTGACCATGAGCACACCGGTCGGCCGTAAGCTGCGCCCCAAGTTGCTGGGTCGTGCCGCTCCGTTAGTTCGCGTCAAACCCGAGGATCTCACCGCGGCCGGGATCGAGCGCGTGCCCCGAGTGGTGGGCGTGCGGAACGGCCGTCCGCTGCTCGAGGATGACCGCGTCCTCGACGTCGCCAACGTGATCTGGTGCACCGGCTATCATCCCGGCTTCTCCTGGATCGACCTGCCTATCTTTGGCGAGGACGGGCGGCCCATGCACGAGCGCGGCGTCGTCACGCGTGTACCCGGAATGTACTTCGTCGGCCTGCACTACCTCTATGCGATGACCTCGGCCACGGTCATCGGCGTCGGCCGGGATGCGGAGCGTATCGCCAGAGCCATCGAATCGCGAACTGCCATGACCCGAGCTGCGTGAAAATAGTTGCTATGAAAGCAACGTATCATGCCATTCAGTTGATGGGCAAAGGCGGGCTGGAGCAACTTCAGGAAGTTGAACTGCCGCTCGAAGCGCCTAAGAAGGGTGAACTCCGCATCCGTGTGCGAGCGAGCGGGGTGGGGGCGACAGACATCATGAAACGAACCGGCCACTACATGTACGCCCCCAAGTTTCCGTTTGTAGATGGCTATGAAGTGGTGGGCGACGTGGACGCGATCGGCGAAAGCGTGAGCGGTTTCGCGGCCGGGCAGCGCGTCTGCGCGTTGACGGTTTATGGCGCCTGGGCCGAATATTTCACGCGCGACGCCAGGGATTTCGTGGCGGTTCCTGAAGGGCTCGACGACGCCGAAGTGATCGCGCTGATTCTCAACTACGTAACCGCATACCAGATGATTCATCGCACCGCTGCCATGCAACCCGGCCAGACCGCGCTGGTGACGGGAGCAAACGGCGGAGTGGGGACGGCGCTGCTGGAGCTTTTGCGGGTGCGGGGAGTTCGCGCATTCGGAATGGCGTCGAAGAAACATTTCGATCTGGTCAAGAGCCTGGGCGGCGAACCCATCGAATCGCGGACGAAGCCGTTGCATGCCGCGGTTCACGAAGTCCTGCCGGCGGGCGTGGACGTGACCTTCGATGGCCTCGGCGGTCCGCTTACTCGTGAGTGCATCCGCGCCACGAGAAGGGGCGGGCTGGTCGTCGGCTATGGATTTATGACTGCCCACGGCATGGTTGACATCCTGCGAGGCATGACGACGCTTCTTCTCGGCGCACGCTTCGCCGGACGCCGCGGCGCCTTCTACGGCATCACGGCGCTTTACCGGAAAGACAAAGGTCCCTTCAAGGAAGACCTTCCTAAACTTTTCGAGCTTCTTGCGGCGCGGCAGATTCAACCGCGCATTGCCGCCAGACTGCCGCTCCTTGCCGGCCGCGAGGGCGAGCGCTTGCTCGAAGCGGGAGGCATTGCCGGAAAGGTCGTTCTGTTGCGATGAAAATCACAAGCCTCGACGACTATTTCAACACGTATTGCGCCGGCAAGCCGATTTACGTTATCAATCCGGAAGTGCTGACCAGCTTAACGAAGTAGTCACGCGCCTGGGGCGGTCAGTCCGCCAGCGGATCCGGCCGCATCTGGAACTTCACCAGCTTAGGCGTGGTCCCTTTGCCGCCTTCCATGTGGAACGGCGCTCGCGTCGAGATGGGCGTGTAAATACCCTTCCCCTTCCAGCCGCCGTTCGGATTATCGATGCGGCCGTCTAGGCCCTTCGCGTAGTAACCCATCGGATACGGCACGCGCAGCGTCATGAACTTGCCGTCCACCAGCGCCAGCAATCCCTCTGAGAGATTCCCGGTTGCCAGCGGAACGTCTTTGCCGACGCCCAGCATGTCGAAGCGGTCGACGAAGTTGTAGTAAGCCGACTCGGCACTGCCATTCTCGACGGCACCCTTATAATTCGGACCCGGGAAGTTATACAACGTCCAGCCTTCCGGACAATGTTGTCCGCTCGCGGCCGCTGGGCCGTTGAGCGGTCCCTTGCACTTGCTGCGGTCGAAGCTCGCGTATTGTCCGCTCGAGAGCACCGTCCAGACCACGCCCTTGCTGTCGACGTCCATGCCGCGTGGCGCGAAGCCTTGTGACTTCGCTTTGGGATTATTCCACGGCACCTCGTAGTATTCAGCCAGCGCGGTCTCGGGCGGATGAGATCCCGGGACGAAACGAACCACCGCGCCCGGCATTCCCAGAACCGATCCCCACACTGAACCGTCCGGCGCCGGTGAGTCACCATAGAACGACACGTTGATGCGTTTGTCCTTGGTCGGATCCGCCGGTTGATTCGGTTCGGTGTAGGCGTCGCGCTTCCCATTTCCGTTGTAGTCGAGGACGAATGCGCTCCAGCCTTGCGCTTTCTTTTCGTCGTGCGTCTTGTCCCAGATCCTGGTGTCGAACCAACCCTCAATACCGGCAGGTCCGAACGAGGACCACAGCACATCGTTGTTGTCGAAATTCACGTGGCCCCACGTGAAGCACGTGTCGATAGTAGTCGTCTCTTTGGTTTTCGGATCGTAGAGCTCCAGCCCTCGTTGACCGGAAGTGATGGGGAACAATTTCGCCGACGGATGATCCGATCCCGCCTGGCACCATGCCGGCGTGTCAGGCTTGCGGACGCGCGCCGCGGCCCATACCCGCGCCTGCTTGTCCATTGAGAAGCTGTGCACCGTCGTCTGGCTGTTCCAGATTACTTCTTCGCCCCAATAGGGCGACGGGGCCAACGGCGGAGTATCCGCGGAACTGGGCGTGTGCGGATCGCGCACGTTTAGCTTTATTTTGCTGGTGGCGGTGCGCGCAGGATCGAGCACCGTCAAATAATCGGCGCTCTCTTCGAGCGCTCCGTAGATGGGCCCGTTGGGGTTCACAGTCGGATTCCGTTTGTCGCTCGCGATGGCGTCATGCAGATAGACTTTGGGATCAGCCCAGTCCCACAGAGTGACGACAACGTTCCGCTCCTTGCCCTGCGGACGCGAAGGAGCGGCAGATGGCAGCTCTCCTTTGGCAATGCGGTCGCTCCAGTCCGCGTACATCGCTAGCGCGCGCTGACGGCCAACCTGCGAGAAGCGCGCACTCATCCCGCCACCCGCCTGGCCGGCTTTAATCCGCTGGTCCCACGCGACAGTGGTGTCTTTGGAGTGGCTGAGAATACTCTGCGGAATCTCGCGCGTCGCCTTGTCCCCCATCTGATGACAGCCCGTGCAGCCGTCCGTGTTGACGATCTGGCGAATCCAATCGCCCTGGCTCTTGACGCCGGGAGCGATGCCGTTTCCGCTGGGCCCGGTGCCCGGGAAATCGCTCTTGGGCGGTACTTGCAGCAGAGAGAACCAGTACAATGCGGGATAGTATTCGACCGCAGCCTTCTTGTCCGGCGCCACGACGGCCTTCAAGTTTAGTGTGGCTCCCGGAGCGGCCTTCATCTTCGGCGAATCCACCAGCCCATAGCCGCGAACCCACACGCTGTAGTTCGCCTTCGGAAGATCCGGCAATAGGTAGCGCCCCATGTCATCCGTGACGACGATCTTTACGAGTTTAGTTGGCAAGTCCGTGGTTTCGGCAACTACCCACACGCCGGCTTCCGGTCCTTTAGCACTAGTGACCACGCCGCCGATATCGTCGCCATCGTTCTTCGGCGCGCCAGAGACTTGTTGAGCGGCGCCGCGGCCTAGCCACACCGCGAGGAAGATTCCCACGCCGAACACTGCAATAGCAAGAGACTGCAACTTTGTTCTGCCCATGTTTGTAGTTCCTTTCGCCGGTTCCGGTTCGAATCGAATCGAATCGTGTCCACGGGCCAGTATACATCTGTTGAGGAACGTCGGCAGCAGGTCAGGGAGTACCCGAAAGCGACGGTGGAACCAAACCCTTAAGCCGCAGAAACGCACCGATGATGCCATACATTTCGTTATCGTGGCTGATGTTCCAATTGAGCAATCCGAGCTTAGACATCTCCCAGCGCGCCCACTTCACTTTCGCCGCGCCAGCGGAATCGGTGATGCTTTCGTACACCGGATCGCAATAGTCGAACGACGCCTTCAATGCGGTCACCAGTTCGGCTTTCGTGCTTTTCGAAGCCGCATTGGCAGTAGGGGACTCGCCCTTCACCACGCCGCACATACGCAGTTGCCCGTCAGCCACGTGAGCGATCATTTCGCCGAACGAGCGCACCTGAGGAGTGGTTCGAAACGAATAGGCTTCCGCCGGCATCCTATCGGCGGCCTTGAGCATGATCTCCTTAATTAGCGCGTAAGTCTGCCGTGCATCCGTGCTGAAAGGGTTGTCCTGAGCCCGCAGGACGACAGCGCCCGCTAGACAGAAGGTTATCGTCAATGTCGTAATACGATTCACGCGTAACTCGCTAAACCTACACGCGCCCGCGCCCGCCGCCCGGGGCAAAGGGAGGATACGTTCGCGGATGCAGAACCTGCCGTTCCAGAAAGAAATCAGTGAGCCCCGCGCAGTTCTCAGCAAATTCGGGATGCATGTCAAACTCGTGCGGAACACCCGCGAAGGTATGCAGCTCCGACGGAACTTTGGCGTCACGCAACGTCTGCAGCAAACGCTGGCTGTTCTCCGGAGGTATGGTCACATCCACTAGTCCATGGAAAATCACAGTAGGCGGGTACCCTGCCTTGATATGCGCGATCGGGCTGGCGTCATTGATCGCGACGTCGTCGCTGCCCGCAGGCATCAGCGCTTGAGCGACGACCCGCACATCAGTTTGCGGATAAAACGCGATGCAAGCCGCCAGTTGCGTGTCCGCCTGGCCCGCGGTAAAAAGCGCAATGTGCCCTCCCGCCGAATAGCCCACGATGGCGATGTGCTGCGGGTCGATGCCGAGCGAACTGGCATTAGCACGCACCCATCGTATATGGGTTTTCGCGTCCTCGATTTGCGCAGGCCACTTCGCCGTGCCGCTCAGGCGATACTGCGCAGCGATGGACACGTAGCCGCGAGCCGTAATCGGCGTCACCTTGTTGGCGAGAGTTTCCTTACTCCCACGAGCGAATCCTCCGCCGTGAAAGTGCACCAGTGCCATGCGTTTCTCGGTTCCCACAGGCGGCCGGTAGATGTCGCAATGAAGATCGGCATCGCCGCCTTTGCCGACGACGACATTTTTTTCCACCTTGACGCCGGACGCGCCGGGCGTATTGCCAGTTTGCGCGGCGAGGACAGCGGCGCCGCCAATCCCTAAAAAGGTTCGACGAACGATAGGCAGGTTGTCAGACATAGCCTGGATTATATCTAAGGTTCTTAATGACCGAAAGATAGCTATCCTGTCGCTCGGTCCGGATTTAATCTGACTATGGATATGCTCTTCTTTTGGATCGCCGCAATCGGCGGCTCGGTTATCTTCTTCGTGGCGAATGCATTGAATCCCCGCTGAGACGCCGGTTCCCGCACGCGTAACGTTCGGCGTATTGCCACGCTGAGCATTGTCAGAATAATCCCATTCGTATCGATCCAGAATTCCGCGGACTCGCCCCACAAAGCAGTCTTACTCCTTGCGACGCTTCCGATACCTATCTTAGTGATGATTCACTTATTCCTTTCAAGCGCACAGATACCACCGCAATCCCAACCATTGCCAGGCCTCGGTCTGCTTCGTGGAATTCAGGAATCGAAAGGACATGAAGCACAATGGCTGATCGCAAACGTTCCGTTAGGTGTTTGATTGCGGCCGTCCTGCTGCTTTCGCTGGGTTGCCTCAACAGCGCCTGGGCGCAGACCGCTCCGGCCATGGGCACGGCACGGAACTTTGCGGTCCTGGGCGCCTCGACCGTAACCAATACGGGTCCGTCCTCCCTCACCGGAGATTTAGGCGTCAGCCCCGGTTCGGCCATCACCGGCTTTCCGCCGGGAACAGTGACCGGAACGATTCACGCAGGCGATGCGGTAGCGGCGCAAGCGCAGGTGGATGCCGCGGCGGCCTACAATACTCTGGTTGGCGAAACGTGTACCACCAATTTGTCAGGCCAGGACCTCGGTACATTGACACTGACGCCCGGAGTCTATTGTTTCAACAGCTCGGCGCAGTTGACCGGAACCCTCAACCTTAGCTCTGCGGGAGATCCCAATGCCGTCTTTGTCTTCCAGATAGGCAGCACTCTTACCACGGCCACCAATTCGGCGGTGATCGTCAGTGGCGGCGCCCCTTGCGGCGTGTATTTCCAAGTGGGCAGTTCGGCCACTCTAGGCACGGGCACACAGTTTTCCGGAAACATTTTCGCGCTAACTTCCATTACCGCCACCACCGGTGCGAGCGTGAGCGGCGGCAGCTACGCGCTCAACGGTGCCGTGACGATGGATACCAACGCAGCCACAGCCTGCCGGGGTACGTTACAGGTTTGTAAAGTCGCCGGGAGCGGCGTCGTCGTAGGAACCAACTTCTCTTTCAGCGTCGCCGGAACTCCGCTTACGGTTCCAGCCGGCGCCGCGCCAGGAGGATCTTGTAGTACCCCGCTGGTGGTGCCAGCCCTGCCGGCGACGATTACCGAAACCATCCCGTCCGGCACCACCTTGGCGTCAGTGAGCACTCTGCCGGGCGCCGGGTTATTGATCAGCAGCGATCTGGCCGCGGGCACTGCCATCGTAGCCGTCAATCCCGGAGGCCAAACCATCGCTACCTTTGTAAATACCATTCCGCCGCCTCCCACGACCGGCTTTCTGCAAATCTGCAAGATCGCCGGCAACGGGGTCACCATTGGGACGAACTTCACCTTCAACGTGGCGGGAACGCCGGTCATAGTGGCGGCGGGTCCTCCCAGTCCCGCGTCATGCAGTGCGGCTCTCACGCTTCCCGCTGGGCAAGTACTGGTTGCTGAGACCCTGCCCACCGGTACGGCGTTGACGGCCGTCTCCACTTTGCCGAACGCCGGATTGCTGGTCGCGAGCAATTTGGCGGCAGGCACCGCAACGGTTACGGTGATTGCCGGAGCACAGACCATCGCCACCTTTACCGACGCGGTCGCGCCCACCACGGGATTTCTGCAGATTTGTAAAGTGGCCGGAACGGGCATCGTCGAAGGAAGCAACTTCACCTTCACGGTGGCGGGGAGTCCCCTCACCGTCCCCGCCGGCCCCGCGCCGGCAGGTTCTTGCAGCCAGCTGCTCGAATTGCCAGCCGGTCCGGTACTGGTCACGGAGACGATTCCCATCGGCACACAGTTGACGGCCGTCAGCGCTACGCCGGGCGGATCGCTGGTCAGCACCGATCTGGCAGCGGGCCACGCTACGGTGACCATCGCCGCCGGAGGGCAGACGGTAGTTACTTTCCAGAACACCAGAATTCCGGTACCACCCACGGGATTTCTGCAGATTTGCAAAGTAGCCGGCGCGGGCGTCGTGACCGGAACGAATTTTGTGTTCATGGTGGCAGGAACTCCCGTGACCGTTCCCGCCGGCCTCCCGCCTGGAGGCGCTTGCAGTGCCGCACTGGTCGAACCAGCAGGTTCGGTACCCATCGCGGAAACCTTGCCATCCGGCACCGTTCTGACGGCCGTCACCACTCTGCCGGCGGGGTTGCTCGTGGCAAGCGATCTAGCCGCCGGCACGGCTACCGTAACCGTGCAAAATGGCGGACAGACCATCGTCACTTTCCTGGACACGATTCCCGCCGTGCCTCCCACCACCGGATTTTTACAGATTTGCAAAGTGGCCGGCGCGGGCATCACTGTAGGAACCAACTTCACCTTCAGCGTGGCGGGAACTCCCGTGATCGTTACGGCAGGCCCGGCGCCGGGGGGCTCTTGCAGTCTGCCGCTGGTCGTGCCGGCAGGTCCCGTGACCGTCATTGAGACACTGCCATCCGCTACTACGTTGACGGCCGTAACCACCTTACCGGGCGGCTCGCTGGTCAGCAGCAATCTGGCGGCGGGCAGCGCTACCGTTACGGTCACTGCCGGGGGCCAGACCATCGTGACGTTCCTCGATAGCGTCATCCCTATCCTTCCGAGCACCGGCTTTCTGCAAATCTGCAAAGTCGCCGGGGCAGGAGTTGCGGTAGGGACACCCTTCACCTTCAGCGTCGCCGGAAACCCGCTAACGGTTCTAGCAGGACCTGCGCCCGGGGGCACTTGCAGCGCACCGCTGGTCATGCCCGTGGGTGCCGCGCTGATTGTGGAATCTCCGTCTGCGGGCACGGTGTTGAGTTCTGTAACCACGTTGCCTGCCGGGTTGCTGCTCAGTAGCAATCTAAGCGCGGGCACGACGACGGTGACCGTGAATGCTGGGGGCCAGACCATTGCGACGTTCCTGAACAACGTCGTTACCGCCCTTCCCCTGGGTACTCTTGAGATCTGCAAACTCGGCGGTGCGGGCGTCACTGCCGGCATGAGTTTTTCGTTTAACGCGGGCGGAACACCAGTTACCGTTCCGGCGGGATCGTGCGTGGCGGTGGCAACTTTCGCGGTGGGCACTGCGATCGTGGTGTCCGAAATCCCCTCGACGGGTACTATCGTGTCAGCCATTCGCGTGCTTCCGGTGGACCGCGAAGGCGCCGTCAATCTATCCGCAGGCACAGTCTCCGTGACCATCGGCACCGGCCTGACCGAGGTGGACTTCACAAACACGGCGGGGGGATTAGGCCTGCTGAAGGTATGTAAGATCGCCGGATCGGGCGTTACGCCAGGCACCCGCTTCTCGTTTGCAAGAGGTGCGATCAGTTTCGTGGTTCCCGCCGGCTACTGCGTCGAGAACGGCTTGTTGCCGGTGGGGACAGTGGTCACGATTACGGAGATGTTTTCCGCCGCCACGGCGGCCTCAGCCATCAGCGTTCTTCCGGCGGAACGGCAGGGGACTGTCGATCTCACCGCCCAGACAGTGACTGCCACGGTCGGCGTGGGTGTGACAGAAGTTTACTTTACAAACGTGGGCAGGTGAGAAAATGAGCTACCGACTTTTTTCGAGCGCCGTAGTGTTGGTTTGCCTTTCCAACTGCGCGCAGGCAGGTTTTATCGAGATCTGCAAGGACAATAGCCCGGCGGCCGGCTCCCTGAGCGGTCTTGCCACCTTCGCCATCGCTGGACAAACCGGGACGGTGGCGGTCCTCGTGGGTGCGTGCTCTCCTGCGCTGCAATTACCCGATGGATTCGCCACCGTCACAGAACTCCCGCAGCCAGGTACTGCTCTCCTCAGCGTCCTCACGTTTCCGAACGATCGGCTGATCAGCTTCGACCCCATAACCAGAAGCGCCGTCGTGCTCATTACGCCGGGCGACATATCCACCGAGACGGTCATTACTTTCACCAACGCACCGGTCTCAAGCGTCCCCGAGCCAGCGACCGGGTGGCTATTTGGCCTCGGCTTGACTCTCTGGACGGCGCGGCTCGTCAAGCGTAACGCAACAACGCCTTGAATCCGTAATCCATGTGCTGTTGGATATGGCAGTGAAACAACGTCAGCCCGGGTTGATCGGCTGTGAAGTCCACGCTGGCGCGCCCGTAAGTAGGCACCACCACCGTATCCTTGATCACCCCTGAAGTTGCCTTCCCATAAATTTCGGCGATCTCGAGTTGGTGCCGATGCACATGTAAGGGATGCGCATCGTCGGTGCGATTGTGAAACGTCAACCGGTAGCGTGTGCCCTGCTTGAGCACGAACTCCTGCTCGTGAGGATAGGATTTCCCATTCACTGTGAAGCTGTTGAATTTACCCGCGCCGCGCGGCACTTTTTCAAACACCATGTCCAGGCGCTCCGTAGGCGGCGGTCCCGACGGTGGCTTGCCGAAGACCGTGTAATCCCAACTGGGTTTCGCCGGCGGCATCCACTGCGGAGTCCCCCGCCGGTTCGCATATTCGATGACGATGCCCAGGCCGCCTTCGCGCACCGGGTCCTCAGGCGCGCCCAGGATCCAAACGCCGGGCTGGTTCATCTCCACCCAGGCATCGATGCGCTCGCCCGGACCTAGCATCAACACATCCATCGCCGCCGGCGTGGGCACGGGATTTCCATCCAGCCCAGTCACGTTGAATTTGTGGCCCGGAAGCGCGATGTGGCGGATCTCGATCGCACTCGCGTTTAGAAAATGAAACATCACGCGATCTCCCGGCTTCACGCGGATCGGTGCGCCGGCGCCAAGCGCCTTGTCGTTGATGGAAAAAATATCGGCCATGACCTCCAGCCCCGGCTGCCGCGTATCGAGGACCGCTGGCTTCTCCGGTTGCGGACCGGTGGCATCGAGATCGTCGTTATCCATGGCCTGGTTGGTGAAGTACGGCTCCCAATCGCGCAGCGCCAGATAATGTTCCTGATCGTAGCGCCCAGGATCGTTCGCTCCTTCGACGATCAGAAAGCCGAACATCCCAGTAAAGCTGCCGCGATGCAGGTCGTCCATCGACATGGTGTGGGTGTGATACCAGCGCGTGCCCGCCGGCGTGGGCGTGAACTGATAGCGGCGGCTTCCATGCGGAGGCACTTCCGGAGTCCCTTCTTCCTCGGACCCGTCCACATCGGAAGGAATCAGCAGCCCGTGAAAATGCACAAACTCCGGCACGTCGGTTTTATTGATCACGTTCACCGTGACCGGCACGCCCTCCTTCATGCGCAGCCGCGGCCCCGGCGAAATGCCGTTATAGCCGACGGTGCTGACGATGCGATTGGGCGCGAGCTCCACCGTGACCGGCGCGATTTCCAGCGTGAAATCGGTCTTGGCGCCGTCTTCGGTGCCAACCGGCGCGAGAAAGGATTGCGGTTGCTGCCCCACCAGCCGGTTACCCGCCGCCAGCCCGGCAATTTTTAGAAAGTCGCGTCTTTGCATCCGAAGTGAAAAAACCGGCCTTTGTACATGGTACCGCTCACGGACCGTAGCTAAGAGTTTCCACCGATCAAGTTAAGACTGGTAATCACTTCGGACGGAAGTTGTAGCGTTGCAGCTTCGAGATTCTCGCGCAAATGCTCGACGGAAGATGTACCAGGGATCAGAAGAATGTTGGGAGAGCGCTGCAGCAGCCACGCGAGTGCTACTTGCATCGGCGTAACGTGCAGGGCCGCCGCGGCCGCATCCAGCGCCGACGACTGCAACGGAGTGAACCCTCCCAGCGGAAAGAACGGCACATAGGCTACGCCTTGACGTGCAAGGTCATCGATAAAACCGTCGTCCTGCCGGTGCGCCACGTTGTAAGAGTTCTGCACGCAGACAATCTCCGTAATCGCTTGCGCCTCCGCGAACTGTTGGCGAGTGACGTTGCTGACACCGAGATGACGAATCACTCCCTGGCGTTTGAGCTCCGCGAGCACCGTCAGCGGTTCTTCGATCGATCCCTCGGATGGCCCCATCGCGCCCCCCACCCGCAGGTTAACGACATCCAGCGCGTCCAGCCCAAGATTTCGCAGGTTGTCGTGGACCGCATCGATCAGCTCCTGGCGCGAAAGCGCATGAACCCACGACTTGTCTTCCGGCCGCCGTGCCCCTACTTTGGTTACCAGCACCAGTCTGTCCGGGTAGGGATGCAGCGCCTGTTTAATGATCTGGTTGGTGATATGCGGGCCATAAAAATCACTGGTATCAATGTGGTTGACCCCTGCCGCAACAGCCTCTCGCAGAACCGCGATGGCAGCATTCATATCGCGCGGCGGTCCGTACACCTGCGGACCCGCAAGTTGCATAGCACCATAGCCCATGCGCTGCAAACTCATGGAAGTGCCGGGAAGCGAGAAACTGCCGCCAAGATCTGTCTGTTTCGTCATTATTGTGTTCTCCTCTTGTTTGTACACCAACTGCGATGACCGCCCTCCGCTAGAGATGCTCCCGCACTTCTGATATGCTGCAGACATCATTAGAGGTCATCATCCTATGAAGCTGGTGCGGTTCCTCTGGGCCGTTTTCCTCCTGCTCTCGCTCAGCGTCGGGCTGTTTGCGCTGCAAGGCGGAGGTTTCGGCCGCCAGCGATACTCCTTCGGCGGACCGAACGTGCCTTCGGAGTTTTACTGGAGCCGCCTCCAATACAATTCCGGCTACGCCAACGGCAGCAGCTTCGGATATCGCCGCTTCTACGGCGGCTGGTCCCGCGATTTTCCCAAAGCTGACAACGATTGCTTGATCGCCCTGCGG
>Ga0105238_10002680_pt1 | contig 17702 bp, 16 predicted proteins | sample KBSC34metaG_FD_81526 | JGI IMG/M metagenome (GOLD analysis project Ga0105238, IMG submission 81526) | Corn rhizosphere microbial communities from Kellogg Biological Station, Michigan, USA - KBS C3-4 metaG | ecosystem: Host-associated > Plants > Roots > Rhizosphere > Soil | place: Michigan, USA... | reverse complement strand
GCCGGTAGCGCCCGATCGATCCAGTGACGCAGACCGTGCGGCTGCAGATTGGGCCCTACATGGTGACGATTCCGGCCGGGTCCTTCCACCAGGCGCAGGGGTCTAACGTGGGCAACTGGAGTTACGCGGGAAGCATCAATGGCGTGAAGCTGAATGTTCAAATCTCGGCCCAGGGTGGAAGCAGTTTTCAGCTCAACGCCACCGGCTCTCCCGTGAGCTTCAGCGGCGTGCCAAATCCGGTAACAGTAGCGATTGGAATCGGCTTCGACGCGGACAGCACGCTAATAACCGTGAACTTCTAGCTTCGAGGTATCACCGGCGATCCGATGCTGGAGCACTACTGAGTGATGGGTTGCCTTCGGTGGCCCCACTCTAGTTGTTGTCTTGCGACCGTGAAATAGATCCAGCTCAAGAGTACATGAAGCCCCCGTGCCGTTAAGTCACATTAACGTACACTACTTCACGAGAACAGTTCTAGCGCATCTCTGGCTAGCCACAAATCGGGACTTAGCAACTGGGCTCGCGTTTCATCCGTAACCGAGTGGATGCTTAACCGGATCCGATCCAAGTTCTTGGAAATAGCGGGATCGAGTCCCAGAGCATTTTCTCGACGGCTACCGGGTCTTGGCAGGCGGCGCTTCCACCCCCGCGAGTTTGGCTCGAGAAAGTGAATCCTTGTAGAAATGTCGAGGCGCGTGCCTCGTCCAGAAATTCGTTCACAAAGCGTAGTTTCGCAGCATCGCCCTTCTGGACCACAATGTTCTGCTCAAGCAACGTGAAATTATCCTGAGCGACCCGCAGGCCGGGGTAACGGTCAGCGGCTTCCACCAGCCGGGCACGATTGCCTGCGTAGGCATCCACTTGCCCGCTCGCGAACATCTTCAGGATCTCTTCGAAGGGCGGCGCGGCGGTCCACAAAATGACCTTGGCGTTTTTCAGGTGCTGCTGCAAATAGATCGTGGGAGAATTGCCGTCCACGGCTCCAATCTTCACGCCCGGCCGATCGGCATCGGAGGCAGTTCTAATCGGAGACGCCGCGGGAACCAGGTAGGTGGTTCCCATAAGCAGATAGGGACCCGAAAAATCCACCAGCCGCGCGCGGTCGGCCTCCCAAGCGAGAAAGCCGATATCGGCCATGCGAGCGTTTAGCCGTTCGATCAGTTCTTTCGCGCCGTTTGAAGGAGTGATCGTGTAAGGTACGCCCGCGCGGCGAGCCAGTTCTTTGACGATGTCCGCTGCGGGGCCGCTGATCGCGCCCGTGCTGGTGTCAATGGTTGCCTGCACCGGATTGCCGGAAAGAAAGGTCGCTCGTAGTGTGCCGGTGGGCGCCAGATCGGCGGCGACCGAGGGCAAGCATGCCAGAGCCAAGAACAGGAGACGCTTGGATTGCCGCATGCGCTTATTATAGGACTGCGCTCAACTACGTGGATGCTGCAAGCACTTCGAGCAGAGCGGCTGATACAGCCTGCGGATTTTCCCGGGGCAAGAAGTGGCCGGCGGCTTGGATCATTCGCCGTGCAATCAGCTTAGGGAATGATGCTTTGTCGGCCGATTCGGCAGGCTCCCGCCCACCCAGCGTGTCGTCCGCGCCGCGGAGAAGAATTGTGGGCGCTTCGATCTTGGGACGCTTCGCAAGTCTCTCTTCCATTTCCCTGAAACGCGGATCACCAGGAGCGTTCCCGATGCGGTGCCGATAGGAATGAATCACACAATCCACAAAGTCCGGATTGTCAAAGGATGGCGCTGTACGCTCGAACGTCTCGTCGGCGAAATGCCACGTTGGTGACCACGTTTGCCATAAGAACTTGCAAATGGCCCGGCGGTTCGCGGTCAGGCCCGCTCGCCCACGCTCAGTGTTGAAGTAGTACTGATACCACAAGTTCCGTTCCGTTTCCGGCGAGCCCGGCGGAGCGGCGTCGATCGTGTTCTGGATCGAATAACCGCTAAGCAGCACCGCCGCTCGTACTCGATCCGGATGGAGTGCCGCGGCGATGCATGCCGCTCTCCCACCCCAGTCGTAACCCGAAAGAGCAAAGCGGTTGAGTCCCAACGCGTCTGCGAAATCGATCACATCCTGTCCGATCGCCGCCTGCTCTGCCATGCGCGGAGCGTTCGGATCGCGGAAGCTGGTCGGGCCGTACCCGCGCAAATAGGGAGCCAGGACTCGATATCCGGCTTTTACCAGCGGAGGGGCGACATCCGCCCAGGCATGCGCATCGTCTGGAAACCCGTGCAGCAGGATAACCGGGAATCCCTGGCCGCTCTCCTCGTAGCCGATATTGAGTACCGTAGTTTGGACGCGTTTCGAGGACTGAGCGCGCGCATGCATTCCGGCCACAATAGCACCGCCGGCGGCTGCGAGGAATGTACGACGAGTCATGCGTTTTGGGTTCACGGACGCCTCGCCGGTCCGCTCAGATGCTTAGTGTCCTTCTCATTCTCATTGCAGACGTATTCCATCAATTCGTCTTTGGGCAACAGAATGTGGGTGCCAGTGATCGTAAACGGCCGAGTGTAAGCGCCTGGATCGTCGATCGTCACCTCTTCTGCCAGTGTCCCAAATGTCGTCCGGCGATACCGCTCTACGGTATGGAGCTGTTCGGTATGCGGGTGGCCAAGGAAATCGAACCAGGTCCTTTCGTTGAATCCAATCGTGTCCACGATCAAAGCATCGCCTTCCCTCCAACCGATCGAGTGCCCATACCATGTCGGGTCCACTTCCACGGGATGTTTGCGACCGTCTATGAATATCTGGCGGTAGCTGTGGATGTTTCCTTCAAACAAGAAGAAGATGTGCGTGACTGTTTCGACGATTCTCCACGGATAAGGAGCCAGGCGCGGTACCCCCGTTGGCAGGCAGTTCGCCTCCGGGTCATCTTTAGACAACCGAGCCTTCAGACTCCTCTCGCCCGCCGGATTCAACGGGAGCGTCTCCCCCTTCTTGAGTCCCAGAGAAATGTCTTCAATCAGGAAAACATCAGCCGGGCGCCAGACTCCTGAAAAGTCTACTCGCCCGTCGGCGAGCCGGGGCGTTGGTCCGGGAGGCGCCGCGGGCAAGGGATTGAGATTGGCGAACGAGTTGGCGTTTCCGGCCTTTGATGGAAGTTCACTGGTCGCAGGAGTCTGGGCCGTGCCAACCGTTTGTGCGCCAAACCAGATCCCGCCTGTCGTGGCCAACGCCGCGACCCAACTGAAGGCGCGTTGTTTCATCCTGGTTCAGGATTATACCGGCGATCCAGTTCGAATGCAGCCTTCAGCATACTTAGACATTTTCACTGCTTGGCCCTCTGGGCTACCGAAGGTTCTGGTACACCAGCTCCTCGAAGTCGCGAAGCGTCCGAATGGCGCCCTCGTCGTAGAAGGGAAGCAATTGCATCATCTGGACGCCACCGATGTGCTTCACCGGATCGATCCAGAACTCAGTGTTGAAGATGCCGGCCCAGCTCATGCTGCCTGGGCTGCGGAATTTTGAGAACCGCGGGTCGTTTGACGCGATCTGAAAACCGAGACCGAATTTATCGTGGCCAGCGCCGAGCGGAAACGGCTTGGTGCGCAGTTTGTCGGCGTCGGGCTGCAACTCCACGAAGACCGATCCGATGTTGTTCTTGCCCATCATCTTCACCGAACTCTCGCTCAGGATTTTCGCGGACCCCAGGTGACCGCCGTTGAGCAACATCTGGACGAACTTGCCGTAGTCCTGCACGGTCGAGTAGAGGCCGCCATCGCCGCGGGACGGGGCCGGGGGCGTCGACGGGATGGGCGCTCGCGTCTGCTCCTGCAAAACGCCATTTACACGGCCGTGCTGGGTCGGTACGCGCGACTGGCTGGCGGCTCGCACGGCGTACGACGTATCTACCATGCCCAGCGGTTTGAAGATGCGTTGCTGGTAGTAGGTTTCGAGCGGCGCACCGGTAATCTTCTCGACGATCATTCCGAGCACGCGCGTGCTGGCGCTGTAGTTCCATTTGTCGCCAGGATCGCTGAGGAGCGGCAGTTCCCACTCGCCCTTCTTCGTCGCCTGCGTGAGCCGGTACTCGATCGGGTTCGTAAACCCGTATCCGATACCGGAGGTGTGTGTCAGCAAATGCCGAATGGTCATTGGCCGTTTCGCAGGCCGGGTTTCGTAGGTTGCGTCCTTCTCGTTGAACTTCGTAATGACTCGCAGGTTGTCGAAGCCTGTCAGGTATTTCGACACCGGATCGTCGAGCTTGAGCTTGCCCTCTTCGAGGAGCATCATGATGGCCACAGACGTCACGGGCTTGGTCATGGACGCGATCGAAAATATGGCATTCACGGGCATCGCGATGTTTTTCGCAACGTCAAGCTTGCCAGCTGCTCCTTCGTAAAGCACGCCGTCGCGGCCGACGACCAGGGCGACGACCCCGGGCGTGTCGCCGCGAGTGACAGCGCTGCTTAGCTGGCTCGACAACGCGGCCCTGCCAGCGTCTGAAAATCCCCGTGTCTGTTCGACCGCACGAGCGGGCTGCGCGTTGGTCTGGGCCGAACCCGTAGAAACCAGCCATCCGACGAGGACCACGAACGCGGGGAAAGTAAGGGCAGTCTTGTGCGGTCTCATAGTTTGGCTAGGCTACGTCTAACCTATCAAATAGTCGACGCGTCGTGGATTCAAATAGGGATGACGGCGAATCCTGGAGTTACTCCTTCGGTCCAATGGCCTTGCGCGAAAAATCCTCTTCGGGGAAGTTGCCCGATAACGAGCATTATCGGAAGGTATCCAGGCTCCGGAGGCCGTACATGTCCGTGTTTGTTGCGTTACGCGGCCAGGTGTCAGGTCCCGTCGCCGGGCACCGTTTGTCAGCCGATGCGACCTACGCGGCTGACAAGCTATGTGTCCTCGACAGGGACAGTGGGAGGATAGTAACGAAGGAGGGCTTCAACCTTGCCACTTCCCTCGGACGAGAGACTGATTGCGCTGAGCCAGGACTTACTTCAACAGCTCGACACGCTCTTCGGACTACACCCTGGCTTTCGACCAGCTCATGCCAAAGGCGTCATGCTGACCGGAAGATTTACGCCTTCGACCGGCGCAGCTTCCCTTACACGGGCGGCACACCTAAACCGGGAGTCTACACCGGTAACTGTACGCTTCTCAAACACCACGGGCTTGCCGCTGATACCCGATAACGACCCCAATGCCAATCCGCGCGGACTTGCGATTCGTTTCCATCTCGCCGAACACGTTCACACCGACATTGTCAGCCATTCGACCGATGGATTTCCCACTAGGACAGGCCAGGAGTTTTTGGAGTTCTTGCGCGCTCTCGCTTCAAGCGATCCGTCAAAGCCATCACCATCTCCGATTGAAGCATTCCTCGGCACTCATCCCAAGGCTCTCGCGTTCGTACAGGTGCCCAAGCCTGTGCCATCCAGTTTTGCCAGAGAATCATACTTCGGCGTCACAGCCATGCGCTTCACGAGCAAGAATGGCGCCAGCCGCCATGGACGCTACCGGATCGTCCCGGAGGCTGGCAGTGATCATCTACGCGATGACATCGCCGCTCATAAGAGTGCAAACTTCCTGTTCGATGAAATCGCAGAAAGAATTGCCAGGGGGCCGATCATTTTCCACATTTTGGCTCAACTGGCAAACGATGGAGATACGGTGGACGACGCCACCGTCCACTGGCCCGAGGAGCGGACTTTGTTGGACCTAGGCGCGATTACCTTGACCGCGCCAGTGGCAGACAACGCCCATGAACAGAAGCACATCATCTTCGATCCCATTCCGCGCGTCGAAGGGATCGATCCTTCGGAGGACCCTCTGCTTGAACTGCGCGCTGCCATCTATTTGTTGAGCGGGCGCCGACGCCGGGCGGCTGCCGAAGAATTTCACGGAACGATAGGGTAGGTCATTCGAGCAGGGACGCGGGTCCGATAAGACGTATTAACGAACGCTACTTCCCAAAACAGCGTTTCACGGGACTAATAAAAGGTGATTCTAGCGACGTTTGATTTGCAGCGCGGCGATTTTCGAGCTCAGAGTCGTCGGACGCATGCCCAGGATCTCGGCGGCACCGCCGGGACCGTAGATCTTGCCGCGACTGCGTTGAAGCGCTTCCATGATGCGCGTTCGTTCGAGTTCAAGGAGTTGTGCGCGAGTTGAAACGGGAGTGGTGGCCTTTAGCCCGACAGTCATTGAATCCGCTTCTTCATGCAGATTGAAGTGAAGAGTGCCGCCACCTGCCAGGATTACTGCCCTCTCGATGACATTCTGTAGCTCACGGATATTCCCCGGCCAGGCATAGCGCGTGAGGTCCTCCAGGTTGTGCCGTGCCAGGACAGGGATGGGACAGTGCATCCGTTTTGCAGCTTGCGCGAGGAAACTGGCAGCCAGGATCGGAATGTCCTCTAAGCGATCCCGCAGCGGCGGCACCTTAAGCGGGAAGACGCTCAGACGAAAATAGAGGTCCCGGCGAAACCGGCCCGCTTCCACCTCTTGTTCCAGGTTGCGGTTGGTTGCGGCGATGACCCGAACGCTGACCTTACGTGTACGATCTTCGCCGACACGTTCAAATTCTCCTTCCTGCAAGACCCGGAGCAGTTTGGATTGTGATTCCAGCGGAATTTCGGCGACCTCATCTAGGAATAGGGTGCCTCGGTCGGCAAGCTGAAACCGTCCCACGCGGTCGCGCAATGCGCCAGTGAACGAGCCTTTTGCATGTCCGAAGAACTCGCTTTCAAAGAGGTCGTGCGGGATGGATGCGCAATTGACCTTGACTAGGGCTCGGCTGGCGCGGCCGCTGCGATCGTGGAGAGCTCGCGCGATTAGCTCTTTTCCGGTACCCGATTCGCCGAGGATCAGCACGCTGGCCTCAGTCGGAGCAACCAACTCGATCTGCGAAAGAATCGTCTTCAGAGCAGGACTTTCGCCGAGTAAGCCGACGAAACTCTCGTTTACCTCGGCCCTGAGGTAGTCGTTTTCCTGTTTGACCTGCCGGTGCAGCAAATGGATTTCCTCGAAAGCTCGGGCATTCGCGATGGATACGGCAGCTTGATCGGCGAATAGTCGGAGCCATCTGAAGTGCTCGTCGAGGAATGGCTTGCGCCCGAATGCCCCGAGAACGCCAAGGACTTCTTCTCTAAAAATGAGCGGATGGCCGGCGAAACCGTGGATACCCTCCTGGCGTATCCATTCTGGGTGCGCCGTCAGTTCTGGCTTCAAAACGGCGTCTTCGATAAGAAATGACTTGCCAGTTGCAGCAACCTGGCCTATTTTTCGTACGCCGAGCGGAATCCGACGGAAAGCGCCCTCGATCCCGTTCCACTCCTTTCGATCCAACTGAGAGCAGCCAGCACTGGCGGCGAGGTGCAGACAGCGAACCCGTGAGGGACATTCCCCGCTCATTGGACAGGTCGCACAAATATCGCCGGGTGCAATCAACCAGATACGGGCCAGGGCGAAATCGGCCTTCTCGACGAGTCCGTCGACGACCATCTTGAGGACAGACTCCACAGTTCGCGCCTGGCTCACGGCTAGGGAAATCGACTGCAGAAGTTCCAAATCCACGCCTGTAGCGTACACCCGTTCCACCGTCGCGCCGACGGTTCGTCGTTGCAAACCTCGAACTCGTCGTCATCGGGGGCGCGTGGATCCTAGTTTCAACGGTTTAAAGTCGCGTGTGGTGGGTACGGGAAGTGCTGTGTAGAGGTCATGATCAACAACGCCACAGAAGCCGCAAAGACGCCAGACACGAATCCCTCTCATGTCCGAATCGATTTATTGAGCGGCGCTGTGGTCGAAATTTGCGGCGGCTTACGGCTGCTGCTAACCGATGTTTTCAGTCGGATGTTGCAATGAACATCCCAAAAGCCGACCGTCAGCTTTGAAATGCCTCGGTCGAAAGGGAAAGAAAGGTCAATCATGAAAATCGTAGTAATCGGCGGTAGTGGACTCGTCGGAACCAAGCTCGTCGACGAGCTTCGTAAACACGGGCACCAAGTAGTGGCTGCATCGCCCAGTTTCGGCGTCAACACCCTCAGCGGCGAGGGACTGGCCGAAGCTCTGAAAGGCGCCTCGGTGGTCGTTGATGTGTCGAACTCCCCCTCCTTCGAGGAGGCGACCGCGCTGGAGTTCTTTGAGACATCAACCCGTAATCTCCTCACGTATGAGGTGGCCGCAGGCGTGGGGCATCACGTCGCGTTGTCGGTGGTTGGAATTGAGCGCCTACCTGAATACGGCTACTTCCGCGCAAAAATCGCTCAGGAGAAGCTGATCAAGGGCTCATCGATCCCCTACTCAATCATCCGCGCGACGCAGTTCTTCGAGTTCATTGGCAGAATCGCGGATGAGGGCACCGAGGGCAACACGGTCCGTCTCGCACCTGCCCTCATCCAGCCCATGGCGGCAGACGATGTCGCCAGTGCGGTAGCTAGCTTCGCGGTGGGTACACCGGTGAATGGCACCGTTGAAATAGCGGGGCCAGAACAGTTTCGTCTCGATGAACTCGTTCGACGGGATTTGGCGGCACTCAACGATCGGCGTGAGGTTATCTCTAACCCGCACGCGCGTTACTTCGGAGGGGAGCTGCGCGAGAAAACACTTGTTCCGGGCAATGATGCGCGACTCGGCGAGACCCGTTTCGAAAGCTGGCTCAGTCAGCCTGCACGTCAGATCCCGAATACGAGCCTGCAGCCCGCGACGGGTACGGGGCGTCGTGAACAACTTATGGCGAGCTCCAAACCAATGTTGGCGCTGGCATTGCTCATAACCATCACCCTTATCATTACTGGCACTCTGATGGCGGAGGAGACTGTCACCCCGCTTATGACGAATGATCTGGCAGGAGTCTCCGGCAAGGAAGTTCTGATGTACACCGTGGACTTTCCGGCGGGCTTTTCGAGCCCTGTCCACCGCCACAATGCGCAGGTGTCTGTTTACGTGCTGGAGGGCACCGTCGTGATGCAGGTGAGAGGCGGAAAAGAAGTCACGCTGGGGCCAGGCCAGAGCTTTTATGAAAATCCCAACGACATTCACGTCGTCAGCCGGAACGCAAGTAGTTCAAAACCGGCCAAATTCCTTGTGTTCCTGATTCACGAGAAAGGCGCTCCGCTCGTGATACCAGCCAAGTAAATCAATACTTGGGAGCGGTCTCGTCACCACACTCGATCCTAGAGAACAATCACATGAGCACGATTACAGACGGTACGACGATCAGTGCAAGGACTGAGGGCAACGCCGGCCCGCGGTGTTCAGTCACGGCCGCCGAACGTAGGCAAGCGGGAGGGGCGGCTCTGCTGCCCACCCGGGACTTTAACGATCGGACAAAGATTTCGCCGTTACTTATCAGCAGAGACTGGCGTCGCACGTTCACGTCCCGTTATCACGCAATATCGGTAGTTACTTCCCACAAGCGCGTTTATCGTTCCTAATCCGAACACCCCAGTTCGTACGCCTTTCTCCGAGCGGCACGTGATCCGACCAGAATGCCCGGTAACCCCAGAACGCCGTTTTGGGTCGTGACGCGTTCGTGACACGCCAATGACGCGGCTATGCCCTAGGCTCATTAAAATAGGAAGAATGCGCAACATCCCGCTTCTGTTGGCAGCGGCCATCCTGATCCCCATCGGGGTGTTGAGCTGGCTCGGCGTCCGCATCTTACAACAGGACCGCGATGCTGAACGGCAGCGACGAAGAGAAACCCTTGAAGTGACCGCGGGCCGGCTGGCCTTGGATATCGAGCGACGCTTGGAGCAAATCGAGGACCAACTCGCTAAGGGACGCGGGATTGTGTTGAACCCCCATCCCGAAGAAGAGCCCCCAGCAATTATCTTTGCCGAAACTGAAGCCCTTGAATTCCAGGAAAGAGATCTGCGAAGCGCGGCAAGCGCTTATCGTAAACTCGCGGAGTCGCCAAAAGCCGGCGTACGCGCCGCGGCGCTGGTGCGTCTCGGACGTGTCCTGCGGAAGCTCCGGGATCGCGAGGGCGCACTTCGCGCTTACGTTAGCCTGGAGCAACTTGGTTCAGCGGCTGTAGCTGGGCAGGCTGCCGATTTGCTGGGCTACCAGGGACACTGCCGTGTTTTGGAAGAAGCTCGCGACATTGAGAACCTGAAGACCCAAGCTATCGCGCTGGCCAGGGCGCTAGAGTCCGGGCGGTGGCCGATGGATCAGCCCACGTTCGACTTCTATCGCGAGCTGGTGCGGAATTGGGGTGCACCGGCGCCGTCATCGTTGCGAGCAGAGGCCGTTCTGCATTTGAGGAATGCTGAGCTCGAACCCCGAGGCCGCCGCGTTCTGCGAGAAAAGAGCGGCGCCGTGCTGGCGATCTGGAACGACGGCAGAGCGTGGCTCGCGACCCCAGGCGAGATGGAAGAGCTGTGGCACGCGGAGCGTTATGCTGTTGCGTTGTACCACACCGACGGCCAGCTCATTGCCGGCCGGACCAGTCGAGACGGCGTGTCGCTCACCCCGGGGCAAACGCGCCTGCCCTTCATCATCAACGTGTCGTCGTTCGCGAACCCCGCCGACCGAGGCCGCACGGTTCTCATCAGTGGCCTAACGCTGGCATTCCTGGCGATCCTTGGTGCCGCGTACGGTCTCTATCGCGCTACGACGCGCGAAATGATACTCGCGCGCCAGCAGGCGGATTTCGTTTCCGCGGTTTCGCACGAGTTTCGGACTCCCCTAACCTCGCTGCGTCACCTCACCGACCTTCTCGTCTCGCGCGGAGTAACTAGCGAAGAACGCAAGACGCAATACTATGTACTTCTGGCGAATGAAGCCGAGCGCCTGCATCGGATGGTGGAGAGCCTGCTCAGTTTCGGCCGGATCGAAGCGGGAGCCTACGCGTGGCATCTGGAGCCGGCCGGCATTGCGGACCTGGTGCCCGGTATCCTCGAAGAATTCCGCCGCGAATCGCAAGCACGAGAACGGCAAGTAGAGTGTGACATCGAAGAGGGTCTTCCGCCGATTCGCGCCGATCGCGAAGGGCTCTCCCGCGCGCTTTGGAATTTGCTGGAAAATGCCGCCAAGTACTCGCCGCCCGGCAGCCCCATTCGAGTGGCCGCGCGCCGCCAGGGAAACTCCGTTTTGCTGGCCGTGGAAGACGAGGGATCTGGCATCCCCGCGGCGGAGCGCGACCGAATCTTCCAGAAATTTGTGCGCGGCGCCGAGGCAAAGCAAGCGGGCGTCCGCGGCGTCGGCATCGGGCTGGCGCTGGTGAAGCGGATTATGGAGGCACACGGCGGCTCAGTGCGCCTGGAAACCGAGCTTGGCCGCGGCTCCACGTTTACGCTGGTACTTCCCGCAGCAGTGCAATGAAAATGTCGAGGCTTCTGATTGTCGAAGACGACCCGGCGATTGCCATCGCGCTGGAAGACGATCTGCGCCTGGAAGGTTACGAGGTCGAGAGAGTGCAGGACGGCGAAGCTGCGGTCAAGCGAGCGCGCGAGGCGGCCTTCGATCTGATTGTGCTCGATGTGATGCTGCCGAAGAAGGACGGCTTCGACGTGTGCCGGGAGATGCGGCGGTCTGGCGTGGAATCGATGGTCCTCCTATTGACCGCGCGCACCGCCGAGGCGGAGAAGGTGCTGGGGCTGGATCTTGGCGCGGACGATTACATGACCAAGCCCTATAGTCCCAAGGAGCTCCGCGCGCGCATCCGGGCCTTGCTGCGGCGCACCTTGCCGGAAGCCGGCGCGGCGGGTGTTATCCGTTTTGGCGACTGCGAACTCGACCACGTGAAGGGGGAACTACGGCGCAGAGGTAAAGTCGTACCGACGACGCCCCTGGAGTTCAAACTGTTGGCCCTCCTGGTCCGGCGCGCCGGGCACGTGCTGACGCGGCGCACGCTCATCGACGAGGTGTGGGGTGAAGACACCGCGATCACCGAGCGAGTCGTCGACAACCAGGTCGCCAACCTGCGCAAGAAGATTGAGCCGTCGCCCGCCGCACCGCAGTATCTCAAGAGCGTCAAGGGAATCGGATATCGGATCGACTTGGAGGATGCACAGGGGTGAGTCCGTTGTGCATCAGGAAAAAAGACGTGACTGAATTGTGACACGACTATGGAGCCGTTATGGAATGCGGAGCGTAGCCTGGTGCAGGAGGTGGTTCCCGATGAAAACAATGATGAACCCGATTTGGACTGGAATCGCGGCTGCGGTGCTCGCAGTTGGCGCTGATAAGGCTCAGGACGCCGAGCGGTTGCTCAAAGCGGCCATGAATACAGAGCTTGTAGATGGCGATCTGAAAATCGCCATCGAGCGCTATAAGAAGGTCGCACAGAGCGGTGTTCGGCCGCTCGCCGCGCAAGCGCTGGTGCACATGGCCGAGTGCTACCAGAAGCTCGGTGATTCGGAATCGCGGAGGATTTACGAACAAATCGTGCGCGAGTACGCGGATCAAAAGGAAGCTGTTGCTGTAGCTCGCGCGCATCTCGACGCGGCAGGCAACGCACAAAGCTTGCGGCAGACTACGACGCTGGTATGGGCCGGTCAGAACGCTGACGACGAAGGAAGCGTGTCTTCCGACGGCCGCTACATCTCCTATCCAGATTGGAAGACGGGCAACTTGGCGGTGCACGATTTCGTTACCGGTACGGATCGCGCTATCACGACGACGGGCACTTGGGAGAAGAAGGGGGAGGCGGCATTTGCCGAGGAATCGGCGATCTCGCGCGATGGAAAACAAATCGCGTACGGCTGGTATGAAGGGAAGACCAATCGATTCGAGTTGCGAGTGGCCAATGTCACAGGCGACGCCAACCCGCAAAAGATATTCCAGAGCGGGGAAATGAGGTTCTTATCGCCGGATGACTGGTCGCCAGACGGCAAGTGGATAGCAGTTCACATGGAGCCAGAAAACTCGGATGCGCGAACCGGCCAGCCGGCGCGCCCGGGAATGAAGGCCGCGATCGCCATGGTTGGCGTGCAGGATAGATCACTTCGAGTGCTAAAAACCACGGACTGGAGCGGCCCCAGCATTGGAAGGTGGAAAGCCCTATTTTCACCGGACGGAAAGTATCTGGCCTACGACCGCGCTACCGGATCGGCCAACGATCAGCGCGGCGTGTTTGTGATGGAGCTTGCGAGCGGCCGGGAAGTTGCGGTGGCGGCGAGTGCGTGGAGCGATCAACTGGCGGCATGGTCACCGAACGGCAAACAGATTCTCTTTACCAACAAGCGGACCGGCACGAACAGTCTGTGGGCAATCGCATTCACGGGCGGGATGCCACAGGGCCGAGCGGAGGTGATTAAGCCGGACCTTGGTTCAGGCTCGGTGGTCGGGATGGCTACCAGTGGAGCGCTCTACTATTACGTGGCCCCGAGCCGCGACCTGCCGAGCATTTACTTGGCAGGGTTCGATATTACGAAGGGACAGCTGACATCACAGCCCGGGGCCATTACAAGCGGCGCGTCCGGCGAAGGAGGTTACTCGCCTGCGTGGTCGCGGGACGGGAAGCGGCTAGCGTATCTGTCGCAGAAACGAGTTGGGTCTGGGTGGCAGTTCTCGATCAAGATCTACAGCATCGCAGACCGGCGTGAAGTTCGCGAACTCCGGCCCACCACGTTAAAGCCCCGCGACTTGCGCTGGACACCCGATGGCGGAGCTCTGCTGTTGGATGATGACCAAGGGTTGTACCGCGTGGATCTGCAAACCGGCGAGGCCTCCCTTCTGGTCGCCAGACCGAAGGGGACGGGTCAAACTCGTATCGAGCTTTCGCCGGATGGAAAAACGATTTACTACGTCCGGAGGGACGGCGCCGAGGGAGTATTTCTGGCGTTCGATCTGACGTCGGGAAAGGAGCGGGAGATCATTCGGCGGGCGAATTTGCGTGGATTGTACCTATCTCCGGACGGGGCCTACGCGGCTTCGGGCATCGCGGATCCGGCGGGTAAGACGAAGGCCCTCCTCATCATTCCAGTAGATGGCGGGTTATCACGCGAGGTGGTTCGGATGACGGGCGAGAAGGAAGTGGTGTTGGGAGTGGAATGGGTGCCGGACAGCAAATCGGTGCTGTTCCAGAAACCAGCGGGTCCGAATGTCGAATTGTGGCAGGGGTTCGTGGACGGGCGCGAGGCTCTGATCACTCAGAAGTTAGAACCGGAGTTGGCACAAGGCAACATCCGGCTTTCCTCCGATGGCTTGCGAGTCGCGGGGGCGCTCCCTGGACATGACGCTACAGAGGCGCAAGCGCCAGGGCAAATCATGGTACTGGACCATTTCCTGCCCGCTGCGCGGTAAGCCGCGGTCTCTGGAAACGATCGGTCACGAACGTCTCACGACCGGAGTCAGGGAGCTCAGAGTGCTCGAGTTCGCGCTAACCAGTGGTTCCCATATGCGTCAGGCTAGTAGCTCTGGCTGATCGAGCCTTCGCCAAGCCCGGCGACGCCGACGAATCGATCATCGCGAACCGCAAGTCCGTTCCGGGGAATTGGGGTGGCTTTGTCTGGATCGTCGGAGACTCGGACACCTGCGGTAGCCGGATAAGTCTCCGGAAGTCGGCTTGTAGGAAGTTACTCAAAGGAAGCCGTTATGCAACATTATCGGAAGTCATTCTGCGACTGGCGAAGTTGCGCCTTCGCCGGACCATTCCAGGATTGTGGGAGACTGGCTCTCTTACTTTTCAAGATCCTTAAGCAGCCTTACGCCGCGCGGAACCTTTCTTACTGGTGGGTCGTGCGGTCGATTTGAGGCTCTGCTTGAGTGCCTCCATCAGATCGATCACAGGCGCCTTCTTTGGCTGCTTGATGGTCGTGATCTTCTCGCCCCTCCGCTTTTGCTCAATGAGCCGCTCGACATTCTCGCGATACGTGTCGTGAAATGCCTCTGGCTTGAAGGGAGCGGCGAGATGTTTGACCAAGCTTTTAGCCATGTCCAGTTCGTTCGCGGTGAACTTCGCCTTAGGCGCCTTAGATCGATTCGCTTCGTGCAGCTCGTCGGTGTAAAACAGGGTGTGGAGAACCAAACCGCCGTCCGCCGGCCGGATCAAGACCACATGCTCGCGATTGTGCATGGCTATCTTGGCAATGGCATCGTGTTCCGTTTCCGTCAGCGCTGCAAGGAATAACCCACACGGTTTGCTTACCTTCTCTTCGGGCGCCACATAATACGAGCTTTCGAAGAAGATAGGGTCTACCTCGTCGTTTCGGACGAATTGGAGGATCTCCATGGTGCTGGCGGTGGGAGGAGCGATTTTCTTGAGCTCGTCGTCGTCCACGACAACAGATTTGTTGCCTTTGCTGGCTTCATAGCCCTTGACGATTTCCGAGCGCTCAATCGGCTTGTTTTCTTTAGCGCAGTACCAGACCTCCTTTACCCGAGACAGGTCCTTCTTGTGGAGCATATGGAAGTGAACCCCTTCCGCCCGCGCGGCCGAAAACAACCGCACGGGAAATGAAACCAATCCGAAACTTACATATCCCTTCCAAACAGTTGCTTGCATGTTCTAACTCCTTTGTCATCGACTCGTTTAACTTGTGTGAGTCGTCCCGACGGCTAAGTGTTACCTCGGGGATCACTGCCCCGCCGTCTGCACGCCTCCTCACGCGGAGCAATTCGCACGGTTGTGGACGCATTTCGGCGGCCGGCGGGATCCAGGAATCGGGGGTGGAACATAGCGTTATCCACCATTATCGGTAGCGTTCGGAGCTTCCCATAACGCCGTTTCGGACTATTCGTCAGTCACCTGAAGGCTCCCCCTCTTGCAATTCCGAACGACCAGACTTCTACTCCCCAGTTGTCCAATATCCCAACCTCCTGCCAAATGGTTAGTTTGGCATCCGGCATTTCAACTGACCGCTGTCCGGATGCGGCCGCCGCGATCCCGACATGTGTAGTGGTCGACAGGGTTGACAATCCGCGCGATAATCAGGGGCGTGCGGAGTGTCGCTGTTATCCTGCTGATGAGCGCCTCATTCGGGCAGGCACCCCGTGCCGGGACGGACACGCGTCCGCAGTTCGAAGTTGCCTCAATCCGCCAGTTCGATTCCAACGCCCAACGTCGCGGAGTCGGTTTCTCGGGCGGCCGGTTCACGGGGAACGGTGTTTCCGCGCGTTTGCTCATCGAGATGGCGTACGAGTTGCAACCATTTCGACTCTCTAACGCCCCAGGATGGATCGATTCCGAACTCTACACCGTGCAGGCGACCTGGTCCGAGGCCAACGGCACAAGATTCCGTGAGATGCTGCAGCGGTTCCTTGAAGAGCGGTTCCATCTCGAGATGAGGCGCGAGTCGAAAGAACAAAACCTCTACGCCTTGCAGTTGCGCGATAAGGGCAAACTGCAACCAACCAAAACTCCGGGGCGCTCCGCTACGTACGCTCGCGCAGAGGACCGCAACGTCCGCACCGAGTTTATTGCCACGACAATGGGTCGTTTTGCCGAAATACTGTCTCGCGAATCGAATCGCTTGGTAGTCAATGAAACAGGGCTGACTGGCGAGTACGACTTCGTCCTCGAAACGGAACGTGAGGTGGATGAAAAGAACATGTTCGTTACACCGCTGCTTCCGTCGGTGGGACAGGCCGGGTTGAAGCTGGAGTCGCGCAAGGGACCCGTGGAGTTCTACACGATCAGATCGATCGAGCGCCCGTCCGAGAATTGATGGGCCGCGCAAACGTTCGGCTGGTAGATGCCTCTCTCGCTGGTATTCATCTTCACCTACCATCCGCTAATAGAGTGCCTGCCAGCGTGAACCGCGCGGGTTACGCACCGCTAATTCTCCGTTGGCTCTTTTTCGATTCGATCGATCACGACAATCTCAACTGGGACCTTTGAGGAATCGACGGTGAAGCCGAGTTGTTCCCGTAGAGCCTGAGAAACGATGAACGGAGCCTCAATCGGCGGTCCACCAGCGCGACGCATTTCTTCTGTGACGAAGGCATTGATGTCGACCTTATAGTTGTAGCGACCCGTGAGGCCGGTTCTGTCAACGACCAACACGCCAATTTCGCGCGAGATGAAATCGGTCATCTGCTTGAGGGTGGCGCCCTATCCGCTCAGCCTGAGGGGGCCGGTTGTGAAGCTGGGAGAACCCTCCACGCTGTTTTCTTGGAGCTTGTGGCCAGTTTTCCCCAGGGTTAGCACGAGGGCGGACATTTCTTTCATTTCGCGGTGAAGGGTGAGTTTGAAGCGCTCGGCGAGCAGCGTCTGGAGCATCGCGCGCATTTCGTCTCTGGATGCGGGGTTCGGCGCTTTGGCTATGATTTCGAAGCGGGCATTGGGCAACCAAGAGGGTCCGGATACTTGCAGGTTCTGGACGCCGTAAGCAAAGGCAACGATTTCCAGCAGGGGGGCATTTCGGAAAATAAGGTTGCCGGGGGTGATATCCGCTCCGCGGGATCCGGATTGGCTCGGGCGGATCGTGGCGACTTCGAAAGCAGGAGTGGCGGGCTGGGCCACCATAAGAGTGGGTACGGACGCTGCGGCGAGTGCAATGAAAGCGAGACGAGTCATTCGTTAGGCTCCTAAGAAAAGACGTACGAGGGTCCGTTCGCTTGGGTTCCGTCCCTTTCCGAGTAAATCGGGGGAAGGCGCTTGGCCAGTTCTAAACCCATTGTCTTGGCTTCGGCTACGGGACAGCTCCCACCCTCCTCCGACCCGCTAACCAAGTCCGGTTCTGCGAGGTTGCCCGATATGGAGCATTATCGGAAGGCTTCCACGGGACCCAGGTGGAGACTCCGGATACGTCATCCAGAAGGTAACCGTTTTCTGACCGGAGGCTACTTTGTAATGGTG
>Ga0105238_10002679_pt1 | contig 17706 bp, 12 predicted proteins | sample KBSC34metaG_FD_81526 | JGI IMG/M metagenome (GOLD analysis project Ga0105238, IMG submission 81526) | Corn rhizosphere microbial communities from Kellogg Biological Station, Michigan, USA - KBS C3-4 metaG | ecosystem: Host-associated > Plants > Roots > Rhizosphere > Soil | place: Michigan, USA... | reverse complement strand
TCAGCTCGGCGAAGCGCCCGCGCCGTGCGGCGTCGTCGCGCCGCGCGCTGGCGTAGACGTGACAGCCGGCCAGCGCCAGTGCCGCCGTGATGTCGGCGCCCAGGCCGCGGCTGCCGCCAAGCACGAGCGCCACGCGCGTGCGAAGCCGGGAGGTCGCAGGTTCCACGCGCCGCGTCAGGGCGTCGAGGTTCACGGAAACCGGGCTGAAGGGCACGTAGCTGCGGAGCAGCGCCGTGGCCACCAGCCGCCCGTCGGGCGAGGCCACCTGCAGCTCGGTGTCGAGCAGCCGGAATTTGTGATCGAAGCGGACGGCGCGCGCCCGGTACCACAGTTCGCTTGCGTCGTCGGCGTCGGCGCCGAAGCGCACGGAGATGCGTGTGAAGAGCGATTTGAGCCCCGGCATCTCCATGCCGGTCACGTAGCTGCAGAGCGCCAGCACTCGTGCCTGGGTGTGCGTCAGGCCGGCGGCGACGGCAACCGGATCGGCCGGTACGCGCATCTGGTAGGTGCCGGTGGTTTCGACACCGCGGCCGAACTCGTCGAGGCTGCGCACGGCTGGGGCCGTCCGCTCGGGTTTCCCTGCCGCGGGGATCCAGGGAGACGGTGCGGTCAACGGGGCGTCAGGAGCGCCCACTTCAGCACGGACGTTCAGTACGAGCTGGTCCGCCGACGAGAGCTGCGCCACGCGATCCATGCCATCGCGGGTGGCGCTCGCCTCGTAGGGACGGCCCATCAGCACTGCATTCCGGAACTCGACCTCGAGCGCGCGAACGCGTTCGGGACCGAGCGTGTCGGCGGCGGCGCGCAGCGCGTTGAGGACGGTCAGAACGCCGTGTACGACCTGTTGGCCGAAATGTGTCTCACGCGCAAACTCGCCGTCCACGTGCAGCGGATTGCGATCGGCCGACCACTCGGCGAAGCGACGGACGTCCTCCGGTAAGAACTGAATAGACACGTCAGTGTTCCCTGCCCTGGGGGCCACCCGTCCACGGAGTGTTATCGGTCGGGACGGGCCTGAAGGCGAACCGTTCGACCTCCAGGGCGAAGATCAGATCTTCGAGCCGCTCCTCCACTTCGATCCGCTCGAGGGCATACAGATCGCTGTCGCGGCCGGCAAAGGCGTTGTGCGACGACGTGGCGGCGGCAAAGCCGGCGTCGGCGACGGCCCGCTGCAGCTCCGGCGTGTAGTAGCGCTCGGCGCCGCCGTTCGGATACGAGAACATCGTCACCGGCGTCGAGAGCTCGCCTTCGAGCCGTGCCTTCGACTCGTTGATTTCCCGCGTGGCGTCGGTAAGGCCGGCGCTCGGCAGGTTGGGGTGCGAGTAGGTGTGCGCCCCGATCGTCATCCCGAGATCGCGCATCTCTGCCAGCTCTGCCCACGTGAGCATGTGGCGCGGCAGCACCGGATGTCCGGCCGCCTCGCGCATCTGCTCGCGGATCCCCTCGCGCACCGGAATGACGTTCGACTTCATCAGCCGGTTGATGGCGCGGATCGTCTTCTGCCGATCCGTGTCGGTGCCGAGCGGCAGCGCGACCGTCTCCTTCGGCGTCCGGAGCCGCAGTTCGTTGCCGCGCGTGGCCATCACCAGGTAACGGACCTCGGACGGCCAGAACGGCGCCTCGCCGTGCAGACAGCCGGCCGTGATGTAGAAGGTGGCCGACACGCCGTACCGGTTGAGCACGCGCGCCGCCGGCAGGTTGTCGGCGTAGCCGTCGTCGAACGTGATCGCAACCGTGTTGACCGGAAGCGGCTTGCCGGCGCGCACCCGGTCGACGATTTCCGGCAGCCGCAACACCGAGTAGTGTTCCGATAGATAGCGCACTTGAGCATCGAACGCCGCCGGCGTGACGCAGATGCCGGGCGAGGCGTAGTCGTAGCCCGCGTCGTCGCAGATGGCGTGGTAGCGCAGGATCGCGATCCGGCGGCTGGGCGCGAGCCGGCGCAACAAGGCGTACCCGCCGGTACGCAGCAGTCCCGTCTTGGCGAGCGGCGCGCCGTATGCGCGTAGCGCTTTCAATCCACCCAGAGGGCCCGTGGTCGCCATCGTTCTAGACCGGTGTCTCACCGAGCGGCCGCCGCTCGAATCGGCGCCACAGCACCGACTGCCGGCCGCCCAGTCCTCGCACGAAACCTGCCGCCGCAGCGGCCTGCACGAGACAGAAATAATGGGCCAGTCCGACCAGTGGAAGACGCCTGAGGGTTGGGACGCAGCCGGCAAGACCAAGCGCGAGCAGTCCGAGCTCTGTTTCGGCGACGGCCGCATACAACGGCGACGAGGACGCGAGCACGAGCGAGGATACGAACGTCGCAAGCCCGAACACAGGCGACAGCCAGCGCAGCGCCTTGTGCGACAGCACCGACAGCATCACTTGCGGCGCCGTCAGCGGCACGCTGCTGTCGGTTCGACTGAGAAACTGGATTGCGCCGGCCACCACGCGCGACTTTCGCAGGAACTCCTCCTTCGCGCTGGTGACACCTTGTTCGTTGGCCGTGGCAAGCGGCTCGAGCACCGTGCGGTAGCCGCGACGGACGACGGCCATCGGAATCGCCATGTCGTCGAGGATCGTGTCGGGCTCGGGCGCCACGAACAGCTTCCGCCGGATGGCGTAGAGCGCGCCGTCGGCGCCAATCATCGAGCCGATTTGCGACTCCTGCTTCTGGATCCACCGCTCGTAGCGGTAGTAGAGGTCTTCAGAGCGCGCCAGCATGGCGCGAGTGCCGACCAGCACCACGTCGCCGCTGACGCATCCGACGTCGGGATCGCTGAAATTCCGGACCAGCAGCCGAATGGCGTCCGAGTCGAGGAACGTATTCGCGTCCGAGAAGACGACGATGTCGGCGGTGACGGTCTCGACCCCTTTGATGATCGTGCTGATCTTGCCGGAACGGGGGGAGAACTCGAGCAACCGCACGCGGGGAGCGAAGCTCTTGACGATCGCGTTGGTGTGGTCCACCGACCCGTCGGAGGCGATGACGATGTCGAGCCGGTCTTCCGGATAGTCGAGCGCCAGCGCGTTACGGATTTTGGTCTCGATCACCGCCTCCTCGTCATTGGCGGCGACGAACAGGCAGACCGTCGGCTCGATGTCGCGCACGTCGTGCGGCTGTCGCGCTACCAGGCTGAACAGCGCCAGCATGGCCGGATACAGGATGTACACGTAGAAGAGCGCGGCGATCGAGGCCCAGAACACGGCCATGGCACCCGACGTGCCCGCCAGGATGGCGAACGTGGTGGCGGCAATCACGCCCACGGCGCAGAGGGCGAGAAAGATCGGTCCGACCGACACGAGCGCGCCCGGAGCGCGCCGTTCCTGCTCGCGAGGGGTGGACCACACGCCAGACACGCGGCCGATACTGCCCTTGCAGATCCCGACGAGCGACGCTGCGTTGATCACGACGAAGTAGCCCGCCATTCCGGCGAACTGGCGGCCCTGGTTCGTCACCGCGACGGCCATGATCGCGACGGTCGACGTCGCCATCACTCCGAGCGGCCAGCGTGCAGCCCACTGGACGTAAAGCCCGGCGAGGCCGACCACGACGCCCATTGCGAAGAGCCCGGAGCACCAGCGCAGCACCTTGTGCGACCACAGCGACCAGGCGAACACACCGACCTTGAACGGATTGAGGACGCCTTCCGCCTGGAACACGGCGCGCCAGCTCCGGCTGACGATGCGGACGCGGCGCTTGTACTCGCTACGAACGCCCCCGCCCGTCTCCTCCCAGCACACGGCCTCCGGCTCGTACACGCCGCGCCACCCTGCCGCCACGATCTGGAGCGGGTTGAGGAAGTCGTTGATGGCGTCTTCGGGCAGCGAGCGCCACAGCGCCTTGCGGATGGCGTAGATGGCGCCGTCGCCGCCGACCATCGAGCCGAGCGCCGTCTCCAGCCGCTTCATCTGGATTTCGTAGTTCCAGTACGCGCGCTCGCCGACGTCCGCCACCGCCGCGCGGTTCTTGAGATAGCGCGCTTCACCGGTGACATAGCCGACGGTCTCGTCGGCAAAGTTGCGCACCAGCTTTCGCAGCGCCTCCGGCTCGTACATGGCGTTGGCGTCGGAGAACACCACGATGTCGCCGGTCAGCGTCGGCACGGTCGCGTTGAGTCCCGCCGTCTTGCCGCGACGCTCCGTCATGCGCGCCAGCCGGACCCCGCGCGTGTCGAAGCTGCGAACGATCTCGTCGGTGCCGTCGTTCGAGCAGTCGGAGATGACGACGATTTCGCGAGCGGACGCAGGGTAGTCGAGCGCCAGCGCGTTGAGGATCTTGTCGCGGATGACGTCGGCCTCGTTGTACGCCGAGATCACGAAGCTCACGCGCGGCGTGATGTCGCCCCGTCGGATCGGCCGGGCGCCGCGCAGCCGCACGATCAGCTGCAGTACGAGCCGATAGCCCACGATGACGTAGGCGAGCAGAGCCGCGCAGGCGAGGAAGAAGTACAGCATCACTCTACGGGATGTTGCGGACGATGCGCGGCCCGATCATCGTGGCCACCGGCACGGGCAGCCGTTGCCATGCACGAATGGCGAAATCGAACTTCGGATTCTTCGGGTTCAGGTTCGGCACGCTCACACCTGGCGCCGTCCAGTATTCCCACACGAGCTCGCGCGGCTGCGCGCCCCACTGCTTCTTGAAATGAAACGTCCCCTCGTTGGGAGTCGAACGGCCGAAGTCGAACACCTGCTGCTTCTGCTCGATACAGAACCGCAGCATGTTCCAGTAGAGAAAGACGTTGGCGCTGAGCGCGTTCGAGGAACGCAGCGCCGACGCCCACGGTACTTCCGCGACGCCGCGATACCACAGGACGACTGACGCCGCGACCGGTTGTCCCTGGTGACGCACCACGAAGACGCGCGCCGTCTGCGCGAACCGCCGCACGACCGCTTCGAAGAACTCTCGACCGTAGACGGGGGTGCCAAGGTCGCGCATGTTGTGCGCGAACACCCGGTAGAACTCGGGCACGAGCTCGACCCCCCCAATGTGAATGGAGAGCGAGCTCTTTTCCCCCTTGCGCACCTGATTGCGCACCTTACGGTCGAGCGCTTCCCACTGGCGCTCCGGTGTGTCGGCAAGCGGCAGCAGCATCGCGACCTTGTGGCGCTTGGCGCTCAAACCGTCGAAGTGGCGTTCCGTGTGACGCAGCTCGAGATGCGTGCCGCCCGCCGCTCTGGTTGCACTGACGGCGGCCTCGAGAAGCGCGTTGGCAGCCGCAGCGTCGTCAGCCAGGATTCCCCCATAGTTCACGAACGGCAACGAGACGCTGAACGTGCCGAACAGCCGGCTGCGGAAGAACACGATCGGCAGGACGCCCGACACCCCGCGAGGCGATTCCACGGTCAGGTAACGGGTCTCGTGGCCAAAGACCTGAACAAGCAGGTCGAGCCATGCCGGATAGTGATAGCCCGTGCCCGAAGAATGGCCGTCCACGTACGCCTCGCATAGCGATGCTGCCGCATCGGTCCGAACGTGCAGCGTGGTTGGACCGGTTTCGACGGCGGCCATGGTCATGCGGCGCACTCCGGCAGCACGGACGCCAGCGATGCAAACTGGAAGTCCTGCATCAGGCAGCGCAGGCGATGCTCGGTCTTGTGCAGATTGCGATAGTGCCGGAAACGGCTCAACCGGCCGGCCGGCAGCCGCGGCTGTGCGGGATCGATCTCCCACGGGTGCAGGTAGAAGACGATCGGCTGCCGTTCCACGCGATTGACGCGCGAGATGCCGAACCGGGTCCACGCGTAGGGAAGGATCCGGAAGTAGCCGCCGCCCGCCACGGGCAGATTGGTCCCCCCGAGGCGCACGGTTGATCCTGGCACTTCGAACACGCGGCCGGCCGGCCGTTCGATCGCATGCGGCCACCGCGGCGCGTCCGGAATGCCATAGCGGTCATGGCGAATCGGAAAGATGCTCGCGTCGTACCGGTACTGCTCCTCGAGCAGGACGTCGAGCGCCCACAGCGACCGTGACGTAACCGAGAAACTGGGTGCGCGATAGCCGTACACCGCGACGCCGCCGGCATCCTCGAGCAGCCCCTTGGCGCGGCGAACGTCCTCGCGGAACTCGCGCTCGGTCTGCGAGTAGACCAGCCGATGCGCGTACCCATGCGATGCCAGCTCGTGACCCCGAGCCACGATCGCGCGGACGAGGGCGGGGTGTCGATCGGCGACCCAGCCAAGGACGAAGAAGGTGCTGCGCACGTCGTACTCGTCGAACAGGTCGAGCAGCCGCTCCGTGTTGGCCACGACGCGGCTCTGCATGCCGGGCCAGGCATCGCGGCTCACCACGTCGTCGAACGCGCTCACGTGGAAATAGTCCTCCACGTCCACCGTCATGGCGTTGATCATCCGAGCCGCGCCCGGCATCATGCGCCCTTTCGAAGGATGACTGTCTTGACGGTCTCGAAGACGATGTAGAGGTCGAGCGCGAGCGACAGGTTCTTGATGTAGTAGAGGTCGTACTGCAGCTTCTGCAGCGCGTCCTCGGTCGTGGCGCCGTAGGTGTAGCACACCTGCGCCCATCCGGTCAGGCCGGGCCGCACCACGTGGCGCTGCCCGTAGAAGCGAATCTGCTTGGTGAGCTCGGCGACGAACTCCGGCCGCTCGGGCCGGGGACCGACGAAGCTCATGTCGCCCTTGAGCACGCACCACAGCTGCGGCACTTCGTCCAGCCGCGAGCGGCGCAGGAACCCGCCGATCCGTGTCACGCGCGGATCCCCGTGCTTCGCCGCCCACACGGGGCCGGTGCCCGCTTCTGCGTCCACGCGCATCGAGCGGAACTTGTGGACCGTGAACACGTGGCCGTTCTTGCCGACCCGTTTCTGGTGGTAAAGGATTGGGCCGGGCGACGTCAGGCGAATCGCAATCGCAGCCGCGATCATCAGCGGCGTCGCCAGCACGAGCCCGACGCCAGCGCACAGGATGTCCATCGCGCGCTTTGCCGCCGTCAGGAAGTGCGACTTCTTGAAACCGTCCGAGAAAATCAACCAGCTCGGGCGCAGATTCTCCACAGCGATCTTGCCGGTGTACTCCTCGTAGACGGACGCCAAGTGGTCGAACGTCACGCCTTCGAGCTTCATTTCCAGGAGCTTGTCCACGGGCAGCGTGCCACGTGCGTCGGCCAGGCTCACCACGACGCGGTCGACGTCCTTGCTGCGCACCACGGACGGGATGTCCTCGATGGTTCCGATGATGCCGGGGTTGAGGAGTGGCTGTCCGACCTTGGCGCGATCGGGATCGATGAAGCCGACGATTTCCACGCCGAGCTGATGCCGTCGCTCGAAGAGTTCACGCGCCAGGTCGACGGCGGCGGGGCTGGTCCCGACGAGAAGGAGCCTTTCACGCGGCCCGACGCGTCCGCTCAGCCACTCGAACAGCAGCCGCCAGCCCACGATGACCGTCGTCAAGAAAATCGCGGCGATGAAGAAGACGCCGCGCCCGATCATCAAGCTCGGCAACCAGTAGTACACGAGGGCAAGGGCGAACGATGTCGATGCGAGCGCCTGGCTGAGCCGCGTGAACAGCTCACGACGGTCGGCGACGACCCGGAAGTCGTACAAGTCGACGTAGTACAGGCAGACCTGCGCGAGACCGACGACGAGCAGAACCTTGGTCGGTCCGTTGTCGCTCAGGAGGATGTCGGCCGCGCCGTCGTATCCAAGCCGCAGAATCGCCGAGGCGATGACGGCACCGACCATCAGCACGGTCTCGCACGCAGCGAGCAGGAGCGATCGCGTGCGTGCCCGATGCAGCAGGAACCGGATCATGAGATGCCCTGATTCGTCTCCCTCGCCGTTCCGTAACCGTAGTACTGATACTGATCCGCGTTATTGCCCACGTCGGCGCGATTGAGCACCATGCCGATGACACGCTGACGTCCGATCGCTTCGACGGCACGCTTGATCAGTTCGAACGGGGTCGAGTTGGCGCGTACCACCATGACCGCGCCCTCGACCATCGAGGCGAGCAGATGCGCGTCGGGAAGCAGCATGATGGGGGGTGTATCGAGAATCACCCAGTCGAACGACTGGCGCGCTTCCGCGATCAGCTTCCGCATTCGATCCGAGGTCAGTCCGGCCATGGGATCGGAACTGGGGCGCCCGGCGGGCAGCACCGCCAGACGGGGTGAAACCTGCCGCACGAGCATCTTGCTTTCGCCGGGCGACAGCAGGCCGTCGCCGAGACCGAGCGTGGTGTCGAGCTGGAAGACACTGTGGAGCGACGGGCGGCGCAGGTCCGCGTCGATCAGCAGGACGCGCTTGTGGTATGACTCGCTGAAGGTGAGCGCCAGGTTCGACGCGGTGAGCGTCTTGCCTTCGCTCGCCACCGCGCTCGCCACCATGATGACCTTCAGGCCCTGCGTGTTGTGCGCGTCGTGCAACACCGCGGCGAGGCGGCGGTATTGCTCGCGGGACGCCGCGTTCATGTTCTGGTCGACGACGATCTTCTCGGTGAGCCGTGAGTCGATGCGATCGAAGAGCGAGCTCGCGGATGGCGTCGGCGGCTGCGGCTCGGAGGTCTCGTGGCCGCCGGCCGTCTTGCCTTCGGTGGTCGGCACGGGGCGGCGATGCCGATCCTGGAGCTCGAGCGGGAACGGCTCCTGCGAGAGCGCGGCAGCGTCGTTCTTCTCGACGACGGCAACCGATTCCTCCAAGGCGTGCGAAGACGATGGCTGCTCCGCCCCGTCACCGGCGGCCGCTCGCCGCATTGCCTCGTCGATTCGACTCATAGTCTCGGCCTACCTTTTCAGGAACAGGAACTTCCGGAGTGTTTCCGCGCTGGTGTCCACCATCTCCTCCTTCGGAGGAGCCACGTCGACGGGCATCGCGGCGGGTTTCATCACCAGCAGCGACGCGTCGGTCGGGAGCTGGTCGGAGTCGGAGTCGATCACCGGGTTGGCCGCCGGACGGCCGCCGCTCCCATCGCCCCCAAGATCGAAATCCTCGCAGACCTCTCGCACCGTCGCGCTGTTGACGGGACGCTGAGCCACCGCGAATCCGGTCAAGAGCGCGTTGTCGGCAATCACGCTGATCGTGCGCGGAATGCCGAACGACCGTTCGTGAATCAAGGTGACGGCCTCGCGCGTGAACACCTGAGCGCCGACGCCGCCCGCCGAGCGGATGCGCCCGGCCACGTAACCGGCGGTTTCCTGCAAGGTCAGCGGCCGCAGCTCGCACCGGAGCGCGACACGCTGTTTGAGCTGCCGCAGCTCGACGTTGTTCAGGAGTGACGTGAGCTCTGGCTGGCCGGCCATGATGACCGAGAGCAGCTTGCGGTCGTTCGTTTCGATGTTGGCCAGCAGGCGAATCTCTTCGAGGATGTCGCGCGGCAGGCTCTGCGCTTCGTCGACCAGAAGCACCGTCGATTCGCCCACCTCGTCGCGCCGCCGCAGGATGTTCTCGAGCTCGAGCAGGAGCGAGGTCTTCGAAGCCTGTGCCTTGTCGCTCAGCTCGAACCGCAAGGCCAGCATCTGCACGAACTCGTCGCGCGTCAGCGCGGGGTTCGACAGGTGGACGCAGTGCACCCGTGCCGGCTGCCGCTCGAGCGCGGTGCGGATCAACGTCGTCTTCCCGGTGCCGGCCTCCCCCACGAGGAGGGTGATGCCAGTGCGGCTCGCAATCCCGTACTCGAGATTGCTCAACGCCTCCCGGTGAACGTCCGTCATCACCAGGAACCGCGGGTTCGGCGTCAGGTCGAACGGCCGTTCGCGAAGACCGTAGAAGGACTCGTACATCGCTCTACCGGAACCAGGCGTCCACCAGCCTGAGCCGCCACACGACCATCACAGCCGCGGCGACCATCATGCACGCCACGGATGCCGAAGCCGCCAGAATCAATCGCTTGCGACGCAGCCCGCGGCGTTCCGCCGCGCTCGTCATCACCGGAATCACGGCCAGCACGGGCAGCGCCAGCGTCGTCACGATGTCGTCGTCGGTCTTGAAGCTCGTGTCGCGATATTCGAGCAGCGCCGCGAGGCCGAGGCCGATGGCGAACCCGCCCAGAATGCCCATAAGGTTGATGCGAAGCCGGTCCGGGCTGATCGGCCGTTCGGGTAGCCGCGCGCCGTCGAGAATCCGGAACTGTTCGCCGATCTGGCGGCGCTCCATGTTCACGGCGATCTTCGCGTCCTCGCTGCGCTTCAACAGCGAGGTGTAGCCCTCTTGGAGCGTGGTGTAGTCGCGCATCAACTCGGTGAGCTGCGACTCGAGGCCCGGCGCAGCCTGAACGCGCCCTGCCAGCGACTGTGCCTGCTCCTGGAGCCGGGTGGATTCGCGCCTGGATGACTCGATCCTGGCGCGGACCTCTTGTATCTCGTTGCGAATCGATTCGGCGCGCGCCTGCGCGCTCTTGTCGACGATGACCGTCGGCGCCGGTGAGGTGGCCGATAGCGGCTGTTTGAGCGCCTCCTCTTCGGCCTTGACTTCGAGCTCGGCGATGAGACGCTTGGCGCGACCGATGTCCGGATGCTCCGGCCTCAGCCGCAGCTGCAGCGCCCGGAGGCCCGCTTTCGCAACTTCGAGCTGCTGGGCGGCGGTGGTCGGCTGCTCGGGCGTTCCGCCAGCGGCGGGAACACTCACCGGCAGGGCCGCCGCCTGGATGTCCGCGTAGTTGCGTTCGAGCTGCGCCAGCCGATCCCGATCACGGTTGGCTGATTCGCCGACGTTCTGAAGCTGCAGCTGCATCGACTGCAGCATCTGCAGGTTGGACGACACCTGATCGGGGAGCTGCCCGTTGTTGCGCTGCCGGAATTCTTGCAGCTTCTTCTCGTGATCCTGCAGACGTCGTTTCGCCTCCTCGAGCTGCCCTTGCAGGAACTGATTGGTCTGGTCGGCCAGCAACGCGCGATCTTCGAGGTTCTCCTGGACGAAGAGCGAACCGAGCCGCTCGGTGACGCGCATCGCCGTGCGGGGATCGTTCGATTCGAAACTGACGTTGAAAGAGCTGGCCGCGTCGCGATTCCGGCTGCCGTTGACCTGGAGCGAGATGTCCTTGCGCATCTGTTCGATCACGTCTTCCATGATCAGGCGCTGACGCTCTCGCGGATAGAGGTTGAATTCCTGGACGATGCGTTCGAGTCGCGTGCGGCTCAAGATCTGTTGACTGATCATGTTGAGCCGTTCCGACAGCTGCGTGGTCACGGTCGAGCGGACGAAATTCTCGGGGACGCGCTGCGGCACGATCACGACCGACGTCGACGCGCGGTACCGATTGGGCAGGAAGAGAGACACCACGGCGGTCGTCGACGCAATCACGACCAGCGGAATGGCGATGCTCCAGCGGCGCTTCCACGCGATGCGGAGAAAGTCCTCGGGCGTGTACTTCTTACCGGGTAGCATTGCCACTCCTCACGCGGTTGTAGAGTGGCGCCCATACCGAGACATGGACGCCGACGCTCTGACGCTCGACATCATGTGCGACCCCAATTGGCAGCACGACTGAGCTTCCGAATCGATACCGATAGATCGTGTAGTTCGCTCCCAGTTCCGCGAAGCGCGACAAGGCGAAGGACAAACTGGCGAATCCTTCGTAGGTGTCGAAACCGTTGTCGGCCGTGTGATCTCCAAGACCGACGCTGCCGATGGACGCACGGGCACCGATGTCGGCGCGAAGGCGTCGATTGATCAAGCCGCCCACACCGGCATTGGCCGAGTCGTAGAAGACCGGCTGCAGGAGCGACTGGACGAACTGAAACGAGCGATCGTAGCTGAGGCTCGCGTTCCACGTCCGTCCCATTTCGTGGTTCAGTCTGGCCCCGCCGACGACCTGGTAATGGGTGGTGAAGCCGTCGGTCATCGCACTCGTGCCCGTTGAGAACGAAAAAGTCGTGCGACGGGAAAAGGACAACGCGCGGTTGTAGTCCACGCCCGCGTCGATGTTGTGGGTTCTGATCGGGGATGTGCCGGCCAGGTACGATCCCTGCTGATATCCGTATCCGGCGCGAAACCCAAGATTGCGCGTCGCCGAATATCGAAAGCCGGCATAGGCGCCCTGGTTCGTGAACTTGTCGTGGACGTACGCTGAATCGCCCTGCAGGAAATGGTAGCCGGCGCTGAACGTCGTTCTCTGCGACATTCTGCGATACAGACCGGCATTCGTCTGGTACGACAGGTACTGTTGCGCCAGAGCCGCTTGGTCAAGGCTCGGCGCCACGGCCTCGGCCGGAGGAACGCCCCCCGGCTCGAAGACGGGCGCGTACGTTTGCGGAAAAATGGAGCTGAACGTGAACGGCTCGTACGAGACCAATTGATTGGCCCAGAAACCAGTTCGATCCGACGGAGACATCGCCCCGCCGACGCTCGCGTTGTAACCGCTGATTCGATCGATCCCCTGCCCCGGATAGTAACGAGCAGCCGAAGCCGTCGACGCATTGAAGTTGCTGCGCTCGCGCGTGCGAGTAAAGGACGCGCCGCCGGTGAACAGGCCGATCAATCCGGCCTCTGCCGGAACGCGAGGATCGGAAATGCCAGGCACGGTGAGGAGCAGGTTGTTGTCCCATCCAATGCCGGCGGAGCCGTTGACGTCAAGCAGATCGCCCGACCCCGTGGGCCGGTTCTTGTACAGGCCGCGATCGGGACGCTCGGGTCGATTGCCGACCTGCGCGAAGGCAGACTGCGCCTGCAGGCATACAGCTCCGAGCACAATCAACGCGCAGGCAGGCCAGCGGAGTGAACACATTCGCGGAGTGTCTCAGGGAACGATGACGGTGTCGCCGGGGAGCAACTCGATGTTCTGTGCGAGATTCTTCCGCTTCATCACCTGCTCGTAGTTGAACGGGAACGTCGTCTGCTTACCGTTCTCGTTGCGGAGAACGACGATCTCCGATTTCTTGGCGTACTCCGCGACGCCACCTGCAGTCGCAATGAGCTGAAGGACAGTAGTGGGTCCACCAAGGGGATACGGTCCCGCCTTGCCGACCTGCCCAGTAATGAATACCTTGCGACTGTTGATCGCCTTGACGACCACCGACACGGTTGGCTCTTCGACGAACTTGCTGGCGCCCTTCGTGATGCTGACGCGAAGTTGTTCCGGCGTCAGTCCTGAGGCCATGACGTCGTTGAGCAGCGGCAACGAGATGAGGCCGTCGGGCCGCACGACCACGTCCGCAGACAAATCCTTCTCCCGCCAGTAGACGATCGACAACTGGTCCTCGGGACCGATGGTGTAGCCGGCCGGAGGCGTCACGCCCGCCGGAAGGGCTGGCGGCGCGCTGGGCGCGGACTTGGCGGTGGCCGCGGCTTGGGAGGTCTGCGTGCCGGCCGGCGCGGCGCTTTGGGCAAACGCCACAGACAAGCTCGCGCCGCATGTCAAACAGACGGCGAAAATTCCTACTTTGTTCACGGTTTTCAGCGCTCCTACAGACCGGCCCGACCGGTCACAGCCCCGAACGGCACGGCAGGCGAGTTCTGCAAGTACCCCGCCAGAGGTGGGAAATCAGCCTCGGGCCAGCCTACTCATTCTACGATCGCGAGTTAAAGACGATCAGGGCGACCTCGACGATTCTGCTGTGTAGTGAACAGTACAGGGTCGCGCTCCGACCCCTCCGACATTCCGACGCGAACAGAATTAAGTCTGCTAACCGTGGGGCAATTCTCAGGATTGCTCTCCACTCGAGACGGCAAGTGCTTAGTAGTTGAGTTACAACGACTTACTCGTTACATCTCGTCCGGATCCGTCTACGGCATCACCACTTCCACACCTGGCGAGCGTCTTGCGAACATCTGCTAATTCAGTATCGGCTTTGCCTTTTTCCGATCCGCCGGAGGACTTTTCACGAATGGCTCGATCCGCTGCAGCTTCCGCCTCGCTCTCGCTCATGGAGCTCATAAAGTCGCGCAAGGCGAAGACCGGTGTCATCGGTCTCGGCTACGTCGGTCTCCCGCTGGCCGTCGAATTCGGCCGCGCGGGGTATACCGCAATCGGCTTCGACCTCGATGCGCGCAAGGTGAACGCAATCAATGAGGGCCGGTCGTACATCGACGACGTGCCGACCGAACACGTATCGGAGCTGAAGGCAGCGAACCGGCTGCGGGCGACCACCGATTTCGAGGCCCTGACCGAAGTCGACACCATCAACATCTGCGTTCCGACGCCGCTGCGGAAGACGAAGGACCCGGACATGTCCTACATCGTCAATTCGGTGGAGGAGATCGCCAAGCGGATCCGTCCCGGGCAGCTGATCATTCTGGAGTCCACCACGTATCCGGGCACCACGGACGAACTCGTGCTGCCGATGCTCGAGAGGGGTGGTCTGAAGGCGGGGAAGGACTTTTTCCTGGCGTTCTCGCCCGAGCGCGTCGACCCATCGAACCGTTCGTTCAACACGCACAACATTCCGAAGGTCATTGGCGGCATGACCGAGGACTGCAACGCCCTGGCGGCCGCTCTTTACGACGGCGCCATCAAGACGATCGTGCCCGTGAGCTCGCCGCGCGTCGCCGAGATGGTGAAGCTGCTCGAGAACACGTTCCGCGCCGTGAACATCGGCATGGTCAACGAGCTGGCGCTGATGTGCGACCGCATGGGCATCGACGTGTGGGAGGTCGTGAAAGCGGCGTCCACGAAGCCGTTCGGGTTCATGCCGTTCTATCCCGGCCCCGGGCTGGGCGGCCACTGCATTCCGGTCGATCCGTTCTATCTGTCGTGGAAGGCGCGTGAGTCGGGCTTCGAGGCGCGCTTCATCGAGCTCGCGGGCGCCGTCAACGGCAACATGCCGCACTACGTGGTGTCGCTCATGAGCGAAGCGCTCAACAGCGTGCGCAAGCCGCTCAACGGCTCGAAGGTGCTGGTGGCCGGCATCGCGTACAAGAAGGACGTGGACGACATTCGCGAGTCGCCGGCGCTGGACCTGCTGCACCTGCTGAAAGACCGTGGCGCCGATCTGTCCTACACGGATCCGTTCGTGCCCAAGCTGGCGGCCAAAGAGTGGCCCAACGGCATCGACCTCGTGAACGTCGACGTCACGAAGGCGGCCGCCGAGGAGTTCGACTGCGTCGTCGTGGTCACCGACCACACGAAGTTCGACTACGAGCAGCTGCAGCGCGTGGCGAAGACGGTCGTGGACACGCGCAACGCCATCAAGAAGCCGGGCTCGAAGGTCGTCCGGCTCGGTGCGGCTCGTCGAACCGAGCACTGAGTGTCAGATCGACCGCGCGGGTGAAAAGTAGCGAAGCCAGTCGACGGACGGGTCCGCCACCGCAACGAACGACGGGTTCACGATCACGTCCTTGTTGCACACGAGCGGCAGTCCATCCAGCGTGAATACGCCGCCGCCCGCCGCCTCGAGTACGGCCTGGGCGGCGGCGGTGTCCCATTCGCACGTGGGGGCGAGCCGAGGGTAGACGTCAGCCTCGCCTTCCGCGAGCAGGCACAGCTTGAGTGCGCTTCCCACTTCGCGCAACTCACAGCCGCCCTGTTCCTGTTCGAGCCGGCGCAGCGCGGCCGCAAGCTCTTCTCCGCCGTGGCGCCGGCTGGCGACCACCGTGGGATGCGTGCCCGCATAGCGCCGCGCCTGCACGTCGCGTGCGCCGGAGCCATCGAGGCGGCGCGCGACGTGGCGCACGACGTCGCCGACGAACAGTTGATCCCGCGCCGGAATGCCGACGACGCCAAGCGTCGGCCGGCCGCGCTCGACCAGCGCGACGTTCACGGTGAACTCGCCGTTCCTGGCCAGGAACTCTTTGGTCCCGTCCAGCGGATCGATCAGCCAGTACATCGGCCACGAGGCGCGCACGTCGGCCGGGGCGAGGCCTCCCTCTTCCGACACGATCGGCAGGATCGGCATCAGCCGCGCGAGACCCTCGGTTAACACACGATGCGAGGCGAGGTCCGCCTCGGTAAGCGGTGTCTGGTCGGCTTTGAGCTGCGCTTCGACGGGCCGGGCGTACACGCGCAGGATTTCCGCATGCGCCGCCCGAACGAGCTCCACCACCTCGTGGACCAGCCGCGCGCGATCGGCGCCGGTGAAGGACGCGGACATGGCCGTGAGGTCTCCTAGGCGGACTCGAGCAGTCCGGCGGCCACCAGGAACTGGATGATCGTTTCGGTCGCTTCCTCGGGCTGCAGGCTCGTCGTGTCGATCCGCAGTTCCGGCTCCTCCGGCGGCTCGTATGGCGAATCGAGACCGGTGAAGTTCTTCAACTCTCCGCGGCGAGCCTTCTTGTAGAGCCCCTTCGGGTCGCGCGACTCGGCGACGTCGAGCGGCGTGTCGACGAACACTTCGACGAACTCTCCGGTCTCGAGCAGGCCGCGGGCCATGCGGCGTTCCGCGCGGAACGGCGAGATGAACGACACCAGCACGATCAGGCCCGCGTCGGCCATCAGGCGGGCCACTTCGGCGACGCGCCGGATGTTCTCGACGCGGTCGGCTTCCGTGAATCCGAGATCCTTGTTGAGGCCGTGCCGGACGTTGTCGCCGTCGAGCAGGTAGGTGTGGCGGCCCAGCGCAAGCAGGCGGCGTTCGAGCAGATTGGCAATCGTAGACTTTCCAGCGCCCGACAGCCCCGTGAACCAGAGCACGCACGGCTTCTGGTCCTTCTGTGAGGCCCGGGCGCGCTTGTCCACGTCGAGCGCCTGCCAGTGCACGTTGTGCGCGCGGCGCAGGGAGAAGTGGAGCAGTCCGGCGCCGACGGTGGCGTTGGTCAGCCGGTCGATCAGGATGAACCCGCCCATCTCGCGGTTGTCGTGGTAGGGCTCGAACACGATCGGCTTCGACAGATCGAGACCGCACACGCCGATGTCGTTCAGCTCGAGGCGTTTCGCCGCCGTGTGCTCGAGCGTGTTGACGTTGATCTTGTACTTGAGCGGGGCCACCATCGCGGTGACGGTCTGCGTGCTGGTCTTGAGGAGGTACGAACGCCCAGGGAGCATCGCCTGCTCGCTCATCCAGATGACGGTGGCTTCGAACTGATCGGCGACGCCCGGCCGCGAGCCCGCCTCGACGAGCACGTCCCCGCGGCTCACGTCCAGTTCGTCGTCCAGAACGACCGTGATCGACTGGCCGGCGACGGCCTTCAAGGCCTCGTCGAATCCGTTCACGATCGCGCGTACGGTGCTGGAGCGGGCCGACGGCAGCGCCACGACGCGGTCGCCTACGGCGATGCTGCCGCTCGACACGATGCCGGCAAAGCCGCGAAAGTCGAGGTTCGGACGGTTCACGCACTGCACGGGCATCCGGAACGGTGCGCTGGCGGGCTCGTGCTCGATCGGCACTGTCTCGAGATGGTCCATCAACGACGGGCCGGAGTACCACGGCATGCGCGAGCTGCGCGAGAACACGTTGTCGCCGTTGACCGCCGAGATCGGAATGCACGCGACGTCTTCGATGCCAATCCGCGCGGCAAAGGTGCGGTAGTCGGACTCGATGCGGTGGCAGACCTCCTCGGAGTAGCCCACGAGGTCCATCTTGTTGACTGCGAGTACGACGTGACGAAGGCCAAGCAGCGAGACGAGATAGCTGTGGCGCCGCGTCTGCGTGAGCACGCCCTTCCGGGCGTCGACAAGGATGATCGCGAGGTCGGCCGTGGACGCCCCGGTGACCATGTTGCGGGTGTACTGCTCGTGCCCCGGCGTGTCGGCGACGATGTACTTGCGCCGGTCGGTCGAGAAGAAGCGGTAGGCGACGTCGATCGTGATCCCCTGCTCGCGTTCCGCCGAGAGTCCGTCGACCAGCAGCGCGAAGTCGATGTCGTCGCCGCGCGTGCCCGATTTCCGCGAATC
>Ga0105238_10002678_pt1 | contig 17710 bp, 16 predicted proteins | sample KBSC34metaG_FD_81526 | JGI IMG/M metagenome (GOLD analysis project Ga0105238, IMG submission 81526) | Corn rhizosphere microbial communities from Kellogg Biological Station, Michigan, USA - KBS C3-4 metaG | ecosystem: Host-associated > Plants > Roots > Rhizosphere > Soil | place: Michigan, USA... | reverse complement strand
CTGACGGATTGCTTTGAAGCGCATGATTTTCCCCAAGTCCGGCGACGGATTCGCCTGCCGATACGACGGCTTGGGGGTCAGTCTAGGCCCGGGAACCGGTCCCGGCAACGCATGTTATACGCTGCCGGACCGGCTCGACGGCCGCTTTAACTCAGCGGCGCCAATGGCCCCCGAACCACACATAGCCGCCGCCGCGGACGACCCAGCGTCCGGGGACCCAGATGGCGCCGGCATAGGGCGGGGCGACATAGCGGCCGCCGACCCAGACATAGCGCACGCCGTTCCAGCGCCAATAGCCGGGATTCCAGACATAGCCGGGGACCGGGACCACCGGCACGGATTCAGCCACGATCGCCGGCGGCGCGATGCCGACGACGATGCCGACGCCCGCCTGGCTCGGCGCGGCGGCCAGCGTCACGGTAGCGACGGCAAGGGCGGAAAACAAAACAGCCGACTTCATTCTTCTCCCTCCGATCACGTAAAGCCCTGTAGGTGGGCCTCTGTTACGATAGCCGGTCCAGGCTTCCCCCTCTTTACGTGCGGGCGCCGTGGACGGATTGGCTCACTCTCGCCTACGAAGGCGGCGAAATTCGGGCAGAACGCGCAGGAAAGCCGCAAGCTGATCGCGTTCGCCGGGCTGGCCGATCCGGACCTGGGACGCGGGCGCGACCCAGTCTAGAGCTCCAGATAGCCTCGCTTCAGGGCGATCGTCACGGCATGGGTTCGATCGCGCGCATCGAGCTTGGACAAGATGCTGCGCACATGGCCTTTCACCGTATCCTCGGCAATGCCGAGATGCTCAGCCACGATCTTGTTGGAGCAGCCCGCGGCGACCTGCTGCAGGACCTCGAGCTCTCTTTCCGTCAGGGTGTCGTCGGTCGCGTGCTGAGCCAGTTCCGAGGCGACCTCGGGCTGAAGCCGGCGCTGCCCCGCATGAACGGCGCGGATCGTATCCAGAAGATCGCGCCGAAGCGTAGCCTTCATCAGATAGCCCATGGCGCCAGCCTTCAACGCGCGCAGCGCCTGCACGTCGCCCAGATAGGTCGTCAGTACGATGATGCGCGCCTGCGGATGGTCCGCGCGGATCGTCCGGATTGCGTCGATGCCGTTCATGTCGGGCAGGCGCAGATCCATCAGGGTGATGTCCGGCCGGTGCGATGCGAACAGCGCGATCGCCTGTTCTCCGGATTCCGCCTCCCCGACAACCACCATGTCGGATTGGCTGCCGATCATGGTCGTCAATCCTTCGCGCAGCGCGGGGTGATCGTCGACAGTCAGGATGCGGATGGGTTTCTCGTCGCCCGGCATGAAAGTACTCTGGTTTGTCACGCCGCCGGCGAGGGGCCCGCGGCGATAGCGACCGATGTTTTTTGCAAGAGTTGCAGCCTCATGCCCCGAAGTCACCCCCCTCTTTCGAGCTATGGATTACCCACACCTGCGGGCTGTTCCGAGGCAGATCTCAGGCCTATTAAGCAGTTATGAGCAGGCTCACAGGACTTCATCCTGGCAGATGCACCGCCGGCGCCAAGCTGTTTCTGGCGGCGCTCGCTCTCCTGTTCACTCTCGCACAAGCCGCATCGGCGCAAAAACCGCCGCTTTTGTCCGAAATGGACCACACGATGTGGACCGCCCGCGACGGCGCGCCCCAGGGTGTCAGGGCGCTGTCCCAGGGACCCGACGGCGTGCTCTGGATCGGAACCGAAGGGGGGCTCTACAGCTTCGACGGCTTGGCCTTTCACCAGTTCCAGTCTCCGCCCGGCGAGCCTGACCTGCCCGCGGGCGTCGTCCGTTCGCTCCTGACCCCGCGCGACGGCGCAATCTGGGTTGGCTTCGATGCGGGGCGCATCGCCCGTATCGATCACGGACATGTGACGATTTTCGAGACTGCGGACGGCGACAAGATCTACGCCGTGGAAGACCTCCAACAGTCGGCGGACGGCGGCGTCTGGGCTCTTTCCGGGCAGCTGGATGTTCTGCGGTTCGGCAAGGATGGCGCCTGGCATCTCGAGGCCACGCCGCGCGGCAGCAAAGGAGGGCAAATCTATAAAATATATATCGACAGGTCGAACACGCTCTGGCTGGGGCAGGGCGGGCGCCTGTATCGGCGGCTGCTCGACCGGTCCGAATATTTCCCCACGGATGTGCAGGTGGACTGGCCGTTCGCCTTCACCGAGGAACCCGACGGCAGCGTGTGGGTCGCGGACGTGAAGACCGATATCGATCGCGGGCGCCTCCAGCATGTCGACCGCGCCGGCAAGCTTCTCGGCAGCTTTCCGGATTCCCCCGACGAGGCATTCGACCTGCTCTATGCGCCCGGCGGCTCCCTGATCATGGCGGCGACATATCATGGGCTGCGCAGCTTCAGGGCCGACGCCGCGAGTGATCCGGGCGAGACCGGCGCGCAGGCGGCCCCTGAAAAATATCTGCATACAGACGGCCTGTCCTCCGACGACGTGGACAGACTGCTTCTGGATATCGACGGCAACATATGGGTTGGCGGAAAGAAAGGGCTGGATCGCTTTCGAACGGCCCGATTGAAGCCCTTTCCGGTCGCGAACCCGGACGGCCACTGGCAAGTCTGCTCCACACGCCAGGGCGACATTTGGGTGGCCAGCGACACCAACCAGCTCTACCGGGTGTCCGGCGGCGTCACGAAATCCTTTCCGAATGCCGGCGATATCTATTCGATTTTCTGCGGCGCCGACGGCGATGTCTGGGTTGTGGATCATGCCGGCATATGGCGCGTGCATGCCGACACATTCACACCGGTGCCGCCGATCGCGGGGGTGCCCCCATACGGGCTATATCAACTCGTCGCCACGCCCGAGAACACATTGTTCGCCTATGTCGTGGACCCCGCGCAGCTGAGCGGGCTGTGGGAATACGGGGACGAGCACTGGGTCAGGCTCGACCGGCAGGGAACCCTCGGGACCTTGCCGCGCATCGAGTATGTCGATCGGCGTGGGCGCATATGGACCGGCTATCGCGACGGCCTCATCGGTATGCCGGTCGAGGGCGAAGGCCGGGTTTTTTCGTCGGGCGACCCTGGACTGGGATTGGTTTATGCGATCCTTGAAACCTCGCATGGAATGTTCGCCGCAGGCCTCAATGGCGTGGCCACGCTGCGCGGCGACCGGTTCGAGATGCTGGCATTCCAGGACAGGGCCGCCGCGCGCGGCGTGGCCGGGCTTGCCGAATCTGCGAACGGCGATTTGTGGCTGAACGCCGCCGGCGGTCTGGTCCGGGTGCGCGCCGCCGACCTCGCAGCGACGCTGAAAGACATTCGCATTCCTTTGAGGTCTGAGCGCGTGACCGAGGGGGATTTCGTTGGCCCGGCGAAGCTGTTCGGCGGCAAGTCGACCGCCGGACGGGATGCCCAGGGGAATCTCTGGTTTGCAACGCTGGGCGGTGTGCTTCACCTCGATCCCGGGCATTTGAAGTCCGAAGGCCGGCCGCCCATCGTTTCGATACGCTCAGTCACGGCCGACGGCACGCCGCTCAAGAGATCGGGCGTGGTGGATCCCGAACCGCAGATATTGAATATCCAGTATCTGGGCGTGAACCTCACCGCCCCCGACGCCGTGATCTATCGCTACAGGCTCGATGGGCTCGACAAGAACTGGCAGGATGCCGGGCATCGGACGGAGGCCATCTATACCCACCTGGGCCCGGGAACCTACGCTTTCAGCGTGAGCGCCTCGAACGGCGACGGGGTCTGGACCGAGCCCGTATCGTCCGCGCGCTTCACGGTGGCGCCGAGCTTTTATCAGACGGGCTGGTTCCTGGCGCTCTGCGTCCTGGCGGCGGCGTTGATATTGTGGCTCCTCTACGCGATACGCATCCGTGCCATTTCCGGCGCGATCAGGACCCGCGCCGAGGCACGGGCGGACGAGCGCGTCCGCATAGCCCAGGACCTGCACGATACGTTGCTGCAGGGCGTCCAGGGATTGCTGCTCACCTTTCATGTGGCCGCCCAGAAAGTGTCGCCGGACCAGGAATCGCGGGCGATGCTGGAACGGGCCCTTTCAAGCGCCGACAAAGTCATTATCGAGGGCCGCAATCGCCTCAACAGCCTGCGGTCGGAACATCTCAGCGATGCCGAGCTGGTCGCTTCGCTCGAGAATGTCGGCAAGGACCTCATGATCGACGACAAGGTCCGCTGCCGGGTAAGCCGGTCGGGCACGGATGCCGTGCTCCAGTCCCATGTCGCGGATGAGGTTTTCGACATGGCGCGCGAGGCCCTGACGAATGCTTTCCGACACGCGAGGGCGTCGGAAATCCATCTCGAACTGACCTACGGCGACCGTCTTTTCAGCATGACGTGCAAGGACGATGGCCGCGGCTTCGAGATCGGCGATCGGGATAAGGCGGGGCATTGGGGCCTGAAGGGCATGCTCGAGCGCGCCAAGCGGCTCAGGGGGCAACTGCATTGCCGCACCGCGCCGATGCAGGGCACCGAGATCGTCTTCACCCTGCCAACCCGCCTGGCCTACAAGCACCACTCTCTCGCCGCCCGCTATCTCCGGACGGCCCGCTTTCCCAGCCGCGCCCGCCCGCCGAAGCCGACCCCCCCGAAATGACTATCCGGGGCACCCTCCATGTTGTCGTGCGGTGCGCATGGCCCATCGCTAACGTCGCGCTTGTCCCGGATCGTGCGGAGGGTTTGCAATGCGCACCAGTTGTGATGTTCCTGTTCGACGGCAAGACCTTGACGGTCTTCCAAGCCGGCAGCCGGACACCGGCATTGCTGAGATAGACCGCCTTCTTGGCACGATTCAGGAAGCGCTGCGCTTCGATCTTATCAGGGCAACCGAAGATGCGACGCGCCTGGCAAGGCTGCTCGCGAGCAAGACATCGCAGGCATGCCGGCCGGCGCCGGTATGGGGCGGCCTGGCGCCATGGCAAATCCACAAGATCCGGCGATATATCGAGGACGGTCTCGATGACAAGCTGCCGATCGAGGAGATCGCCGATCTCATTCCGCTGAGCGCGCCCCACTTTTCCCGGGCTTTCAAGCAGAGCTTCGGCGAGACGCCGCACGCTTACATCGTCCGGCTGAGGATCGAGCGGGCGAAGGCTCTGATGCTGAGCACGTCGGAGAGCCTGAGCCAGGTCGCGCTTGCCTGCGGCCTGGCCGATCAATCACACCTCTGCCGTCTCTTCCGGAAATTCACAGGGGCTTCGCCTGCAGCGTGGCGGCGCGAACAGCGACAGCTGGCAGCATGACACTGCTTCGGCCTATCAAGCGGCCGCCCGGATCGCCGCGACGAGACCGTCCGCATGTGCGGGTTCGGTATCGAACGCGGTGACCAGGCGGATGCAGGGGCCTTCCTCGGTCGGCCAGCGGTAGAACAGGAAGCCGGCTTTCTCCAGCCCGTCGATGACCGCGTCTGGCATCAGCACGAACAGCTCGTTGGCCTCGACGGGGTGGAGCAGGGCAACGCCCGGGATGGCGGCCAGCCCCTGGGCAACGCGCGACGCCATCGCATTGGCATGGGCCGCGAGCCTCAACCACAGACCGCCGGTCAGCTGGGCGTCGAACTGGGCGGCGGCGAAACGGCCCTTGGAGAAGAGGTGGCCGGCGCGCTTGCGGCGATAGCCGAAATCCTCTGCCAGGGCGGTGTCGAAGAAGATGATCGCCTCGGCCGCCATCGCGCCGTTCTTGGTGACCCCGAACGACATCGCATCGACGCCCGCCTGCCAGGTCACCTCGGCCGGGCTGCAGCGCAAGCTTGCCAGCGCATTGGCGAAGCGGGCGCCGTCCATATGGAACCTGACCCCGTGCCTGGCGCCGGCCGCGCCGATCGCGGCGACTTCGTCGGGCGTGTAGCAGGTGCCGGCCTCGGTTGATTGCGAGATGCTGATCGCCATCGGCTGTGAGTGGTGGACGCCGCGCGTATCGCGGGCAAGGTGGGCGGCCACCGCCTCGGCGGTGATCTTGCCGTGCGCGCCGTCCAGTGGCGCCAGCTTCGCCCCGCTGGAGAAGAATTCCGGCGCGCCGCATTCGTCGGTGGCGATATGCGCTTCCTTGTGGCACAGCACCGATCCCCAGCCCGGCGTCAGCTGCGCCAGCGCCAGCGCGTTTGCGGCCGTGCCGGTGGCGACGGTGAACAGGCTCAGCTCGTGATCGAACAGCTCCTTCAGCCGGGCCTCGACGCGCTGCGTGATCGGGTCCTCGCCATAGGACGAGACCGAGCCGCGTGCGGCATCGGCCAGCGCCGTCAGCACCTCGGGTGCGACGCCGGCGACATTGTCGCTGCGGAAATCGAAATCGCGGTCATGAGACATGATGCGCTCCGGTAACTGTAATTTTACACTTTGTTACGTCTAATCGCTCTACAGTCCTTCTGGTACTGCACCGCGAAAGGTGATTAGCTTCCGATATGCCACGTAGAATGCGTGAGATAGCTGAAGGACAGCACTACCGGAAGGCGGGACCGGCCGGTGGCGTGTGGGAGGTGGCTGCGCTGCATACGGATGCCTCGGGCGCCGTTCATGCCAAGATGTTCCGGGTCGACGAACCCAAGACGTTCCGGACCTTCGCGATCGGTGCGCTCAGCGATACGCGCAATTTTCAGCTTGTTGAGGACTGATAGCGCAGCGGCTGTCCCGGCTCGGCGATCCGCTCCAGGTCGCCCAAGACGACGAGATGATTGACGTGCGCCAACGCCTCGCCGATGGCGAATTGCGTCTGCTGAAAATCGAGCTTGCGCTTGAACATGATCGGCAGCAGCTCGACCACCGTGATCGGCGTGCGGCAGGCCTCGACGGTCAGCGCCAGCCGCTCGCCATGGTGGCGCACCAGCTCCTCAAGCCGCTCATGCAGGCCGTAGAAGGGCCGCCCGTGCATCGGCAGCACATATGATATGGGGTCCAGCGCCGTCAGCTTGGCGCAGCTGTCCAGGAACTCGGTCAGCGGGTCGCCGAACGGCTCGGGCGCGTGGACGCTGATATTCGGGCTGATGCCAGGCAGCACCTGATCGGATGAGATGAACAGGTGGTCGTCGGGCGAATAGAGCGTGATCAGCTCGGGCGAATGGCCGGTGCCGATGATGACATGCCAGGTACGCCCGCCGATCTGGATCTGGTCGCCATCGACCAGCCGGGTGAAGGGCCGGGGCATGTGGCCGACGCGCTCGGAATAATTCTCGCCGCGCGTGGCGACTGCCTTCAGCATCTCGTCGTCCAGCCCGACCGAGCGGTAAAAGGCAGCCCAGAATTTCTCGGCGCCGCGGGACGTTTCGGACTGAAGCATCGTCGCCATCAGCCATTCCTCGCGCGCGGTCAGGAACTCGGCTTTGAAATGGTCGACCAGGAATTCGGCGCAGCCGATATGGTCGGGGTGGAAATGCGTGCCGATGACGCGGACGATCGGCCGGCCCTCCAGCGCAACCTCGAAATGCCTGCGCCACAGATCGTAGGAGATGTCGGACTTGATCCCGGTATCGACCAGCACCCAGCCGTCGCCGTCATCCAGCAGATAGAGATTGATATGGTTCAGCGCGAAGGGCAGGGGAAAGCGCAGCCAGCGCACGCCGGGTGCCACCTCGATATAGCTGTCATGGGCGGGCGGCTCGGCGTGGGGATAGTCGAGCTGTACGTGTTCGGAACTCATGGAAGAACTATGGTAGCACCGTTACGTGCCGCCGAGCCACCTCAGCGCATGGCTCCCATGTTCGGGGGCCAGCGCCGCCTGCATCTGCGGCAAGGCTTCGGCCAGCCACACTTCCAGGCCGTACGGCGGATTGACCAGGATCAGGCCGCTGCCGGCCAGCGATACGCCGTCCACAGGGCGGACCAGCAGCTCGGCCGACAGTACCTTGCCGACACCGCCCGCGATCAGCGCCTCCTCCAGCCGCCACACCGGCGCACGTTCCTTAACCGGATGCCAGATCAGCCAGCGCCCGCCGGCCCAGCGGCGATGGCCGGCGGCCACCGCGGCGGCAAGGCGCTCGAATTCGTCCACGGCCTCATAGGGCGGATCGACCACGATCAGGCCGCGATTCTCCTTTGGCGGCAGGAAGGCCTTCAGCGCCTCATAGGCGTCGCGCCGGTGCACGGCGACGCCCTGCCTGCCGTATGCCCAGCGGCGCAGCGCCTCGGCATCGTCGGGATGCAGCTCGGACAGGACCAGCCGGTCGCCGGGTCGCGACAGCGCCGCCATGATCGCGGGTGAGCCGGGATAGCGGTTTAGCGCGCCGCCGGGATTGAGACGGCAGACAATATCGAGGTAAGGCTGAATGGCCGGCGCATCGGCGGCCAGCGCTGCGGCGATGCCGCCTTCGAATTCGCCGGTCTTTCCCGCCTCGATGCCGGTCAGGTCATAGGTCCCGATCCCGGCATGGGTATCGAGCAGGAAGAGCGGGGCGGGCTTGTCATGCAGCAGCCCGATCGCGGCGGTGAGCGTCGCGTGCTTCAGGACATCGCCGTGATTGCCGGCATGGTAGGCGTGGCGGTAATTCATTTGGGAACGTTGTTTATAGTGGAAAATCCCGTGCCTGAAACATCCGGCGGCCAGATCGAACGGCTGCGCGAGCGGCTGCTGCTCGATCCGCGCGATTCCGGCGCGATGTGCGCATTGGCGGTGGCCCTGGAAGCGGCGCACGATCTTCCCGGCGCCGTCGACCTCTATCAGCGGGCGCTCAGGGTCGATCCCTACCAGCCCGATGTTCTGGTGAGCCTCGGACGGCTTTGGGCCGTTCTGGGCGATACGGCCCGGGCGCGGTCATGGTTCGAACGGGCGCTGTCCATCGACCCCGATGACGGCGAGGCGCAGGCCGGCCTCGCCGCGCTGGATGCGCCCGAGGCGCTGACGCCCGCCTATATCCGCACCCTGTTCGACCAGTATGCAGACCGGTTCGACGCCGATCTGACCGGCACGCTGAAATACCAGGCCCCGGCCCAAGTCGCCGCCTTGCTGGCGCGCTGCGGTGCGGCGCAGGGCAGCGTTCTCGACCTCGGCTGTGGCACCGGCCTGTCCGGTGCGGCGCTGAAACCGTTCGCACGCACGATGGACGGTGTGGACCTGTCGCCGGGGATGGTCGCGAAGGCCGAAGGGCGGAGGATTTACAATGCGCTCGCGGTCGGCGAGGCCGAGGCGTTCCTGGCCGGTGAGGCAAAGTCCTGGGACATCATCGCCGCGGTCGACATGCTGAACTATCTGGGCGATCTCGGGCCGATTTTCCGTGGGGTTGCGGCGCGACTGACGACCGGTGGGTTGCTGGCCGGGACGGTCGAGAAGCGAATCGAGGGCGGGCAGGCTTTGAGCGCGAAGCGACGCTACCGGCATGGCGAGGACCATGTCCGCGCCGCGTTGGGTGCGGCGGGGTTGGTTCTGGTCGAGCTGTCCGATGCGGTGCTGCGCCAGGAGGGCGGGGTGCCGGTGGTTGGGCTGGTGTTTGCGGCTAGGCGGTAGAGGCGCCTTACATCAGCATCACAGCTCGTCATGCACCACGGGTGCCCGGTTGAGCGAAAGCGGTATCGCCGCCGCCCATTAGCACCACAAATCGTCATGCCCGGACTTGATCCGGGCATCCACGGGGTCCCGCAGGTGCAAATGCCGGACTTAAGCGCAAACGGAGGCGCGTGGATGGCCGGGTCAAGCCCGGCCATGACGGTGGGGAAGGGCGTTAAGCCTTCCCAGTCGCCGCCTTGTCGGTGAACACCAGCAGCTCGCCCACCGGGTCGACATGGACCGATGGCAGGGACTGATCTTCGGCCATGAACTGCTTCAGGATCGGCTGCTTGTCCGCGCCAGCGAGCAGGAAGCCGACATGGGCTGAGCTGGCGAGGCAGGGGTAGGTGAGGGTGACGCGGTCCTCGGGCTTGGCGCCGACGACGGTCGTTACCCAGCGGCTGCGCTCATTCAGCGCCGCCGTGCCGGGGAACAGAGAGGCGGTGTGCCCGTCCGGGCCGATGCCCAGCAGCATGATGTCGAAGAGCGGCTTCTTCGGGTCCAGATGGTCGGACCCGTAGAAGGATTTCAGCGTCTCTTCGTAATCCCTGGCGGATTCCTCGACCGTCAGCCCCTCGGTCTTGATGCCGTGGATATTGCCGGCCGGAATCGGCACATGGTCCAGCATCGCCTGGGCGGTCATACGGTAATTGCTGAGCTCATTGTCGCGCGGGACCATGCGCTCGTCGCCCCAGAACAGGTGGACGTTCTGCCACGGCATGCGTGACTGATAGGCCGGCTCGGCCAGGATCTGGTATAGCCGCTTGGGGGTCGATCCGCCCGACAGCGAAAGAGCGAAGCGGCCCTTCTTGGCGATCGCTGAATCCACGATCCAGTCGGCGACATGGCGGGCTACGCCCTCGCCATCATTGAGTACGATCAGCTTGCGTTCGGTCATGTGATCAGTTCTCCATGCCCAGCAGGTAATGTTCGACGGCCTTGGCAAAGCCGTCATCCTCATTGGTTGTGGTCGACAGCTTCGCCTTCGACTTCACCTCATCGGCGGCATTGCCCATGGCGATGCTGAGGCCCGCTTTTTCGAACATCAGTATGTCGTTGGCCATGTCGCCGATGCAGGCGATCTCGCTGGTCGGAATGCCGAGCAGCCGCGACATCGTCTCGACCATCGTGCCCTTGTTGGATTGGGGATGGGTGATGTCGATGAAATAAGCCTGCGAGCGCGTGGCCGAGGCTTTGCCCGCCAGAACCTGATCCAGCTCCGCGTTGCAGGCCCGGACGGCGTCGTAATCGTCACCGCAGGCGACGATCTTGCCGCAATTGTTCAGCGCCGCCTCGAAATCCGTGGTCACGTGCGGCGGGAAGGTAATGGTGAAGGCCTCGCGGGCCACATGCGGCGCCTCAAGGTCCCGCACATACCATTCGGTCAGCGTATAGACCCACGGGTCCAGCCCGTGCTTCAGCGTGATCCTGAACGCCTCATGCGCCGCATCCGGGGCCAGCATCAGCGATTCCGCCACGCTGCCGTCCGGGTGCATCAGCCCGCCGCCGTTGAAGCCGCCGATCGGCAGCTGCAGGTTCAAGGGCTCGATCAAGTGCGCCAGGCCCCGCGGCGGCCGGCTGCTGGTGACGGTAAAGGCGATGCCGGCCTCGGCCAGTTTCTTGACCGCCGCCTGGGCGCGCGGCGTCACCACCTTCTGCTTGGTGACGAGCGTTCCGTCGACGTCGGACAGCAGCAGCGAGATCTTGCCGGGCCACTTGCCCCCGGCGGGAGCTGCGGTCATCGCGCTGTCTCGGCCTTGCCGCCGTCGATCGGCCGCCAGCGCCGGTGGTCCTGCTCCATCATCGTCGCGGCCTCGGACGGGCCGGAACCGCCGGCCTCATAGCTCGGCAGGCGGACCTTCCCGGCCTTTTTCCAGGCATCCATGATCGGCTGCACGATAGCCCATCCAGCCTCGATGCTGTCGGCGCGCTGGAACAGCGAGGCGTCACCCTTCATGCAATCATAGATCAGGGTTTCATAGCCGGTGGCCGGCTGGGCCTGGAAATGGTCGCCGTAATTGAATTTCATCTCGACCTGGCCGATCTGCACGGTCGGCCCGGGCTTCTTGGCGCCGAAGCGCAAGGTCATGCCTTCCTCGGGCTGGATATGCAGCACCAGGTTATTCGCCGACATCCGCTCGACCTCGGTGTCGCGGAACAGCGAGAAGGGGGCGCGCTTGAACTGGATGGCGATCTCGGTGTGGCGCTTGGCCAGCGCCTTGCCGGTGCGGATGTAGAACGGCACGCCGGCCCAACGCCAATTGTCGATCTTCAGTTTCATCGCGACATAGGTTTCCGTCACCGATTCCGGATCGACATTCGGTGTCGACAGGAAGCGGGGAACTTCCTGCCCGCCGACCGTGCCGGCAGTGTACTGGGCGCGGACCACGTTCGCCAGGATGTCGTCCGGATCATAGTGCTGGACGCTCTGCAGCGCCTTGGCCTTTTCCGTGCGCACGGAATCGGCGTCCATCCGGACTGGCGGCTCCATTGCGATCATGGTGATCAGCTGGCCGACATGGTTGGGCACCATGTCGCGCAGCGCGCCGGTCGCGTCATAGAACTTGCCACGCGTGCCGACGCCCACCGTCTCGGCCACCGTGATCTGGACATGGTCGATATGGTCGCGGTTCCACACCGGCTCGAACATGCCGTTGGCGAAGCGGAAAACCATGATGTTCTGGACGGTCTCCTTGCCCAGATAGTGATCGATCCGATAGACCTGGGATTCGTCCAGAACGGCCAGGATCTGCCGGTTCAGCGCCTTGGCGGATTCCAGGTCGCTGCCGAACGGCTTCTCGACGATCACGCGGCGCCACCGGCCGTCGGTCTCGTCGGAGAGCCCGGCCTTGCCCAGTTCCTCGATGATCGGGCCGAACGAGGCCGCCGGGGTCGCCAGATAGAACAGGGCATTGCCGCCCGTGCTGCTGCTCTGCGCGGTCTTCTCCAGCATCTCGCCCAGCTTTTTGTAGGTCGCCGGGTCGTCGAACCCGCCCTGGACATACTGCATGCGTTCCACCAGCCAGTCGCGGCCGGCGGGATCGACATCGACGCCGAACTTGTCCAGCCCGCCGCCCAGCGCTTCACGGAAGCTGTCGGTGTTCATATCGGTGCGGGCGACGCCGACCAGGGCGAAATTCTCGGGCAGAAGGCCCTGGCGCTTCAGGTTGTAGATCGCCGGCATCAGCAGGCGTTTCGTCAGGTCGCCGGCCCCGCCGAATATGACCAGGGTGCAGGACGTGTTGGCGGGGCTGGCATCCATCTATCAGGCTCCTGGTTTTACCTCGACATGGCCACCGAACCCGTGACGCATCGCCGAGAGCAGTTTGTCTGGAAAACTCTGTTCTTCACGGGATCGGAAACGAGCATACAGCGCAGCCGACAACACTGTCGCCGGCACGCCCTCCTCGATGGCCGCCATGATCGTCCAGCGGCCCTCGCCGGAATCTTGCACATATCCGCTATAGTTCGACAAGTCGGAATTTTCAGCAAAAGCCTGTGCAGTTAGGTCCAGCAGCCACGAACCGACGACACTGCCGCGCCGCCAGGCCTCGGCGATGTCGGGCAGATTGAGGTTGTAGCGCTGTTCCGGCGGCAAGGCGGCGATCCCGGCCTGCTGCAGAACATGGAAGCCTTCGGCATAGGCCTGCATCAGCCCGTACTCGATGCCGTTATGGACCATCTTCACGAAATGGCCTGAGCCGTTCGGCCCGCAATGGATATAGCCTTCGACCGGCCTGGGATCGCCGCCGCCGCGGCCACGGGTCGGCGGGACGTCGCCGGCACCGGGTGCCAGCGTCCTGAAGATCGGGTCCAGGTGGTCGACGACCGGCTTCTCGCCGCCGATCATCAGGCAATAGCCGCGCTCCAGGCCCCAGACGCCGCCTGAGGTGCCGGCGTCGACATGGTGGATGCCCTTGGCCTTGAGCGCCTTGGCGCGGGCGATGTCGTCCTTGAAGAAGCTGTTGCCGCCGTCGATGACGATGTCGCCGTCCTCCAGCAGCCCGCCCAGCGTTTCGATCGTGCTGCCGGTGATTTCCCCGGCGGGGAGCATGACCCAGACCGCGCGGGGCTTGGCCAGCTGCCTGACCAGCCCGGCGAGATCGCCCGCGCCCTTGGCTCCGTCGGCTTCCAGCGTCTTCACTGCATCGGCCGCCTGGTCGAAGACGACGCAGTCGTGGCCGGCCCGCATCAATCTCCTGGCGATGTTGCCGCCCATACGGCCAAGACCGATTATGCCAAGCTGCATGATCACGCACTCCTAAAGTTGCTCTACGGGGAAATCGTCGGGATGGTTCAGTAATCATCCCATGGGGTTGCGGGATAGAACGGTCGCGGCGAAATCCGCCTGTCGTGCGACGGGACCCCTGGCCGCGGCGCGCCGTATCTTTATGATAGAACCGAGATCCCCGGATCGTGTTCGTTAGGTTTCCGGAACAATGGAGAAGGATATGGGCGAGCAGGTCAGCAAGCTGGCGGGAAAGCGGGTCGATCCCAAGGACCTCACCAATATCCCCAGGCTGATCACGGCCTATTTTGCCGGCCAACCCGACCCCGACATTCCGGCCCAGCGGGTGGCGTTCGGGACGTCCGGCCATCGCGGCTCGGCCCTCTCCAACGCCTTCAACGAAGACCATATCCTGGCGATCACACAGGCCATCTGCCTGTACCGGGCTGCCCAAGGCACCACCGGGCCGCTGTTCATCGGCAAGGATACCCATGCCCTGTCCGAGCCGGCGCTGGTCAGCGCGATCGAGGTGCTGGCGGCGAATGGCGTCGAGACGATGATCGACGACAAGGACGGCTATACGCCGACCCCTGTCATCTCCCATGCCATCCTGACCTATAACCGCAAGCGCAAGGACGGGCTGGCCGACGGTATCGTCATCACCCCATCGCACAACCCGCCGCCCGACGGCGGCTTCAAGTACAATCCCCCCAACGGCGGACCGGCCGACACCGACGCCACCGGCTGGATCGAGAAGGTGGCCAACGAATTCATCAAGGCGGGACTGAAGGGCGTGAAGCGCATGCCCTATGCCCAGGCGCTGAACGCATCCTGCATCCACCGCCACGACTATGTGACGCCCTATGTGAAGGACCTGGGCAATGTCGTGGACCTGGAGCTGGTGCGGGCCGAGGGAATCAAGATCGGCATCGATCCGCTGGGCGGGGCGGCGGTCCATTTCTGGGCGCCGATCATCGAGCGCTACAAGATCGACGCCACGGTGGTCAACGAAGCGGTCGATCCGACCTTCCGTTTCATGACCGCCGACTGGGACGGCAAGGTGCGGATGGATTGCTCATCGCCCTATGCGATGAAGAGCCTTGTGGCGATGCGCAAGAAGTTCGACATCGCTTTCGCCAACGACACCGACGCCGACCGCCACGGCATCGTCGCCGGCTCGTTCGGGCTGATGAACCCGAACCACTATCTGGCGACGATGATCGCCTATCTGTTCGAGAACCGGCCGAAGTGGAAGAAGTCCAGCGCGGTCGGCAAGACCGTCGTGTCCAGCGGCATCATCGACCGGGTGGCGGGCAAGATCGGCCGCAAGCTGGTCGAGGTGCCGGTCGGCTTCAAATGGTTCGTCGATGGGCTGGTCGATGGCAGCTTCGGCTTCGGCGGGGAGGAGAGCGCCGGCGCATCCTTCCTCCGCCGCGACGGCTCGGTCTGGACCACCGACAAGGACGGGTTGATCCCCGGCCTGCTGGCGGCGGAGATCACCGCCAAGACCGGCCGCGACCCAGCCGAGAATTTCGCCAAGCTGACCAAGAAGCTGGGCGAGCCCTTCTATCAGCGCATCGATGCACCCGCGACGGGTGAGCAGAAGGCGATCCTCAAAAAGCTGTCGCCCGAACAGGTGCTGGCCAAGGAACTGGCCGGCGACCCGATCACCGCGATCTTCGACAAGGCGCCCGGCAACAACGCCGCCATCGGCGGCATCAAGGTGGTGACCGACAATGGCTGGTTCGCCGCCCGGCCGTCCGGCACCGAAGACGTCTATAAGATCTATGCCGAGAGCTTCCGCAGCGAGAAGCACCTCCATGCCATCCAGGAAGAGGCTCAGGATCTGATCGGCCGGACTTTCGCGCGGGCTAAACCGGCCTGATGGATCCGTCCGTCGCAGAGTGGCGCAAGGCCGAACGCTCCAGGCTGCTGGCGGCGCGCAAGGAGCCCACCCGCGAGGATTATGTCTGCTGGTCGGAGGCGATCGAGCTGCATCTGATCGAGCAGCTTTCGAAGCTCATGCCAAAGCTGCTCGGCGCCTATTGGCCCCATCGCGACGAATACGATCCGATGCCGCTGGCGGCCTGGCATTCCGGCCGCAATGGCGCGGTCGCGCTGCCGGCCGTCGTGGCGCGAGGCCAGCCGCTGGAATATCGCCCGTGGACTCCCGACACGCCGGTTGCGCCGGGCCGGTTCAGCTTCGGCATTCCCGAGCCGGTGAACGGTCCGGCGGTGGTGCCGGACGTTCTGCTGGTGCCGCTTCTGGGCTTCGACGCCGCCGGCTATCGTCTCGGCTATGGCGGCGGTTATTTCGACCGCACATTGGCGGCCTATGCGAAACGCCCGGCGACTATCGGCGTCGGCTTCGAGCTCGGCCGTATGCCGACCATCCGGCCGCAGCCGCATGACATCCCGCTGGATATGATTGTGACGGAAGCAGGGGTTTTTCCGCGGGGCTGACACATTTCTCATCGCCTCCCCCCTTGAGGGGGAGGTCGGACCGCAGGTCCGGGTGGGGGGTGATGCCGCCACGAGGAGATTCAATGCCGACAGCGCGCTGGCGGCGCCATATCCCCCACCCGTCAACGCTGCGCGTTGCCGACCTCCCCCTCAAGGGGGGAGGCGCTTTTGAGCGGAGGCTGCGCTATCAAGCGGAATGGCTGCACAAAAACACGCCGCGACTTATGTCGTGCGCCCCATTCCCTATGCCGAGCCGGCCGAGGTCTTCGCTGCGCTGAGCGGCGACGGCATGGCGGTACTGCTGGAAAGCGCGGGGCCGGGGCCCGATACCGGGCGATATTCGGCGGTCGCCTGCGATCCGGCGCTGGTGCTGAAGGCCGAATGGCGGGATGCGTTCGAGCGGCTTGGCGAGCTCTGGAGCGCCTTGCCCAAATTCATGCCGCCTGAAGGTTGGCCGATCGGGCCGGGGCTGTTCGGCTCGTTCGGTTACGAGCTGCGCTGTGCTCTGGAGCGTTTGCCGTCGCGCCATGCGCGCCAGGACGAGCCGGAGGATCTGCTGCTCGGCCTGTTCGACACGGTAGTCGTCTTCGATCATGCGGAGCGCAGAGCCGCGGTCATCGCCGGCGACCTCGTCGCCGGGCGGCCGCCGGGCGCGCTCAGGGCGGAGACCATTGCTGCGCGGTCCGTTCCCGCTCTGCCGCCGGTCGACTGGACCAGCGAGGCCGAATGGACGGCGGATCGGCTGCCGGAAGACTACGCCGCCGGGGTCGGCAAGGTGCTCGACTACATCCTGGCCGGCGATATCTACCAGGCGAATTTCACCCAGCGCTGGATCGGGCAGAGGCCGGCCGGGCTGGATGGGCTAAATCTTTACCGCCGGCTGCGGGCGCTGTCGCCCGCACCCTATGCCGCGCTTATTCAGGACGAGGCAGGGCAGGCGATCGTCGCCGCCTCGCCGGAGCGCTTCCTCAGCCTGACCCCGTCGGGGCGGATCGATACGCGGCCGATCAAGGGCACGCGCGGCCGGGGCGCCACCGAGGCCGAGGATCGTGCGCTGGCGGCGGCGCTGGTCGACAGCGCCAAGGATCGGGCCGAAAACCTCATGATCGTCGACCTGCTGCGCAACGACCTCGGCCGCGTGGCCGAAACCGGCAGCGTCACGGTGCCTGAGCTCAATGCGCTCTACAGCTTCGCCAGCGTCCATCATCTGGTCTCCACCGTGACGGCGCAACTGCGCCGGGGGCTGACGCCGGTCGATCTCATCAAGGCCAGCTTCCCCGGCGGCTCGATCACCGGCACGCCCAAGATCCGGGCGATGGAGATCATCGACGAGCTGGAAGCCGGCCGGCGGGGCGCCTATTGCGGCGCCATCGGCTGGATGGGGCTGGACGGGGCGATGGAGCTCTCGATCGCGATCCGGACACTGACCGTGACCCGGGACTGCGTCATCGCCCAGGCGGGCGGCGGTATCGTCGCCGACAGCGATCCGATGGGCGAATATCGCGAGGCTTTGACCAAGGCGCGGCCGATGCTGGCGACCTTGGATCCGAAATATCGCTAACTCG
>Ga0105238_10002676_pt1 | contig 17718 bp, 11 predicted proteins | sample KBSC34metaG_FD_81526 | JGI IMG/M metagenome (GOLD analysis project Ga0105238, IMG submission 81526) | Corn rhizosphere microbial communities from Kellogg Biological Station, Michigan, USA - KBS C3-4 metaG | ecosystem: Host-associated > Plants > Roots > Rhizosphere > Soil | place: Michigan, USA... | reverse complement strand
CTGCGCGACGGCCTGCGCGAGATCAGCCACGGCCGATGGGAGGGCCTCACGCGGCACGAGGTGGAAGGGCGCTTCTGTGACGAGTACCTGGCGTGGGAGGCCGACCCGTTCACCTTCGCGCCCGAAGGCGGCGAGAGCGGCGTGGCCGTCCTGGCGCGCGCCCTGCCGGTGGTGCGCGAGATCGTCATTGCCCACGCGGGCCAGAACGTCCTCATCGTCTCGCACAAGGCCACGCTGCGGCTGCTGCTGTCGAGCTTGCTCGGCTTCGATGCGCGCGGCTACCGCGACCGCCTCGATCAGTCGCCGGCCTGCCTGAACGTCCTCGATTTCAAGGACCCGGTCCGGGCGCGGCTCATGTTGTTCAACGACGTCTCGCACTACCAGGGCCGCCCGCGGCGCTCGGAGGGCAACCTCTCGAAGTGGTGGGACCCGTCGGGCACGCCGGGCGCTTAGGGCGCGCCGTACAGGGCGCCGCTGAGCGGGCGGCTGCCAGGCGCGCGGCTGCCGTCGCCGCCGCGGGCGGATGCGAAGGGGGAGCCGCCGTCGATCCACGCCTGCGCCTGCGACGGCGGGCCGGACAGCAGCAGGTCGAGCGCGGCGGCGAGGTCGAGCGGGCGCATGTCGAGCCGGTAGAGCTCGGCCAGGCCCAGCTGCAGCCCGGCGCTGATGGCGTGGAACGCGCGGATCGGCTCCATGAACGAGGTCGGCCCCAGGCTGCCGGGATCGGCGATGAAGGCGGCGCGGGTCGCGGCGTCGCGCAGGCGCCGCGCGCACAGGTCGGCGTCGAACGCGTTCATGCCCCGGCAGGCGAGCGGGCGGACCTCGTAGATGGTGCACCGGCCGTCACGCAGGAACGGGCAGGGATGTTCGGGCGAGTGGCGGTCGTCCGAGGAGAGGCCTCGCGTGCGGGCGCGGGTCGCTGCGACGTGTGACGCCACCTGGGCCAGCTCGTCCGCGGACAACGTGCTCGTCAGGTGTCGCCAGATCGCCAGCGCCTCGGGCGGGGTGACACCCACGGATTGATGACAGCAGTGATCGCAGCCGGCCTGGCACGCCACGGCGCCCGCCGGCGCGCGGGCGAGCAGGCCTTCGGCCAGGCGCGAGGTGGCGGCCATCGCGCTCCGCGCCAGCTCGACCGCGCCATCCACCGTCGGCTGGTCTCCGAGCATGCCGCGCGCGGTGCTGGCGGTGCCGGTCACCAGATCGTCCTGCCACCCCTCCGCGAAGACGGGGCGGCCGAGGGATACCAGCTCGTGGCCGGTCGCCGGGTCGCGCACCAGCGCGAGGTGGACGCGGCCGTCGGCCCTCCGCTGACTGATCCGCTTCTTGCCCGTCCGTCTGGCCTTGGCGCGGGCCACCGTGGCTACGCCTTCTTGAGCGACGTCTCTTCGCCAGGGTTGGTGATCCCGCCGGACGAGCCGGTGCCATCGAACTGGCCGAACTTCGTGACCGGTCCGCCGTCGTCGGCCTTGCAGCCGACCGCGTTCATGAGCGTGACGTAAAGCTTGTTGATGGGCCGGTTGCCGCCGCTCGATCCGGTGTTGCCGATGTTGCCGCCGTTCTGGCAGGAGCCGTCGCTGTTGCCGGCCTGGGGGGTGCCGCTGTCGACGTTGACGACTTGACCCTGCTTCAGGTAGCCGCCGCAGCCGCCCGCGATGACGATGGGCAGGTTGTTCAGGTTGTGGGCGGCCCCATCCGACAGCTCGGGCAGCCACATGGTCGCCGTGTTGTCGAGCAGCTTGACGTCGCCCTCCTGGATGCTGTTGAGGAGGCCCACCAGCTTGGCGTACTTGCCGGCGTACCATTGGTCGATCTGGTTGATCATGTCGAGCACGCCAGCCACGCCACACGCCCCTCCCACGGAGAAGTCGCCGGTCCGATGCGACAGGCCGTGGTGCTCCTTGGTGTGCATGATGCCGTCCCAGTTGAAGGTCACGTAGCCCGGGTAGACCATCATGATCATGCGGTTGGTGTCGCAGATCATGCTGAGGGCGATCAGGTTCAGCATCAGGTCGCCGCCCTTGGTGAACGAGATGGCGAGGTTGGCGTCGCCGACCGCGTCGGGCGTGTTGCCGAGGACGCTGCCGAGCGTGATCTTTCCGGTGGGGCTGCCCGCCGTGAGCGCGTCGGCCGTCACGCCGAACGGCATGCCCTCGGCCGAGGCCTTGGAGCAGCTGAGCCCGCCGAAGGAGCTCGAGGAGGGGGCAGGGGACATCGTGCTCGACCCCGTCGCGGCTCGCATGGCGTCGAGCTGGTTCTCCGTGGTCCGCAGCAGGTCGAGCCAGTCCGAGACCCGGGTCTGATCGTTCCTGCTCATCTTCAGGGCCTTGAAGCGGTTCAGGTCACCGCGGACCAGGTCGATGGCGCTCTTGCCGCGCGCGATCTGCCAGGCGGCCAGGCCGGGCTGCCCGGTGCCGCCGCTCGGCGATCCGGAAGAGCCGGCTGTCCCGCTTGGTCCGGTCGGCGTGCCGGCGCTCCCCGTCCCGAACACCCCCGTGAGCTGGTTGTACACCGTCGTCGGGTTGACGATGGCCGGGAAGGCCACGCCCGCGTCGGAGAACGACAGGACCTCCTTGATGTTGGTGCTGGCGGCGCCGACCGACAGGACGAGCGGTGTCTTGCCGCCCGGGTTGATCTGCTTGGCGATGACATGGTCGAGCGACGCCGCCGTCGCGTAACGCTTGTTGTTCTGATCGATTGTCGCGCAGGTGAGCTTCGACCCCATCGCCTGATCGTGGGGATCGATCGATTGACCCTGGGCGTATGCGTTCATCGATCGATAGCCGCGCGGCACGAGCAGCTTGTCGACATAGGGGGCGAGCGCCTGGAGCGTTCCGCCGGTCAGGGCCTCCGCCGTGAGCGCGCCGCTCGTGACCTTGGGGAACCAGCGGTCGGTGAGGCAACCGTTGTGCGTGTAGAAGATCACCAGCCGTTTCGGCGCTCCCGCCGCCTTGGCCTGCTTTTCGTGGACGGAGCTCAAGAAGGGCGCGGCGACCGCGGCGCCGCCGACCCCCCTCAAGAACACGCGGCGGTTCATTCCGTTCATGCGGTTCATGGGGTCACCCCGTCGGTGGCTCGGATCCGGAATGATTGAGCCTGTGTGAGATCCGTGATCAGGTTGGTGATGCGGTAGCTCCCGCCGCCGATCTTCGCCACGAGGTCCTCGATGGTTCCGCAGTCGAGTGGGTCCTCGCGCTCGAAGGCGTACGACACCAGGCGATCGGCGTAGCGCCGCTGGGCTCCCTTCGAGGCCGCGATGGCCTTCATCATCTCGAGCGGGTTGGTGATGTGGACCGGATGGTCGTCTATGACCATGTCCACGGCTGTGTCGATCGCCGCGCCGGTGGTCGATTCCTTGGTCTGCGCCTCGCCGATCGAGTTGAACGCCTCCAGCACGAACCCCGGCGGGTTGATGTAGTTGTGGTGGCAGCTGGCGCAGGGCTCATTCGTGGTCTGCGCGTCGACTTGCTTGCGGTTCGTGTCGAGATCGTTCGACATGGGCAGCGCCGCGGCCTCGGCGCCCGGAGGGGGCGAGCCTATGACCGTGCCCAGGATCTGTTTCGTGACGAAGGCGCCGCGCAGAATCGGTGATGTCCGGCTGTACGACGAGTAGGCGCCGAGGAACCCGGCGCGCGTCAGGAAGCCCGGGCGCTGGTTCGAATCGAGCGTCGTCTCCGTGTAGTCGGCGCCGAATTTCGAACCGTCGAGGCCGTAAATGGGCGCCGTCGCCGAGGTGACGAAGGCCGTGTTGCTGAGGAGCAGATCCTGGAAAGATCCACCCTTCTTGAAGGTCACGTAGTCGAAGAACTTCTCCATCTCGCCTTCCAGGGCGGGCACCAGGCTCGTCTGGAACTTGGGGAACTGCTTGGTGTCGTGGTTGGCGTTGTCCCACCGCGTGTTCGTCCCCATGAGCAGGTAAGAGCGGTGGAAGGCCGCCACCTTCTCGCGCGCCCGGTCGTCGTTCAGCATGCGCTGCGCCTGTGAGAGGACCTGCTGCGGCGTCGAAAGCTGGCCCGAGTCGGCGGCCGCGCTCAAGGTGTCGTCCGGCACCGTGCCCCACAGCATGAATGACAGCCGCGTCGCGACCTCGTACGGGCTCAGCTGGTAGCGGTTGTCACCGGAGGCGTCGGGCGTGCTCCCGATCTCGCCCCGCTGCAAGAATGACGGCGAGATGAGGAACATGTAGAGCAGCGCCTGGGCGATCTCGTCATTCGTGCCGGTGGCGGTGATCGCCTTGCCGTTGGCCACGAGGTTGTCGAAGGCCGCGGTCTCGTCGTTCGACAGCGGGCGGCGGAAGGCCTTGCGGCCGAACTTGACGATGGTGTCGTGGAAGCAGGCCTTCCCGTCGCCGGTGGGGGTGCACGCCATGAACTTCTTTTTGAGGGTGGCGTCGCCGACGACCTGGGTGGCGATCATGTCGGCCACCGACTGGTACGTGCTCCAGGCCAGGTCGGTGATGCTGCCCTCTTGATCGGTCGCCAGGAGCACCGACGGCGCGACGTTGCCGGAGGCCTTCAGGGTCGTGACCCCGAGCAGCTCTTTGATCGCGCCTTCGTATTGCGCGTTCGTGAGCCGTCGCAGCTGCGACGTGGGGGGGACCCCCGGCTGGCAGGCGGTCGGGGTGCTGCCGGGTCCACCCCCGCTGCCCGGTGTGGCGCTCGAGCCCCCCGAGCCGTTCTTCATGCCCGAGCCCGTCGCTGCGCCCGATGCCGAAGACTGGCCACCGGAGCCGCTCTTCGCGCCCGGGCCCGAGCCGCCCACTTCGCCGATGCTGCCGGTACAGCCAACGGCCAGCATCGCCGTGAGCCACAGGTTTCTCTTCCAGTTGGGCATGGCACTCACCTCGTCGTAAAAGGGCTCGGCGCGGAGAGGGATCAGGTGACCAAGCCGCAGCAGGACCTCGAGCCGGCCCTGGGCCAGCGAAGGGTGTGCGCAGCCGAGGAGGGCCCGGGTCCGCCGGACCGGTCCCGTGTGCCCTCGAGCTCAAACAGGTCGGTGACGACCAATTCCAACTAAGGCGACAATCCCAACTAAAGTGTCACTGCCCGCCGGACCAGTTGAATCTATTTGTAACAAGGACGACGGTGCCTCTAGCCGTCACCGGCCGACCCGCCGTGAAGGCAGCGTCGACCACTGCCGCGCGCGCAGGCGCACCGTTCGACCTGCTTCTGCGTTAACGCAAGATACCCGCGGCTGTCTTTCAGCTTCTCGGCTTCTTCTTGTCGGATTCCGGCGTGGACGGCATTGGACGAGGTGACCGAGCTCGAGCCCACGTATTCGGCTTGAATCGCCCCGGCGCGCAACTGTCGGAATCGGTGGTCGATAGCTCTCCGCAGGTGTACTTTTCGCTGCTCATATTTGGGGAATCGGAGGAGTGATTATGGCCTTTCAAGTCCGTGGCGGATTCATCTTGGGCGTGGCGGTCGTTGTTTCGCTCTCCCTGGGGTGCCAGGAGGGGATGAAGTTTCACCCCATGGACGGAGGCGTCGACGTCGATGCGGACGCAGGCAAAGCAGACGGCATTGCGGGTCGGGGCGGCACCGCCGGAACCGGCTCGTCGGGTGGCAGTGGCGTCGTCACGGGAAGCTCCGGTGGCCAGGGGGGAAGCTCCGAGGCAGGTTCGGTGGGGTCGGTAGGTTCGGGCGGTTCGGTGGGGCCGGGTGGTTCGGGCGGTTCGGGTGGCGTTGGGGGCGGGCCCGTCGCGGGGACCGGTGGCGAGGGAACGCCGTCGGCATCGGGAGGAACCTCGAATGGTGGTCGACAGGGCCCCAGCGGTGGCTCTGCCAGCGGTGGCGCGACCGGGACTGGTGGCATGGCGACGGGGGGGAGGTCGGCCGGAGGGGCGGCTGGCAGCGGAATGTGCGCAGGCGCCATGAAGCTCTGCAACGGAGACTGCGTCCCGATGGCCACCTGCTGCGGTGGCTGCAGCGGCAGCACGCCCGTTTGCAACAACGGCGTCTGCGTCGCCAAAGCCGCCGGCTCCGCTTGCAGCGGAGATGCGGAATGCGCGACCAGCCACTGTGCGGACGGCGTCTGCTGCAACGACGCATGCACGGGACAGTGCGAGTCTTGCGCCATCGCCAGTTCAAAGGGGACCTGCACACCTACGACCACTCCGCCGACTAGTCCGCGGACGCCCTGTGCAGGAACGGGTGTCTGCGCGGGAAAGTGCGATGGGACGTCCGCTCACAGGTTGGCCTGCGTATTCCCGTCGAACACGACCTCCTGCGGAGCCGCTGCGACTTGTACCAACGGCATGGCAACGACCCCGGCGCTCTGCAACGGCAGCGGCTCGTGCACGGCCTCCACGATGATGTCCTGCATGTACGGCTGCCGGACCGACGGAACCCCCGAGTGCGCGAGCAGTTGTCCGAGCGGGACGGCGCTATGCGGCGGGTCGACGTGCGTCGACCTGAGCCAGCCGACGCACTGTGGCTCCTCCTGCCAGAACTGCACGGGCAGCATGACGCCCAAATGCTCCGGGGCCAATGGGGGCTGCGTCCAGTGCCTCGCCAACAGCGACTGTAAGGGAACCAACTCCGTTTGCTCCGCGAGCAAGAGTTGTCAATGCCATCCGAAGTCGTCGACCAATCTACTGAACGGCGGCAACTTCGACACAATCGCTCTCGCCGGGTGGAGCTCGTCAGGAGGTGTTCAGTTCGGCAGCGACGACGACGCGGATGGGTGCAACCCGGCCTCGGGCTTCGTCAGCTTCTCGGAGGGGTCGGGGCAGGTGTCTCAGTGCGCGAACGGGGTGGTCGCGGGCACGCCATACTACTTCGGCGTCAAGTACAAGCAGGCCGAAACGAACACAGTGTTCTGTTCAGTGGAATTTTATCCCCAGAGCGGATGCGGGGGCACCTCGTTGCCGGGCGACTCAATTCTGGGGGCCACAACCCTCAACGCCTGGGATCGCCTCTCGAAGATGATCACGGCGCCCTCGAATGCCCTGAGCGTCAGCTTTCGTTGCCTTTTCTGGTCCTCGCCAGGGAAGCTCGATCAAGCATACTTCAACACCTCCGACAACTACTGAGACCGGATGGAGGGGCGGCGCAGGGACCGGGCGGGGGAGGAGACAGCCGCAAATCGAGTGCGGCCGCGACGTCTAGAAGAGCATGCCTGGGTCCTTTAGACTCGCCGAGACCGAGTTGCAGGCACGCGTTCATCGCACACCGCACCGGGACCTTGTAGATGGTGCAACGCTGTCATGGAGAACGCGCATGGCTGGTCGGGCGAGTAGCTGTCGTTGAGGAAGGGTCGCGGGTGCGACCTGAGTCGCGGCTCGCCCGAGACGTCGTGCTTTGAGGCGAAGTGCCTGCCCTCCAAGTCGGGACGCTTCCGTCGGCGGAGGCGACCCAACGTCACGGAGCTGGGAAGAGGATCGTGATCCTGATCCTGCTGCGTCCGTCCGTGCAGCGACTAACAGTGCCCAGACGGACGAAGTGCTCGATCGAACGACGGCAATTCTTTACTTGGGTAGCAGGTCCTTGATGACCTCGTAGAACTTGTCGCCCATCCAGTTGTAGCCCGACTGATAAGGGTGAACGGAGTCCATGCCACCCATGGGAAAGCCGGTGTTCAGGTCGACGACCTTGATGTGCTTTCCTTGCGCCACGCGCATATCGACGATGCCGGGAATCGCGTCGTTGAAGGCCTGCACGGAGTTGTTGAGGGGGATGATCTTTGCCACGACGAGCAAGGCATTCGGAAGGGCCGTCGTGATCTTGTCGATCAACTTCGCCAGGCGGTCGGGGGCGCCCGCGGGGGACATGTTCATGTCGTTGGTCCCGATGTGCATGAGGACGATGTCCGCAGGCGTCGGGGTCGAAAATGCCATGTCGGTGTCGATCTTCTTGGAGATTCCATCGATCGTGATCCCGCTCTGGGCCTCGTAGCGCCGGGGGAAGGACATCATGTCGACGGTCTGAGGGCCGTTCATGTCGTGACCCGTGAAGGTGATCTTCTGACCCGCCATGACGGCCCGGTGAAAAATTTCGACCCGCCACGCGCCCTCGTAATTGATTCCGACGGTGATCGAGTCGCCGATGGGAAGGATGCGACAGGGCATACCGTCCGTCGGACACGGGCTGAAGGCACCGCTCGATCCGCCACCGCCGCTGGCGCCACCACCGCCACTGGATCCACCGCTGCCGCTCGATCCGCCCGCGCTGCCGCCTCCTTGGCCGCGCCCGCCAAGGCCGCCGCCACGACCGGCCTGGGCGCCTCGGCCACCGGCGCCGCCGGTCGGGTTCGAGCTACCGCCTTGGCCGGCGCCGCCTCCGGCCGCGCCACCGGAGGCGCTGCCGCCGCTACCGGAGGCGCTGCCGCCGCTACCGGAGGCGCTGCCGCCGCTGCCGGTTGCGCTACCGCCGCTGCCGGTGGCACCACCGGAGGCGCTGCCGCCACTGCCAGAGGCGCTGCCGCCGCTGCCAGTCGCACCACCCGAGGCACTGCCGCCCGAACCTTTGCCGCCCGATCCGCTGCCGCCTGATCCGCTGCCGCCGGATCCGCTGCCGCCGGAGCCGCTCGATCCGCCGGTGCCGTCGGGGGTGGAGTTCTCCGAGCCGCACGCCGAGACGACGCAGCCGGTAACCATCAAGATCGCGAGGGAGCGCATGCCGAGCTTCATCGAGGTGGCCTCCAGGGGAAATGGGATGGGCGGGGGAGAACCTTCAGAGCGAGCGGTGGTCGCCGCCACCGGCCGAGACGTTCGCGACGCGAGGCGCTGAAAGGCACCCGTCCGACGGATGGGCGAAAGAGCCCGCTTAGCGTATGCGTGCTCGCGCGTCTTGCAGCTTGGCGGCTTTTCTTTGTGGATTTGCGGCGCAACCCTCGTCGCGAGCGGAAGGAGCGCCGAAGCCTCGCGATCGTCCTTGCCGACGGTATAAAGTCATGGGGCGTGGCGGTCATCCACAAGTACGGCCTGCCCCTCACCGATTCGGACTGGTCCGGCTTGCCCATGCGGGTCGGACATTTCCCAGCCGCGGGGACCATCGAGGATCTGCGATGCCCGAGCGATACGCTCCTCTTGTGGACGGGCGCCCCTTCGCGGGTCGAGATCAGCTACGCGGACGGCGACGGGAAGAAGCGGGACACCCGGTTCGAACGCGAAGGCGGGATGATGGATCTCTTGCCCCGGGGTGTTTCGATCGAGCGGGTCCGTTGGCAGAACGACGGCGCCGGCTCGAGCTGCGTCTCGGTCAATTTTCCGTTGGGCAGCCTCGCCCAGCTTCTCGGTGAGGGCGACGCGCCACCGGCAGTCCACGCCGGCCCGCGCTTCGCATTCCGCGATCCGCACGCCGTCGATCTGGTGAGCAGGTTGCAGGCGCAGGTGGTGGCGGGCAACCCGCTGGGCGCGGCCTATGCGCAGGGATTGTCGCTGACCCTGGTCTCGTACCTCTACGCGACGTATGCGCAGCAAGGGCAGGCGAATCGCGTTCCGCCGGAGGCAGGACAGCTGCCGCGCCTGCAGAGCGAAGCCCTGATGGTGTTCGTCGAAGATTTTCTGGGACGCGACATCGGGCTCGTCGACATGGCCGCGGTGGTGGGCTACAGCCCGGATCACTTCGCGCGGCTCTTTCGACGGACCTTTCGGATCTCGCCTCATCAATATTTGCTCGCTCGCCGAATCGAACGCGCGAAGGCGATGTTGCGTGATCGCGGCCTGCCGATCGCGGTGATCGCGATCGCCTGCGGATTCTCGAGCCAGTCCCACCTGAACGCCGTCTTCAAGCGGCAAACCGGGGTGACCCCGGGCCGCTATCGCAAAGGCTAGGACCGGACGGGTCCCACCAGTCAGCAGTGGGAGGCCGGGCCGCGGACAGGCCGGCGGTCCAGCACGGGGCGAAGGGGGAGGACCACATGTGTGGTCAGGTGTCACTGCGATGGCGCAGAGCCTCCCTCCGCGGTGGGGTGAACCGATCTGAAGAGCTGGCGGAACATCCCCCATCAGCCGAGAGGGTTGGTCACGACGGATTCCCCCCCCAATTGGCGATCGAGCGACGCGCTGCCGTGTCGCGAAGGACACCCAATGCCGAACCTTCGATGGATGCGCGGTCTCCTGGCGGCCCTGGCCTGCTTCAGCGCCTGCCGGGCGGAGATCGGCGCGTCCTCCGCGGGATCGGGCTCGGGAGGCTCCGGCGCGGGGGGCTCGCCGTCCACCTCGGGCTCCGGCGGCACGGGATCCAGCACCTCGCCCGCGACCGGAGGGGCGGGTGCCGCGACGGGAGGCGGCGGAAGCGGGGGGACGTTGGTCGAGCCTCCGCAAGGCAGCGATCCGGGGCGGGTCACCCTTCACCGGCTGAACCGGGTGGAATACAACAACACGGTCAGGGACCTGTTGGGGACGTCCCTGCGCCCCGCCGACAACTTTCCGGTCGACGACCGCGGCGGCGGCTTCGACAACATGGCGGACGTCCTCACGCTCTCCTCGACTCAGCTGTCCCTGTACCGGCAGGGCGCGGCGGATCTCGTAGACGACGCCCTCGGGAACGCGACGCTGCGCTCGAAGTTGATCACCTGCGATCTCGCCAAGAACGGCACCGCGTGCGCTCGTACGACGCTGGAGGCCTTCGCGCCCCGCGCCTACAGGCGCCCCGTGACGCAGGCAGAGGTGGATCAGCTCATGACGTTGGTGACTCTGGCGACGAGCAAAGGCGACACCCCGGAGCAGGGACTCGGGCTCGCGCTGCAGGCGGTCCTCCTGTCACCGAACTTCTTGTTCCGGGTCGAGCTCGACCCGGCCGCGACGTCGACGGCCCCCCATCCGCTCAATGGGTACGAGCTCGCCTCGCGCCTGTCCTACTTTCTGTGGAGCTCGATGCCCGACGACCAGCTCATGGCTGCCGCGGCCGCGGGGAAGCTCTCCGACTCAGCCGCCTTGAAGGAGCAGGTCGCGCGGATGCTCGCCAGCCCGAAGGCGCAGGCGCTCGTCGACAACTTCGCCGGGCAATGGCTGGCGATCCGCGCCGTCCAGGAGGTCACGCCAGATCCGATGACCTTCCCGAAGTTCGACAGCGAGCTCCGCGCGGCGATGGCCGGTGAGACCAGCGCCTTCTTCCAGGACTTCGTGTCGGGGACGCTCAGCGGCGATCAGCTTCTCACCGCCGACTACACGTATCTGAACGATCGCCTCGCGGCCCACTACGGCTTGCCGGCGGTGAGCTCGACGAACCTGGTCAAGAAGAGCCTTGCCGGCAGTGCCCAGCGCGGGGGGATCCTCGGGCAAGCGAGTATCTTGACGGTGACCTCGCACCCTTCACGGACGTCTCCCGTGGTCCGAGGGAAATACGTGCTGACCCAGCTGCTCTGCCAGGACATTCCGCCGCCCCCGCCCGACGTCGACGTCTCGAGCTTGGACGCTGCCTCGGCGACTGGATCGCTGCGCCAGAGGCTGGAAGCACACCGCGCGAGCCCGAACTGCACCTCCTGTCACGCGCTGATGGATCCGATCGGCTTCGGTCTGGAAAACTACGACGCCATCGGCGCCTACCGCACCAAGGATGGCGCCGACGCGATCGATGCGTCCGGCGCGCTCCCCGACAAGCGTCAATTCTCGGGCATGCGAGAGCTGGCCCAGCTCATTGCCGCGGACCCGGCTTACGCGAGCTGCTTCGCCAGCAAGCTCTATTCCTACGCGCTCGGGCGGCTTCCCGAGAGCGGGCGCGACCACCTCGACCCGTGGACGCTCTTTCAACTGGCGCAAAGGTATCGGAAAAGCGGGCTGCGCTTCCCCGACCTCGTGAGCGACCTCGTGGCGAGCCGGACCTTTCTCGAGCGCCGCGGCGAACCGGAGGGACCATGAACGGACGCTTGATCACCGGCCGCAGGGCGTTTCTGGGCGGCGCCGGCGTCATCGTGGCGCTCCCCTTCTTGGAGTCGCTGATTCCGCGCAACGTTCGTGCGCAGAGCTCGTCGAGCCCCAAGCGGCTGGTCTTCTATTGGATCCCGAACGGGATCTACATGGACAAGTTTCGACCTACGAGCGCCGGGGCGAGCTATGCCCTCTCCCCGACACTGGCTCCCTTCGAGAAGCTGAAGAACGACATTCTGGTCGTGACCGGGCTCGAGAACGCGCCCGCCAAGCCCGATGGGGCAGGCGACCACGCCGCAGGAACGTCGGCTTTCATCACCTGCGCCCATGCGAACAAGTCCCAGACCGCTTTGCAGCTGGGCGTTTCGGCGGATCAGGTCGCCGCCGCGAAGATTGGGAAGCAGACGCGCCTTCCCTCCCTTCAGCTCGGCATCGACGGGGGCAGCGCCACCGGCGACTGCGACAACGGCTACAGCTGTGCCTACGCCCGCAATATCTCCTGGGCGAGCCCAGGCACGCCCGTCGCCAAGCTGACCGATCCGAAGGCGGCCTTCAATCAGATCTTCCAGGGCTTCAACCCGATGGATTCGCAAGCCGACGTCGCCAAGCGCCAGGCCTATCAAATGAGCGTCCTCGATTCGGTCGCGAGCGAAGCAAAGAGCCTCACCCTCAAGCTCGGGCACACGGATCGCCACAAGCTCGACGAGTACCTCACCGGCGTCGCCGAGCTCGAACGCGAGGTCGGGCTTGGTGGGAGCGGCGCGAGCTGTTCGCCGGGATCGGCGCCCGCGTCGACGAGTGACTTTCGCACCAAGCTGTCCCTCATGCACGATCTCATGGTGCTCGCGCTCCAGTGCGACGCCACGCGAATCATCACCTTCATGCTCGGTAACGCCATCAGCGGCCAGACGTATCCGTTCCTGACCGTCAACGGGGCGGCCATCACCCGCGGTCACCACGATATCTCGCACCATGGGAACGTGCAGTCGAACCTGGATCAGCTGGCCGCCATCAATCTCTGGACGATGCAGCAGCTCGCCGCCTTCTTGACGAAGATCCAAGGCGTGTCGGACGGTCCGGGTACGACCATGCTCGACAATGTCGCGATCTTCTTGTCGAGTGACGTGTCCGACGGCAATCGGCACAACCACGACGACATGCCCATCGTGGTCGCTGGTCACGGAGGCGGTGCGCTCGCTGTGGGCAAACACGTCGCCTATGCGAAGACCGCTCACGAGAAGGTCTCGAACTGCCTCGCTGCCCTTCTTGGCACCGTCGGCGTGACTGATCCGGTCGGCGACAGCACGGGCCCGCTCTCTGATCTCTTGAAGTAGCTCCGTCGCGCGGTCGAGAAGCGTCGTTGGTTTAACCGCCGGCGTGGTTGTTGGTTGAGCGAATGCGTGGCAATAAAATTACCTGTTGATGGAGTAATTCGTTCGTTGATGGAAGTTGATGAGGCGAGCCTCCCATCTCGTCTCATGCGCGCCCATTCGACGTTCGTTTTCTTCGCTTCGCTTTTGCTGCTCTTCTCGCTGGCCTGCGCGGGCGGCCCCAGCTCGACATCGAGTGCGGGAACTGGCGGCCGGCCAGGCTCGTCCGGAGGCTCGGGAGGTGCCGATGACAAGGACGCTGGCATGTCGTCCGGCGGCGGCGGCAAACAGGAGGGGGTGAACACGGGAGGCGCGCCGGCTGCCACTGGCAGCGGCGGCATGGGCACCGGAGGAAGACCGGGTCTGGGCGGCAGCGGGGGAGACAGGCCAAGCACGGGCGGAGCTCCCGGCGCGGCGGGCGCCGGGGGCGGAGCCGGAGGACCGGCTGGCGGCCCGGGAGGACGGAACGGCAGCGGCGGCCTGACGGGCGCGGCCGGCATGAGCGCCAGCGGCGGATCGGCGAGCAACGGCGGAGCCAGGGGCGGATGGGGCCTCGTCGAGGACCCCGGCGCGGGTTGTAAGGTCGCCGCCCTTCCGAGCGTCGAGTCGCTGTCCGCCAATGCCAAGTTGCCCGATCCCTTCACCAAGCTGGACGGCACACGCGTGGCTGGCCGGAGCGAATGGCGATGCCGTCGGGAGGAGCTGCTTCAGGAAGCGTATTCGTTCATCTATGGTCAGAAGCCGGTCGTCTCCCAGGGGGCCGTTTCGGGCTCGGTCAGCAACGACAGCATCTCCGTCGAGATCAACGAGGGAGGCAAGCGGACGTCGTTCACGGCCAGCGTGAGCATGAATGGAGCTACCGCGCCGGCCCCGGCGGTCATCGGGTTCGGGGGCCTGGCTGGAATGCCGATCCCGACGGGGGTCGCAACGATCACCTTCAACGCGATCGAAACCGCAGGGACCACGGGGCCCAAGAAGGGGCCATTCTATGAGATCTATGGGACTGATCACCCAGCGGGCTATCTCGCCGCGCAGGCCTGGCAGATCAGCCGTATCCTCGACGTCCTGGAGAAGAATCCAGGCGTCATCAATCCGCAGCGGATCGGGGTGACGGGCTGTTCGAGGCTGGGCAAAGGCGCCTTCGTGGCGGGCGTCCTCGACAACCGAATCGCTCTGACCATGCCCTTCGAATCTGGGATGGGCGGCACCGTCGCGATGCGCTTGATCGAGGTGCTCGACCCTTCTGGAGAATGGGCCTATAACGCGATCGGTGGCGTATCGCGGTGGCTGTCCGAAGTTGAGCTCGGGCGATTCGTCACCGCCGGCAATGCGCGGGGCGACAACACGGACAAGCTGCCGCTCGACATGCACGAGATGATGGGGCTCATCGCGCCGCGCGGTCTGTACATTCTCGACAACCCCAATCCGGGGATCAGCTGGGCAGACGAAAACTCCGCGTGGGTGACGGCCAACGTCGGCAAACTGATCTTCGAAGCGCTCGGCGTCGGTGATCACATGACGTACGAGTCGACGTCGGGCAGCCATTGCCAGTGGCGAACTGGCTACGAGGCCTCGCTGCGCGCCATGATCGACCGGTTCCTGTTGGGGAACGAGTCGGCCAAGACGGGGACCTTTCACACCGAGGCTGCCAGTCCCCCGAATCCAAAGAATCACTACGACTGGACCGTGCCCGAGCTGTCGGGCGAGCTCTGACGGCGGGCCAACCGAGGACGTTTGCGCTGGGGCTCGGGCGGGCTCACGGGCGCGGGCGGGGCGGCTTCGGCGGGGGCGGGGTCGCGGTCCGGCCGTCCTCCGGCCAGGCGTGTCTCGGATAGCGGCGCCCCAGCTCGCGACGCAGAGGCGGGTAGTGACGCTGCCAGAAGCTGTCGAGATCGTTCGTGACCTGGACGGCGCGGCCGTTCGGCGCGAGCAAATGCAGCGTGAGGGGGACGCGCCCGGCGGCGATGGCGGGACCGCGCGCCATCCCGAAGAAGTCCTGCAGGCGCGACTCGATCCAGGGCGGCTGGTCGAGGACGTAGTGCACGGGGACGGCGCGGCCCCCGGGGAGCTTGATAGTTAGCGGCGCGTCGGACGCGAGGCGGACCTTCACGGCGGGCGGCAACGAATCCACCAGGCGGCTCACCAGACCGGAGGCGCGCAGCTCGGAGAACGAGCGCAGTCCGTCGCAGGCGGTGGTGAGGACGTTCCGGAGGGTCTGCTCGTTCAACTCGGGTACAGCCAGATCGGGGAAGGCCCGGCGCAGGACATCCAGGCGCGCGCGCAAGGCGTCGAGCGCCCCCGGCTCGTCGAACGCGTCGAGCCCACGGGCCCGGGCGGCTCCGGCCAGCAGGCGGCTGGTCTCGAGCGAGGGCTCGGCCGGGCGGACGGTCTCGTCGAGGGTGAGCGCGCCGAACGAGAGGCGCGAGCGCCGCACCACGCGCTCGGTGGCGGCGTCGAGCTCGAAGACGTCCGTGGCGCGCAGGTCGCCGCCCTCGACGTCGGCCAGCCAGTCGGGGTCGATGCTGCAGCCGAGGCGGACGGTGGTGCTCGCGGCGCGTCCCGCGGTGGCGCGCTCCTCGGCGTCCAGCGCCAGCAAGAACTCGCTGTCGGGATCGTAGCCCAGCTCGGCCGTTCCGCCCGCCGCCAGCACGAGCGTGCGCGAGCCCGGCTCGCGCACGCGCCCCACCCGATCGGGAAAGCCGGCCAGCGCGGCCTGCGCCAGCTCGCGATCCAGCGCCATCCGGTCGCGCGGCGCCGCCGGTGTCAGGGCGGCCTCGCGCCGTCCCTTCGCCTGGAGCTGGCCGACGAGCTGCCGCCGGGCGCGATCGACGGCCTCGACCGCGCGCGCGTCGAGGCCCTGGGCGCGCAGGACGTCGCGCCCGAACCGTGCGGCGCGGGCGTGCTCGAACGACTCGAGGAGCGCGATCACGTCGGCGCCCCCGCCGCCTCGCGCGCCACCGGCGCGGCCGGGCCTGCCGCGCCCGGGCCCGCCTCCGTCAGCCCCCTGGGCGCCTCGCTCGCGGATGTCGCGCTCGCCGATCAGGGCGGCGAGGATGGCGCCCTCTTCGCCGACCTCGCGGTCCTCTGCCTCGACCAGCAGGCGGCCGAGGCGCGGGTGCAGAGGGAAGCGCAGCATGCGCCGGCCGCGCGCGGTCAAGGCGCCGGCCCCGTCGGCCGCGCCGAGGCGGCGCAGCAGCTCGTCGGCGATCGTCAGCGCTTCGACCGGCGGCGGCGTGAGCCAGTCGAACCCGACCACGTCGCGCACGCCGAGCGCGCGCAGGGTCAGCACCACCTCGGCCAGATCGAGGCGCGCGATCTCCGGCGTCTCGTGCGCGCGCCGCTGTTCGAAGTCGTGCCGCGTGTACAGCCGGTAGGCCACGCCCGGGCGCGTTCGCCCGGCGCGGCCGGCGCGCTGGATGGCGGAGGCCTGGCTGATCTTTCCGAGCGAGAGCTGGGGCAGGCCGGTCCAGGGCGAATGCCCGGCGATCCGGGCCAGCCCGCAGTCGACCACGGCGACCACGCCGTCGATGGTCACCGACGTCTCGGCCACGTTCGTCGAGAGGATGACCTTCCTCCGCGGCGACGGCCCGACGACGCGCGCCTGCGCCTCGAGCGGCAGGTCGCCGTGCAGGGCCATCACGGAAAGGTCGGCGGTGCGCGCGAGCTCGGCGAGCGCCTCCTCGCAGCGGCGTATCTCGGCGGCGCCCGGCAGGAACACCAGCACGTCGCCGGGCGGCCCCTCGCGGACGGCGCGCCGGACGGCGGCCGACACCTGAACCGCGAGCGGCCGGTCATCCGGTTGCGGAAGGTGCTCGATCGCGACGTCGAAGCGGCGTCCTTCGCTGCGCAGGCGTGGGCAGTGGTCTAGGTAAGCGGCGATCTCCTCGGCCTCCAGCGTCGCCGACATCACGCACAGCCGCAGGTCCGGCCGCGGGCCGCGCCGCAGCCGTTGCACCAGCGCCAGGGTCAGATCGGTCGCGATGTGCCGCTCGTGAAACTCGTCGAGGACGACGGTCCCCACGCCGCGCAGCTCGGGGTCGGCCAGCAGGCGGCGCGTGAGGATTCCCTCGGTGACGAAGCGGACGCGCGTGCGGGGACCGCCCACCTCCTCGAACCTCACCGTGTAGCCGACCGTGCCGCCGACGCGCTCGCCCAGCTCGTCGGCGACGCGCGCGGCGCCTAGGCGCGCGGGCAGGCGGCGCGGTTGCAGGACGACGATCTCGCCCGCGGGGGTCGCCTCGTGATCGAGCAGCGCGCGCGGGACGCGCGTCGTCTTGCCGGCGCCGGGCGGCGCCTCGATGACCGCGGCGCCGCGCCGGTCGAGCGCGGCCACGATCTCCGGCAGCAGCGGATCGATGGGGAGGGGAATCACGAGTGAACGATCGAATGCGGCTCGGCCAGTCCACTATTCCAGGGGACTAGGAAGCCTCACGGACACGACAGAGGCACCACCGAGCCGAAGCCTGCCTCGGGCGGCGCGGCGGCATGATGGATCTGCGGATCGCCGCCGCAGGTCCACTCCGCGACGTAGTCCTT
>Ga0105238_10002675_pt1 | contig 17721 bp, 14 predicted proteins | sample KBSC34metaG_FD_81526 | JGI IMG/M metagenome (GOLD analysis project Ga0105238, IMG submission 81526) | Corn rhizosphere microbial communities from Kellogg Biological Station, Michigan, USA - KBS C3-4 metaG | ecosystem: Host-associated > Plants > Roots > Rhizosphere > Soil | place: Michigan, USA... | reverse complement strand
TCGTTCCGGTGCCGGTGCGCGCGCGCTTGTTCCAACCGTTCTCGTCCGGCAAGGCGGCCGGCATGGGCGTGGGGCTCGCAGTGAGCCGCGCGATCGCCGAAGCGCACGGCGGATCCCTCGACCTGGCCGAGGGACCGCACACCGAATTCCGTTTGCTCCTGCCATGCCTTCCGAGCGACTGACGGTCTTCATCATCGACGACGATGCGTCGGTGCGCGACGCGGTCGGGCTTCGCCTGGGGATCGAGGGCTATCGCACGGCGCTGTTCGCGGACGCCGACGCATTCCTCGCGGCGGTCGAGCCGGCATCGGCGGGATGCGTGCTGGCGGACCTCAAGCTGCCCGGCACCTCGGGCCTCGAGCTGCAGCGCGAGCTGCACCGGCGCGGCGTGCTCATGCCGGTCATTATCATCACCGCCCATGGCGACGTCGAAAGCGCGCGCGCGGCCTTCCAGGCGAAAGCCGTCGACTTCCTGCAGAAGCCCTTCGCGAGCACGCAGCTGCTGCGCGCCATCGAATCCGCGCTCGCGCAGGAAGAGCGCCGGCTGCACGGCGAAGACACGAAGCGCGACGATACTTCGCGGCTCGCGCGCCTCACGCCGCGCGAGCGCGAAGTGCTCGAGCACATCGCGCAAGGCTTGCACGCGAAGGAGATCGGCCGGGCATTGGGCATCAGCCCGCGAACGGTCGAGGTGCACAAGGCGCGCATCATGGAGAAGCTCGACGCGCGCAGTGTCGCCGAGCTCGTGCGGCTCGTGGTGCGCGCCGAGGAGGACGGCGCGGACCGCTAGCGGTTCATGCGGTCGGCCGGCGCGAAGCGGCTTCCGCGTGCGCCGGCTCCCGGCGTTGCAGCCAGTACTGGCTGATTCCCGCGGCGGCAACGATGAACGGGATCAGGAGCAGGAAGGCCTCGTCCGGCTCGAGCAGGGCGAGCCAGTCGGTGAATTCGGCGGCATAGCGCATGGCGGATCCTCCGAGGACGTGAAGGTGCAGCGCCGCCATCGCGACCAGCGTCGGCGCCGAGGCGGCGGCGAGCAAGCCGAGCGGACTGATGGCGCCCTCGGGAAAGTGCTCGCGCAGGATGGAAAACCCCGCGGGATTGGGCGCATTGGCGATGACGGTGAGCCCGCCGCCGGTGATCGCACCCGCCACGAGGGAATACTTGAACTCGTCGGACACGCCGCTCACCAGCGAGCCGAGGTAGGTGAGCGCCGCATTGTCCGTGATCGCCGTGAGCGCGGTCGCGCCGAAGTACGCGGTCGTCGAATCCATGCCGCGCAGGAGCGGATCCAGCCACCACCGCTGGGCGGCGCCCAGCACCACGAGGCCCGCGAGGAAGAACGCGACCAGCAGCCCCTCGCGCACGATGAGCCGGTCCTGGTAACGCTGGTAGGCCTTCGCGAATCCGAGGAAGAAGAGCAGCAATCCCATGAACAGCGCGGGGTGGTGCGAGAACACGACGACGCCGGCGAGAAACGCCACATGCGTGGCGCGAACCGGCCAGGGCGTCGCGTCGCGCGCAGTCCTGCCGCCCGCCGCGAGGCCACGCAGCTCGCGGCGGAAGAGGAGCGTAGCGGCGAGCGCGTTCACGCCGACCGCGATGGCCACCTTCCAGCCGAACGTCGACAGCATGAAGGGCAGGTCCCATCCCCACGTCGAGGCGACCATGAGCACCGGTGGCGCCGCGAAGGGCGTGAGCGTCCCGCCGATCGAGACGTTGACCAGGAGCGTGCCGAGCGTCGCATACATCGCGCGGCGCGACAGCGCCCGGGAGAAGTAGCGCTCCTTCAGGATGAGCGCGGCGAGCGTCATTGCCGCCGGCTCCGTGATGAACGAGCCGAGGAGCGGAACCACGGACAACGCCGTGAAGTAGAAAGCCATGCCCGCGGGCATCGGCAGCCTGCGCGCGATCGCGCCGGTGAGCGCCATGGCGAGCTCGAGGATCGGGCGCGTTCCGGCGACGACCATCACGGCGAAGACGAACATCGGCTCCGTGAAATCGCGCTCATCGAGGTACGCGGTCGCGTGGGAGGGGCCCGCGAGCCCCATCATCGCCAGCACGAGCGCCATCGCCCAGAACCCGAAGACCACTTCGACCTCGCCCAGCAGGTGGAAGATGCCGGCGTGCGCGGGGTTCATGCGCGCGAGGTGCTCGAAGGCCCGCGTCGAGAAGGTGTGCACGAGGGCCACCGCGAAGAGCGCGGCGGAGATCACCTGCAGGATGTCGGGCGCCGAAGGGGCCATTCCCCCAAGCTACCGGGGGGGCCCGGCACGGGGAATGCGGAAGGATGAGTACGCAAAACTACTTAGGCGGCGTGCGCGCGGCGGCTCATCATGAGTCCCAGCACCGCCATTGCGCCCACCGCGATGAGCGGCAGCGCCACGTGGTTCAGCGTCGCCCAGCCCCTCGCGTTCACCAGCACGCCCGACGAGAACGCCGAGACGGCCTGCACCGAGAAGATCGTCACCTCGTTGGCGCCCTGCACCTTCGCCCGCTCGCTCGGGCGGTAGGCTTCGGTGAGCAGCGTGGTACCGCCGATGTAGAGGAAATTCCAGCCGAGGCCCAGCAGCACGAGGGCCCACCAGAAGTGCGCCACGAGCTGTCCCGAGAGCGCGATCGCGACGCACGCGGCCTGGCACGCGGCTCCCGCGAGCATCACGTTCAGCACGCCGAAGCGCTTGATGAGCGAGCCCGTGAAGAACGAAGGCGCGAACATCGCGATCACGTGCGAGCCGATCACGGTGGCCGACGCGGAGTAGGGCAATCCGCAGAAGCCCATGGCGAGCGGCGTCGCGGTCATGAGCAGGTTCATCGTGCCGTAGCCCAGGGCCGCGACGCCGGCGGCCACGAGGAACACCGGCTGGCGCGCGATCTCGGCGAGCGGCCGCGCGGGGACGTCGCTGTGCACTTCGGCGAGCGGGGGAAGCTGCAGGCGCGAGACGATCGCCATCGCGACGACGCAATAGACGAAGAGCGAGCCATAGGTCGCCATGAACATCGGCTCCATGGCGAGACGCGTGTACTTGCTGATCTCCGGTCCCACGAGACCTCCGACGAGACCGCCGGCGAGCACGTACGAGATCGCCTTCGGCCTGAACTCGAGGGGCGAGGAATCCGCCGCGGCGAAGCGGTAATACTGGCCCGACGCGTTGTAGATGCCGATGAGGAGCGTGCCCGCGCACAGCAGCGGCAGGCTCGCGGATGCGATCGCATAAGTCGCGAGCGCCGAGCCGGCGAGCCCGAAGACGCCGCCCGTGAGGAAGCCGTTGCGCCGGCCCACGCGCCGCATCCACATCGACGCCGGGAAGGTGCCGAGGAGCGCGCCGATCACGTAGGCGGCTTGCGGCGCCGTCGCGAACACCTTGTCGTGCGCAAGCGCGTAGCCGGCGAGCGCCCCCACGCTGATGAGCGTCACGTTGTTGGTGAGGAGCAGCGCCTGGCAGCAGGCGAGGAGTGCGACGTTGCGGCGGAAGGACATCGGGCGGTCCGCGGTGTAGGAGCGGGCCTACATCCAAGGTGGGGGGCGCTCATCATACTGGGCCGGTGGAATCCAGACCCGTAGCCGACGCCTTGCGCAGGGCGTCGGCCCTGCCGGCGCCCGATTTCCTCGCCGGCGGTGGCGAGATGGGCGAGCGCATGCGAGCCTGCGATTGGTCGCGCACGCCGCTCGGCGCGGCGCGCGAATGGCCGCCGGCGCTGCGCGCCGCGGTGCGCATCATGCTCGCCTCGCGCCATGCCGTGAGCCTCTGGTGGGGCCCGACGCTCGTCACGCTGTACAACGACGCATGCCGCGCCCTGGTGGGCGCGAACCATCCGTCCGCGCTCGGGCAGCCCGCGCCCGCTGCGTGGCGCGAGATCTGGGACGACATCGGCGCGCGGGTCGAAAGCGCGATTCGCGGCGCCGACGGCGGAAACCAGCCTTCGGTGCCGCTGCTCGTCGAGCGCCACGGGCGCGTCGAGGAGGCGCACTACGCGCTTTCCTTCGCCGCCATTCCCGCCGACGACGGCACGATGGGCGGCGTGCTCTGCACCTTCGCGGACGTCACGCAGTCGGTCGTGTGGGACCGGCAGATGAACGTGCTGCGCCACGTAAGCGCGCACGCGAACGGCGCGCAGCACGTGACCGAGGCGTGCGCGCGCGCGATCGAGGCGCTCGCGGGCTCCGGCAGCGACATCCCGTTCGCCGCCGTGTACTTCGTGGATGCCGCGCACGGCAGCGCGGCTCTCGCGGCGAGCGCCGGCGTCCCCGGCGGCCATCCGGCATTTCCCGGCGAGATCGCGCTCGATTCCGATTCGCCCTGGCGGCTGCAGGACGCGATCATCGCGAGTCCTGCCGCGTATGCGCGCGTTGCGCTCGCCGAAGGCGTGTTCGGCGCGCTGCCCGCGGGCCGCTGGAGCATGCCGCCGCGCGAGGCGGTCGTCGCGCGCCTGGGCTGCGCGCCCATCGACGGGCGCGTGGGAGTGCTCATCGCGGCGTTGAATCCCTTCCACCGCGTGAGCGACGACCACCGGCGCTTCGTCGAGCTCGCCGCCGCGCAGGTCGCCGCGGCGGTCGCGAACGTGCAGGCGCGGCGCGAGGAAGCGCGGCGCCTCGAAGCCGAGACGCTGCAATCGGTCGCGCGAGAGATCGCCTCGGAGCTGGACCTGCGCCGGGTCGTGCAGAAGGTGACCGACGCCGCAACGCGGCTCACCGGCGCCAACTTCGGCGCGTTCTTCTACAACGTGAAGAACGAGCAGGGCGAGAGCTACCAGATCTTCACGCTGTCGGGCGCGCCGCGCGAGGCCTTCGAGAAGTTCGGCATGCCGCGCGCCACGCCGGTGTTCAAGCCGACCTTCGACGGCGAGGGCGTGGTGCGCGTCGACGACATCAAGCGCGACCCGCGCTACGGGAAGGTCGGCCCGCACCACGGGATGCCGAAGGGGCACCTCCCGGTGCGAAGCTACCTCGCGGTGCCCGTGCGCTCGCGCTCCGGCGAGGTGCATGGCGGCCTCTTCTTCGGCCATCGGGACCCGGGCGTGTTCGACGAGCGGGCCGAGCGCAACGTGCTCGCCATCGCTGCGCAGGCCGCGGTGGCGATCGACAACGCGAACCTCTTCGGCCGCGCGCGCGAGGAGATCGGGCAACGCACGCGCGTCGAGAACGAGCTGCGCGAGAGCGAGCGCGGGTCGCGCGCCCTGGTGGAGAGCCTGCCGGCGGCCCTCTACACGACGGACGCCGAGGGGCGCATCCAGCATTTCAACCAGGCGGCCGCCGATCTCTGGGGGCGCCGGCCCGTGCTGGGCGTGGATCGCTTCGGCGGCTCGGCCGCGATCTTCACGCCCGCCGGGGAGTCCATCGCGCGCGGCGAGTCGCCGCTCGCCCGCACGCTGCGCGGCCAGCAGGTGGGCGACGCCGTGGAGATCGTGACGCAACGCCCCGACGGGGCGCTGCGGCACGTGCTCGCGCACCCGCGGGCGCTGCGCGACGAAGCGGGACGCATCGTGGGCGGCCTCAACATGCTGGTCGACATCACCCAGCGCAAGGCGGCCGAGGCGGAGCTCGCGTTCACCAAGGACCAGCTCGCGCTGCAGGTGGAGACCCTCACGCGCCTGCACCAGCTCGCCCTGGACCTGGGGGGTGCCACCGATCTCGCGAATGCATTGCAGCGCATCGTCGAGACGAGCGTGGAGACGCAGGGCGCGCATTATGGGCTCGTGTGGGTGCACGATCCGACCACCGACCGGCTCGTGGTGCGTGCGAGCCATGGCTTCGACGCCGAGGGGCGCATGCTCTTCCACGACGTGCCGGCCGGACCTTACGGAGGGAGCGCGGGCAACGCGTACGCGACCCGCAAGCGCTGGGTCATCGAGGACACGGAGACCGACCCGGCCTTCGAGCCCTTCCGCGAGTCGGCGCGCAAGGTCGGCTTCCGCTCGATCCACAGCACGCCGATCGTCACGCGCTCGGGCGCGCTGCTGGGCGCGATCTCCGTGCACTACCGCACGCCGCGCTCGCCGCTGCAGCGCGAGATGCAGGCCGCCGACGTCTGCGCGCGCCACGCCGCGGACGTGATCGAGACGTACCGCAACCAGGAGGCGCTGCGCGAGAGCGAGCGCATCTACCGCGCGATCGGCGAGTCGATCGACTACGGCGTGTGGACGTGCGATGCGAAGGGTGCGGCGACCTACCAGAGCGAGTCGTTCCTGCGCCTCGTGGGCATGAGCCAGGGCGAGGTCGCCGGGGCGGGATGGAAGGCGATCATGCATCCCGACGATCTGCCGCGGGTCTCCGCCGCCTGGGCCGAGGCGCTGCGCCTGGGCTCGCAGTTCGACTGCGAGTACCGCGTGCGCCGCGCGCAGGGGGGCTGGCAGCCGATCCTCGGCCGCGGCGTGCCCGTGCGCAACGAACGCGGCGCGATCGAGGCCTGGGCCGGGATCAACCTCGACATCGCGCGGCTCAAGCAGGTGGAAACGGAGCTGCGCGAGCTCGACCAGCGCAAGAACGAGTTCCTCGCGACGCTCGCGCACGAGTTGCGCAACCCGCTCGCGCCGCTGCGCAACGGCCTCGAGGTGCTGCGCCTCGCGGGAAGCGATGCCGCCACGCTCGACAAGGCGCGCGCGATGATGGAGCGGCAGCTGAGGCAGATGGTGCGGCTGGTCGACGACCTGCTCGACGTGAGCCGTGTGAGCCGCGGCAAGATCGAGCTCAAGCGCGAGCAGATCGAGCTCGCGTCGGTCCTGCGCAACGCGCTCGAGACGAGCCAGCCGCTCATGGCCGAGCGCAGGCACGACCTCGTCGCGCGCATCCCCGACACGCCCGTGCTGCTCAACGGCGACCTCACGCGCCTGTCGCAGGTGTTCTGGAACCTGCTGAACAACGCCGCGAAGTACACCGAGCCGGGCGGCGAGATCGTGCTCGACGTGGCGCTCGGGCGCGACGACGTGACCGTGACCGTGCGCGATACCGGCATCGGCATCCCGCCCGACATGCTCTCGCGCGTGTTCGACATCTTCACGCAGGTCGAGCGCTCGCTCGAGAAGGCGCAGGGCGGCCTGGGCATCGGGCTCAGCATCGCGAAGCGGCTGGTCGAGATGCACGGCGGCACGATCCGCGCGAGGAGCGAGGGCCACGGCCACGGCAGCGAGTTCATCGTGCGGCTTCCGGCGCGCATCGGAGCGCGTCCGCGCCGCGAGAGCGAGGAGCCCGCGGTGGCGCCGTCGAAGGTGCGCCATCGCATCCTCGTCGCGGACGACAACGCCGATTCCGCCACCACGCTCTCGCTCATGCTCGAGGTGCTCGGCAACGAGGTCTTCGTGGCGCACGACGGGGTCGAGGCCGTCGAGCTCGCGCGCAAGCACCGGCCCCAGGCGATCCTGCTCGACATCGGCATGCCGCGCATGAACGGCTACGACGCGTGCGCCCGCATCCGCGAGCAGCCGTGGGGACGCGAGCCGCTCATCGTGGCGCTCACCGGCTGGGGACAGCAGGAGGACAAGACGCGCTCGAAGGCGGCGGGCTTCGATCGCCACCTCGTGAAGCCCGTCGAGCCACGCACGCTCGAGCAGATGATCGACGCGCTGCCTCCGGGATAGGCAGGGGTCAGACCACTGTCATAATGCGAAACCGCCCCGGCATGCGTCCGGGGTTTCGCATTTTGACAGTGGTCCGACCCCTATGAACTATCGTCGACTCGGCCGCTCCGGCCTCAAGGTGAGCGAGCTCTCGCTCGGATCGTGGGTGACGTACGGCAACCAGGTGGACCAGTCGGCCGCGCGCGAGATCATGGCGGCGGCGTGGGACGCCGGCGTCAATTTCTTCGACAACGCCGAGGTGTACGCGGCGGGCAAGAGCGAGGAGATCATGGGCGCGGCCCTGAAGGAGCTGGCGTGGCCGCGCCTCAAGTACGTCGTCTCCACCAAGTTCTTCTGGGGCATCACCGACGGTCCCAACGAGAAGAACACGCTCAACCGCAAGTACCTGATGAACGCGATCGACGGATCGCTCAGGCGGCTTCAGCTCGACTACGTCGACCTCGTCTTCTGCCATCGCCCCGACCCGAACACGCCCATCGAGGAGACGGTGTGGGCGATGCACGACATGATCGCGCGCGGCAAGGCGCTCTACTGGGGCACGTCGGAGTGGAGCGCGGCGGACATCATGGCCGCGTGGGAGATCGCCGAGCGCCACCACCTGCACAAGCCGGTGATGGAGCAGCCCGAGTACAACATCTTCCACCGTGAGCGCGTCGAGAATGAATATCGCCGGCTCTACGAGCAGATCGGCCTGGGACTCACGACGTGGAGCCCGCTCGCCTCGGGGCTGCTCACCGGCAAGTATCGCGAGGGCGTGCCGAAGGATAGCCGCGGCGCCATCCCGCGCATGAGCTTCCTGGTGAAGGACCTCACGGACAAGGCGAAGAACGATGCGGTGGCCAAGCTCGGCGCCATCGCGCGCGACCTCGATTGCACGGTGACGCAGCTCGCGATCGCGTGGTGCGCGCGCAACCCGCACGTCTCGACGGTCATCACGGGCGCCTCCCGCGTCTCGCAGGTGCGGGAAAACCTCAAGGCCGCGGAGGTGATCCCGCGCATGACCCACCAGGTGATGGAAAGGGTCGAAGCGGCGACCGCCGGTCTCGCGGACTGAAACCGGGGACGCAGTCGGATTTCAACATACGAGATCCGACTGCGTCCCTGGTTTCAGCGGTCGAACCTCGCGAACGTCACGACGTTCCCGCCCGGCTCCATGAACGAGATCTCGTCGGCGCCGTAGAAGGTCTTGTGGCGCTCGACGAGCGCGGGCTCGGAAGCCAGCGCGGAGATCACCGCATCGAGGTTGTCGACTTCGATGAACACCACGGCGCGCCGCGACTCGCGCGTGATCTCGCGCAGCGCCTGCGCTTCGTTCGCGTTGCCGCGCGTCTCGACCATGACCTGGACGCCGTCCTTCTCGAGGCCGGCGAAGCCCAGGTGGTCGCCTTCGGGCACGTCGAACATCACGGTGAAGCCCACCCGCGTGAAGAAATCGCGCGTGGGTTCCACGCGATCGACGAAGAGGACGGGAGTCGCTCGCGAGATCTTCATGGCCGGTCGAGGCTGATCAGGGTACGCCCCTAATCAGCCGGTGACCGCGCCGTGGGCGGCGGAGCTCACGAGCTTCGCGTACTTGCCCAGCACACCGGTCTTGTAGCGCGGCTCGGGCGCCTTCCAGGCCGCCTTGCGCTTCGCCATCTCGTCGTCGGGGATGTTGAGCTGCAGCAGCAGCTTGTGCGCGTCGATCGTGATCGAGTCGCCTTCCTTCACGAGCCCGATGGGCCCGCCGGTGAAGGCCTCGGGCGTCACGTGGCCCACCACCATGCCCCACGTTCCGCCGGAGAAGCGCCCGTCGGTGATGAGGCCCACGGACTCGCCGAGGCCCTTGCCGATGAGCGCGGACGTGGGCGCCAGCATCTCGCGCATGCCGGGGCCGCCGCGCGGTCCCTCATAGCGGATCACCAGCACATCGCCCGGCTTGATGCGGTCGGCGAGGATCGCGTCCATGCAGTCGGGCTCCGAATCGAACACGCGCGCGGGACCGGTGATCGCCGGGTTCTTCAAGCCCGTGATCTTGGCCACCGCGCCCTCGGGCGCGAGGTTTCCGCGCAGGATCGCAAGGTGCCCCTGCGCGTACATCGGGTCGCCCCAGGGACGGATCACGTCCTGGTCCTTGCGCGGCGCGTCGGGGACGTCCTTCAGGTTCTCGGCGACGGTCTTCCCCGTGATCGTCATGCAGTCGCCGTGGATCAGGCCATGGGCGAGCAGCATCTTCATCACTTGCGGGACGCCGCCCGCGCGATGCAGGTCCACCGCGACGTACTTGCCGGAAGGCTTGAGGTCGCAGAGCACCGGCGTCTTGCGGCGGATGCGCTCGAAGTCGTCGAGGGTCCACGGCACGCCGGCCGCGTGCGCAATGGCGAGCCAGTGCAGCACGCCGTTCGTGGAGCCGCCGGTCGCCATGATCACGGCGATCGCGTTCTCGATGGATTTCCTCGTCACGATGTCGCGCGGCCTGAGGCCCTTCGCGATCGCCTGGACGAGCACGGCCATGCTTTGGGAGGCGCTCTCGCGCTTCTCGTCGTCCTCCGCGGCCATGGTCGACGAATAGGGCAGCGACATGCCGACCGCCTCGACCGAGGACGACATGGTGTTCGCGGTGTACATGCCGCCGCAGGCGCCGACGCCCGGCAGCGCCTTGCGCTCGATGCAGTCGAAGTCCTCCTTCGACATCTTGCCGGCGTTGAACGAGCCCACCGCCTCGAAGACCGAGACGATCTGCAGGTCCTGGCCCTTGTAGCGGCCCGGCTTGATCGTGCCGCCGTAGACGCAGATCGCGGGCACGTTCATGCGCAGGATGCCCATCATCGCGCCGGGCAGGTTCTTGTCGCAGCCGCCGATGGCGAGCACGCCGTCCATGAACTGGCTCTGCACCGCGGTCTCGATGGAATCGGCGATCACCTCGCGCGAGACGAGCGAATACTTCATGCCCTCGGTGCCCATCGAGATGCCGTCGGTCACGGTGATCGTGCCGAACATCTGCGGCATCGCGCCGGCCTTGCGCGCCGCGGCATCGGCCGCGTCGGCGAGCGGCTGGATGCCCGCGTTGCACGGGTTCATCGTCGAATGCATGTTCGCGATGCCGACGATGGGCTTCTCGAAGTCGGCATCCTGGTAGCCGATGGCGCGCAGCATCGAGCGGTTGGGCGAGCGCGGCACGCCATGGGTGATGGTGAACGAGCGGAGCTTGTCGGTCATGGAGGGGAGGTGATGCGAGAGGAAGTACAGGGCTATTTTAGCCCTTTGCTATTCCACCTTGATGTGCGCGTCCCTCACGACCTGTCCCCACAGCTTCGCCTGCGCGCGCACGAAGCGGTCGGCCTCGGCCGGACCGTAGTCCGGGATCTCGCCGCCGAGCGCGGCGACGCGCTCCTTCACGTCGGGCGATCGCAACGCACGCGCGACCGCGTCGGCCAACTTCGCGACGATCGGCGCGGGCGTCCCGGCGGGCACGAAGATCGCATTCCACTCGTAGACTTCGTAGCCCGGCAGCGACTCGTTGATCGCGGGCGCATCGGGCAGGGCCGGCGAGCGCTTCGCGCCCGTGACCGCGAGCGCACGCAGCCGCCCGCTCTTCACGTGGGGGAGCGTCGAGGCCATGTTGCCGAAGAACACCGGCACCTGCCCGCCGATCACGTCGTTCAACGCGGGACCTCCGCCCTTGTACGGGATGTGCACCATCTCGATGCCCGCCTTCTGCCGGAAGAGCTCTCCCGCCAGATGCTGCGCGGAGCCGTTGCCGGACGAGGCGAACGAGATCGTGCCCGGCTTCGCCTTCGCGGCCGCGACGAGCTCGGCGACGCTCTTCGCGGGGAAGGTCGGAGTGACCACGAGGACGTTGGGAAAGAGCGCCACCACGCCGATCGGCGTGAACGCATCGATGCCGCCGTAGGGCAGCTTCCCGTAGAGGCTCGGATTCACCGCGTACGACGACGCGTCGAGCATGATGGTGTAGCCGTCGGGCGCTGCCCTGGCGACGATGTCGGCGGCGATCTGCCCGCTCGCTCCTCCCTTGTTCTCGACCACGACGGGCTGGCCGAGCGCCTCCGACATATGCGGCGCCACGAGGCGCGCCATGAGGTCCGCGCCGCCGCCCGCCGGATACGTCACGAGCATGCGGATCGGGCGCGCGGGCCACGCCTGCGCGAACGCGAGCGAGGAGGCGGCGAGCAGGAGGGCGGCGAGGGCGGCTTTCTTCATGGCCGTAGAATCATCCGAACCCACGCGCCGCGTCAAACCCGTGCCCGCCGTCGATTGCCACGCCCATGTCTTCTCGCGCGACGCGAAAGCGATCGCCGGCGCGCGTTACCGGCCGGCGTACGCGGCGACGCTCGAGGCCTGGCAGGGGCACTGGGCCACGGCGGCATTGACGCACGGCGTGCTCGTGCAGCCGAGCTTCTTCGGCACGGACAACGGCGAGATGCTGCGCGCGCTGGCGCTCGACCGGGAGCGCCTGCGCGGGGTCGCGCTCGTGGATCCGTCGTTCGATGGCGGGGCGCTCGCGCGACTGGACGAGGGCGGTGTGCGCGCGTTGCGCTTCAACCTTTATGGCCTGGGCGCCGCCGTCGCGACGCGCTTCGAAAGCGAGTGGCGCGAGCTGCTCGGTCGCTGCGCGCGCATGGGCTGGCATCTCGAGGTCTTCACCGATCCGGGCGTGGCGCCCGCGGTGGCGCGCGCTCTCGAGCCCATCGCGATCGACGTCGTCTTCGATCATTTCGCCGCGCCCGATCCGGCGAGGATCGCCTCGACCTATGAAGCGCTCGCCTCGCTCGCCCGTTCGCGCACGGTCTGGTGCAAGCTCTCCGCGCCTTACCGCCTCGGAGGCGCCGACCCGGTCGCCTGCGCGCGTTGGGCCATCGACGCCATTGGGCGCCGCAATATCGTGTGGGGCAGCGACTGGCCCTTCACGCGCCACGAGGAACGGCAGACTTACGGGCGCGCACGCGGCGACCTCGAATCGTGGTGCGGTCCCCGCGTGGACGACATCCTCTGGGATAATGCGGCGCGGCTCTACCGCTTCGCCTGAGGAGTCCCGTGCTCGTCCATCCGCAGTTCAACCCGATCGCCTTCAGCGTCGGCCCCGTGTCCGTGCGGTGGTACGGCCTCATGTACGTGCTCGGCTTCATCGCCTTCATCACGCTGGGCAAGCTGCGCGTGCGCCGGGGGCTGTCGAACGGGATCACTGCGCGCGACGTCGACGACATGATCCTCTACGGCGTGCTCGGCGTGATCCTCGGCGGGCGCCTGGGCTACGTGCTCTTCTACAAGCTCGACTACTACATGGCCCATCCCGCGGAGATCTTCCAGGTGTGGATGGGCGGGATGAGCTTCCACGGCGGCTTCATCGGCGTGATGGTCGCGATCGCGCTCTTCTGCTGGCGCCGCAAGCTGCGCTGGATCAGCACGATGGACTTCATCGCGCCCATGTGCCCGCTGGGACTCATGTTCGGGCGCATCGGCAACTTCATCAACGGCGAGCTGCCCGGGCGTCCCACGGACTTGCCGTGGGGCATGTGGTTCCCGCAGGCCGATCGCGAGCCGCTCGCACGCCACCCGTCGCAGCTCTACGAGGCGTCGCTCGAGGGGCTCACGCTCTTCATCATCCTCTGGTGGTACTCGAGCAAGCCGCGGCCGCCCGGCGCCGTGTCGGGCGCGTTCCTGCTCGGTTACGGCTGCTTCCGCTTCCTCGTGGAATTCACGCGGCAGCCCGATGACTTCCTGGGGCTGCTCGCGATGGGACTCTCGATGGGGCAGTGGCTGTCCCTGCCGATGATCCTCGCGGGCATCGCGATGATCGCCTGGGCTTACCGGGTCAACGCGGCAAAAGCACCTTGAGCACCGTCGCGGTCGGGAGCGTGTCGAGATTCTCGATCCGCCCTTGCTCGTTGAAGTGGGTCACACCGGTGGCAGCGAGCAGGAAGAAGTAGCCCGTGTCGGCGCGCACCGCGCCCGTGGTCGGCTCGTTCAGCTGGTTGTGGTGGTGCGAGAGCACGGTGCGCACTTCGACGATCTCATCGGCGCCGTGCGAGAGGCGCATGAGGATGACGCGTCCCGGGTTGGTCACGTTCTCGACGCCGATGAGCTGCCCGTTGTACTGGTAGAGGCCGTCGATCGCCGCGATGTTCTCGCGCGTGCGGTTCACGACCGGCTTCCAGGCGCCCGTTCCGGTGTCGACCAGGGCGATGCCCGTCGCATGCGCGACGTAGAGGCTCTTGCCGTCGGCGGAGGCCGCGATGCCGTTGGCTCCGCGCAGCTGCCCGGGACCGACGAGCACGCGCGCGGGACGGTCGGCCTGCAGCTCGAACACCTGTCCGCTGCCCGAGTCGGTCACGTACGCACGGCCGCCGAAGGCGACGGTCACGTCGTTGAGCTGGGCCGCGAGCGGCGCTTCGTAACGGCGCACGAGCGTGCCCGTGATGAGGTCGAAGGCGACGACCTGGTTGCGCGGATGCTCGCGTCCCTTCGCGGTGAGCGCGGAGGTGCTCACGGCATAGAGCGTGTGGCGCGGGGAATCGACCGCGAGGCCGAGCACCGAGTCGAGATCGGCGGCCGCGCCGGCGAACTCGGTGATGTGCTGCTGCGCGTCGATGCGCATGATGCGGTGCTCGGCGATGCTGCCGAGGTAGAACGCCTGTGCCTGCGGGTCGTACGCGAGCCCTTCGGGGATCAGGCCCGGATCGTCGACGGTGAAGGCGACCGGCGCGAAATCGAGGCGCGGCAGCTTGGCCTCCAGGGCCTGCACAGCCTGTGTCACCTGCGGGTCGCTCCACACCTTCTCGAATCCGTCCGCGCGCGGCGGCAGGTATCCGTCGGCCATCGTGGCGAGCTTGCGCAGCGATGCGGCGGCGGCTTTCGCGTCTCCCGCGCCCGCCTCTTCGCGTGCGAGGAAGAAGAGCGATGCGGAATCGGACGGGTTGCTCGCGACGGCCGCCTGCAGCCGCTGCAACCGGGTCTGCGTGCCCTGCGGCGTGGAGACGACGGGAAGGGCGAGGAGGGAAGCGAGAAGAGCGGCGCGGAGGAAGGATCGCATCGACTGGGGTCAGACCACGGTCAACATGTGAAAACGCGGAATCGCAGAAAGTGCATTTTCACATGTTGACCGTGGTCTGACCCCGGTCGTTGACCCTGGTCGTTGACCCAGCCGTCAGTGGCGGGCCTGGATGCCGGTGCCCTGGGTGGCGAGGTCGCTGCCGCCCACGAGGTGCGGGAGCGAGACCGGGTCGAAGTCCTTCCACTCGCCCTCGGCCCACACGCCTTCGGCACGCTCGACCTGCCACGCACCGCACTCCTCGAAGATGCGCACGATCTCCTCGGCGGGGATGCCCGCGGCATCGGCGTTCACGGCGACGAGCGCCTCGGCCGGGCGCATGTCCTCGACTTGCGGCTGGCCTTCGGACTCCTTCTCCGTGTTGCTCATGCCGCCCACGAGCGACGCGGTGTACGCACCCGCCGCGGCACCGGCGACGACACCCGCCGGTCCCATCAGCGGCGTGATCGCCGCGCCGGCCGCGAGACCGGCGGCGGCACCGACCGCGGCGCCGACGGCGGCGCCCGGCGTAGCCTTGTGCGCGCCGGGCGACTCGTTGCGATCACCGCCGACGGCAAACTGGTCGTGCATCCCGGGCGGGTTCACCCGGAACTGGCAGACGAATTCCCGCGAGACGCCCGACTCCACCAGGCGCTCGATGGCATTTTCCGCCGGCACGATGTTCTCGAATCCACCCGCGATGATCTGCGCCATGGTCGTTCTCCGTTAGGTTTGAGCGTTGAGGATCAGAAGCGCACTTGCACGCCGGCCGACAGCATGTCCACGTCCTGGGTGCCCGCGCCCGTGAAGTCCATGCGATAGCGGTCCCAGTCGGCGCGGATGTCGAGGTTGGGCGTGACGCGGAAGTCGGCGCCGACCCCGCCCGTCCATCCCCAGCCCGTCGTGGTGCCGGTGTTGACCAGCGTCGCGGGGGCTGCGTTCACCTCGGTGTGGCCGTAGACGCCGCCCACCTTGCCGAACACGTCGAAGCGGCCGATCGGTGCCCCGATGTTGAGCGTCACGGGGATCGCCCACGCCTTGGTGTCGCCACCGGCAGAGCGCATCTTGCCGAAATCGTTGTAGCCCACCTCGAGGCCCACGATGCGGTTGAACTGCCCGCCCGCGTACGCCTTCCACGCGCTGTCGCGCTGGTCGCAATCGAACACGTTCGCGAAGTCGCAGCTGCGGCGGAACTTCGATTCGCCGCCGCTGATGCCGACATGTCCCCAGAAGCCCGGGGCCCACGGCATGGAATACGGATCGTTGGTCGCCTGCGCGAAGGTCGCGCCCGAAGCTGCGAGCGCGATCGTCGCGGCAGTGGCCAGCATGGATTTCTTCATTTCACTCGTCTCCTTGGTTTCTCGAAAGCGCGCTTTCCTTGCGCGCTCAACCGTTTGACGAGGGTGCCGTGCGGAGTTCCTGCGTGCGCCCGCCAAAGGCCGCGGCGCTGGTCCTATTGGCCTAGCAGCTCCGCGACGGGTTTCCAGTCGTCGTGGTGCTCGCAGATGGTCTTCACGATCGCGAGGATCGGGATGCCGAGGAGCAGTCCCCAGAAGCCCCAGATCCACGCGAAGAACAGCAGGCCGATGAAGGTGGCCGTCGTGTTCATGCGCGTCTGGCGGCTCGCGAGCCACGTCGCGAAGATCTGGCCGACGAGGGTGGCCACGACCACCGAGGAGCCCGCGACCACGAGCGCGCGTCCCCAATCATCGAACTGCACGAAGGCCACGATGAGGCTTCCGACCGCGATCAGCGCGGGCCCGAAGTACGGGATGGTATGGAGGATCGCGGCGATGAGCCCCCAGAGTCCGGGATTCTCGAGCCCCGCGAAGCGGAACACGCCGTAAGTGCCGAAGCCCACGAGGACGTTGGCCACGATGAGCACGCCGAGGTAGCGGCGCACCTGGCGGTCGATCTCGTCGAGCATCTCGACGGTGAGCTTGCGCTCGGTGAGCCGCTCGCCGGAGAGCACGACGAGCTTGCGCTTGAAGAGCGTGCCCGAGCAGAGCATGAAGAACACGAGGAAGATCACCGCGACGGCCTGGCTCAGCACGACGCCCACGCTCTTCCCGCCGGCCCAAAGCACCTGCCACACCGAGGGCGACGCGGGTGCCGCGCTCGGGGCGGGGTGCGCGGGCGACGCCGTCGAACCCTGCGCCGCGCTCTCGATCTCCGCGGCGGCCTTCTTCACCTCGGTGATCGGCGTGGCCGGCTGGCGCGCCACGCGCTTGAGCGAATCGGTCACCGTGTGCACGGTGTCGGGGATCCTGTTCCACATCGCGACGGCCTGGTCGCTCCACATCCATGCCGCGGTGCCGAGGGCGCCGAGCACCGCCGCCACGACGATGGCCGCCGCCACCACGCGCCAGCGCGTCACCCGCTCGATCACGTCGACCAGCGGCGAGAGCGCGAACGACAGGATGATGGAGAGCAGCAGCGGCACGAAGAACGGCTCGCCCCACTTGAGCAGGTAGAGCACGGCGACCGCCGCGATGACGTCGATCGCGCGATTGCGCGCGCGCCGGTCGTGGCCCGCCGCGCGGGTCTGGTCAGCCATGTCCATGGGGCGATGCTAGGGAGGCGTCGACGACGGGTCTGTCAGTCCCGCCCTGCCCGCCATGTAGGACGCGCGAGCCTTTTCCGCGCTAGGAACGCGCGGCCTGCGCTATAATCTCCCTCTTCGCGTGGGGTGGTAGCTCAGCTGGGAGAGCGTCGCGTTCGCAATGCGAAGGTCGAGGGTTCGATCCCCTTCCACTCCACCATTCCTTCTTCCCGGTCACTGAAGCAGGCCCCCGGGTGACCTCCTCCTGGATGATCGTCGCGGGCTTCCTCTTCGCGACGATGGCGGTGTTCGTGAAGCTCGGCTCGGCCTATTTCGGCGCGGCCGAGATGGCGATGTACCGCTCGCTCTTCTCGCTCGTCTTCGTGACCGGCGTCATGCACATGACGAAAGGCGGGACGCTGCGCACGCGCTTCCTCGGCGGCCACCTGATGCGCAGCTTCGTGGGCTCGGTGTCGCTGATCGGCTATTTCTACGCCATCACGCGGCTGCCGGTCGCGACCGCGAACACCCTCAACTACACCTCGCCGATCTTCCTCGCCGTCGCGACCACGGTGGTCCT
>Ga0105238_10002674_pt1 | contig 17722 bp, 19 predicted proteins | sample KBSC34metaG_FD_81526 | JGI IMG/M metagenome (GOLD analysis project Ga0105238, IMG submission 81526) | Corn rhizosphere microbial communities from Kellogg Biological Station, Michigan, USA - KBS C3-4 metaG | ecosystem: Host-associated > Plants > Roots > Rhizosphere > Soil | place: Michigan, USA... | reverse complement strand
GGCGCTTGCGCTCGCAAGCGATCTCAGGCGCCGCCGCGGCTGAGCTGCTGGCCCTGATTCCCCCGCTATCCTTCGCTTGGCTGCGGGCGATTAGCTCAGTTGGTTAGAGCGCGTCTCTGATAAAGATGCTGTCCCGTCAACATCAGGCGTCAAACCGGCTCGCAGACTCAAAAATCCGCCGCCGTCTCCGATAGGCTGTGTCATGAAAGTGTCATCGCCGCAACGACGAGAGAAAGGCGGGAGCGATGAGCGTTGACAGCTACAAGACCAGCGACGGAATGAGGTTTCGGGTCCGTTGGCGCGACGGCCACGGCGAACCCAAGTCCAAAGTCTTCAATTCCCGACGCGAAGCCAACGCCTTTGACGTTGACGTGAAGGCGCGCAAGCAACGCGGCGAGGCGTTGCCGACGACGACGCGCGAAACGCTTGGCGAAGCCTGGGATGAGTTTTGGAAGCTGATCGGCTACCGGCTCGCGAAGCAAACGCAGTTGAGCTACAAACAGCAATGGTCGGCGAACATCGCGGGCAAGTACGACGACCGCGAGCTACGCGCGTTCGTCGCCGATCCGAGCCTCTTTGACGTGATCCTTGCCAGCATGGACAAGCGCGGCGCCGGTCCCGCCTCGCAGTTGAAGATGCTCACGGTCCTGTCAGCGGTGTTCTCCGCCGCCGTCGCGTGGAAGCGCATTCCGGTCAACCCGGTCGCGCAGGTCAAGAAGCCGAAGGCGACCCCGAAACGGATTCCGCATCCCTTCCCGCCGATGGTGGTCGAGCGCATCGCGCTACGGATGAGCCGACGCACGACGAAAGACGAGAGCGGAAACCGAGCGCTTGCCGATGCTTGCTTCATCTACTTGATGAGCTACGGCGGTCTACGCCCCGGCGAGGCGTTGGCGTTGACCTGGGGCGACGTGGGCCACCGCACGCTCACCATCGACAAGGCCATCGCGCTCGGCGAATCCGGCCCGACCAAGACGCGGACCAACCGGACGGCGCCGCTGGTCGCGCCACTCGCCGACAACCTCGCCGAGCTTCGCAAGGCGCGCGGCAACCCCGGCGACGATGAGCTTGTGATCCCGTCCATGAATGGCGGGCCGTGGACGCAGAGCCAGTACAACAACTGGCGGCGGCGCGTGTGGGGCAAGGTCAAGAAAACGCTCGCCGAGGGCGAACCTCCGCAGCCCCGGCTCGCCAAAGCGATCCCTTACGACTGCCGCCATTCCTTCGTCAGCTTGCAGCTTCGCGCGGGCGCCAGCCCGCTAGAGGTTGCGCGCTGGGCGGGGCACTCGCCCAAGGTGATGTACGACCACTACGCTCACGTCATTGACGAGTTGGAGGGCGAGCCGCGACTGTCGGCGGTCGAGCAGATCGAGCGCGCCCGCAAGGCCGTCAACGCCTTGGAGCCTTCCGACCTGGACAAGCTGATGGACGACCTGATGCTGAGGCCGGTTGCCACCGCGCAGGCTGGCCGCGCCGCTGGGTTGTTCTTCGACCCCGACACGGAGGCCAGCATCGCCGAAGTTGAAGCCATCGCCGCGAAACAGCGGGCCGCTTCACCACCGGAGCAGGAGGGCGCGTCACCACGGGAGCAGGTAGCCCCCGACTGACTGCTAACGTCCTGAGCGCTCGATGGATGAGGGGCGCCAGAAGTACCGACCCCGCCCGTTGGTCCGAGCCAGCGGGCGGGGTCCAGCGCCGTCCCCTAGAAATCGACCGCGCCATGCGGTAGGCTCGCGGATCGACTGGTTTTCATGTATCGGCGCCTTCGTGGCAGGCGCTTTCTCCCTCACTCGGCACCCCGTCCAATGGCCTATCTGTAGCCCTTGGACGGGGTGCCAGCCGCGTTTTACGAGGGTTGTCCCGCCGCCCGCCCGGCCCGATTTTGTACTTGTAGAGCGCCCCATGCCTCCGGTCTTTTCGGTTGTCCTTTGGACGCCCTTTCGCTAGCGCATCCCACCGCCTCAACGTAGTTGAGACACTGGGATGCGCTAGCAGACCGGAGGCATGGGGCACAGCAGCAACGGAGACGGGCCGGGCGGGCGGCGGGACAACTGCAAAGCAGGACGGGGGACAACCTCTCCAACAAAAAAACAAAAAAGAAAACAGAGTGGATCGTCAGTCCCCCCAGGCTAAATCGGAAAAGAAAAATGGACGGCCTGGGAGGACTGACGATCCACCCATGAAAACTTTCCCTTTGGGAAAGGAACAACCTGCCAACTGGACCGAATCGAGGAATGGCCCGAAGATTGTGCATTGCCCGGTGCGGTTGGACGACGAGAGTACGGCCCGACGATGGTGCCTTGCCCGGTGCGGTTGGACGACGCGATTACGGCCCGACGATGGTGCCGAGCCAGAAGGCAGCGTCCCCTCTAGGCGGCGTCCGTCAGCGGTTCGCCGGTCGGCGCAGCTGCATCGTCTCCGACCTGACGCAGGTTGCGCACGCTTGGCACCGTCAGCACCGCGACGGTAGTGCCCGCCGTTATCGCGGCACCGAGGATCAGCCCGCTTGCCGCGCCGACGCTCGCCGTCATTCCTGCCGCCAGCAGGTAGCCGAGCGGCAGAAGACCAAGCCCGCCAAGCCAGTCGTAGGAAGTGACGCGCGAGACTTGATCCTCTGGAATGTTGCCGAGCATCGTTGCCTCCCAGCAGGCATCGAAGACCGTTAGACCCGCGCCCGCGATGAGCGCGGCGACCGCGATCGACACCAGCCCCGATCCCCCCGCCATCAGCAGCGGCATCGGAATCCACAACGCGGTCGCGACCATCGCCGCCCGCAGAGGACGACGCGGACGCCACATCAACGCGACGGCGCCGCCGAGGACGGCGCCCAATCCCCGGAACGCGAGCACCTTCGACCACGACCCGGAGCCGCCCATCACGTCCGGCCCGAGGATGAAGAAGGGCGCGAAAACCGCCGTGTTCAAGACGGTGAAGCCGAGCACCACGACCCACAACCACGTCCGGCTCCAAAACGCTGTCCAGCCCTCGCGAAGCTCGGTCCACATGCTCGGTTCGTCTTCGCCGTTGTCGTCGGCCGCAGCCGCCCCCGGCAGAGGCCGCAGCCCCGACAGCAGCCATGCACTCAGGAGAAACGTCAAAGCGTCGGCGATGTATGCAGTCCCCGCATTGCTCGCGCTAAGCACCAACCCACCGAGCGCGGGACCGATCATCGTCGCGGTGGCGAGCGCGATCCCGCGCAGCGCGTTCGCCTCTTGCAACGTCTCGTCGGGCACCGTCTGTTTGACCATCCCCATGAGCGCCGGGCCGAAGAAGCCCGAGCCGACACCGAGCACCAAATTGGCGGCGACCAACAGCCACACGCTCGCGCCGTTCGCTACCAGCGCGACACCGCAGAGCAGCAGCGCGGCGAACCGCGCCAGGTCGGCGCCGATCATCGTCGTCCTTCGCTGAAAGCGATCACCCGCGACGCCGCCGACCAGGACGAACGCCGCCAGCGTCAGGTACTCAGCGCCGAAGACGAACGCGACGAGAAGATCCGAGCCGCCGAGTTGTTCCTTGACGACGAAGGGGATAACCGCGACCAACGCGAAGTCGCCCATCAGCGACACCCATTCGGCGCCGAGCAGTCGGCGATACGCAGGGTCGCGCAGAACGCCGACGCGGAACATCAGCCGCCCTGGGTATCTAACCGGCTCGCCATCGGTACGCGGCAGTCTAGCCCGCGTTCCACGCCCCGCCTACCGACAACGGCATACTCCACACCATGACCGCAACCGCCACGATTACCTACACGTCAGACCTCGCAGACGTAGCCGCCGATCAGCTCGTCGGCTTCTTCGAGGGCTGGCCCACGGCGCCGTCGCCCGACACGCATCTGGCAATCCTTCTCAGCAGTAGCTACGCCGTGATCGCACGCGACGGAAGCACGGTCGTCGGTGTCGTCACAGCGTTGTCGGATGGCATTCTTGCGGCCTACGTTCCGCTACTTGAAGTCCGCGCCGACTATCGCGGTCAAGGCATCGGTAGCGAATTGGTCCGCCGCGTCCTTGCGCACTTCTCGGACCTTTACATGGTCGATCTTCTCTGCGATTCCGACCTACAACCGTTCTACGCCCGCCTTGGATTCGAGCCAGCGACAGGCGCCGCAATCCGCGCCTACGTGAACCAGGCCGGTCGGGCGCCTGCCGCCGTGCGCTAAGCGCTTCGCGCTGGCACGCTCTCAGGAACCTCATCCGGCCACAACGCCGACCCGCCGATCCTGTGGTGAGCGCCGCAGAATGGCGTCACGGTGCCATCGTCATGCACGACGAGCATCGCCGGTTTCAGTTGACCGTCAACGGTGTCCCACATGCCGACCGCATCGGCGGCGCCGAGCGTCGCCAAGCCGGGGGCGACGACCTCGCGGACAAGATGCGCGCTCCACACGATCATGCCCGCTCCATCCCAGCGCGGCACACCGCCAATCGGAACATGCACCTGCTTTAGCTGCCCGCTCGGATAAAGAATCTCGAACGACACGCGCTTGACTTCGCCACGCTCGCCATCGTTCATAACTTCCTCCGTTCCTCGAATCGTTGAGGCGTGTGCCTCGCACGCAGCCTAGTACCCGACCGACTGAATGGCCCGCGCTTTCGGGTCTGTCAACCCCAAGGGGTCGGGGCAGTCTCCCTCCATACCGGCCGATCCTCCGACTGCCCCTGTGACAGACCCGAAAGCGCGGACACGGCGGCACCTGTGGTTGCTGGCGCAACCCCCTGGACAACAGCCAGGGCAACGACACGGAGGGAAGACCATGACCGCAACCGCCACCGATACCGCACCGCGCGTTTACGTCGCTTGTCTAGCCGCATACAACAACGGCCGACTGCATGGCGAGTGGATCGACGCCGACCAGGACGCCGAACAACTAGCGGCAGAGATAAAGACCATGTTGGCGGCTTCTCCTGAGCGGTTCGCCGAGGAGTGGGCAATACACGATTACGAGGGCTTTGGGCCGCTGCGCTTGTCGGAATGGGAGAGCGTCGAGCGAGTGGCAGCCATCGCGGCCGGTATCGCCGATCATGGGGAAGCCTTCGCAGCGTGGCTTTCCAACGACAGCAGCCGCGACCCCGAGGACGCCGACAGCTTCACCGACTGCTACCGGGGCGAATGGGATTCGATGCGCGCGTATGCGGACAACCTCGCCGACGAGCTTGGCCTGTGGGGCGTTGCGGAGAAAGCCGGTTCGCCCTATGTCGTCGTGGACGTGGACGCCTTCGCGCGTGACCTGGACATTGAGCTAGAGACTGCGGACACCGGCACCCACTCGCTTTACATCTTCGACCCGAGCTAGTCCCCGCAGCCAGAGCACCGGCCGGGCCGCAGATCGCGGCCCGGCTTTTTGTTGCAGGTTCGTCAGGTGATCCGCGCGGCGCCGCGCTACGGTAAAACTGGCCGACACCGAAGCAGGATCGAAGTCCTGCGGGGAGTGATCGCCGAGTGAGCAAGCCGCCCGACAAGCAGCCCGATCCCCGGCGTCGCGGAGGGCGCCGCCACCGTGTGCGACGCCCTCCGGCTCCTGTTCTCATGGAGCGCGACCGCGAAATAGTGCGATGGGTTGCGCGGCATGGCGTCGTCACCCCGGAACTGATCGGGCGCCGCTTCTTCTGGCGACCCGACCGCAAGGACTACGGGAAGTGGGCGGCGTATCGCCGTATCCGAGCCTTGGAAGTGCTTGGCCTAGTGATTCGCAACAAGCCGTATGCGAACAAAGAGGAAGTGATCCGCGTGACGCGCGAGGGCGCGCGTCTCGCCGACGTCGGCCTGCGCCCCGCGCCGCTAGTTCTCTCTCAGCTTGACCACACGATTGCAGTAGTCGGCCTGACTGAGTTTCTCCTTGCCAAACACAAGGGCGCCGAGCTTGTCACCGAGCGCGAATTGCGCGCCACCCGCTACCGCGAAATGCGAGAAGGCAAGCGTTCCGCATCGAAGGGTCGCGCCGCCGACGCGCTCTTGCGCATCCCGACCAAAGGCGCCGGGGCGCAGGGCATCAAGACGGTCGCCATCGAGCTTGACTTGTCGCGGAAGGACCGCCGCGAGCAAGAGCGCATCGTGCGCGCCTACTACCAGGAGCGCGACGTGTCGGAAGTTTGGTGGTTCGTTCGCCCGACTCGAGTCGACGCAACCAAAGCCGTTGTGCGCTCGCTGCGCGCCGACGACCGTTTCAAGGTGTTCACGTATGGCCCGCGCAGCCATTGAGAGCCAAGCGGCGCCCGCTGCACAAGGCCCGCTGGAAAACGCCGTCCAAGACCTCGCCGCGTCGCTGCTTGTCGCTTCCGTCGCCGTGGCCGTTAGTGATCCCGGCGTCCTGGCGGGCGCGGTCTTCTGGATCGGCTGGCGCCGTCTCTACCAGCCTTCGCTACCTCAGCGCATCGCCGCCGCCGCGTTGCTGGCGACGCCGCTACTGGCGCTGCACAGCTTTGTCATTTGGGCGTGGCCCTGGCGCGCATGGCTGGCGACATTCGCGTCGGCACTTGCCCCGCCGGCGATTGGCTTCAACGCCGGCAGCGCTGCGTACACCGAGGCATTGCTAGGCCCACTTTGGCTAGAGGCGTTCATGTTTGCCGTCTCTCTCAGATCGCGTAGAGTGGACGCACAGGTACGCCGCGAACATCGGCTCGATACGCGACGTTGGCAAGCCATCAGCGGCGACGGCGCAATGCTTGACGCGACCAACAGCCCGCCGCATTCCAAAGGGACTATTCGTCTCGGCGTTGACGGCGACACGAACAAGCCGCTTGACCTGGCGCTGCCGACTGACCTTGCTACCCACGTCTTTCTCCCCGGCGCCACCGGCACCGGCAAGACGACGACGATTGCGCGCCTTGCTGACGGTGCCCTTTTCAACGGCTACGCAATCGTCATAGTGGACGCGAAGGGGTCCGGCCTAAAGCGCGTAGCGCACGACCTCGCCGCTCGATATGACGTGCCGTTTATCGCCGTCGATCCCGACGACCCGCACACTCTCGGCTACAACCCCTGTACCGGCGATGCTTCGGAAGTTGCAAACAAGATCGTCGGCGCCTTCTCCTACGGACCCACCGCCGAGTTCTACAAGAACATGGCGATGGAGGCGGTGCCCGTCGCGGTGCGCGGCCTACAAGCTGCGGGCGAGCCGGTCACGCTTTCCACGCTGCGCGACGCCTTCGGCCGGGGTGGCTTCGACCGGATCGCGTTCAAGATCGAGGACGAGGCGCTACGCGACGAAGTAACCGAGCTGGGTGGACAAGACAGCAACGGCGCCGGGGGAATTGGCGGTCTACGTGTTCGGCTAGGCGCCCTTCTGCAAGGGAAGTTCCGCACACTCTTTTCAGCGAAAAAATCCTTGGATTGGGATGCAGCCCTAAAGAAGCCGTGCGTTATCTATGTGAGCCTCAGCGCACTTGCCAGCAGCGAGGACGTGGAGTTGTTCGGCCGCGTGATCGCGCAGGATTTGAAGCAGGTTTGCGCCCGTCGCTTGCGGCAGATCGCGGCCGGTAAAGATGTTGTCCCGGTCCTGGGCGTGTGGGATGAGTTCGCCGCACTCCGCGAAGCTGAACAGTTGGTAGACCTCTTGTTGCAGGCCCGCGAAGCGCTGATGCCGACTGTGATTAGCACGCAGTTTGTTCCCGAGGTTCCGTCCCTGCGCAAGTCGTGTCTCAGCGCAGGACTATTGCTTGTGCATCGCGTCGAGGCAGAAGACGCCGAAGCGGTCGCGGCACAGTTCGGCACCCGGCCCTCTACGGACGTAACGCATCAGATCGACTACGGGTCCGGCTACTCAGAGAAAGGCAGCATTCGCAGGGTGGATAAGTACAACGTCCACCCCAACGAAATACGCACCTTTGATACGGGACAGGTCGCTTACAAGTCTGTACCTCGCAAGGCCCATGCAGTTGTTCGTATCTACCGGACGGTCATGTGACCGACCCCGAAACGAGGGAGTGGTGGAGTTGATCGAGATTGCGAATCATTCGCGCCCCGCACGTTTTGAATCGGATCGAGATTGGATGGAACACGCTTTGGCCCGCCAAGACCGCGCGATTCTCGGCGCCTTGGCGGCGACGTGGACCGCCCTTCCCCTTGCGTTGTCGGGCGCCCTCCTGGGCGCTATCGGCGGCGCTGTCGTCGGCGTGCTAGGTGTCGGCGCCGTTGGTCACTTTCTCGGATCGTTCGTACAAAACCAGGGCTTCGGTGTCATCGGCGCAGCAATAGGCGCCGTGGCCGGAATGGTGGTCGGCTTCGGGTTTATCTACTTCTACTTGGTGATGCACCCGATCCAGCTTGCCGGTGCGTTGATCGGCGGTTTCATGGTCAGCAGCATTGCTTTCCTGATCGTGTTCACTATCGAGCCGCTGATACTGGAATTGCGCGGGTATCGGAAACTGAGCCGCCGCGAGGGAGAGCGCATCTATCCACTACTCAACGAACTAGCCGAGAAGATGGGGCTAGGCGCACCGCCTGCGCTGCTCATCAGTGATTCACTCAAGCCCGGAGCGTGGACCCACATGCGGGCAGTTGTGGTCACGCGCGGTCTGCTAGGTGACTACGACGCCAGCGAGAAGCCGCCCCGCCCCGACCTTGACGAGAAGGCCGTTGCCGCGATCCTCGGTCATGAGTTGCACCATTGGGAGGAAGGGGATGCCGTCGCACTAATGATGATTGCTATTGCCAGCTTCCCACTCGTTTTCCTACTCAATGCGGTTGCATGGGTGCGTATGCGCGCCGAGTGGGTCGGCGTCGTCCTGTATGCGTTCATTTGGCCGGTATGGGTATGCAGCCGCTTCGTGATCGTTCCGCTTATGTCAGCGGGCGCGCGCCAAGCAGAGTACGAGGCAGACGCCGCCGTGGCGCAGCTAGGCGACGAGTACCGCCTTGGCTTGCGCCGCGCGCTAGATGAGCTTTCCGCGTGGGAGCGTCCGCGTACCGGATGGGAAGACGTTGTTACCGCCTCGCATCCACCTATCGAGGATCGGATGGAAAAGCTAGAGGCCGACGCGCCGATGAAGGTAACGCCAGTCCCCTTGCCCGACGCACACATCAGGAAGAAGGGCGCCTAGACGCATGAGTAGCGAGCGCCAGCGGTAGCGCGATCCGCGCCCACACGACGCCGATGCGCGGCTCTCCGGTAGCCTCCCGCATACCGTGGGAGACACGCTTGCGTACCCGACCAAAGACCGGCGCGTGGCTAACCAGTTCGGCCAGAACCTCGCTCGGCTCCGTCACCGTGCCGGACTGAGCCAGGGAGAACTTGCAAAGCTCGCCGGAATCCACTGGTCCGCAGTTAGCCATTTCGAGCGCGGCAGGAGAGAGCCACGTTACGCAGTATTGGTGAAGCTCGCCGGTTCCTTGAACGTGTCGATCACAGAGCTTGTCGAGGGGATTCGCTGGGAACCCCCGCAATCGCGTGACGACAAAGGTACGTTTCGGATCGGTTGAGCTTTTCACTCGGCGCGGAAGCGTTGAGTGTTCTTGTCCCATGTGGTTGTCTCGGCGGCAAGCACGACGCGGAAATGCTGCCGCTTCACGTCCCACCTGACACCCTCCACGATCATGTCGGGCGCCACCTTTGCGCTGCCCGCGAGCTTCAACACAGTCGCAAGGCTCATGTGTGCCATCTTGCCCCGTTCGACATTGGACAGATAGCTCCGGTCGGTTTCCGTGGCTTCACTGAACTGCGTCAGGCTCAGACCGGCAACGGTTCGGTGGCGGCGGGTGTTCGCTCCAATTCTTGCGGCAATGTCCTGGTCGGCTGGTTCTACCCATGCCCGCCGTGCCCTTACCTGCCGGTCAGTTATCAGTGGACGGCGATCCCGCACCGTCGCGTCCTTCGCTCGTGGCGGCGGTCGCCGGTATGGGAAGTCCCAACCCTCATCGCGCAGGCGGTTGATAAGGGTCGCAATAGTGCGCCGCGTTGTGTTGAGGGCTTCGGCAATCTCCCTCGCCGTCAGCCCGTCATGCCACATGCGGACAATTTCCTCATAGTCGAATTGCCGCCCGTTCAAGCTGGGTGGGTTCGTTTGCGCGGGAGGGCGCCATTCGACCCCGGCCAACAGTTCGTCTGCTCGGATGCCGAGGCCACCGGCCAACTTGACGAGAGTGTCTAGCTGAACGATCCCTGTGCCACGCTCTAGCTTTCCAATGGCGTTGCGGTGGAGTAGGGAGCGGTCAGCGACCTCCTCTTGCGAGAGGCCCGCGCGTTGGCGAATGCGAGCAATGTTCTCCGCGATACGCCGCGCTATCTCCTCGCGCAGATGTTCGGTGCCAATGATCGGCGGGAGCGTGTAACGCCCCGGTAGGTATGCCGCATCGGTGTCGCCGTCCTGGCGGATTGAAAAGAACCCGCGAAGCCTCACCCCATCCGGTCGGCGCTCCAAGTGTGGACCGTTTTTCTGTGCGACCTCGCCGGGATTCCAAAAGATGCCATCGGCGAGCTTCCCCAAACCTACGCCGAGGCCATACGCCAACCGGAGTGCGGTCGTCACCGTTGGTTCACGCTTTCCCTTCCCGAGCGCGTAGACCTCGCTGACTGCCACACCTGAGCGGTCGCCAAGGGTTTCGTTACTCATTCCCCCGGCTTCTTGAAGCTCGATGAAGTTCTCGGCGAAACGCGCGACCAGTCTGCTGCCTTGCCCGGTTTCCGGCGTCGCGCATTCGTCGCACTTCGGCGGGCCGTCTCCCTCAAAACCGTCGAGTTCATGGCCGCAATCGACGCAGCGGATCGGCTCGCCAGTTGTGTCGATACAGTCGGGTGGAAACATCTAGGCGCCAGCGCTTTCGCGGGCAGCGTATACGGTTCATCGGAATGGCCGCGAGGAAAGACGAGGCCGACGCAAGGCGCAAGAGCTTTCGGAGCGCGACGACCAAGCGCTTTGCCGAGAACATGCGCTTCCAGCGGGAATGCGAAAACCTTTCACAGGAAGACTTGGCCGTACTCGCCTCGATCCATCGGACGGAGGTAAGCCTTCTAGAGCGAGCCGAACGAACCCCCCGGATCGACACGCTAATAAAGATCGCAGGAGCAATCGGCGTCCAGCCCGGCGAGCTACTAGAGGGGATTGAGTGGGAGCCAGAGGGAGAGCCACCGCTTCCGCTACCCGGCCACGACCGCGCCCCCCGGAGCCGGAGGATCGACTACGACGAACTAGCGCGACTGTGGCGCGAGGGGATGCCAGTCGCAGACATTGCCAAGCGCCTCGACACGACTGCGGGCACCGTGGGCCAGATCGTCAACCGGCTTCGCAACCGGGGCGCCGACCTTCCCTATCGCCGCCCCGCGCTGTCGGAGGATCAGGCTGCGGCGAGGCGCGCACGCAACGATGATCGGCGCTAACGCCCGCGCAGGCCGACGAGGGCGAGCGGCAGCGCGATCCACACCAACAGCACGCCGAGGCGCGCAGCAGGAAAGGCGGCGAGTGCGCCCGCGCCGACCAACCCCCATTCGGTTGTCAGTACAGCACGCCCCACCGCCTCCAACCATTCCCACCCCGAGGCAGACGGCGCCCACCACCAGGCGCAGGCGATCAGCACCGGGACCAACACCCACAGCCCCAGCATCAGCGAAGCGGCGAGCGCGAGCGGGACAGCCACCGTTGCGCGCCGGTCGCGCACTTGGCGGCGCGCGACGTGGAGGGCGAGCAGATCGCGGCGGTTCATCATCCTCGCGCGCCAGTCCGCGACGATCCCCGGCGCCGCGCCGCGCCATGTACTAGGAACTGTGACCTTGACCTGCATCGTCCTAACACCCACGGCGCGCACCTTGCGACCCAAAGAAGACGGACGCCGCGCCGACACTGCTACGGCGCCCGCCTCTTTGCGTGTTGGTCGAAACCAACCACCGGAGGGTTCTGTTCATTCCCCCAGCCCCCCGCCTGCGACGCCGAGCAAAGCATCGGCGACGGTGCTGGGCGGTATGCGTGAGAGTGTTTCCGCGATGAGTTGCAGGGACCGCATCGCTATGGGCCGACCCGCCAGGGCCGTGCAGACGGTCGGCGCGCTCAGGCCAGCTACCCGCGCCAGCTCGCGCGCTGACAAGCCGCGCCGCTCCATCTCCGACCGGAGACGGTTGGCTTGAATCACGACGCTCACCGCGTCACCTCTCTGAACAACTCCACCTATATCCCAACCTTTTGAGCCGTGATCTGCTAGGTGTCGGTCCTGAGATTCAAGCTACCTTGTTGTTCGCTTAGTTGTTGCCTCCGCAACCACTCTGCGAAAACTCATCACCGATCCGTAACGCGCCAACCAGCGCAAACGTGCATCGGCGGCGGGAGTGCTACCAACGAGTTTTTTTCAGTACGCGGTTCGTGCAAGGGTGCGCAGGCGCGCGGGCGATCCATAGCACCGAGTTACGATGACGCGGTAGGTGCTATTGAATTGGAGCGACCCCTTTTCAGAGGCCGCACTCGAAAGCCGCGCCTCGTAAGCGGTAGGTCGTGAGTTCAATCCTCACCTTCGGCTCCGTTAGTCCGTAAACCATTGCTGTATAAGGGTTTTCGGCTTCGTAAGAGTTCGTCAGACTTGACGAAAGGCGCGCACTTTGTCAGTAAGCAAGTGGTGCTATACACGCACTCCCTACTGAAAAGGCTTGTGTTCTAAGCCTGCCTCATTCCATACTCAGGGCATGGCCCGCACACTCACCATCGCCAAGAAGGACGACAGCAAGACAGCGCTCGCTCTTGCCGTCGAGGATTACCTAGCCTCCTGCCGAGCGCGCGGTCTGTCCTACAAGACCGTCAAGCAGAACTATGGCTACTCCCTGCGCAGTGTCCTTCTGCCCTGGTGCGAGGACAACGGCATTACCGAGTTCGACCAACTGACGCAACGGCAGTTCGACCGCCTTACCGCCAGCGTGGTCGAAAACGCCCGCTCGGAATGGACAGCGCATTCCTACATTCGCCCGATGCGCCAGTTCATGGGATGGGCCAAGAAGGTCGGCGATGCTGACAAGAACGGCGCGACGCCGCAGCTACCGCGCCTGAATCGCAAGGTGATCGACGTACTCACCCGCGATGAAACTGACTGGATCGAAAACGCTGCCGACAGCGAGCGCGACAAGCTCATTATTCGCATCCTCGCCGATACGGGAATGCGGGTCAGCGAGCTTTGCGGCCTCACCATCGACGGCGTAACGCGCCAGGAGCGCGGCCCGCTCTTGAAGGTCAAGGGCAAGCGCGGGGACGAACGCCTGGTGCCGATCCGCCCCGAGCTTGCACGTCGCATCGAGCGCTACAAGGCCAGCCGTCCGAAGGACGTAGCGTCGCCGCTGCTTTTCGTCTCGCGTCGTCGCAGCCACGGCGAGTACGCGCCACTAAAGCCGGGAGGCGTTCGCCAGATGGTTGAAGCCGTGATCTATCGCTCCGGCGTCAAGAAGCGCGTCTATCCGCACCTGTTCCGTCACAGCTTCGCCACCTACGCCCTGCGGCGCGGCATGAACCCGGTTCAGCTTGCGCAGATTCTCGGGCACCGCAGCTTGCAGATGATCGACCGCTTCTACGCGCACCTAAACAGCAATGACGCTTACGACGCCGTTATGGAAATGCTGAATCCCCGATAGGGGCACAGGGGCGGTTAGGTGTCGGCAAATAGCTCCACTTGCGGTACTTCGACAATGGCAACATGCCGGGAATCGTTCTGATCCGGGGTTACAATTTCGCCGAACAAATGTACGGAGGGCAACGATGGCGGGAAGCCTTAGCGTGTTGGAAATCTGCGCTGGCGCTGGGGGGCAATCACTCGGCTTGGAGCAAGCCGGGTTCGCCCATGCCGCAGCCGTAGAAATCGAACCGACCTTCGCAGAGACGTTGGAGCTAAACCGTCCCTCTTGGCGGGTGATTCGCGGCGACGTTAGAGACTTGAACGGCCGTGCATTCAAAGGCGTTGATCTACTCGCGGGAGGCGTCCCATGCCCTCCCTTCTCTATCGCTGGCAAACAGCTTGGTGGAGACGATGAACGTGACCTGTTCCCTGCGGCGTTGCGACTGGTCGAAGAAGCACGCCCAGGCGCGGTCATGCTCGAAAACGTCCGGGGACTTGCTGGATCGCGCTTTGGTGACTACCGCGAGCAAATCATCATTGCCCTTCACCGCATGGGTTATGAAACGCATTGGCAAGTATTGAACTCCTCTGAGTTTGGGGTGCCCCAGCTACGTCCGCGCTTTATCTTGGTGGCGCTGCGTCAAAAGGACGCCCGCCATTTTCGGTGGCCCGAACCTCAGGGTTCCCCCCCAACGGTAGGTCACGCGATCCGCGACCTCATGGCGGCAGATGGTTGGAAAGGTGCAATGAAATGGGCGGCCGAAGCTCGCGGGATTGCGCCCACCATCGTCGGAGGTTCAAAGAAGCACGGTGGACCCGACCTCGGCCCAAGCCGGGCGCGTGAGGAGTGGCGTCGGCTAGGCGTCGATGGCCTCGGTTTAGCTGATGCGCCGCCATCCCGCCGTGATTCCGTGAATCTCCTACCTCGCCTAACGCTTCGCATGGTCGCGCGCCTTCAAGGCTTCCCCGACGACTGGCAATTCGCGGGACGAAAGACGGCGGCTTATCGTCAGATCGGCAATGCGTTCCCGCCGCCCGTTGCCGCAGCCATAGGACAGTCGATCTACCGCGCGCTTGCCGGTACCGCCTGGAAAGCTGACGAACGACGGTCAGGCCGCTTGGCCCTGTTGTAAGTAGGTACTCCATGCCCCCAAGTGCCGCCTACCGCGCGCCACTGATCCAGGCGTTCGACCACGCCTGTATTTGGCCCACCGGCCAGCCCAACCTTGCTGACGCTTGGCACGCGATTTATCAACTGCTTCTTTGGTACGCGGAGGGACATATCCACATCGCCGAAGCAGACCGCTTGCGAAAGAGCAAGACCTGGCAGCAGCGAGCTACGGCGGCAGAGCAATACATCGCGCAGGCACTTGGCGTTCCCACCAACCAACTGCCGGCGAGTGTTGACTTGATGATGCAGCTTCCACGTCCCGGTGCCACCCCAGGCGTAACCACCATGACCTGTCCACATTGCGGACAGAACTTTGATGTGCCGAAAAATCCTCAGCGGCACAACTCGCTTGGACACGGCTTGAGAATCCTGGTCGCCGAACTACTAAACCGCTGGGGTGATCCGCGATTCATTTATGAGGAGGAAGCACCAATCTTGACGTGGTTCCCTGGAATTACGCTGCCGGGTCGCACCGAGAACGCAAAGATCGACATTCTCGCCAGGACGAATCCGCAACAGCCGGGCGTTCTTAGCCGACCCCGCGCGGTCATTTCGTGCAAATGGAGCGCACGGCACGACCGCATGAGTGACATAACGAATGAATGTCCTCAGTACAAGTCTGCCGCCGCTCAGCAGCACCAACAGTGGCCGCTATTGTATTTCGTCGTTACGAATGAACTTGACGGACAACGAAGTAACAAAGCCCTTCAACAGCGCTGCATGGACGGCCTGGTGATGGTCCATTTGCCTCTTGCGTCGCATATCGGGACCATGACGCCGACAATGCAGCATGAACAATCGGCCAACCGCCTTCTTGACCTGACTGACCTCGTTGGTCAGACCTTTACTTGGTAGTCAGCCCCGAGCCTGTGGCGCACGCTCAGATGGTGCGCCGACTATTGGATGCCGTCGAGCAGACGAGCGGGAGGAATGCCTAGCGCCTTCCCGAGCTTCACAATCGTCGCGAGCCGGGGATCGCGCTCCGACCTCTCCAACTTGCCGACCTCACTGGTATCGAGGCCGCTCCTAAAGCCGAGCGTTTCCTGCGACAGATCGTGCTCCTTGCGCTCGCGCCGGAGGTTCGCGGCAAAAGTTTTTCGAGCAGCCAACGTCACGCCCCCGATGCTTGCGAGCCAAGGACAAAACCTCCAGGGACAAAACCTCCTAAAGCTGCTAGCCTGCCGCGCCATTCTGGAACCGCGAACCGCGAGGGGGTTTTGTCGTGAAGCGTTCTCTCCGTTGCCGTTGTGTCGTCGTGGTTGTCGCCGCCGCCGTCCTGACCGGCGCGCTTGCATCCGGTAGCGCGATGGCTTCCGAACTTTCGTGGTCGGCGCCGCAGCGGATCGACGCGACCGAATCGCCGCGCGAATATCCGTCGCCCGTTTTGTCGTGCGCCAGCGCGTCCTTCTGCGTTGCCGTCGATCAGAACAGCAACGCTCTGACGTTCAACGGAAGTTCTTGGACGGCACCCGCGAGCATCAAGGGGAGCTACCCCTTTGAATTGCGGTTCACTTCAGTTTCATGCCCGACGACCGCCTTTTGCGTAGCGGTCGGAGAAGGACAGGCCGTCACCTACAGCGCAGGATCATGGTCACAGCCGACGAGCATTGACAGCGTGGGGGCGCTCTACGCGGTGTCGTGTCCATCGGCGACGTTCTGCGCCGCCGTGGACAGCGGCGGCAATGCCCTGACGTACAACGGCGCTTCGTGGACCGCGCCGAGCCAAGTCGACACCACCGCCGAAGGCATCGGATTGTTGTCGTGCGCGTCGTCGTCGTTCTGCATCGCAGCCGACACCGAAGGCAAGACCACGATCTACAACGGCAGTTCGTGGACGACCCCGGCCGACACCACCGAGCCGGAAGGCATCGGCGGGTTGTCGTGCGCGTCGTCGTCGTTCTGTGCCGCGATTGATTGGAGCGGGAACGCGCTCACGTACAACGGCAGCGCGTGGAGCGCGCCGACCAACATCGGCAGCGCGGCGGCGGCGTCGTGCTTGTCGTCGTCGTTCTGCATGGCGGTTGGCATCAACGGCAACGCGCACATCTACAACGGGAGCGCGTGGACGACTGAAACCGGCGTGAGCAGCCCGAGCGAGGGCGACGGGCTTGCCTGCGCTTCGTCGTCGTTCTGCATCGCCACGGATATGCGCGGCTTCGCCATCACCTTCGCCGAACACGAATCGGCAGGCGGCGGCGGTGGGAGCATCCCGCCGCCAACGGGCGGCGGCAGTACGTCGCCAGTAGGCGGTTCGACCGCCCCGCCGATAGCGACGCCCCACCATCGGCTGCGTTGCAAGCCTGGTTATCGGAAGGTGCGCAAGCACGGCAAGGCGCGCTGTGTAAAGCGCAAGCGCCACAGGCGCGCTCGCGCTTAGCCGCCGCTGACCGAGACGTGCAGCAGTCGCGCCGCGATCATCAGGACAAGCGCTGCGATTGTCCTTGCGGTCAGGGGCGCGAGCCATTGGAGCCAGGCCGCGCGGGATGCGCGCTTCTGGCGCCGGTTCTTGCGGTGAGACTTGTGAGCCATGTTGGGTTCCCTCGTTGGGGTGGATTCGACGCCCCGCACGTCCCCGCCGTCCGCGTCTCTACGGAGTGCCCCCAGCGTCAGCGCCGTGCATTTAGGGCCGCAGTCGGGCGCGACGTGGCGGGATCGTCGCGGGCACCGCAGCCGACCCGGCGCGGGGATCAACCGCTCGCCGTCTCATTGCAGAGCGGCCGTCAGGCGCCGCCTGCGCGCCTGCTCCACCGCGAACCGACCGCTACCATTCGACGCGGCCATGCAGCGCGACAAGCGCGGCGATTCGGGCGCCGAGTGTCAGCAATGTGTCATGGAGCGTCGGCACCGACGAACGACAAGCCGCGAAACCGCATTGCAGAGCCACGCGGGCGATTAGCTCAGTTGGTTAGAGCACGTCTCTGATAAGGACGAGGTCCCTGGTTCGAATCCAGGATCGCCCACTCGTGCAACAGATGCAGATCTACGGCGTCAGCTTTGACATGGTCGGCAAGCAGCCGATCGTCTTGCTGAAGACCG
>Ga0105238_10002673_pt1 | contig 17728 bp, 17 predicted proteins | sample KBSC34metaG_FD_81526 | JGI IMG/M metagenome (GOLD analysis project Ga0105238, IMG submission 81526) | Corn rhizosphere microbial communities from Kellogg Biological Station, Michigan, USA - KBS C3-4 metaG | ecosystem: Host-associated > Plants > Roots > Rhizosphere > Soil | place: Michigan, USA... | reverse complement strand
TCTTTGACACGCGCGATTGCCGATGCGGTCAGTGTGCCTGTCGTCGCCTCCGGCGGAGTAGGAAAACTCGATGATCTCGTGGCGGGCGTGCGCGACGGGCATGCCAGCGCCGTCCTGGCGGCGTCGATTTTCCACTTCGGCGAGGTCACGATCGCAGACGCCAAGCGCGCGTTGGCGCAGGCGGGATTGCCGGTTCGCCTTGGGTGAGGAATGATGCCTCCATGGAAGAACCGCGCGTCGCCATCGTTCGCTCCTATCGGCCGGCGCACGGCGTCTCCAACGCCCGCGCGGTGACGGCACGCCGCGTGCGCCTCACCCGGCGCATGTCGATCGAAGAAGCCTTCCGTGCCACCGTTCTCGAATGCCTGGCGCAAGTCGGCGGCAATGCGCCGGCCATCCGTGCCCACGAGCCGCGCGGCATTCATCAAATCCGTGTCGGTCTTCGCCGCCTGCAGATGGCGCTCAAGTCCTTTGGTGCCGACACACCGGAATTCAAAACTCTAGGCAAACGCGACCGAAGGTTGGCCAATGCCCTGGGGCCGTCGCGCGACCTTGACGTTTTCTCCAGCGAGCTTCTGCCGCCGATCGCGCACAAGTTTGCCGAGCACGAATCGTTTGCCGCGCTCAAGCTCGCACTTCGCCACGCCCGCGGCGAAGCCTGGGACGACGCCATCGCAGAAATTCAGAATCCCGAATTTGGCTTGTTCTTGAACGAAGTCGCAGCCGTGGCCGAAACGCTGCCCGGCACTGCCGCGCGAATAGGGAAATTCTCCGGCCGCGCGCTCGATGCGCTGTACGCTGAGGCCAGGAAGCGCGGCAAGCGCGCGCATGGCTCTTATGATGCTCGCACGCACAAGCTGCGCATCGCCCTCAAGAAGTTTCGCTATGCGGCCGAATTCTTTTCTCCGCTCTACCCCAAAAAACGGACGAAGACATACATCAAGGCCCTGAAAGGTCTCTTGGACGAGTTGGGCGCTGCGAACGATGCCCACGGTGTTGCGAGCGTGCTGGCGCTCATCGGCGACGGCCCGGAATTGAGTTTTGCCAAAGGCGCGGTCATCGGCTGGTACAAGGCACGCGAAAAACGTCTCGCGCGCCGGGCGATGCGGACCTGGCGCGACTTCAAGCGCCTGAAGCCATTCTGGATCTGAGCGGAACGTTCAACGCGGAGATCTCCGCCTTTCCGTCGCGCGTGAGTGCGAGGATGAGGGCGCAGGAGAGGTCGAGTTTCGCAGGCATCGGACTTGCCATGTCCCAGCCTGTCGCCAGCGTATAAGCCGTGCGCAGGATGCCGCGGTGAGCAATGGCGATCGCATCGCCTTCGTCCTTCGCGACGTCGCGCAGGAACGCGCCGACGCGCGCCACGAGTTCGCGCGTGCTCTCCCCGCCAAAAGGGGTAAAATCGATGCCGCGCCCTGCCCGCTCGAATGCGTCTTGGCCATCGCGGGCCAGAATCTCCTCGCGGGTCAAGCCTTCCCAGCTCCCCCAGCCATGTTCGCTCAAGCGCTCATCGACCACCGCGTTCGCCAGACCCAGCAACCGAGCCGTTTCCCGTGCACGCGAGAGCGGACTCACAAAGGCGCGTACAGACTCAAACCCGGCCGGCGGGCGCAAGGCCGACATCTTGAGCCGTCCCGCCTCGCTCAGCGGAATGTCTTGTTGGCCTTGGAGACGGCCTTCATCATTCCATTGGGTTGGGCCGTGGCGAATGAAGGCGATGCGCAATTTGTGTTTCCCGTTGGGGTTCATGCAGGATGGCGCCTTGCTATAGCAGAAGAGAGCCATGCGCCGCGTCATCGACAAGTCCAAAGCCGACGAATTTCCCCCTAACGTCCAAGCTATCTTCAAGCGCGCTGCGCCGTGTTCGGCCTGGCTGAACCAGGAACTGCTCGAAGTCGATGTCGAGGAAGGCTGGGTGAAGATCGGCTACGATCTGGGAGAGTCGCATTTCAACCGCTTCGGTGCGTTGCATGGCGGCGCCATCGCCTGCGTGATGGACGATGTTCTCGCCGTTGCGGCCGGCTTCATCGCCAAATGGGGCGAAATCGCGCCGACGCTTGAAATGAAAGTGAGCTATCTCAATCAAGGCGCGGCCGGACGCCATGTCGCCGAAGCCAAAGTCATCAAGCGCGGCCGAACCATCAATTTTCTCGAAGCGACGTTGGCGCGCGAAGACGGCAAGGTCGTCGCCACTTCGACCGCCACGATCATGATCTCGCCTTTGAAGCGGCCGGACGCGGCAAAGCCCGCTTAAACGTCGATCTCCGCGATCACCGGCACGTGATCCGAGGCCTTCTGCCAGCCGCGCATCTTGCTGATGATCGCCTGCGACTTCAGCCCGCTCTTTAAGGCTTGGCTGACCCAGATGTGATCGAGCCTGCGGCCGCGGTTTGAGGCTTCCCAGTCGATGGCGCGATAACTCCACCAGGAATAGCTCTTCTCGTCATGCGGCACGAATTCGCGTGTCACGTCGATCCACTCGAAGGCGGCTTTCACCTCGCTTAAAAGATCGGTTTCAACCGGCGTGTGACTGACGACGTCCAAAAGCTGCTTGTGACTCCAGACGTCGTGCTCCAGCGGGGCGACGTTGAAATCGCCGACGATGACCACGCGATCGTCGGATCTGCCTTTGCGTCTGGCAAAGCGCTTTTCCATTTCGCGCATGAAGTCGAGCTTGTGGGCGAATTTCGGGTTTTTGATCGGGTCGGGGACATCGGCTCCCGCGGGCACGTAGAAATCGTGGAGTTCGACGCCGTTCTCGAGCGTGACGCTGACATGCCTGGCATGACCTTCGCGGCAAAAGTCGATTGCCTGGGTCTCGCGGAAGGGGATGCGCGAGAGGATGGCGACCCCGTGGTAGGCCTTCTGGCCATTGATGGCCTGGTGGACATAACCCAGCTTTTTCAGAGCTTCGCTTGGAAACTGCGCGTTTTCGGCCTTGGTTTCCTGCAATGCCAGGACGTCCGGCTGGTGCTCCCTGAGGAACCGCGAGACAAGCCCAATCCGGTGCCGGATGGAGTTGATGTTCCAAGTGGCGATCCTCACAGCGGACGAGTTCCCCCTATGTCCTCAGCGCATAGCTTCTTGCTGCAACGCACAAATGTCTATATATTCCAGACAGTTATACGTCAAAAAACAATATGTAAATGCTAAATACTTTTCAATTCGTTCATTGAAAGCAAACATCTGCACCCTATATCCCTCTCGTCGGGCGATGTCGCCCAACCAAATTCAGACCGAATGGGGCGTGGGCGCACTGCTCGGTCAGACCAAGAGGAGTACGAGTCATGACCCATATCAATCGTCTGGTTCCGATCGAGCATTCCGGACTTAACAGCCTGGTCGACAACCTGTTCACCGGAGCCGTCCTGGTTCTGGCAGGCTTTCTGACCTTCGCACAGTTCGTGACCATCTAAGGAGCCGTTCAAGCCTTGGCCGGCGCGCCTCCGCTCCCCCCGCGCGGCGTTCCGGCAAGCGGCCAACGGGCCTTCGGCGATACCCCAATGCCGTCGAAATAACCCAGTTGGCCTTTTTCTACCCCCGCCCAGGCGATCATCGCGGCGTTGTCCGTGCAAAGTCCGGGCGGGGGTATTTTTTTCTCAAAGCCTTCGCGGGATGCCAATTCGCCCAACGCCTGCCTGATCGCGCCGTTCGCGGCCACGCCGCCCGCGACGACGAACGCCGCGTCGCGCGCATGTGGAAAGTCGGATCGAAACATCGCCATCGCCGAGGCCGTGCGCTCGACCAGGATGTCGATCACGGCTGCTTGAAAGGAAGCCGCAACGTCGGAGGCATTCACGTCGTCATTTTGCACGAGCTGGCGGACCGCAGTCTTCAATCCTGAAAAGGAGAAATCTGCGCCGTCGCGCCCACGCATCGGACGCGGCAGCAGGTAGCGCTTCGCATTCCCCTTTTTTGCCAGGGCTTCGATGTTCGGTCCGCCGGGATAGGGCAGGCCCAACAATTTTGCCGTCTTGTCGAAGGCCTCGCCCACGGCATCGTCGATCGTGGTTCCGTAAAGGCGAAACGTTCCCACGCCTTCGACGCCCAGAAGCTGACAATGTCCGCCCGAGATCAGAAGCAGGAGATAGGGAAAGTCCGCCCCTTCCGTCAGTCTGACGGTCAGCGCGTGCGCCTCGAGATGGTTGATGGCAATGAGCGGCTTTTGCGCCGCCAGCGCCAAGCCCTTGGCCGTCGTCAGCCCGACCATGACGCCGCCGATCAAGCCCGGACCCGCCGTCGCGGCGACAGCGTCCACATCGTCTAGTCCGACGCCAGCCGCGCGCAGTGCCTCGACCACGATGGCGTCGATCTTCTCGACATGGGCGCGCGACGCGATTTCGGGAACGACGCCGCCATAGGGCCGATGTTCTTCGAGCTGGCTGAAGACAATGTTGGAGAGGATGGTACCGGGGCCGGGCGCACCCCCGCGCACCACTGCTGCCGCGGTTTCGTCGCAGCTCGTCTCGATGCCCAATACCGTGAGTGCGCGCAAGGCGACGCGGCCTTTGCCAGGGTTGCGCCCGTCCTCTAAACCCTTTGGCGCCATGCCGCAAAATCGCACACTTCGCCTTGGTACGCGCGGCTCGAAGCTGGCGCTGGTGCAGGCCGAATTGGTCCGTTCAGCGCTTGCTGGACACGGGCGCGCTTGCGATCTCGTCATTCTCAAGACAAGCGGCGATCGCATCCAGGATCGCTCGCTGGCCGACTCAGGTGGCAAGGGGTTGTTCGTCAAGGAACTCGAAGACGCGTTGTTGCGTGACGAGATCGACCTTGCCGTTCATTCCATGAAGGACGTGCCGACTGCATTGCCGGCCGACCTCGTACTGACTGCCTTCCTCAAACGCGAGGATCCGCGCGAAGCGTTCGTGTCGCACAAGGCCCGAACCTTTGCCGAACTTCCCATCGGGGCGCGCGTTGGAACGAGTTCGGTCCGGCGCCAGGCACAGGTGGCAAGGCGGCGCCCCGACCTGGAACTGGTGCTTCTGCGCGGCAACGTCGACACGCGATTGCGCAAGCTCGATGCGGGGGAAATGGATGCGGTCTTGCTTGCCTATGCCGGATTGAAGCGTCTCGGCGTCGAAGCGCGCGCGACGGAGATTCTCTCCGCGTCCGACTGGCTGCCATCGCTCGGGCAAGGCGTCATCGGCATTGAAATCCGCGAGGCCGACACTTTTGCACGTGAAGAACTCGCCTTCCTGAACGACGAGCCGAGCGAGCTCGCACTCCTTTGCGAGCGCGCGTTCCAGGCAGCGCTCGACGGCTCATGCCGCACACCGATTGCCGGTCTTGCGCAGCTCGAAGGCGCCACGCTCTCCTTTCGCGGCGAAGTGCTGTCGCCGGATGGAAGCGACAGCGCGACGACTGGATTCACGGTCCAGCTTGGGCACAACCCCCGCGAAGCGGCGGAGAAGGCCGGTCGCGACTGCGGCCTGGCGCTCAGGCCGCGTGTCGCCCAATGGCTCGCCCTCTGATGCGCGTGCTGGTGACGCGGCCGCTCGACGATGCGCTCGAGATTCAGATTCTGCTTGCCGCACGCGGTCACGAAGTCGTCGTCGCACCACTCCTGCGCGTCGAGTTTCGGCACGGAGCGGAGATCGACTTGACGGGCGTGCAAGCAATCCTGGCGACCAGCGCCAATGGCGTGCGTGCGCTGGCGCGGCGCACAGGGCGGCGCGACTTGCCCGTGTTCGCGGTCGGGCCGCAAACGGCGCAGGCGGCACGAGCGCTTGGATTCAATCAAGTCAGAAGCGCCGACGGCGATGCAGTCGCGCTGGCGCAAGCGGTGCCGAGTTGGACATCGCCCAAAGCGGGCCCACTGCTGCATGCCGCGGGCGCTGACGCGCCGGGAAAACTGGCCGATGCCTTGACGGCCTCAGGGTTCCAGGTTCGAAGCGAAATTCTCTATGACGTGATCGCGGTCGACGAATTGTCGGCGAATGCCACCGCAGAGATCGTCGCGAACCGCATCGATGCTGTGCTGTTATTCTCTCCCAGAAGCGCGCGCGCCTTCGTGCAGCGCCTAAACGAGGCCGGGTTGACAGAGCATGCCACCCGGATGATCGCCGGCTGCATCAGCCAGGCCACGGCTTCCGCCTTGGCGCCGCTGACCATGAAGGAGGTCCGGATAGCGGCGCGCCCCAATCAGGAATCCCTGCTGAATTGCCTCGACTGACGCAGAGACTCGCGAATACCATTGCCTCGTATGAAGCCAGGGGGGCGTATGCGCCGTTTTCTGATTGCTGTCGCCGTCATCGCCGTCTTGCTCGGCATCGCAGCGTATGCGCTCAGCGCTGCGGACATTCCGCGCGCCACGCTCGAAGCCAAATACGCGACGCCGCCGTCGCAATTCGTGGTTCTTCCCGATGGCGCACGCGTGCATTATCGCATTCGCGGCGCAGCGACGGCGCCCGCACTGGTGCTTTTGCATGGCTCGAACGCCTCGCTCTTCACCTGGGAAGCTTGGTCGAAGAACCTGTCGGATCGCTTCCGGGTCGTGTCACTCGATTTGCCTGGTCACGGCCTGACGGGCGCAGTCCCCAATCATGACTACTCGACGAAAGGCATGGCTGTTTTCGTCGCAGAATTTGCCGACAAGATCGGTCTCAAGAAATTTGCTTTGGCGGGAAATTCCATGGGCGGAGGGGTCGCGGCCCGCTTTGCCGAAATGTATCCCGACCGTGTCACGGCACTCATCCTCGTCGATGCCGGCGGCATGCCGGGAAAAATGGGCGACAGGATCCCGCTCGCCTTCCAATTGCTGCGAATGCCGTGGCTGCAAGCAGTGATGGCGCACGCCAATCCCAAGCCCTTGGCGCGCGAAGGCCTCGGCAAGGCGATCGTGCGCAAATCCGTTCTGACCGAGCAGATGATCGATCTCTACACCGACATGGCACTGCTCGAGGGCACCCGCGAAGCGACGTTCGAGCGGTTCAATCAGACTGGCGAAGACTATGGCTACGTAAAGGCGCACATTCGCGCGCTGAAGATGCCCGTGCTCATCCTGTGGGGCCAGGAGGACCACCTGATTCCCGTCGAGACCGCCCATACCTGGAAAGCCGCAATTCCTGGCTCGAAGCTCATCGTCTATCCGGCGACCGGGCACATTCCCATGGAAGAAGTGGCAGACCAGTCGGCGGCCGACGTCCGCGCGTTCTTGTCGACTCACGAAGCCGCGCAATAGAGCGCGTTCACTTGATGGCGAACTTCAGGCAGGCAAGCGCGTCGTTCGCCGCTCTGAGCGCCTCGTCGTGCGATGCGCCGGTCGTCAACACCATGGCGGCGGACGGCTGCTCTTCGCCGGCAGACGGGATGATGTCGCCGGGCTTCGCACTAACGATCACATCGCTGACGCCGGCAATTCTGCGCGCGTCCTCGACGCCGGACACTGAAACGACTTCACCGGCTTTTGGAAACGCGAAGCGCTGAACGACGGGGCGTGACTGTTTCGGGGCGAGTTCCTCGGCCGTCACCGGCTCGCTCAGTGCGACTTTGATCGCTGCGCCGACGAAATCGACTCCGGTATGGAGGCGAACGAAGCCTCCCGACAAGCGTGGAGACAGTTCGATCACAGTGGGTTCGCCATCATGCACGACGACTTCGCCTTTGACCGTGCCTCGCGTCACGCCGAGCGCGGCGGCCGCGCGCGCCACGACATCGCGCACCTTCGACTGCAACGCTTCGGGCAGCCGGCTGGGAAAGTCGCCGCCATTTTCCACGAAGAAAGGCGCAAAGCGCTCGAGATCGTCATCGTTTCTATCGCAGAGGCCGGGCGTGAAGCATGTGCCGTCGACCACGATGGACGCGGTCGAAACCTTTGGACCGGCAAGAACCTGTTCGACCATGACGCGCTCGCTCGCAGATTGCGCGCGCGCGAACAGGAAGGCCTTGTTCAGATCGGCGACTTGCGCGACGCGCTGCGCGCCGCGAGAACCGTGGCCGTCGACCGGCCTGATGACGAGATCGCGTCCGCGCTCCACGGCGATGCGCTGCAGAGCTTGCGGTGTATCAACCTCGCTACACCAAGGGACCGGTATCCCGCATTCGGCCAAGCGGCGTTTCAGGGCAAGCTTGTCAGAGGCAAGTTCGGCCGTGGCGTGTGATAGTCCGGGAAGGCCAAGCCGCTGGCTCACAGTGGCGGCCGTCAGCGTGGCGTCGGCAACTGAGATCACGCCGTCGATCTTTCGGATCTTGCGGCTGAAGCGCTCAGCGGCTGCGGCGGTTTCGTTCGCGCCATGGACATCGGCGATCAGGCAGGAATCGGCGATCGCAACGGCCGGCGCCTGATAGTCGCTGTCCGAAACGACCACATAGTGTCCCAGCTCCTTGGCGCGGTTAACGGCATCGACGGCTTCGATTCCACCCGAGAGGATGAGCAGCGTCTTTCCCATCAAGTATTCATCCCGCCATTGCTGCCGGTCATCGGAAATTCTTCCGGCGCCCTGCAATATTGCGTTTGCGCTCGATGGCGCGTTTGGCCGCATGTGCGATGTGGGGCGCGGTCAGGGCGAACTTCTCCGCCAACTCCCCAGGCTCTCCGGACGTTCCGAACACATCCTTGATGCCGACGAATTCAAGCGGACACGGACTCATTTGCGCGAGGGCTTCGGCCACCGCGCTGCCGAGCCCGCCATGCACATTGTGGTCTTCGGCAGCGACGAATGCTCCCGTTTCGGCGGCGCAGCGAACCAACAGTGTGCGGTCGATCGGCTTGATGGTCGCCATGTTCACCACGCGCGCCGACACGCCGTCATTTGCCAGCAGTTCGGCCGCGTCCAGCGCATGCGCCACTTCCCCGCCGCAGGCGACGAGCGTGACGTCGCTGCCGTCGCGCAGGATGCGGCCTTTGCCGATTTCAAAGCGGTGGTCGTCCGCAAAAAGGCGCTTGGCCGCGTGGCATCCGGCACGCATGTAAACGGGACCGTCGAAATCCAGGATGGCGCGCGTGGCAAGGGCCGTTTCCACGGGATCGGCAGGCGAGATGACGGTCATGCCGGGAATGGCGCGAAACGCCGCAAGGTCTTCGAACGCCTGCACCGAACCGCCGTCCGGGCCCGCGTCGAGGCCGGCATGGCTCGCCACGATTTTGGCGTTGCGCCGTGAATAGGCGAGGGAGAGGCGCGCCTGCTCCACTGCGCGCAGGCAGAACACCGCAAATGTCGTGACCACCGGCAAAAGTCCGACAGCGGCGAGGCCGCCGGCTGCGGCCATCATGTTTTGCTGGGCGACTCCGAATTGCAGGAATCGTTCGGGATGACTTTTGCGAAAGTAATGCGCACCGGTCTCGCCGGCGCTATCGGCATCGAGAACGACCAGATTGGAGAACGCACCGCCAAGCTCGGCAAGCGTTCTCCCGAACGCCTCGTCCAGCGACACGGCCCTGGAACCGATCTGTTGCAGGGTGTCAGCAGCCATCGACATCCAGGAATTCCTTGATCTCGTTTCGATTGGCGCCGAGTGCCAGCAAGGCTTCTTCGGCTTGCGCGCGCGTCAGCTTCACACTGCCGTGCCAGGAGGCGATATTCTCCATGAACGGCACGCCCTTGCCCTTGATCGTGTGGGCGATGATCACCGAGGGGCGACTGTGCGTCGCGCCGGCTCTGCGAAACGTCGCGAGGATCTGCGCAATGTCGTGTCCGTCGATTTCGGCGATCGCCCAATCGAAGGCGCGCCACTTCGCTGCCAGAGGTTCGAGCCGCAGGATGGCGTCATTGCGGTTGTCGCTCTGCAGCTTGTTGTAGTCGATGATGACGCAGAGATTGTCGAGCTGGTGATGGGCGGCGCACATCGCGGCTTCCCACACCTCCCCTGTCTGCAATTCGCCATCGCCGAGGAGCGTATAGACGCGCGCCGAACTGCGCTTGAGCTTGAGACCCATCGCCATGCCAAGCGCAACGGAAAAGCCCTGGCCCAGCGAACCCGTGCTGCTCTCGACCCAGGGGAGATCGAGAACATGGGGATGACCTTGAAAGGCGCTGCCAAGTTTGCGCAAGCCAAGCGCCGCCTTGGAATCGCAAAAGCCGTAATGCGCGCCGATGGCATAGAGCGCCGGTGCGGCGTGACCCTTCGAAAGCACGAACCGGTCGCGATCCGGATCGTCGATGGCGTTGGGCCAGAAATTCAATTCGGCGCCGAACAGGCATGCGAGGAGATCGGCGACAGACATCGCACCGCCGGGATGACCGGAACCCGCGTGATAGATCGACGCGATCGCGTGCCGTCGCACGAAAACCGCCGCCGCCGCCAGCAGCTTTTCCAGATCCTGCGCCGGCGTCGGCGCGGTTTCTTCGCTGATCGATCGGATGGTGAGGGCCATTTCAATTCCTGCCTGCGCAGGAATGCGCAGCGATCGGTCGGAACGCATTGTGGCGGTGAGTTTCAGGCGCGTCTGTCATCAAAGCGTCCGGGAATATTCTGCTAACCATTTTTCGCGCTGCGGCGTTAAAATTTCGCTACAGGCGATGGATGTTTGCAGCGCGACAAACGCCTCTATGCATTTCGATTTGAAACGCAATCGGGCGCGACGGCGCGAACGACGACAGACTTAAGAATTCCTGAATCGACGTGCGTGACCCGTCGTCTGCGTGTTGGGCAGAACGTGTCGGCATTCGAAAGAAAGCGCGCGGAAATTTTTTCACACCGGGAAACCAACGCGGCGGCGCGGATTGAGGGGCGCATCCTGCGGCATTTTGGATTTCCGACGTATATAGAGTGGCCGAAGGCTCCGGACCCCTTGAAAAGCGGTCATACAATAGGAATATAAGCACAGAGACAGGTCTGACCGGGATTCCTATGGTCGGCCGCACATTGGAAAGCTGATTTTTCATGTCACCTGCCGCGTCATCACTTTCCCGCCCGCGACCGGCGGTGCTGTGCATCCTCGACGGCTGGGGCTTCAGGCCCGAGCGCGAGGACAACGCCATCGCAGCGGCCAAGACACCCAACTATTCGCGCATGTTGGCGGATTCGCCCCACGCCCTGCTCGCCACCTCCGGCCGTGCCGTGGGTTTGCCGGCAGGACAGATGGGAAATTCCGAAGTCGGCCACATGAATATCGGTTCGGGACGCATCGTCGCCCAGGACCTGCCGCGCATCGATGTGGCGATTGAGGACGGAACGCTTGCAACGCGTCCCGCGCTCGTCGATTTCATCGCCAGGGTGCGTGCGGCGAACGGCGCCGTCCATGTCGCCGGACTTCTTTCCCCTGGCGGCGTTCACAGTCACCAGACGCATATCACGGCGCTGGTGCGGGCGCTTTGCGCGGCCAAGCTTCCCGTCTTCGTGCACGTCCTGCTCGATGGCCGCGACGTACCGCCAAAAAGTGCGCTTGGATTTCTCGAGGAGTTTGAAAAGTCCATCGCCGGGCTCGTGGGCGTGCGCATTGCGACCGTGTCCGGCCGCTACTACGCCATGGACCGCGACAAGCGTTGGGAGCGTGTGCAACTCGCTTATGATGCGATGGTCGATGCTGTCGGTTCCGACGTCGTTTCGCCCAAGACCGCGATTTCGCAATCCTACCAGAGTGGCGTGAGCGACGAATTTCTCCGACCGTGCGTGATCGGCGACTATGCCGGCATGTCGGACGGCGACGGTTTCGTGTTCGCCAATTTCCGTGCCGACCGGGCGCGCGAATTGTCTCTTGCCTTGCTTGACGACGAGTTCGAGGGTTTCAAGCGCCGTCGCGTCGTGCGTTTTTCCGCTGCCGTCTCGATGACGGAATATTCCGAGGCGTTGACCAAATTCATGCCGGCGCTGTTTCCGGCGGAGAATGTCGCGTCTACCTTGGGCGAAGTCGTGTCCGGGCTCGGGCTCAAACAGTTGCGCATCGCCGAGACCGAGAAATACGCCCACGTCACCTTCTTCTTTAATGGCGGGCGCGAAACGACGTTCGAGGGCGAAGACAGAATCCTTGTGCCGAGCCCAAAAGTCGCCACCTACGACTTGAAGCCGGAGATGAGTGCGCGCGAAGTCACCGCCAAGCTCGAAGAGGCGATTGCGTCGGGCAAATACGATTTCATCGTGGTCAATTTCGCCAATCCGGACATGGTGGGACACACCGGCATCATGGACGCGGCGCTCGAAGCCGTCAGCGTGATCGATGAATGTCTCGGCAGACTACGAAAAGCGGTGGAAAAGGCTGGCGGCGTTCTCCTGATCACGGCCGATCACGGCAATATCGAGATGATGAAGGATCCGGTGACGCACGAGCCGCACACCGCGCACACGACGCTCGATGTTCCGATCATCGCGGTGAACGCGAAGCACACGTTCAAGCTCGCCAATGGCCGGCTTGCCGACGTGGCGCCGACGCTTCTGGCCCTCATGGGCCTTGCGCAACCCAAGGCGATGACCGGGCATTCCCTGATCGAGACAGTGGCAGCGGAGAACGCAGTCTGAACCCGCGCTCCAGCCTGGCACGGATCTTGGCGGCGCTCCTCTGTGCAACGCTGGTCGGCGGAGCGAGGACATCGTCGGTTCCGCGGCCGCGGCCAAAACCGCCGCCGCCGGCTGTGCATCCGGCGCGCATTCCGCCACAGGCGCTCGAGCCGCTGCCGGATCTGTCGCACGCCCTGCCGGCTCCAGTGGCCGCAAAGCTGCCATCGACGGCGGAACAGTTTCGTCAGCTCAAGGGCGTCATCGTCAAAGGAAAGCCCGGTGTCGAAACGGCAAAGGCGCAGAGCGATCGCCTGAAAGCCCAGGCTCAGAGCTTGCGCAGGTGGCTGATCGAGACGGCGGCGCGAATCCAAACCCTCGAGGAACAGAAGACCGCGCTCGATGTGCAGATCCAGGTTCTGGCCGGGCAGTACAATGTCCTATTGGCGGGATTCGTCCGCGATCGTGTCGCGGTCGCCAAATTGCTGGCGGTGATCGAGCGGCTGCAGCACGACACGCCGCCCGCGATGGCACTCAGACCGGATGATGCGCTGGGCGCGGCGCGCGGCGCGATGCTGATTGGAGCCTCCTTGCCCCAGGTCTATGGCCAGGCGGCGACGTTGGCGCGCCGGGTCGAGGCGCTGCGACGAACGCGCGATGCCTTGCTCGCACGCCGGGTTGATGCCGTGCGGACCGCTGGTCAATTGGTCGCCGCGCGCGAAGAACTGGATCAGCTTCTCGCCACCAAAGAGGCCGAAGCCGCCACGGCCGCCGCGACATATGGCACACTCAAGGCCAAGCTGGAGGCCGCCGCATCGCATGCCGCCGACCTTCAGGCTTTGTTGACAAAGGTCGCGGCCTTGCGCGCGCATCCGGCCCAGCAAAGCGTTGTTTTGGTTACCGCACAGAACGCGGGTTCCCGCTCCGCCACGGGAAGAGGCGCGCTGCTCGTGCCGGTCGTTGGGTCCATCCGCGCGGACGCTGATCGGCGAAACCGCGCGCCCGGTGTCACATTTGTAACGTCTCCGGGAGCCCAGGTCGTGGCACCGGCAGACTGCGAGGTCCTGTTCGCCGGTCCTTACCATAAGTCGGGTCAAGTCTTGATCCTGGAAGTGACGGCTGGATACGATCTTGTACTGGCCGGATTGGATCGGATCATGGTGCGGCCAGGCGACCTTGTTCTGGCGGGTGAGCCGGTGGGCGCTATGCCGCAAATGGGCCAAGATGGCGAACTTTACTTCGAACTACGTCAGAATGGGCGGGGCGCCAATCCGGTGCCATTGCTGGGCCCTGATCTAAGGAAGGCAAAGAGATCATGAAACGTTTCGCATTCGTCGGCCTCGGCATGGTGGCCGGCTTCGTCATGGCTCTGGGCCTCTTGCCGTCCGCGCGCGGCGCAAACGACGTCAGCGCCTATCGTCAGCTTGACTTGTTCAGCGACGCGTTCGAGCGCGTTCGCGCGAATTATGTCCGCCCGGTCGAAGACAGCGAGCTGATCAACGCGGCGATCGAAGGAATGGTCTCCAACCTCGATCCGCATTCGAGCTATATGGATGCCAAAGCCTTTGCCGACATGCAGATCCAGACCAAGGGCTCCTTCGGCGGCATTGGAATTCAGGTCACGATGGAGAACGGTCTCGTCAAGATCATCTCCCCGATCGACAACACGCCCGCCGCCAAGGCTGGACTGAAAGCGGGCGACTATATCGCCGCGATCAACGGCTCGTCCGTGCAAGGCCTCAATCTGGATGCCGCGATCGACAAGATGCGCGGACCCGAAGGCAGCAAGATCACCTTGACGATTCTACGCACCACCGAGAAGGCGACGGCGCGAAAGCCGTTTGACGTCACGCTCACGCGCGCCGTCGTGGCGGTCGACGAGGTGACTTGGCATAGGAGCGGCGACATCGGATACATCCGCATGCCGGGTTTCAACGAAAACACCGCGAGCGGTTTTGAAAATGCCGTGCGCGATCTGAAGCGCCAGATCGGCCCCACCCTCAAAGGCTATGTGCTCGATCTGCGCAACAATCCGGGCGGCCTGCTCGATCAAGCGGTTCAGGTTTCCGACGACATGCTGACCTCGGGCGAAGTGGTTTCGACTCGCGGCCGTCACGCCGAAGACACCCAACGCTATGACGCCCATGGCGGCGACATCACCGAGGGAAAACCGGTCGTCGTCCTGATCAATGGCGGCACGGCGTCGGCATCGGAAATCGTCGCCGGCGCGCTCCAGGATCACCACCGCGCGACCATTCTGGGCATGACCTCGTTCGGCAAAGGCTCGGTGCAGACGATCATTCCGCTCGGTGAAGGCGGCGGTGCGCTGCGTCTGACGACGGCGCGCTATTACACACCCTCCGGGCACTCGATCCAGGCGCAGGGAATTCTTCCCGACATCGCGGTCGCGCAAGGCGATGAGGACGACATCCCTCGCATCGCAAGGCCGAGCGAAGCCGATCTTCCGGGCCATCTTGCGAATGCCGACGCGGCTGTGCGCCGGCCGCCAGCCACGATCGTTCGTCCGCCGGCGAGCGGTCAGAAGCCGGCCGACTTCCAGCTAAGCTACGCCATCGACTTTCTGCACGGAAAGGTTTCGCTGCCGCCGACCAAGAGCGCCCAGGCGAACTAGATGACGTTAGCGGGGGCCATCAGAAGCGTCTCGTTGATTGCAGCCGGCATGGCGGCGGGCTTTGGTCTCGCCGCTGCGGCCACGCATTTTGCCTATGGCTCGAGTGCTCCCGGCTTTCGCACCGAGAACGAACTAGGCCGCTTCGGACTGGCGTTCGAGCGCGTGCGCGACAATTACCTGAGTGAGCCCGAAGACCGCCAGCTGATCGAAAATGCCATCAGCGGCATGCTGACCAATCTCGATGCCCACTCGAGTTACTTCGATCCCTCGACATTTGCCGCGATGCAGACAAAGGCCGCCGGCGCCTATGGCGGCATCGGTGTCGTGATCGCTCTCAAGGCCGGCGGGATCGATGTCGTATCGGTCGTGCCGTCGACGCCTGCGGCACGCGCCGGAATCAGAATGGGCGACGAACTCGTCGCCATCAACGGCACGCCGATGAAGGGACACGCGCTGGACGACGTCTCCTCGCGCATGCGCGGCAATGTGGGTACGGACGTCGAGCTGACCATCGGCCGAACAAACGCGAAACCGTTCGCGGTCACGCTGACGCGCGAAGCGATCGAGGTCGAACGTCTGACATGGCACCGCGAAGGCGATGTCGGCTATATCAGGATCGTTGCCTTCAGCGATCGCACCGAGCCCGACCTGCGCAAGGCGGTCGCCGAACTCAAGCAGCAAATCGGGCCTGGTCTCAAAGGTTACGTGATCGACTTGCGCAACAATGGCGGCGGTGTGCTGCAGGCGTCCATCGACGTTGCGGATGATTTCCTCAATTCCGGCGAGATCGTCTCTGTACGCGGCCGCAACACCGAGAGCATGGAGCGCTACGATGCTCATCCTGGTGACATCACCGACGGCAAGCCCATCGTCGTCTTGATCAACGGCGGCACGGCATCGGCGTCCGAGATCGTCGCCGGCGCCCTGCAGGACCATCACCGCGCGACGATTCTAGGTTCGCTCTCGTTCGGCAAGGGCTCCGTGCAGACCGTGATGCCGCTCGACAATGGAGCAGGCGGCGCGCTCCACATGACGACGGCGCGCTACTACACGCCTTCGGGACGTTCCATCCAAGTGACCGGCATCATTCCCGACCTTCCGGTCGCCGATGGGCCAGGCGTTCCGCAATATCAGCGTGAAGCCGAACTCCCGCATCATCTCTTGGCTGAAGGGCCTGCGGCCAAGCCGGTTGGCGCGCCCATCGTTCCGCTCGCCGGTCACGCCTATCTCGATTTTCAGCTCACCATGGCGGTCAACTTCTTGCACAAGAGTTTGGCGGCTGGCGGCAGCGTGCCTGAGCACGCCTGAAACGCAGTGTTTGAGAGTTGACGCGTCTTTGAGCGCGAATTGCACTATGTTTCGGCCATGAGTGCGCCCCAAGCAAAACACAGCAGCACGCAAGGCGGCACGCGCCCGCTCGCCATCGCTTACATTTGCGTCTTCGCGCTGCTCGCTGCTGCTGGAATTGCGCTTGCGCTCATGGGAAAGCCGAATGGGAACGAACCGGTCGTTCGCCTTCGCGTCGCCCCGATGGCAACGGTCGTCAAGCCTCCTGCTCCCGTCAGCGTCGTTCCGACCGAGAGTGTTCCGCCACTGCCGCGCTCGTCGGTGGCAAGTGCTGCACGCGTCTACGCCGGTTCAGAGCTTGTCGCCGATCCTGCGCTCATCCAGATGACGGAGCGCGGACCCTTGCCGCGCGTTGCCGCGGATGGCAGGACGCCGATGCAGGCTTATGCTGTGCCTGCAGGCGACAGTACCAAACCGCGGATCGCAATTGTCATCAGCGGTCTTGGCGTCAGCGCGAAGGCGACTGCCGCGGCTCTCGCCGGGCTTCCGCCTCAGGTCACGCTGGCCTTCGCGCCTTATGCGGCGGACGTGCAATATTGGGTCACGCTGGCACGGCGCCAGGGCCATGAGGTCCTGCTCGAAGTTCCGATGGAGCCGTTCGATTTCTCCGATAGCGATCCTGGTCCGCACACCTTGCGCGTCGGAATGGGCGAAGATTCGAACACCGATCGTCTCGTTTGGGCTCTGACGCGGTTCACCGGTTATGTCGGCGTGACGAACCTGTTGGGGGCACGGCTCCTGTCGGATGCCGATTCGCTGGAGCCGGTGTTGGCGTATCTCACGGCCCACGGTCTGTTGTTCTTCGACAATGGTGTCGCGGCCCGGTCTGCGGTTCCGGACGTCGCCGCCCGCACTGGGACGGCGTTCGCACAATCCACGGCCACGATCGATTCGATTCAGACCGCCATGGAGATCGACCACCAACTGTCCGAGCTCGAGAACGAGGCGCGCGTGCACGGCACCGCCTCGGGCTCCGGCTTTCTCTATCCACTCACCATCGACCGCGTCACCCAATGGGCTCAGGGACTGTCCGGGCGGGGCTTTGTTCTGGTACCGGCATCCGCCATAGTGACGGCGAGAAAACCATAAGCGCATTCATGCCTCGATCCGGCAAATTCCTCAGACACGAAGATCTGCCCTATCGCCCTTGCGTCGGCATCATGCTCGTCAATCGCGATGGCCTCGTCTTCGTCGGCCGCCGCATCGATCAGACCATCGAAGGTTGGCAGATGCCGCAAGGCGGGATCGACGATGACGAAACGCCGCTGCAAGCCGGCTTGAGAGAGATGAAGGAAGAGATCGGAACCGACAAGGCGGATTTTCTCGCCGAGATGGATGAATGGCTGTCCTATGACTTGCCGCAGCACCTGTTGGGCG